>Ga0210400_10000612_pt1 | contig 38783 bp, 50 predicted proteins | sample IncBWH26MmetaG_FD_155456 | JGI IMG/M metagenome (GOLD analysis project Ga0210400, IMG submission 155456) | Forest soil microbial communities from Barre Woods Harvard Forest LTER site, Petersham, Massachusetts, United States - Inc-BW-H-26-M | ecosystem: Environmental > Terrestrial > Soil >... | reverse complement strand
TACGCCCACGTGGACTGCCCTGGGCACGCCGACTATGTGAAGAACATGATCACCGGGGCGGCGCAGATGGACGGCGCGATCCTGGTGGTGAGCGCCGCGGACGGCCCGATGCCGCAGACCCGCGAGCACATCCTGCTGGCCCGCCAGGTGGGGGTGCCGGCGCTGGTGGTCTATATGAACAAGGTCGACCTGGTGGACGACAGTGAGCTGCTCGACCTGGTGGAGATGGAGGTGCGCGAGCTGCTTTCGTCCTACGAGTTCCCGGGCGACGACATTCCGATCGTCAAGGGCTCGGCGAAGGTGGCGCTGGACGGCGGCGACCCGGTGATCGGGGAGAACTCGATCCTGGAGCTGATGACCCAGGTGGACGCCTACATCCCGCAGCCGGACCGTCCGGTGGACCAGCCGTTCCTGATGCCGGTGGAGGACGTGTTCTCGATCTCGGGCCGCGGCACGGTGGTGACCGGGCGCATCGAGAAGGGGATCGTCAAGGTCGGCGAGGAAGTGGAGATCGTCGGCATCCGCGAGGTGCAGAAGACGATCTGCACGGGCGTGGAGATGTTCCGCAAGCTCTTGGACCAGGGGCAGGCGGGCGACAACGTGGGCGTGCTGCTGCGCGGCACCAAGCGCGAGGACGTCGAGCGCGGCCAGGTCTTGTGCAAGCCGGGCTCGATCACCCCGCACACCGAGTTCACGGCGGAAGCCTATATCCTGACCAAGGAGGAGGGCGGCCGGCACACGCCGTTCTTCACCAACTACCGCCCGCAGTTCTACTTCCGGACCACCGACGTGACCGGGATCATCAAGCTGAAGGAAGGGGTTGAGATGATCATGCCCGGGGACAACGCCGAGCTGAACATCGAGCTGATCACCCCGATCGCCATGGACCAGGGCCTGCGCTTCGCGATCCGCGAGGGCGGCCGCACGGTGGGCTCCGGCGTGGTGAGCAAGATCATCAAGTAGTCGCTAGAATCCCGTCATCCCCGGCCGACGGAGCGGCGCAAGCCGCGCAGGCCGAGCCGGGGACCCAGGATCGCATCAGGCCGCCGGGAAAACCCGGCGGCCTTTTGCGTTGCTGGGCCGCCGCCGCCGTCTCCGCCAGATGACCTGAGAGTCATGACCGCGAATTAAGCTGCTTCGACTGCAACGCAGGACTAGCCTCCCTCTCGGAAACTGGGATTGGGGAACTTCGTCATGCGCCTTGCCATTGCGCTCACCTTAGCCGCCGTCGGGCTCGCCGCGGGCGGCGCGGCCGTCGCCGGGCCTTCGGTCGAACTGCGCGACGCGGTGGCCCGGGTCACCGTGATCCCCGAGGATCGCGCCGACGTGAAGGTCGAGATGCTGACCACCAACGCCGCCCTGCCGCTCGAAGTCCGGACGGAGGGCATGACCACCGTGATCAGCGGCAATCTCGCCCACCGCATCAGCGACTGCCACAGCCGCGGCGACCGCCCCACGGCCTGGGTGCGCGGGGTGGGTGAGGTCTCCTACGACAACATGCCCCAGGTGGTGATCCGCACCCCCAAGGCCGTGGTCCTCGAGACCGGCGGGGCCATCTACGGCGCGGTCGGCCGCGGTGCGACCAGCCTGGACCTGGAGAATTCCGGCTGCAGCGGCTGGACGGTCGCCGACGTGGCCGGCGACGTGACCTTGCGCGAATCCGGCGCGGGCTCGGCGAAGATGGGCGCGGCCAACAGGCTGGCGCTGCGCCTCTCCGGCGCCGGCAGCGTGCACGCCACTCAGGTGCGCCAGGGGCTCGACGCCACGCTCTCCGGAGCGGGCAGCGTCAACATCGACGACCTGTCGGGGCCCGTCCAGGCGCACGTCTCCGGCGTCGGCCACATCAAGGCGACCCAGGGCCACGCCACGACGATGCGCGCCTCGGTCTCCGGCGTCGGCGGCGTGGAGTTCGGCGGCGACGCCCAGAGCCTCGACGCTTCGATCTCCGGCTTCGGCGGCATCCGCGTGAAGTCGGTGAGCGGGCAGGTGACCAAGTCGGTCTCCGGCGGCGGGCACGTGTCGATCGGCTAGAGCCGCGACCCCCGACGCCGGAGATCCAAGTTGAATCAGATTACGGAGAAGTCCTGATGCGCATGTTCCTGATGCTGGCGGCCACCGCCGCCGCAACCCTCGCCGCCGGCGCCGCGAGCGCGGCCATGGTCGAGGTGAAGGACGCCGTGGCCCGGGTCACGGTGATCCCGGAGAACCGCACCGACATCAAGGTCGAGGTCATCCAGGCCAACCCCCGCCTGCCGCTGGAGGTGCGCACCTTCGCCGGCCAGACCATCGTCGACGGCCGCCTGGGCCGCCGCATCCGCGACTGCCGCGGCTCCGGCGAAAACGTCTCGGTCCGCGTGCGCGACGTGGGGGACGTGACTTTCCGCGAGATGCCGCAGATCGTCATCCGCACGCCGCGCGACGTGGACGTCGACGCCGGCGGCGCGATCTGGGGCACGGTCGGCCGCTCGGCCAGCGTCAAGCTGGGCAACGCCGGCTGCGGCGACTGGACGGTGGGCAACACAGAGGGCCCCATGCGGGTCAGCCAGGCCGGCTCGGGCGACACCCGCGCCGGGTCGGCCGCCTCCGCCAAGGTGCGGGTGGCCGGCTCGGGCAACACCACGGTGGGCGACATCCACGGGCCGCTGGAGGTCGACATCGCCGGGTCCGGCGACGTGACCGTGGCCTCGATCGCGGGGCCACTCGACGTCCATATCGCCGGCTCCGGCGACGTGAAGGTGGCCGGCGGCAAGGCGACGACCATGGCCGTGCACATGGCCGGGTCCGGCAACGTCGACTTCCGCGGCACCGCCGAGACCCTGAGGGCCCGAATCGCCGGCTCCGGCGACGTGCGCGCCAAGGCCGTCACCGGCTCGGTCTCCAAGACCGTGATGGGCTCCGGCGGGGTGACCATCGGCAACTGAACGGGTGCGCCCTCGGGGCGGGGCGCGGCGGCTGCAAACCGCCCGCCTGCCCTTGACGCGGGCGAGTCACGCAGGTAGTAACGCGCCTCCTGTTGGACCGGCTGTAGCTCGCAAGGGCTAGACGCGGTTCGCAGAACGAACTGAGGTACTGATTACATTGGTATTTCGGTGTTGGCCCTCGCGGTTGCCGCGCGGGCCTAAGTCGTTTTAGCGGACTTACGCGTACGAACTTCTCCTCGGAGGCGTTCGGGTTGGTCTTTGAAATGGTCGAGATCACGCGGACGGTTCGTCGTCTGTAGGGAACGAAAAGAGCGATATGGATCGTCAGAACATCCGCATCCGCCTCAAGGCGTTTGACCACCGCGTGCTGGACCATTCCACGCGCGAGATCGTCAACACCGCCAAGCGGACCGGCGCGACCGTGCGCGGGCCCATCCCGCTGCCGACGCGCATCGAGAAATTCACCGTCAACCGCTCGCCGCACATCGACAAGAAGTCGCGCGAGCAGTTCGAAATCCGCACGCACAAGCGCGTGCTCGATATCGTCGACCCCACCCCGCAGACCGTGGACGCGCTGATGAAGCTCGACCTGTCCGCCGGCGTGGATGTCGAGATCAAGCTTTAAGGGGTCAGCCAGATGCGTACCGGCGTGATCGCCAAAAAGCTGGGCATGGCCCGCTTCTTCGATGAAGCGGGGACCCATGTGCCGGTGACCGTCCTCAGCCTCGAAGGCTGCACGGTCGTCGCCCAGCGCACCCAGGACAAGGACGGCTATGTGGCCCTCCAGCTGGGCGCGGGCGCCAAGAAGCCCAAGAACACCTCCAAGGCCATGCGCGGCCATTTCGCCAAGGCGGAAGTGGAGCCCAGGCGCCAGCTCGCGGAGTTCCGCGTGTCCGAGGACATGCTGATCGACGTGGGTTCGGAGTTCACCGCCGACCACTACGTTCCGGGTCAGAAGATCGACGTCACCGGGACCACGGTCGGCAAGGGCTTCCAGGGCGCCATGAAGCGCTGGAACTTCGGCGGCATGCGGGCCACCCACGGTGTGTCCGTCTCCCACCGGGCCCACGGCTCGACCGGCCAGCGCCAGGATCCGGGCAAGACCTTCAAGGGCAAGAAGATGGCCGGCCACCTCGGCCAGGAAACCGTCACCACCCTCAACCTCACCGTCTGGCGCGTCGACGTCGAACGCGGCCTGATCCTGGTGAAGGGCGCCGTCCCCGGCACTGAAGGCGACTTCGTGAAGATCCGCGACGCGGTGAAGATCGCCGCGCCCAAGGACATCCCGACCCCCGGCGCCTTCCGCAAGGCCGGCGAAGAGCCCAAGGCTCCCGCCGCTGAGGAAGAGACCCCGGTCGTGGAAGCCGCCGCCGAGGCGCCCGCCGCGGAAGAACCCGCGGTGACCGCGGCGCCGGAAGCCGAGGCTCCCGCCGCCGAGGCCACCGAAACCGAAGCGCCGGCCGCGCAAGCGCCGGAAGCCGGGGATGAAGCGTAATGAAACTCGACGTCCTTAAACTCGACGGCGGGAAGGGCGGCTCGATCGAGCTGTCCGACGAGATCTTCGGCATTTCCGAGATCCGCGCCGACATCCTGCAGCGCTGCGTGACCTGGCAACTGGCCAAGCGCCGCGCCGGCACCCACAAGATCCAGGTCCGCAACGAAGTCTCGCGGACCTCCAAGAAGATGTACAAGCAGAAGGGCACCGGCGGCGCCCGTCACGGTTCGCGCCGTGCGGCCCAGTTCGTCGGCGGCGCCAAGGCCCACGGCCCGGTCGTCCGCAGCCACGCCTTCGACCTGCCCAAGAAGATCCGCGCCATGGCCCTGCGCCATGCGCTGTCCTCGAAGGCCAAGGACGGTTCGCTGATCGTCGTCGACAGCGTCGCCCTGAAGGACGCCAAGACCGCCGGCCTGCGCGAGCAACTGGGCGCCATGGGCGTGACCCACGCCCTGGTGATCGCCGGCGCCGAGGTCGACAAGAACTTCGGCCTGGCCGCGCGGAACATCCCCAATGTGGACGTGCTGCCGAACGCCGGCCTGAACGTCTATGACGTGCTGCGCCGCCGCACCCTGGTCCTGACCAAGGACGCGGTCGAGGCGATCCAGGCGCGCTTCCAAGAGAAGGAGGCTGCGTGATGGCCGAGCAACCTACCGCCCGCCACTACGACACCATCCTGTCGCCGATCATCACCGAGAAGGCGACGCTGCTCAGCGAGCACAACAAGGTGGTCTTCCGGGTCGCCGGCGATGCGTCGAAGGACGAGATCGCAGCGGCCGTCGAGGCGCTGTTCAAAGTGAACGTGACCAAGGTCAACACCCTGAACGTCAAGGGCAAGACCAAGCGGTTCCGCGGCATCAAGGGCCGGCGTTCCGACGTCAAGAAAGCTGTCGTGACCCTGGCCGAAGGCCAGTCGATCGACATCACCACGGGGCTCTGATCCGATGGCCTTGAAGCAATATAATCCGACCTCGCCGGGTCGCCGCCAGCTCGTGCTGGTGGACAAGTCCGAGCTCCACAAGGGCCGTCCTGAGAAGTCCCTCGTCGAGGGACTGACCAAGACCGGCGGGCGTGGCGGCGGCGGCCGCATCGCGGTGCGTTTCCGCGGCGGCGGCGCCAAGCGGCTCTATCGCAAGATCGACTTCAAGCGTCGCAAGTTCGACGTGGTCGGCACGGTCGAGCGCCTGGAGTACGACCCCAACCGCACGGCCTTCATCGCGCTGGTGAAGTACGCCGACGAGGAGCTGGCCTACATCCTGGCCCCGCAACGGCTGAAGGTCGGCGATCAGGTGATCGCCGCCGAGAAGGCCGACGTGAAGCCCGGCAACGCCATGCCGCTGCGCGGCATGCCGATCGGCACCATCATCCACAACGTCGAGCTGAAGCCCCTGAAGGGCGGCCAGATCGCCCGCTCCGCCGGGACCTACGCCCAACTCGTCGGCCGCGACGCCGGCTACGCCCAGATCCGCCTGAACTCGGGCGAGCTGCGCATGGTGCCGGACGGCTGCATGGCCACGGTGGGCGCGGTGTCCAACCCCGACCACATGAACGAGGTCATGGGCAAGGCGGGCCGCAACCGCCACAAGGGCCGCCGCCCGCACGTCCGCGGCGTCGCCATGAACCCGGTCGACCACCCGCACGGCGGCGGTGAAGGCAAGACCTCCGGCGGCCGCAACCCGGTCACCCCGTGGGGCAAGCCGACCAAGGGCGCCAAGACCCGCACCAACAAGACGACGGACAAGTTCATCATCCGGTCCCGTCACGCCAGGAAGGCTCGTTAAGAGATGACCCGTTCTGTCTGGAAAGGTCCGTTCGTCGACGGATACCTGCTCAAGAAGGCCGACGCCGTTCAAAGCTCGGGCCGTAAGGACGTGATCAAGACCTGGTCGCGCCGCTCCACCATCATGCCGCAGTTCGTGGGTCTCACGTTCGGCGTGCACAACGGCCAGAAGCACGTCCCCGTGCACGTGTCGGAAGACATGGTCGGCATGAAGCTGGGCGAGTTCGCGCCCACCCGCTTCTTCCCCGGCCACGCCGCCGACAAGAAGGCCAAGAGGAAGTAGCCATGTCGCAGACGAAGAAAGTTCGCCGACTGGCCGGCATCGAAGCGATGGCCAAGGTGCGCACCCTGCGCACCTCGGCGCGCAAGCTGAACCTGGTCGCCCAGTCGATCCGCGGCCTCAAGGTCCAGCGGGCGCTGAACGAGCTCGAGTTCAGCCACAAGCGCATCGCCAGCGATGTCCGCAAGGCGCTCTACTCGGCGATCTCCAACGCCGAGAACAACCACAACCTCGACATCGACTCCCTGGTCGTGGCCGAGGCCTATGTGGGCAAGAACCTGGTGATGAAGCGCTTCTCCGCCCGTGCGCGGGGTCGGGCTTCGCGCATCGAGAAGCCGTTCAGCGAGATCACCATCGTGGTCCGCGAACTGGGTGAGGCCGCCTGATGGGTCAGAAAGTCAATCCGGTCGGGCTGCGGCTCGGCATCAACCGCACCTGGGACAGCCGTTGGTTCGCCGACGGCGCCGAGTACGGCAAGCTGCTGCACGAGGACATCAAGGTCCGCCGCGCGCTGAAGAAGCGCCTGTATCAGGCCGGCGTGTCGCGCATCACCATCGAGCGTCCGCATAAGAAGTGCCGCATCACCATCTATGCCGCGCGCCCCGGCGTGATCATCGGCAAGAAGGGCGCGGACATCGACAAGCTGCGCAAGGACATCGCGGCCATGACGGACGGCGAGGTTCACCTGAACATCGTCGAGATCCGCAAGCCCGAGACCGACGCCCAGTTGATCGCCGAGAACATCGCCCAGCAGCTCGAGCGCCGCGTGGCCTTCCGCCGCGCCATGAAGCGCTCGATGCAGTCGGCCATGCGCCTGGGCGCCAAGGGCGTCCGCATCAACGTCTCCGGCCGCCTCGGCGGCGCGGAAATCGCGCGGATGGAATGGTATCGCGAAGGCCGCGTGCCGCTGCATACGCTGCGCGCCGACATCGACTACGGCTTCACCGAGGCCAAGACCACCTACGGCATCATCGGCGTGAAGGTCTGGGTCTTCAAAGGCGAAGTCCTCGAGCACGACCCGATGGCGCTGGACAAACGCCTGGCCGGCGAAAGCGGGCCCGCGGGTGAAGGCGGCGGTCGTGACCGCTCCGGCGATCGCCCCGACCGCGGCCCGCGCCGCGATCGGCGCGAGCAGGCGAACGCTTAAGGGTCCGACCGATGCTGTCTCCGAAAAAGACCAAGTACCGCAAGCAGTTCAAGGGCAAGATCCATGGTCTTGCCAAGGGCGGCTTCACGCTGAACTTCGGCTCCTACGGCCTGAAGTCGGTCGAGCCCGAGCGCATCACCGCGCGCCAGATCGAGGCGGCCCGCCGCGCGATCACGCGCCAGATGAAGCGCCAGGGCCGGGTGTGGATCCGGATCTTCCCGGACGTGCCGGTCACCGACAAGCCGGCCGAAGTGCGGATGGGCAAGGGCAAGGGCTCGGTCGAGTACTGGGCCGCGCGCGTCCACCCCGGCCGGATCATGTTTGAAATCGACGGCGTGCCCGACGACGTGGCCCGCGAAGCCCTGCGCCTCGGCGCGGCCAAGCTTCCGGTGAAGACCCGCATCGTCACCCGCATCGACGCCGCCGTCGCGGAGCACGCCTGATGAAGATCGACGAAGTTCGCGGGCTGACGCCCGACCAACTGGCCGACCAGTTGATCAGCCTGAAGAAGGAGCAGTTCAACCTGCGCTTCCAGAAGGCCACCGGCCAGATCGAGAAGACCCACCGCGTGGATCAGGTGCGCAAGGACATCGCGCGCATCAAGACCCACCTGCGGGCCAAGCAGGCGCAGGCCTGAGGAGAGCTGACAGATGCCGAAACGAATTCTCGAGGGCGTTGTCGTCTCCGATAAGGGCGACAAGACGGTGGTGGTGAAGGTCGAGCGGACCTTCCTGCACCCGGTGCTGAAGAAGACCGTCCGTCGGTCGAAGAAGTACCACGCCCACGACGAGGCGAACGCCTACAAGGCCGGCGACAACGCGCGCATCATCGAGTGCGCGCCGAAGTCGAAAACCAAGACTTGGGAGGTGCTGCCCAAGGGCGGCGCCGACCAGGCAGCGTAAGGGATCAGAACCTATGATCCAGATGCAAACTAACCTGGACGTCGCCGACAACTCCGGCGCCCGCCGAGTCATGTGCATCAAGGTGCTGGGCGGCGCTGGGCGCCGTTACGCCGGCGTCGGTGACAAGATCGTGGTCTCCGTGAAGGAGGCCATCCCGCGCGGCCGCGTGAAGAAGGGCGATGTGCTGCAGGCCATCGTCGTGCGCACGAGCCAGGCCATCAAGCGCAAGGACGGCTCGGTCATCCGCTTCGACAAGAACGCGGCGGTGATCGTCAACAAGCAAAGCGAGCCGATCGGCACGCGGATCTTCGGCCCGGTTCCTCGTGAACTGCGCGCCAAGAACCACATGAAGATCATTTCGCTCGCCCCTGAGGTGCTGTGATGGCGGCGAAGATCAAGAAGGGGGACCGCGTCGTGGTCCTCACCGGCAAGGACAAGGGCCGTCAGGGCTCGGTGTCCAAGGTGATGCCGAAGGAAGAGCGCGTCGTGGTCGCCGGCCTGAACCTGGTTCAGCGCCATACCCGCCCCACGCAGGGCGACCCGCAAGGCGGCATCAAGAGCAAGGAAGCCCCGATCCACATCTCCAACGTGGCCGTGGTGGACTCCAAGGGTAAGCCCACCCGCGTCGGCTTCCGCATGGACGGCGACAAGAAGGTCCGGTTCGCCAAGACGACCGGCGAGGTGATTGCAAATGGCTGAGCAAGCCTACGAACCGCGGCTGAAGACCGACTACCGGACCCGTATCCGCAAGTCGCTCAAGGATCAGTTCGGCTACACCAACGAGATGCAGATCCCCAAGCTGGACAAGATCGTCCTGAACATGGGCATCGGCGAATCCGTGGCCGACTCCAAGAAGGTCAACGCCGCCATCGCCGACCTGGCGAAGATCGCGGGCCAGAAGCCCGTGCCCACCAAGGCGCGCACCTCCATCGCCGGCTTCAAGCTGCGCGAAGGCATGGTGATCGGCGCCAAGGTGACCCTTCGCGCGGACCGCATGTATGAGTTCCTGGACCGCCTGATCACCATCGCGCTGCCGCGGGTGAAGGACTTCCGGGGCCTCAAGCCGACCTCGTTCGACGGCCGGGGCAACTACGCCCTGGGTCTTCGCGAACACATCGTGTTCCCGGAGATCAACTACGACGAGATCGACCAGATGTGGGGCATGGACATCATCGTCGCCACGACCGCGAAGACCGACGACGAAGCGCGCGCGCTTCTCAAGGAATTCCAGTTCCCGTTCGTCACGGCCCAAGCGGCTTAGGGCGGGAGGAAAGAGCACCATGGCCAAGAAAAGCGCCGTCAACCGCAACCTGCGGGTCCAGGCCCTCGTCAAGCAATACGCCGCCAAGCGCACCGAGCTGAAGGCGATCGCCAACAACGAGGCGCTGCCGCTGGAAGAACGTTTCGAAGCCCGGCTGAAGCTGGCGGAATTGCCGCGCAGTTCGTCCAAGACCCGCATCCGTAACCGATGCCTGGTGACTGGCCGTCCGCGCGCCTACTACCGCAAGCTGAAGATGAGCCGGATCTCCCTGCGCGACCTCGGTTCGCACGGGCTGATCCCCGGCCTCGTCAAGTCGAGCTGGTAGGGGAGGTCACAGATGGTCAACGATCCCATCGGCGATCTGATCGCCCGCATCAAGAACGCCGCCATCCGCGGCCGCTCGAAGGTGATGACGCCCGCGTCGAAGATGCGCGCCCGTCTCCTCGACGTGCTGACCGACGAAGGCTACATCCGCGGCTACCACCTGGTGGAAAAGCCCGGCGCCTTCCCGGAATTCGAGATCGAGCTGAAGTACTTCGATGGCGCGCCCGTCATCGTCGACATCGCCCGCATCTCCAAGCCCGGCCGTCGCGTCTATTCGTCGATCAAGGACCTGAAGCCCGTGAAGAACGGCCTCGGGATCTCGATCCTGTCGACGCCCAAGGGTGTCATGTCGGACACGGCCGCGCGTGACGCGAACGTGGGCGGCGAAGTCCTCTGCCGGGTCTACTGATATGTCTCGTATCGGAAAGAAGGCGGTCGCCATCCCCAACGGGGTCACGGTGACCCTCGACGGCCAGACGGTCACGGTGAAGGGGCCCAAGGGCCAGCTCGCCTGGACGGTCGCCGAAGAGATCGAAGTGCGCCAGGAGAACGGCGAACTGACGCTCTCCAAGAAGGCCGACAGCCAGCGCGCCCAGGCCATGTGGGGCCTGTCGCGCAGCCTGGTGGCCAACATGGTCACCGGCGTCACCACCGGTTTCGAGCAGACGCTGGAGCTGGTGGGCGTGGGTTACCGCGCGGCGATGAAGGGCCAGGCGCTCTCCATGCAGCTCGGCTTCAGCCACGACGTCGACATTCCGGCCCCGGCCGGGATCGCCTTCGCCGTGCCGAAGCAGACCGAGATCAAGATCAGCGGCATCGACAAGCAGGCCGTCGGCGAGATGGCCGCCCGCATCCGCCGCATCCGCCCGCCGGAGCCCTACAAGGGCAAGGGCGTGCGCTATGCCGGCGAGAACGTGCGCCGCAAGGAAGGCAAGAAGAAGTAGGTCATGGCCCTTTCCTCCCGAGATTCCTCGCAGAAGCGCGCGCAACGTACGCGCACCCGTCTGCGCAAGCTGGCCAACGGGCGTCCGCGTCTGTCGGTCTTCCGTTCGTCGAAGAACATCTACGCCCAGGTCATCGACGATGAGCGCGGCGTGACGCTCGCCGCCGCCTCGTCGCTGGAAGGCGGCGAGAAGAAGACGAAGGGCGCCGACAAGGACGCCGCGGCCCGCGTGGGCGCCCTGGTGGCCCAACGGGCCATCGAAAAGGGCGTCAAGGACGTGGTCTTCGATCGCGGTGGCTATCTTTATCACGGCCGGGTGAAGGCGCTGGCGGATGCCGCGCGTGAAGCCGGCCTGAACTTCTAAGGAACGCTAGATGGCTCGCAGGGACGACAACCGCGGCGGCAATCGCAACAATCGCGAAGAAGAACGCGATAGCGAAATCGTCGAAAAGCTGGTGCACATCAACCGCGTCGCCGCCACCGTGAAGGGCGGGCGCAGGTTCTCCTTCGCCGCTCTGATGGTCGTCGGCGACCAGAAGGGCCGCGTCGGCTTCGGTCACGGCAAGGCGCGCGAAGTGCCGGAAGCCATCCGCAAGGCGACCGAGGAAGCCAAGAAGACCATGATCCGCGTGCCGCTGCGCGAAAGCCGCACCCTGCACCACGACGGCAACGGCCGTTGGGGCGCGGGCAAGGTGATGGTCCGCTCGGCGCCTCCGGGCACCGGCGTCATCGCCGGCGGCCCGATGCGCGCGGTGCTGGAAACCCTGGGCGTGCAGGACGTGGTCGGCAAGTCGGTCGGCTCGTCCAACCCCTACAACATGGTGCGCGCGACCTTCGAGGCGCTGAAGGCTCAGTCTTCGCCCCGCCAGGTCGCCGCCAAGCGCGGCAAGAAGGTCTCGGACGTCATCGGCCGCCGCGCCGACGGCGCCTCGACGCCGGCCGCGGACGTCGAAGGATAAACTGACATGGCAACCGTCACCGTTCGCCAGACCGGCAGCCCGATCCGCCGCAAGAAGGATCAGCGCGCGACCCTTTCGGGCCTCGGCCTGAACCGCGTCGGCCGCGTCTCCACCCTGGAAGACACCCCCTCCGTGCGCGGCATGATCGCCAAGGTCGCCCACATGGTCGAGGTGGTGGAGAAGTAGCTCCGAGCCATCCCTCCTCTTTGGGGGAGGGTGGCTCGCGTCGGAGACGCGAGACGGGCGGGGAAGTCACGATCAAGCGTCGAGCTTGAACCCGTAACCCCCACCCTCGCTCGCCTTCGGCGAGTCGTTCCCTCCCCTGAAGAGGAGGGATGAATTCAACAGCCGAGTCGGGGCTTCGCTCCGGCGCCAGATCTCCAAGGAGAGGCACATGACCAAACTCAACGAACTTTCGCCCCGTGAAGGCTCCGTCAAGGGCCGGATGCGCGTCGGCCGCGGCCCGGGTTCGGGCAAGGGCAAGACCGCCGGCCGCGGCGTGAAGGGCCAGAAGGCGCGCTCCGGCGTCGCCATCGCCGGCTTCGAAGGCGGCCAGATGCCGCTGCACATGCGCATGCCCAAGCGCGGCTTCAACTCGCGCAACCGCAAGGACTTCGCCGAGGTGAACCTGTGGCGCCTGGAGCAGGCGATCGCCGCCGGCAAGCTCGACGCCAAGAAGGCCATCAGCGCCGACGAGCTGCTGAAGGCCGGTGTCATCCGCCGCGCCAAGGACGGCGTGCGCCTGCTGGGTAAGGGCGAGCTCAAGACCAAGCTCGACATCACCGTCTACTCCGCCTCCGCCTCGGCGGTCGCTGCGGTGGAAAAAGCCGGGGGCAAGGTGACCACCACCAAGAAGGAAGCTCCGGCCGTCGAGGCCTGAGCCGGACCCGGGACCATTCCGGCCTCGCAAGTGGGGCCGGCGTGTCCTATCTGGTGGTGACGACGAGTCAGGCTCATCAAGAGTCAGGGGATCTGGTGAATGGCTTCGGCCGCTGAACAACTCGCAGCCAATCTGAACGTCGAGGCCTTTTCGAAGGCCACGGAGCTGCACAAGCGACTGATCTTCACCCTGGTGGCGATGATCGTCTATCGGATCGGCTGCTACGTCCCGATCCCCGGCATCAACATCGCGGCGTTCAGCCAGGCCTTCCAGGGCCAGGCCAGCGGCATCCTCGGCATGTTCAACATGTTCTCCGGCGGCGCCGTGCGGAACATGGCCGTCTTCGCCCTCAACGTGATGCCCTACATCTCGTCCTCGATCATCGTGCAGCTCATGGGCACGATCTATCCGCCCTGGGAGAAGCTCAGGAAGGAAGGCGGCGAGGCGGGGCGCAAACAGCTCAACCAGTACACCCGCTACTTGACGGTGATCCTGGCGCTCTTCCAGTCCTTCGGCATCGCCATGGGCCTGCAGGCGGGGCAGGGGATCGTCGACAATCCCGGCATCTTCTTCGTGATCTCGACGGTGGCGACGCTCACCGGCGGCACCCTGTTCCTGATGTGGCTGGGCGAGCAGATCACCAGCCGCGGGGTGGGCAACGGCGTCTCGCTGATCATCTTCGCCGGCATCGTGGCGGTCTTCCCGCGCTACCTGGCCCAAGCCTTCTCCCTGGCGCGCACGGGGGCGATGAACCCCGGCGCCCTGGTGGTGATCTTCGCCCTGGTGATCGCCGTGACCATGGCCATCGTCTTCATGGAGCGCTCGCAGCGGCGCCTGCTCGTGCAGTACCCCAAGCGCCAGGTGGGCAACCGCATGTTCGGCGGCGACACCTCGTTCCTGCCGCTGAAGATCAACACGTCCGGCGTGATCCCGCCGATCTTCGCCTCCTCGCTGCTGCTGCTGCCGGCGACGGTGATGGGCTTTGCGGCGAACACGAACCTGCCGTCGTGGCTGCAGTGGCTGCCCGGCGCGGTGGGTCAGCTTCAGCACGGCCGGCCGGCGTTCATGATCGCCTACGGGCTGCTGATCGTCTTCTTCTGCTTCTTCTACACCTCCGTGGTGTTCAACCCGGAGGACACCGCGGAGAACCTGCGCAAGTACGGCGGCTTCATGCCCGGCATCCGGCCCGGCAAGCGCACGGCGGAATATCTCGATTTCGTGCTGACGCGCCTGACGGTGATCGGCGCGGCCTATATCGCCGTCGTCTGCCTGCTGCCGGAGGTGCTGATCGGCTACTACAACGCCCCCTTCTATATGGGCGGCACCTCGGTCTTGATCGTGGTCAGCGTCACCATGGACACGGTGACCCAGATCCAGTCCCACCTGCTGGCGCACCAGTACGAAGGGCTGATCAAGAAGTCGAAGCTGCGGGGCAACCGCGGCCGCTAAGGGCAAGCATCGCAGGCTCCGCAAAGAGGGCCGGCGACGGGAGGGCTGATGAATCTGATCCTGTTTGGGCCGCCGGCGGCGGGGAAGGGCACCCAGGCCAAGCGCCTGGTCGAGACCCGCAAGATGGTCCAGCTCTCCACCGGCGACATGCTGCGCGCCGCCATCGCGTCCGGCTCCGAACTCGGCAAGCGCGTGGCCGGCATCATGGAGCGCGGCGACCTGGTTTCCGACGACATCGTCATCGAGCTGATCGAGAGCCGGTTGCCCGAGGCCGAGGCCGCCGGCGGGGCGATCTTCGACGGCTTCCCGCGCACGCTCGCCCAGGCCGAGGCGCTCGACCGCATGCTGGAACACCGCGGCTCGCGCATCGACGAGGTGATCCGCCTGAAAGTCGACGACGAGGCCCTGATGCAGCGCATCGCCGGCCGCTACGCCGAAAGCGGCCGCCCCGACGACAACCCGGAAAGCTTCAAGGTCCGGCTCGACGCCTACAACACCCAGACCGCGCCCCTGCTGCCCTATTACCAGGGCCAGAAGAAGCTGGTGGAAGTCGACGGCATGGGCTCGATCGAGGCGGTGGCCGCCGGGATCGACAAGGCGTTGGACAAGGCGCGGTAGCCTCACCTGCGCCGCTCATCCCCGCGAAAGCGGGGATGAGCGGTGCTATGAGTGCGCGTTGGCATACTCATCCACCGCCGCCAGGTGCGGCGCGACCTCGGCCGCGGTCAGGAACGAGCCGGTGAAGCTGTTCTTGGCGAGCGTGACGAGTTCGTCCCGGGTCAGGCCGACCGCGGCGGCGGTCTGGATCCAGTTCTCCGCCAGGTAGCCGCCGAAATAGGCTGGGTCGTCGGAGTTGACGGTGGCCTTCAGCCCCAGGCCCAGCATCCGCTTCAGCGGATGGGCCTTCAGGTCGTCCACCACGCAGAGCTTCAGGTTGGAGAGCGGGCAGACGGTGAGCGTCATGCCGGACTTCGCCAGGCGCTCCACCAGGGCCGCGTCCTCCAGGCTGCGGTTGCCGTGGTCGATGCGGTCGACGCCCAGCACGTCCAGGGCTTCCCAGACATATTCCGGCGGCCCTTCCTCGCCGGCGTGGGCGACCAGTTTGAGGCCGCGCGCTCGGGCCTCGCGGTAAACCTTGGCGAATTTCGAAGGCGGATGGCCGAGCTCCGAGGAATCCAGGCCGACGCCGGCGATGCGGTTAAGCCAAGGCTCGGCGGCTTTCAGCGTGGCGAAGGCGGCGTCCTCGTCCAGGTGGCGCAGGAAGCAGAGGATCAGCTTCGAGGTGATCCCAAGGCTCGCCTTGGCCTCGGCCATGCCGGACAGCAGGCCCTCGACGGCCACCGAGAACGGCAGGCCGCGGTCGGTGTGGGTCTGCGGGTCGAAGAACAGCTCCACGTGCCGGCAACCGTCGGCGGCGACGCGGCGGAAATAGGCCATGGCCAGGTCGTGGAAATCCTGCTCGGTCCGCAGCACGGCGGCGCCCTGGTAATAGATGTCCAGGAAGTCCTGCAGGTTTCCGAAGGCATAGGCCGCGCGGACCTCCTCCACCGTCGCGAACGGCAGGCTCACGCGGTTGCGCCGCGCGAACTCGAACATCTGCTCAGGCTCGAGGCTGCCCTCGATGTGCAGGTGCAACTCGGCCTTGGGCAGGCCGCGGATGAAATCGGCGTCGGAGGTCATGGGCCGACTGTCGGGACTGCCGATGGCCCGCGTCAAGCGCTAGCGGGCGACCGGCGCGCCCTTGGCCTTGTAGACGACGCCGCCCTTCATCACGAAGGCGACGTGCTCGAGGACGGTGACGTCCTTCAGGGGGTCGGCGTCGACGGCGATGATGTCGGCGTAGCGGCCGGGCTGCACCGTGCCCACGTCCTTGGTGTCGCCGAGCAGGTCGGCGGCGTTCCAGGTGGCGGCCTTGATGGCCTCCATCGGCGGCATGCCGGCGTTGACCATCAGCTTGAGCTCCTGGGCGTTCTCGCCGTGGTTGGACATGCCGAAGGTGTCGGTGCCGAAGGCGATCTTCACGCCCGCCGCGTAGGCGTCGTGCAGGTTCTTCAGCATGGTCGGGATCACCTCGAAGGTCTTGCGCACCGTGTCGGGGTTGAGGTCCTCGGGATGGGTCTTGGCGTGCTCATAGATCTTGGCGCCCACCAACTGGGTCGGCACCAGATAGGTCCCGTGCTCCTTGAACAGCCTGTAGCTCTCGGCGTCGGCGTAGGTGCCGTGCTCGATGGAATCGACGCCCAGGGCGATGGTGTGGTCGATCGCCTGTTTGCCGTGGGCGTGGGCGGCGACCTTCATGCCCAGCGAATGGGCGGTCTCGATGATCGCCTTGATCTCGTCGTCGGCCATCAGTTGCAGGGCCGGATTGTCGCCGATCGAGGCCACGCCGCCGGAGGGCATGATCTTGATCAGGTCCGCGCCGTTGCGGCGCAGGGTGCGCACCGCCCGGCGGCCGGCCTCGGGGCTGTCGACCAGGTTTTCGGTCCAGTGCGGGTGCTCCAGCTCGGGATCCAGGCCGTCGGCCGCGTCGCCGTGGCCGCCGGTGGGGCTCAGCGGAGTCCCGGCCACCCACAGCCGCGGGCCGGGGATCACGCCGGCGTTGATCTGACGCTTCAGGGCCACGATCACCTCGGTGGAGGCGCCCACGTCGCGCGCGGAGGTGAAGCCGGCCATCAGGGTGTCGCGGGCGTAGGTGGTCGCCTCGATCGCCCCGTCATAGTCGGTGTGGGTCATGGCGGTCCGGATGGGGTCGCCCTTGTGATAGCCCTGGGTGATGTGGACGTGGTCGTCGATCAGGCCGGGCAGGACCGTGGAATTGGACAGGTCGACCACCTCGGCGCCCTTCGGCGCGGTGAAGCCAGTCTGAACCGCGGTGATCCGGTCGTCGTGGACCAGGATGGTGACCTGGGTCTGCGGGGCCTTGCCGGTCCCGTCGATCAGCCGTCCGGCGTGGATCGCCAGGTCCTTGGCGGCCGCCGAGGAGCCGCCCAGCGCCAAGACGGCCACGAAACCCGCCGCCGCCATCATCCTGTTGCGCAAGGCCATCACGATCTCCCCCGATTCGACGCGCTAAGTGACGGCGCCGGGGGAATCGACGCAAGGGGGCCAAAGCCTGGGGAATTGCGCCCCGGGGCGTCTTCATGCTTTCCTCAGGCGTTCCCCGGCAGAGTCGAGGGGCGTTATGCGTACGGACGCGGGCGGGGCAGGGCCTTGCGCCCGCCCTTTTCCGTTCATAAATGGGCGTTTCCGTTGTTGACGGACCCGCAACGATCCCTATAACGGAGCGCTTCCGCGAAAGAGCGCGAAGGACGAACCGGCTTGACCTTCGGGGCGAGGGGCCGGGGCGCCGTTCGCGCTTCTCTTGCGTGACCAGGAGAGATCGACACGTGGCCCGTATTGCTGGCGTCAACATTCCGACTAACAAGCGCGTGGTGATCGCGCTTCAGTACATCCATGGCATCGGCCCCGCGAAGGCTCGCGAGATCGTATCCAAGGTTGGCATCGAGGACGCGCGCCGCGTCAACCAGCTCACCGACCAGGAAGTGCTGCAGATCCGTGAGACCATCGACCGCGACTTCACCGTCGAGGGCGACCTGCGCCGCGAGACCGCGGTCAATATCAAGCGCCTGATGGACCTGGCCTGCTACCGCGGCCTCCGTCACCGCAAGGGCCTGCCGGTCCGCGGCCAGCGCACCCACACCAACGCCCGGACCCGCAAGGGCCCCGCCAAGCCGATCGCCGGCAAGAAGAAGTAAGAGAGCTTATCTCCGATGGCCAAGGAACCGGGTCGCGTCAAACGCCGCGAACGTAAGAACATCACGTCGGGCGTGGCGCATGTGAACGCCTCGTTCAACAACACGATGATCACCATCACCGACGCCCAGGGGAACACGATCTCCTGGTCCAGCGCCGGCATGATGGGGTTCAAGGGGTCGCGTAAGTCGACGCCCTACGCCGCCCAGATGGCGGCCGAGGACGCGGGCCGGAAGGCTGCGGAACACGGCGTGAAGACCCTGGAAGTCAATGTTTCCGGCCCCGGTTCGGGCCGCGAGTCGGCGCTCCGCGCCCTGCAGGCCGTCGGCATGACCATCACCACCATTCGCGACGTCACGCCCATTCCGCACAACGGCTGCCGGCCGCCCAAGCGTCGGCGCGTCTAGAGTTCAAGTACCTAATTCCCTGCGCCGGACCGCGTTGGCGGCCGGCGATCCTGCGTTTTCAAGGGACACCTAATCCGTGATCGAAAGAAACTGGAACGAGCTTATCCGTCCCGAGAAGCCGCAAATCGAGACCGGCGCCGACGCGAACCGTAAGGCGCGTCTGGTGGCCGAGCCCCTCGAGCGCGGGTTCGGCGTGACGCTGGGCAACAGCCTGCGCCGCGTGCTTCTCTCCTCCCTGCAGGGCGCGGCCGTGACCGCGGTGCAGATCGACGGCGTCGTGCACGAATTCTCCTCGCTTGAGGGCGTGCGCGAGGACGTCGTCGACATCGTGCTGAACATCAAGCAACTGGCCGTGCGCATGCACGCCGAGGGCCCGAAGCGGATGACGCTGCGCGCCACCGGCCCGGGCGCGGTGACCGCCAGCCAGATCGAGGCTCCCTCGGACATCGAGATCCTCAACGGCGACCACGTGCTCTGCACCCTGGACGACGGCGCCCAGGTGCGCATGGAATTCACGGTCCAGACCGGCAAGGGCTACGTCCCGGCCGAGATGAACCGTCCGGAAGACGCCCCGATCGGCCTGATCGCCGTCGACGCGCTCTATTCCCCGGTCAAGCGCGTCGCCTATCGCGTCGAGCCGACCCGCCAGGGCCAGAGCCTCGACTACGACAAGCTGATCATGGAAGTGGAGACCAACGGCGCGGTCACGCCCGTGGACGCCGTGGCCTATGCCGCGCGCATCCTGCAGGACCAGCTCCAGATCTTCATCACCTTCGAAGAGCCGAAGAAGAAGGTCGAGGGCGAAGCCAAGCCGGAGCTGCCGTTCAACCCGGCGCTGCTGAAGAAGGTCGACGAGCTGGAGCTGTCGGTCCGTTCGGCCAACTGCCTGAAGAACGACAACATCGTCTACATCGGCGACCTGATCCAGAAGACCGAAGCCGAGATGCTGCGCACCCCGAACTTCGGCCGCAAGTCCTTGAACGAGATCAAGGAAGTGCTGGCCGGCATGGGCCTGCACCTCGGCATGGACGTGCCCAACTGGCCGCCCGAGAACATCGAAGAGCTGGCCAAGAAGTTCGAAGACCAGATGTAAGACGTCTTCCGCGCCGACTCCGGGGCCGTTTCGGCGGCCCGGGCCCGATGAAGCCGCAACAGCGGTGAAGGGCTCCGGCGCTTCGCAGTGACCCAGGCGGGAGCAGGCTGGGATTTGGTTAGGCAGGACGGCTTCCCAATGGATCGGGGGCGTCCCCGGTGGGCCAGTCGGCCCAGGAGATACAACAGATGCGTCACGGTTCCGCGCACCGCAAACTGGGACGGACGTCCGCCCACCGCACCGCCATGTTCGCCAACATGGCGGCCAGCCTGATCAAGCACGAGCAGATCGTGACCACGCTGCCGAAGGCCAAGGAGCTTCGCCCCTTCGTCGAGAAGCTGGTGACGCTGGGCAAGCGCGGCGACCTGCATGCCCGCCGCCAGGCGATCAGCGCGGTGCGCGACGTCGAGCAGGTCGGCAAGCTGTTCGCCGTGCTGGGCCCGCGCTACGCGGAACGTAACGGCGGCTACATCCGCGTGCTGAAGGCGGGCTTCCGCCACGGCGACAACGCGGCCATGGCGGTCATCGAGTTCGTCGACCGCGATCCGTCCGAAAAGGGCAAGGACAGCGGTCCGGTCGCCGAGACCTACGGCGACTGAGCCGACCCGCCGACAAGCTGAATTCGAAAGCCCCGGAGCGACCCTCCGGGGTTTTTGTTGCGCGGCTGTCCTCGAACTGACGGAGATAGCGGCTAAGCTGGTGGCATGACCCGACTCCTGCGCCCGCTGTTCCTCGCCGCCGCCCTCGTTCTGGGCGTCCTCGCCCAGCCCGCGTCCGCCCAGGCGCCGAAGCCTGCGCCGCTCACCATCCTCGTCTCCATCGACGGCTTCCGCGCCGACTATCTGCAGCGCGGCAAGACGCCCGCGCTGGCCGCCATGGCCGCCGACGGCGTGCGCGCCATGGCCATGCGACCCTCGTTCCCCAGCATCACATTCCCCAACCACTACACCCTGGTGACCGGGCTCAGGCCAGACCGCCACGGCATCGTCGACAACACCATGGAGGACGCCGCCCGTCCCGGCGTGGTCTTCAGGCTCAACCGGCCTGACGTCGTCCACGATCCGATCTGGTGGGACCAGGCCGAGCCCTTGTGGGTCACCGCCGAAAAACAGGGGGTGAGGACCGCCACCATGTTCTGGCCCGGCTCCGACGCGCCGATCCGAGGCGTGCAGCCGCACGACTGGCGGTTGTTCGACAAGACCGTGCCGAGCGTGGCGCGGGTGGAGCAGGTGTTGACCTGGCTCGACCGGCCGGCGGCCGAGCGGCCGAGATTCATCACCCTCTATTTCAACGCCGTGGACAGCGCCGGCCACGCCGGCGGACCGGACTCCGATCTCGTCGACAACGCCCTCGTGGAGACCGACGCCGCCCTGGGCCTACTGCTGCGCGGCTTGGGGAAGCGTGGCCTGTTGGAGACCACCAATATGGTCGTCGTCGCCGATCACGGCATGGCCGCCACCTCGCACGAACGGGAAACCTATCTCACGGACCTGATGCCGGCGGCGGATTTCCACGCCGTGTCCCAGGGCGCCATGGCGGGCGTGCGGGCCGAAGCCGGTCATGAGGATGAGGTGGCCCAGGCGCTGCTCAAGCCCCATGACCACATGACCTGCTGGAAGAAGGCCGAAATACCGGAGCGCTTCCATTACGGCCACAACCCGCGCGTGCCGCCGTTTGTCTGCCTGGCCGAAGTCGGCTGGATCATTGAGGCCGCTCACAGCGGCTACCCCACGCCGAAAGGGGAGCACGGCTATGACCCCTCCGATCCGCAGATGGCGGCCCTGTTCGTGGCTCATGGCCCGGCCTTCAAGCACGGCGCGGCGCAGCCGGCGTTCGACAACGTCGACGTCTACCCGCTGCTGGCGGCCCTGATCGGGGTGACGCCGGAGCCGAACGACGGGCGCCTGGCCGACCTGGCGCCCGCCCTGGCGAACTGAGCTTTTCGGGCGCAGGCTTCGGTGATGGACGCCGAAGCCCAGATCGAGAGCTTCATCGCCAAGTTCTCCGACGGCGTGGCCGCCGATATCCGCGCGGCCCGCGCCGAGATGCGCCGCCGCCTGCCGGGCGCGGTGGAGATGGTCTACGACAACTACAATGCGCTCGCGATCGGCTACGGGGCCACCGACAGGCTGGCCGATGTGGTGTTCTCCATCGCCGCCTTTCCGAAATGGGTGCGACTCTTCTTCTATCGAGGCGCGGAGCTGGACGACCCGGATGGCTTGCTGGACGGCGAGGGGGCGCAGGTGCGCAGCCTGAAGCTGCCCAACCTGGCCGTGCTCGACGAGCCCGGCGTCCAGGCGCTGATGGCCCAGGCCCTGGCCAAGGCCACCCCCATCGATCCGACCGCGCCGTCCCGCAGCCTCGTGAAGTCGATCTCCGCCAAACAGCGGCCCCGCCGGCCGGCTTGACGAGTTAGTTACGATATGAGTTAAATATTGTCGTCTGATGCAAGGAGGCGCGCCATGGCCGACGGTCCCATCTTCCACCCCACCGCCTTCTACCGGGATCCGCTGGCCGCCCTGAAATGGCTGGAGGCGGCGTTCGGCTTCGAGACCACGACCCTGGTGACCGAGCCATCGGGCCGCGTCGGCTATTCGGAGATGAGCTTCAACGGCGGCGTGGTGAGCATCAATCCGGAGTTCTCCGGCGAAATCATCGGCGACGCGCGCATGGTCAGCCCGCTGGAGATAGAAGGGCGCGGCACCCAGTTCATTCGCGTGCATCTCGCCGAGGGCATCGACGCCCACTGCGAGCGGGCCCGGGCCGCCGGCGCGCGGATCACTCAGGAGCCCCATGACGAGTTCTATGGAGAGCGCACCTATCGGGCGATGGACCCGGAGGGCCACGTCTGGAACTTCGCCCAGCCGGTCGCGGCGCCCAGCTTGGAAGACATGGAAAAGGCCAGCGGCCTGAAACTCGCGACCTCGCTGAGGGAGGCCGGCCATGGCTGACTGGCGCGCGCCGTTGATGTCGGCGGTCTGCTATGTGGACCCGAAGGCCGCGCTCAAATGGCTGGAGCAGGCGTTCGGCTTCGAGGTCTCGATGCTGATCGAGGACGGGGAGGGCGTCCTGGCCCACTCCGAGATGCGCTTCGGGAACGCCGTGGTGATGGTCGGCAGCGAGTGGAGCGCCGACCACAAGAGCCCCAAGTCGATCGGCGGCAAGAACACCCAGACCGTCCACATCCAGATCGAGACCGACCTCGACGCCCACTGCGAGCGCGCCCGGGCCGCCGGAGCCGAGATCATGGTCGAGCCGGCGACCCAGTTCTACGGCGACCGCACCTACCGCTGCCGCGACCCCGAGGGCCACATCTGGACCGTCGCCCAGACCGTCGAGACGGTCACTCGCGAGGAAGCCGAGGCGGCCAGCGGGCTGAAGATCACGGGCTGGGTATGAGCGCGCCGGCCGCCGCCGCGGAGCTGGACCGCACCCTGGCGGCCCTGGCCGATCCGCATCGCCGCCGCGCGGTCGATCTGTTGAGCCACGGGCCGCGGGCCGCCGGCGACCTGGCGCGGGAGTTGGACCTGACGCCGCCGGCCATGAGCCGCCACCTGCGCACCCTGCGGCAGAGCGGCCTGGTGGAAGAGTCCCATCCGGCCTTCGACGCGCGCGTGCGCATCTATGCCCTGAGGCCCGAACCCATGGTTCATCTGCTGCGCTGGCTGGAGGACGCCGAGCGGCTCTGGAGCGAGCAGCTCGTCGCCTTCAAGGCCCACATCGAGAAAGACACGTGACCTCCAAGGTCTATGTGGCCCTGCGGGTGAAGGCCTCGCCGCGGCGGGCGTTCGAGGCCTTCGTCGGCGAGATCGGCGTCTGGTGGCGGTCGAGTCCGCTGTTCCAGACCACGCCGCGGCCCGGCGTCCTGTCGTTCGAATTTGAAGGCGACGAGCCCGGCCAGGGCGGACGGCTGATCGAGACGCGGGCCGGCGGCAAGGTGTTCGAGATCGGCCGGATCAGCGTCTGGGAGCCACCGCACCGAATAGTTTTCTCGTGGCGACAGGCGAACTTCCCACCCGATCTTCACACAGAGGTTGAGGTCCGCTTCGAGGCCGTCGGCGATGAGACCCGCGTCAGCGTCGAGCATCGCGGCTTCGACCGCGTGCCCGCCGGCGCGGCGCGTCACGGCTTCCCCGACCCGGTGCTGCTGGCGCGGCTGGCCGACTTCTGGCGCGCACAGATCGTCGCCGTGGGAGACCTGCTGGGATAACCCGGTTGCGTGAGTTCCTGCTTCGTTTCAAGGTCGCCGAGGGAGAGACCGCCATGGATCAGCCGCCCACCGTCGCCCCGACCCGGTCCAGCCGCCAGGCCGCGTTCCGGTTCGTCTTCGCCGCCGCGCTGATGAACGCGGTCTCGTTCGGGATCATGATCCCGGTGCTGCCGAACCTGATCAAGCACCTGGTCGGCGGCGACACCGCGACGGCCTCTGTCTGGAACGTGCTGTTCTCGGTGACCTGGGGAACCATGCAGCTCTTCTGCGGGCCGATCCTGGGCATACTGTCGGACCGCATCGGCCGGCGGCCGGTGCTGCTGATCTCGCTGGGTGGACTGGCGATCGACTTCCTGTTCATGGCCTTCGCGCCGAACCTCGCCTGGCTGTTCGTAGGCCGGGTCATCAACGGCATGACGGCCGCCAGCTTCTCGACCGCCAACGCCTACGTGGCCGACGTCACGGAGCCCAAGGACCGGGCCAAGGCGTTCGGCTGGATGGGCTCGGCCTTCAGCTTCGGATTCCTGGTGGGCCCCGTGCTCGGCGGCTTCCTGGCCGGCGAGTTCATGCACGGCTACCTGGGCGACTTCGCCCTGCGCCTGCCGTTCCTGGTGGCGGCGGGCCTGACCGCCATCAACTGGCTCTACGGCCTCTTTGTGCTGCCGGAATCCCTGCCGCCGGAGCGCCGGGTGACCCGGTTCAACTGGGCGCGGGCCAATCCGCTGGGGTCGCTGGCGTTCCTCAGGGAGCATGGCGAACTCCTCGGCCTGGCCACGGTGGGCTTCCTCTTCCAGTTGGCCCACACCGTGCTGCCCTCGATCTTCGTGCTCTACGCCGGCTTCCGGTACCACTGGGGCTCGGACATGGTCGGCCTGACCATGATGCTCACCGGAATTCTGGGGGTCGTCGTGCAGACCTTCTTCGTGGGGCCGGTGGTGGCCCGGATCGGCGAGCGCGGGGCGCTGCTGCTCGGGACCCTCGGGGGCGCGGCCGGCTTCACGCTTTATGGCCTCGCGCCCAACGGCTGGGCCTATATCGGCTCGGCGCCGGTCTTCGCCCTGATGAGCTTCCTGCAGCCCGGCCTGCAGGGCCTGATGACCCGGCGGGTGGGACCGCAGGAGCAGGGCCAGCTCCAGGGCGCCAACCAGAGCCTCCAGGGGATCGCCTCGGTGACCGGCCCCATGGTCTTCGGCCTGACCTTTGCCTGGGCGGTGAGCCACGACGCCTCGCTGCATGCGCCGGGCCTGCCGATCTTCATCGCCGCGGGGCTGCTGCTCAGCGCCTTCATGCTGGCGGTGCGCGTGGGGCATGCGCCCGCCAAGGTCGCGGCCGCGCCGGCGGAGTAGGCAAGCCTCGCCATCAAAGCGCCAGAAAACTTCGCGGAACTGCGCCGGATGTCTATGCTCGGAGCGACCATGCGCGCCCAACGCCTCCTGATCCCGACCCTGGCCCTGCTGGCCTCCGCCGCGCCGCTTGCCGCCGCGCGCGCCGAGCCGACCCTGCCCGACGCAGGCCGTGTGGTTCCCGCCAGCGCCACGGCCATGAAGCAATCCTTCGCCACGGTGGTGAAGCGCGCCGCCCCGGCGGTGGTGAACATCTCCTCGAAGCGCACCGTCCGCCAACAGGATCCGTTCTGGCAGATGTTCGGCATCGGCGCCCCGCGCAACCGCATCGAGGGCTCGCTGGGCTCCGGCGTCATCGTCCGCGCCGACGGGGTGATCGTCACAAACAACCACGTGATCGAGCACGGCACCGACATCACGGTGTCCCTGGCCGACCGGCGCGAGTTCCAGGCCAAGGTGCTGCTGGCCGACGCGCGCACAGACCTGGCGATCCTGAAGATCGACCTGCCGGCCGGTGAGAAGCTGCCGACCATGGCGATCGGCGACCGCAGCGACATCGAGGTGGGCGACCTGGTGCTGGCCATCGGCGACCCCTTCGGCGTCGGCCAGACGGTCACCAACGGCATCATCTCGGCCAAGAACCGCACCGCCAATCCGGACGGGGACGCCGGCGCCTACATCCAGACCGACGCGGCGATCAACCCGGGCAACTCCGGCGGGGCGCTGGTGGGCATGGACGGCGACCTGATCGGAGTGAACAGCTTCATCTATTCCCAGTCGGGCCAGTCCTCCGGCATCGGCTTCGCGATCCCCGCCGCGGTCGTGCGCAGGGTGGTCGAGACCGCCATGAACGGCGGCCACACCGTGGTTCGGCCCTGGTTCGGCGCGCGGCTGCAGAGCGTGACGCCGGAAATCGCCAAGACCATGGGCCTGGCGACGCCCTCCGGCGCGGTGGTGGCGGATGTCTGGCCGGGCGGGGCGGCGGCGAGGGCCGGCGTCAAGCAGGGCGACGTGGTCACCTCCGTGGACGGCGAGCCGGTGGTCGACGCGGCCGCGCTCAACTATGCCGTCGGGAACCACCGGCCGGGCGAAACGGTCCGGGTCAGCGTCCGCCGCGACAAGGCCGAGCGCGCGCTCAGCGTCGCGGCCGAGGCCGCGCCCGCGACTCCGGCCCGCGACGAGAAGGTGATCGACGGGCGCAACCCCTTCCAGGGCGCCACGGTGGTCAACCTGTCGCCCGCCGTCGCCGAGGAGGTTGGCATCGACCCGTTCGGCCGCGCGGGCGTCCTCGTGACCAAGACCGCCGCGGGCGTCGCGCAGCAGGTCGGCGTGCAGCCCGGCGACATCATCCGGGCGGTCAACGGGCGCGACATCAAGAGCGTCACCGACCTGACCAGCGCGGTGGTCGCACCGGCGCCTGTGTGGCAGGTGACCATCGAGCGCAACGGCCGTCAGCTCACCGCCACCTTCCGCACCTGACCCGCGCGGGGCGCCTTGCGCGCCGGCCCGGCGGCTGAGCATCCTTCCTGCGCGGCTCAGTTGGCCACGGGGGATTTCGGGCAATGGACATGCATCGGCGCGCGGTGATGGGCCTTGGGCTGGCCGGCGCGGGCCTCGCCGCCGCCGGCGGCGCGGCGGCGGCCGGGGCCGAGCCTGCGGGAGCCGTGGTTGTCGAGGGCCAGGGCGCTGGCCGCTTCGCCCCGGCGATCGAGGACATCCGCGCCTACGCCGCCCAGCACATGGCCGCCTATGGCCTTCCGGGCCTGACGGTCTGCGCGGTCGCCCCGGGGGAAACCACCGCCTTCATGCGGTTCGGCTATGCGGACGTGGGACGCAAGGCGCCGGTGACGCCCGAGCACCTCTTCGAGATCGGCTCGATCTCCAAGTCGTTCACCGCTCTTTGCATCTTCCACCTGATGGAGGCGGGCAAGCTCACCCTTGACCAGGACATCGCGACCCTGCTGCCCGGCGCGCCCTTGCCCGCGGGCGCCTGGATCTCGGTGCAGAACCTGCTGAACCACTCCTCCGGCCTGCCGGACGACGCGCCGCTGTTCCCTCGGGGCGGCGACGGGCGGCTGTGGCGCGGCTTCGAGCCGGGGAGCCAGTGGTCCTATTCCAACCTGGGGTTCCTGATGCTGGGGACCATCGTCGAGCGCCTGGAGGGCAAGCCGCTGGCGGAGGTGATCCGACTGCGGATCCTGGGGCCGCTCGGCATGAGCGCCACCAAGGGCTCGATCCTGACCGGCGACCGGGCAAGCTACGCCCAGGGCTATTCGGCGCTCTATGGCGACCGGCCCTATCCGGTGGCGGGACCCCTGGGTCCGGGGCCCTGGACCGACGTGACCCAGGGCGCGGGCTGCGTCGCCTCCACGGCCCACGACATGGCGCTCTACTGCCGCTGGCTGGTCGCGGCGGGGCAGGGCAGGGGCGCGCCTATCCTGTCGGACGCGGGCGCCGCGCGGTTCACCAGGGCTACCATCGAAGCGCCCGGCTGGGCGGCGACGGGGGCGCCGCAGTACGCCAACGGCCTGGCGGTGGTCGAGGTGGGCGGCCGCAAGCTGCTGCACCACACCGGCGGCATGCTCGCCTACAACTCCGCCCTGCACGTCGATCCCCAGGCCGGGGTCGGCGCCTTCGCCAGCACCAACGTGGGCTTGGTGCCCTATCGCCCACGGGACATCACCGCCTTCGCCTGCGCCAGGCTGCGCGAGGTGGTGGAGGGCGGCCCCAAGGCCGCCCCGGCGCCCGCGCCGCCCAAGGGGCCGAGGGTCGACGCCTATCTCGGACGTTTCGTCAGCCGGGACGGCCCCGCCCTGACGGTCTCCGCGGCCGGGCGCGGGATCTCCGCCCGGATCGGCGACGAGGTCCTAACCCTTGAGCCCTACGAGCAGGACGCCTTCATCTCGACCGCGCCGGAGGCCACGGCCCATCCGCTGGTGTTCCGCCGCACGGACAGGGCGGTGGTGCGGGCCTGGTGGAACGGGGTGGAATTCGTCCGCGCCGTCGGCGACCGGCCGGTCGCGGCCTTCAGCCCCAGGACCCCGCCAGCGCTGGCAGCGCTCACCGGCTTCTACGGGTGCGACGATCCATGGCACGGCAACCTGCGGGTCACCGCCCAGGGCGAGGCCCTGTTCGTCGACGATGTGACGCCGCTCACCCGTCTGCCGGACGGTAGCTGGCGCGTGGGCGAGAAGGACTGGTCGCCGGAGCGTGTCCGGTTCGACGCCGTCATCGACGGCCGGCCCAGCCGGGCGATCGCCTCAGGCGTCGACCACCTGAGGCGTCCGGTTCCTTAAGGGGCGTCAGGGTGAAGCGGTAGCCGGTCCACCCGTTCGACGCGGCCCAAGCTAGAGTCTAGGCCGCCTCCAGGGCCCGGCCCAGGCTCGCGGCCTGGCTTACCGCGCCCTCGAGCGCCTTCTGCTTGTGATCGGGGCTGATGTTCACGCCCTCGGCGCTGACCACCTCGATGTCCGGCACGCCGATGAAGCCGAAGAAGCCGCGCAGGTAGCTCTCCTGGTGCTGCAGGAAGGCGGCCGGGCTGCCGGCGCCGTAGAAGCCGCCGCGCGAGGAGGCGATGATGATCCGCTTGCCGCCGGCCAGGCCTTCGACCCCGCTCTCCGAGTAGCGGAAGGTCTTCCCGGCCACGGCCAGGTGGTCGATCCAGCTCTTCAGTTGGCTGGGGATGCCGAAATTGTACATCGGGACTCCGATCACCACGACGTCGGCCGCGAGGAACTCGTCGAGGATGGCGTCGACTTCCGCTACGTCGCGGGCCTGGTCGGGGCTGCGGGCGGCGGGATCGAGACCGCGGGCGGCCATCAGCGCCCCCGACTGATGCGGCGCGGGCCGTGCGTCCAGGTCGCGGTAGGTCACCTTCGCGCCGGGATTGGCGGCGACGATCGCAGCGACCGCGGCGGCGGAGACTTTCCGGCTGACCGAATAGTCGCCGAGGATGCTGGAATCGATATGGAGCAGGTTCACGGTGGGGGCCTCTACTGGTATTGGTTAGTAACCAGCACTATTTGAGTAACCGACCGAAACCTCGCAAGAAGGCACTTTTTTGAAACCCGCGCACATCGATGTAACCGCCTCCGAGGCCTCCTGCCCGCCGGCGCCCAAGAGCACCCGGGGCGGCCTCTCGCACGCCGAGCTGTTCGCCCAGATCGAGAAGGGCGGCGTGGCTTCGGTGGCCAACACCTGCCGCCCGGTCACCGACATCCTCTCGCGCGTCGGCGACAAATGGAGCGTGATGATCGTCATGCTGCTGGGCCCGGGCCCGCGGCGGTTCAACGAGATCCGCCGCGCGATCAACGGCATTTCGCAGCGGATGCTGACGCTCACCCTGCGCGGCCTGGAGCGCGACGGCCTGGTGACCCGCACCGTCACCCCGAGCATTCCGCCGCGCGTGGACTACGAACTGACGCCGCTCGGCCAGTCCCTGCGCTGCCCGATCGACGCCCTGGGCGAGTGGGCCTTCGCCAACAGCGACGAGATCGTCGCCGCCCGCGCGCGGTTCGACCGGAACGCCGATCGCGGCTAAGACACCCGGATGGCCGACCTCTTCGAAGCCGCGGGCCTGACGCCCCAGGCGCCATCGCCGCTCGCCGACCGGCTGCGCCCGCAGAAGCTCGACGAGGTGGTGGGCCAGGATCATCTGCTGGGCCCCCACGGCCCGGTCCGGCGGATGGCGGAGGCCCATCGCCTGGCCTCGATGATCCTCTGGGGGCCGCCCGGCACCGGCAAGACCACCATCGCGCGCCTGCTGGCCAAGGAGGCGGGCTACGAGTTCCAGCAGCTCTCCGCGGTCTTCTCCGGCGTCGCCGACCTGAAGAAGGCGTTCGAGCAGGCTCGCGTCCGGCGGCTGGCCGGCCAGTCGACCCTGCTGTTCGTCGACGAGATCCACCGCTTCAACCGCGCCCAGCAGGACGGCTTCCTGCCCTTCGTCGAGGAGGGGATCGTCACCCTGGTGGGCGCCACCACCGAGAACCCGTCCTTCGAGCTGAACGGAGCGCTCCTGTCCCGCTGCCAGGTCTTCGTACTGAAGCGCCTGGACGACGCGGCGCTGGAGACCCTGCTGGAGAAGGCCGAGGCCTTCGAGGGCCGCCCGCTGCCGCTGGAACCGGACGCCCGCCAGGCGCTGACCGCGCTCGCCGACGGCGACGGGCGTTATCTGCTGACCCTGTCCGAGACCCTGTTCAACATCGGCTCGGCCCGGCCGCTCTCGATCAAGGACCTGGGTCAGGTGCTGCAGAAGCGCAGCCCCGCCTACGACAAGGACCGCGAGGAGCACTACAACCTCATCTCGGCGCTGCATAAATCGATCCGCGGCTCCGACCCCGACGCGGCGCTCTACTGGCTGGCGCGCATGCTGGCCGGCGGCGAGGACCCGCTGTTCGTGGCGCGGCGCCTGATCCGCGCGGCGGCCGAGGACATCGGCGAGGCCGACCCCATGTCGCTGATCCTCGCCAATGCGGCGAAGGACACCTACGACTTCCTGGGCTCGCCCGAAGGCGAGATCGCCCTGGCGCAGCTCACCGTGCACCTGGCCACCGCGCCCAAGTCCAACGCCGTCTACAAGGCCTATGGGGCGGCGATGAAGGCGGCGCGGGAGACCGGCTCGCTCGGCCCGCCGATGCACATCCGCAATGCGCCCACGCGGCTGATGAAGGACCTGGGCTACGGCAAGGGCTACGCCTACGACCCCGATCAGGCCGAGGGCTTCTCCGGCCAGAGCTATTTCCCCGACGAGATGGACCGCCAGGTCTTCTACACGCCCAAGGGCGAGGGCGCCGAGGCGCGGATCAAGGAACGGCTCGACCGCTGGGCGGCTCTGCGCAAGGAACGGGGCTCGTGACGCCGCTCTCCAATATCGCGATTTCCCTCCCCTCCATGGGGAGGGCGGCCGCGGCCCCCGGGTCCCGCGAACGCGGGCCCGAGGATAAACTCCGCCGAGGTCGGGTGGGGAAGTGCGGGCCGGAGTGATGAGTCAGCGCTTGAACGCGATTTCCCCACCCGTCTCGCTGCGCTCGCCACCCTCCCCATGAAGGGGAGGGAAAAGCCGCCGATCAGGCTCACGCCGGCCGAGATCGCCTTCGTGCGCGGCCTGGCGATCTACGAGGACCCCGACGTCCTGGCGCTGAACAAGCCCGCGGGCCTGTCGAGCCAGGGCGGGCGCGGCCAGGTCCATACGCTGGACGAGTTGCTCTGGGCCTTCGCCAAGCCCGGCAAGGCCCGGCCCCGGCTGATCCACCGCCTCGACCGCGACACCTCCGGCGTGATCCTCACCGCCCGGACCAAGCCCGCCGCCGGCTTCCTCGGCAAGGCGATGATGGCCCGGAAGTTCGCCAAGACCTATCGCGCCATCGTCACCCCCGGCGCGCCGGAGCCCCGGGCCGGGACCATCGACGTCTCCCTGCGCCGCGACGAGCAGGGCCGCGAGGCCTACATGCGCGTCTGCGACCCCGGCCATCCCGACGCCGAGACCGCCCGCAGCCGCTATCGCACCCTGGCCGAGGCGCCCGGCGCGGCCCTGCTGGAGCTCGACCCTGAGACGGGGCGCATGCACCAGTTGCGCGTCCACCTGGCCCATATCGGCCGCCCCATCGCCGGCGACGCCCGCTATGGCGGCGCCCTGGTGGCGGGCGGCCACCCGGTCCCGCGCCTGATGCTACATGCCGCCGCGCTCACCTTTCCGCACCCCTCCGGCGGCGAGAAACGGCTGGAGGCGCCGGTTCCGGCGGACATGGCCGCCCTGATCGCCGCGCTGGGCCTCGGCTAGGCCGCGGAACTGCGCAGCCGCGCGGCCCGTATTCAGGCTAGGATTCACGACTCGGGACGGAGTGTTCGCGAAAGGTCGTCACATGAAACGCCTGATCCTGCCCGGCCTCGCCGCGCTTTCGCTGGCGGCCTGCGCCACCCCGCCGCCGACCGCCTATCAGCCGGCTGCCGGCCCGCAAGGCGTCGGCTTTTCCGAATCCCGCATCGAGCCCGGCCGCTATCGCGTGACCTTCCACGGCGGGGAGGGCGCGCCCCGGGGGCAGGTCTCCGACTATGCGCTGCGCCGCGCCGCCGACCTAGCCCTGGCCGACGGCTACGACTGGTTCCGGGTCACCGGCCGGTTCGTGAGCTGGGACCGGGCCGACGCCGGCCCGCGGGTGGGCCTCAGCGTGGGCGGCGTCAGCTTCGGCCGCCACAGCGCCGTGGGCGCCGGCCTCGGCACGGCCTTCAACCTCGGCGGCGGCCCGGCGCTGACCGCCACGCTTGAAGTACTGATGGGCCGCGGCCCCAAGCCCGCCGACGGCGATGTCTATGACGCGCGCGGCGTGCAACGCTCGATCGCCGGGCCCGCCTGACGGCCTTTGCGCGGGCCCCGCGCCGTCGCATAAGGGGGCGATGTTGAATCTGCTGTTCGTCGCGCTGGGCGGCGCCCTGGGCTCGGTGAGCCGCTACCTGCTGAACGACCGGGTGCGCGCCGTGCTGGGGACCGGCTGGCCCAGCGGCATCTTCACCATCAACCTATTGGGCGGCTTCCTGATGGGCTGCCTCATCGGCGTGCTGGCGCACCGCGGGGGGGCGGACCAGGAGCGGTGGCGGGTTCTGGTGGGCGTTGGCGTGCTGGGCGGCTTCACCACCTTCTCGGCCTTCTCGTTGGATGTCGCCCTGATGATCGAGCGGCGCGAGTGGGCGGCGGCGGCGCTCTACAGCGTCGCCTCGGTGGTGCTTTCGGTCGTCGCCCTGTTCGCTGGCCTGATGCTGATGCGCAAGGTCCTGGCATGAAGGAGGTCCGCACCCTCTATGTCGACGCCGGCGAGGACGGGGTGCGCCTGGACCGCTGGTTCAAGCGCCGCTGGCCGCACCTGAACCACATCCAGATCCAGAAGCTGGCCCGCTCCGGCCAGATCCGCGTCGACGGCGGCCGCGCCAAGCCGGAAACCCGCCTCGCCGCCGGCGCCCAGGTGCGCGTGCCGCCCCTGCCGGAGGCCGGACCCCAGCGGGAGAAGGGCCAGCTCGACCCGCGCGAGATCGCCTACGCCAAGTCCCTGGTGCTCTACGAGGACGAGGAGGTGCTGGCGCTGAACAAGCCCGCTGGTCTCGCGGTCCAGGGCGGCACCAAGACCGTCAAGCACGTGGACCGCCTGCTCTCGGCCTGGGGCGAGGGGCTGGAGCGGCCGAGGCTCGTCCACCGGCTGGACCGCGACACCTCCGGCGTCCTGGTGCTGGGCAAGTCGCCGGGCGCGGCGGCCAAGCTCGCCGGCGCCTTCGCCAAGCGCCGCGCGCAGAAGACCTACTGGGCGCTCGTCGCGGGCCTGCCCAAGCCCGGCCAGGGCGTGCTGGAGCTGCCGCTGATGAAGACCGGCGTCGGCGACCGCGAGATGGTGGTCCCCGCCGACCCCAAGGACCCGCGCGCCGAGCCTGCGGAAACCGAGTTCGTCACCCTGTCCCGCGCCGCCGACAAGGCCGCCTGGATGGCGCTTTGGCCGCACACCGGGCGCACCCACCAGCTACGCGCGCACATGCTGGCCATGGGGCATCCGATCCTGGGCGATCCGAAATACGCCACCGAGGCCTCCCGCGAGCTGTCGGGCGAGCTGAAGCTGCAGCTCCATGCGCGCCGCCTGGTCCTGGCCCATCCCTCCCGCGGCCAGTTGGTCCTCGAGGCGCCGATCAGCCCGGAATTCCGCGCCGGCCTGCGCCGCTTCGGCTTCGACGAGCACGAGGCCGATCCCGAACCCTTCACATCCAGTTCCAAGAGAGTCCGCCGATGAGCGAAGCCGCCGAGATCGAGCGCGCCGAGGCCCTGATGGCCCAGGGCATGACCGACGCGGCGGTGGCCATCACCGCGGCCCTGGCGGGCGGCCCCGCGCCCAGCCATCTGGCGCTCGCCTCCCACTCCGGCGCCCTGAAGCGCGTCGGGCGCAACGAGGAGGCGCTCGCCTTCGACCTCCAGGCCATCGAGCGGTTCGGATCGAGCCCCATCGCCTGGCACAACTACGCCGCCACCCTCGATGACCTGGGCCGGGCGCAGGAGGCCGTGGCCGCGGCGGAGAAGGCCTTCAGCCTTGGCATCGACACGCCGCAGACCTTCGCCGTCTACGCCCGGGCCCTGCGCGCGGCGGGCAACCACCAGCGCGCCGACTACGCCTACCGCCAGGCGCTGATGCGCGCCCCGGCCTCGCTGGACGTGGCCGCGGAATACGCCAACTACATCTGGATGCTGGGCGGCGACCTGGCCGTGGCCGATAGTGTGCTGGATTCCGCCTTCCACGCGGGCGCGCCGCCCACGCCGCTGCTGGTCGCCAAGGCGACGCTCTATGACGCCGCGGGCCAGGCCGAGCGCGCCGCGAGCCTGCTGGAGGCGGCCAGCCGCAAGATGCCGGGCGACGCCATCATCCTGATGTCGGCCACGGATTTCGCGCTGCGCCTGGAGCGCCCCGACGAGGCCGAACGCTATGTGCGCCTGGCCGAGGCCGCCCAGCCTGCCTCGCGCAGCGTGATGCAGTACGCCGCCATCGTCGACCTGGCGCGGGGCCGCCCGGAGGCGGCGCTGGCCAAGCTGAGCGCCGCCCTGGAGACCCATCCGGACGACCAGTCGCTCTGGGGCTGGGCGGCGACCGCGGCGCGGGCCGCCGGCGACCCGCTATACGGCCGGCTCTGCGACTACGACGCCATGGTCGGCGCCTACGACCTGGCCACGCCGGAGGGCTGGCCGAGCCTCGAGGCCTTCTTAGGTGATCTCGCCAAGGCCTTGAAAGAGGTGCATTCCTACCAGCAGCACCCGACCAACCAGTCGCTGCGCCACGGCAGCCAGTCGATGCACCTGCTGACCGGCTCCAACGCCCCGGCGGTGCAGGCCTTCTTCCGGGCGATCGACGCGCCGATCCGCGAACACATGGCCAGGCTGGGGCCGGGCGACGATCCGCTGCGGCGGCGCAACATGCTCGACTACCGCATCCAGGGCGCCTGGTCGGTGCGCCTCAGGCCCAACGGCTTCCACCGCGACCATTTCCATCCGGAAGGCTGGCTGTCCTCGGCCTTCTACGTCGAGACCCCGGATGCGGCGCTGGACAGCCCGGACAGGCAGGGCTGGATCCGCTTCGGCCAACCGCCGTTCATGACCGACCCGCCGCTGCCGCCGGCCCATTTCGTGCGGCCGAAGCCCGGCCGGCTGGTGTTGTTCCCGTCCTACATGTGGCACGGCACGGTGCCGTTCACGACCGACGAGACCCGCCTGACCGTCGCCTTCGACGCCGTGCCGAAGTGATGTTGCTTTCCCGCGAAGCGGGAGCGGTCGAGAGGGTGGGGCTCAGGCCGTGGGGCCCGGCGGATGGCGAAGCGCCGAGCTTGTGGCTCGGCCTTCCTACCATCCGCTCTTCGGCGGACGGTCCCCCCTTCCCATGAATGGGAAGGGAAGCCCTTAGACCAGACCCAGCACCGGTTTCACGGCCGCACTGCTCGGGAAGATGGCGTTGTCGAGGGCCGCGCGGTCGACGCCCATGTGCTCCGCCAGCACGCCCTTGAAGAGGCCGCGCATGTCCACCGTGGGGGCCACGTCGCGGTTCTCGAACAGGGCGTTCGCTTTGAGCGTCGGCCAGTCGCCGACAATGCCGCCCGGCTTCAGCGACCCGCCCAGGATCAGCGCGGTCGAGCCGGTGCCGTGGTCGGTGCCGCCGGTGCCGTTGGCGCGCGCGGTGCGGCCGAACTCGGTCGCCACCAGCACCACGGTGTTCTTCCATTCCGGGCCGAGGCCCGTGTGCACGCCGTCCAGCACCGCGTCGAGATAGGCCAGGCGCTGGTTCAGCAGCCCGGCCTGGTTGGCGTGGCTGTCGAACCCGTCGAGGGAGATCGCCGCCACTGTGGGCCCGCCGGGCTCGCGCATGAAGCCCGCCAGGGACTGGCCGAGCGTCTTGGCGGCCTCGCGGCCCTGTTGTGCGCCCCCGCCGACACCTTTGCCGCTCGCCATCATGGCCGGCTGGCCGCCGTCGAGGCCGGCGGTGGCGTCCTTGGCCATGGTCTCGGTCGCCAGGCCGCGGGCCAGGGCCGGGCCGAGCAGGGCGTCGTTGCGGTAGAGGTCCTGCAGCAGGGTCGGCAGGCGCGCCTCGGCGTCGACCCCGCGGCCGGGGGACCAGGAGGCGGTCTGGACCTTGCCGCGCAGGATCAGCGGCGCGGTGGCGCCAATCGACAGGGCGTCGACCTTGCGGTGCGCCGACAGCGTCTCGACCGTGCGGTTCAGCCAGCCGGAGGTGGTCGAATAGACACCGGCCGCGCCGGTTTCCAGCACGTCCTGCGCCTCGAAGTGCGAACGCGCCCGGTCGGGCGTCGCCACCGCCGGCGCGATCCGCGCCTCGCCGGCCTTGGCCAGGGCGTGGACGGCGGTGAGCTGCGGGTGCAGCGCGAAGGTCCCGTCCAGGGGCAGGGCGGCGTCGCCGAGCGCCAGGCCGCCACGCAGGCCCCGGTATTCGCCGTCGCCGATCGGCGGGGCGACGGTGAGGCCGTCCATGCCGCCGCGGCAGATGACCACGATCACCTTGCGCTTGTTGAGCTCGCCGTCGGCCGCCATGGCCGGCACGGCCAGGAGCTGCAGCGAGAGCCCGAAGCCGGCCGCGGTCGCGAGCAGGCCCCGTCTTGTCGGCGAATGGGCGCGGGAGGGCGTGAAAGCGTTCATCGGCGTTGGAACTCCGGGCTCATCAGGAGGAGGGCGAAGCCCTCGGGGCGCGACTCGGCCCGCGCTATGGCCTTGGCGGTCTCCGGGCTGAGCCGTTCGCCCAGCGCATCGGCCGCCAGGGCCTTGGGGTCGCGGTCATGCACGGCGCCGGCCGAGAAGGCCTGGGCGAACTGCATGCGCTTGACGATGGCGTCGGGGGCCGCCCAGGACTGGGCGTCCTCCGGCCAGCCCTTGGGCGAAGGGGCCGAGAACGGCTTCTGGCCGAGAGAGGTCAGGATCGGCCCCACCTGCTGGAAGCCCATCGGCGAGCCGCCCGCGGCGCGGAAGCTGGAGACGATGAACTCGTAGGGCGTCTTGAACTTGGCCGGCGTCGGGTCCCAGGCCTCCGGCGCGGACACCAGGGCGTCGGCCACCGTCGCCAGGTCGCCGCGGCTGCCGGTCCAGGCCGCCTCCAGGCGCGCCACCAGGGCCGGCGACGGATCGTCGGCGACGAAGTGGCGGGCGAGCTTGGCGCAGATGAACCGCGCGGTCTGCGGCTTGGCGGCCAGGTCGGTCAGGATGGCGTTGGCCTGGTCCTTCCCCCGCTGGTCGTAGCGCACGCCCATCACCGTCCGCTCGCCCGGCTCGTGGGCCTGGACCCGGAAAACCGGCGCGCCATAGGCCCCGTCGCGCTCGCCGCCGATGGAGATGCCGGTCATGGCGCGGGCGAACTCGGTGACGTCGGCCTGGGTGTAGCCGCCGTTCACGCCGACGGTGTGCAGCTCCATGATCTCGCGGGCGAGGTTCTCGTTGAGACCGACCGTCCGCTGAGCCGCCAGTTGCAGGCGCGCGCCGCCGAAGGCGCCGGCCCCGCGCCCGCCGCCGTTTCGCATGGCCTGGGCGGCCTGGCTGTCCGGCCCGATGGACTGGATCTGGTCGAGATAGGTCAGCATGGCCGGATGGGTCTCGGCCGCGCCCAGCAGGTCGTCGAAGCGGCCGAAGGCGTGCGGCCGGATGGCCTCCTCTTCGAAGGGGCCGACGACGGTCCCAGTGATCGCCTTGGTGGCCGAGACCGTGAAATGGTTGGCCCAGAACAGGGTCCAGCGCTCGCGGAAGCCGGCATCCGTGGTCGCGGCCAACTGGATGCGGGCGGTGAAGTCCTCGCTGATATCCTTGCGCAGCATATTGCCGACGACCTTCACCGGGTCGCGGGCGTCGCCCTTGGCGGCGGCTGCGGCCATGGCCGGATCGGTCGCGTCCATCGCCGCGCCGGCGGGCTTGGGCGGGCGCACGTCGGAGGCCTTCTCGATGCGGAGTTCGCGCCGTTCGCGCTGGTATTCGCGGAATTCGGCCATGCGCTGGGCGCTGGTGGGCGCGGCGCCGGCGGGCTGATCGGCGCCGGAGCGGCGGATCTGGTCCTTGAGGAACCCTTGCGGGTCGCGGCGAGCCTGGTCGATCTCGCCGGGTCGGGCCCCGAGCCCGAAACGGGTGACCGCGATCGCGGCCTTCATGTCCTGGTCGGCAAGCGCCACGCCGTCTGTCTCCTTGCGCTTGTCCCTCCGGGCGGTCATGCCACCGGAAAGCGGCTGAATCCCGGCCGGGACGTTACGGGAGCTATTCGAGCCTTGCCGAAAGGATTTCACGAACCCGGCGACAAGCCCAGGCGGTTCTACAGCAGCGTTTCTGTCGCTGCGATGAACGGCGGTTTTTCCGTGATGCTCGACGGCCGGACGCTGCGCGGGCCAAAGGGCGCGCCGACCGTGCTGCCGAACGAGCCCCTAGCGGAGCTGGTCGCAGGCGAATGGGCCGCCCAGGGCGAGCGCCTGGAACTGGGCGCCATGCACGCCACGCGCCTGGCCAATACCGCCATCGAGGCCATCCCCGACGCCCGCGACGCCACGGCGCAGCAGATCGCCGACTACGCCGCCTCTGACCTGCTCTGCTATCGCGCGACCGAGCCCGCGGGCCTGGTGGCCCGCCAGCAGCAGCATTGGG
>Ga0210400_10000611_pt1 | contig 38817 bp, 34 predicted proteins | sample IncBWH26MmetaG_FD_155456 | JGI IMG/M metagenome (GOLD analysis project Ga0210400, IMG submission 155456) | Forest soil microbial communities from Barre Woods Harvard Forest LTER site, Petersham, Massachusetts, United States - Inc-BW-H-26-M | ecosystem: Environmental > Terrestrial > Soil >... | reverse complement strand
TCCATCCGATGGTGCGTTTCTCTATACGTGGTTCAACCTGGATGGACTAGCCCTCGGAGCACTCCTCGCAATCTGGCTGCGCCAGCCGTGGTTTCATCGAATACAGTTGTCGCGTATCGCGCTGCCACTGCTCATTGCGGGTGTCGCATTGTTTGTACTCGTGTCAGGACATCCCTTCGCCGGTGCGGTTTTTTCGTCTGCCGTATGCAATCTCGCCTCGGCTGGTCTGCTGTCTTGCATGTTGTTAGTGGGCACTAGTCGCTGGAGCTATATGGTCGACCGTCCTGTGCTCAAGTTTCTTGGTCTTATCAGTTACGGTTTGTACTTGATCCATGTGCTGGCGTTCAAGCTGACGGAAATATCATTCTCTCGCCCATTGCTGGCTCTGTCCTCTGGAGGAAATCCTACCTCTGCCATGCTTGTGCGCTTTGTTGCCGGCAGTGGTCTGGCAATCGCTCTGGCGTACTTATCGCGGCGCTGGCTGGAGGAGAGGTTCTTGCGCATGGGGTTTGCGTCCAAGCCTGCTCAAACGTCAACGTTTAATAGCGCGACAGGTTTGCAAAATTAGGGGCAAGACCCTATTTCTCCATCGGCACTTTCACGGCGCGCTTCTCGGCGAAATCCTTGGCTTCCCCATAGCCCGCGTCTACGTGGCGGATCACTCCCATGCCTGGATCGGTGGTCAGCACGCGCTCGATTCGCTTGGCCATCGCCTCGGTTCCGTCGGCTACCGTCACCTGTCCCGCGTGAAGCGAGTAGCCAATGCCTACGCCGCCGCCGTTGTGAATCGAGACCCACGAAGCGCCAGCGGCAGTATTCAAGAGAGCGTTAAGCAGCGGCCAATCCGCTACCGCGTCGCTGCCGTCTTTCATGCTTTCGGTCTCGCGGAATGGAGATGCGACCGAGCCGCAATCGAGATGATCGCGGCCAATCACGATTGGAGCCTTAATCTTGCCTTTCTTTACGAGTTCATTCATCGCGAGCCCGAACTGAGCGCGCTCGCCGTATCCGAGCCAGCAGATTCTGGCGGGTAGCCCCTGGAACTTGATCCGCTTGCGTGCCAGATCGATCCAGCGCCGTAGAATCCGGTTCTCGGGAAACAACTGCAGCACCAAATCATCGGTGACATGGATATCCGAAGGCTCGCCCGACAGCGCCACCCAGCGGAACGGGCCGCGACCTTCGCAGAACAGCGGGCGAATATACGCGGGCACGAATCCTGGAAAGTCGTAGGCGTTTTTCACTCCTCGCTGAAATGCGAACGTCCGAATATTGTTTCCATAGTCGAAGGTGACTGCGCCCATCTTCTGCAGCCGGAGCATGCCTTCGACGTGCCGGGCCATCGCGTCGAGGGACCGCTCCTGATAAATCTGCGGATCGTGCTGACGCAACTCCAGAGCGGCTTCCAGCGTCATGCCGTCCGGTACATAGCCGTTCAGCGGATCGTGCGCCGCAGTCTGATCGGTGAGGATGTCCGGCACCACGCCACGCTCTGCGAGCTCAGGAATCACGTCGGCGCAGTTCCCTACCAGGCCGACCGAAACATTCTCTTTCTTGCGCACGGCATTTTTCAGGATGCGCAGCGCCTCGTCGAGGGTTGTCACCATGAAATCGCAGTAGCCCGTCTTCAGACGTTTTTTAATGCGCTCGGGATCGACGTCAATGCCGAGGAACGCCGCGCCGGTCATGGTGGCCGCCATTGGCTGAGCCCCACCCATGCCGCCCATGCCGCCGCTTACGATCAGCTTGCCTGCAAGGTCTCCTGCGAAATGCTTTTCTCCGGCTGCCGAAAACGTCTCGAATGTGCCTTGCACAATGCCTTGCGAGCCGATATAGATCCAGGAGCCCGCGGTCATTTGGCCATACATCATCAAGCCTGCGCGCTCGAGTTCGTTAAACTTTTCCCAATTTGACCAATGTCCGACCAGGTTTGAGTTCGCTATCAGTACCCGCGGTGCGTATTCGTGGGTCTTGAATATGCCCACCGGTTTCCCAGATTGCACCAGCAGAGTCTCGTCGTTCTCGAGGCTCTTCAAGGATGCGACGATCGCGTGGTAGGCCTCCCAACTCCTCGCCGCGCGGCCGGTTCCTCCGTAGACGACCAGATCACGCGGGCGCTCGGCGACTTCTTCGTCGAGGTTGTTCATCAGCATGCGCATGGCCGCTTCCTGCTGCCAGCCTTTGCAGGAGATGCTGCCGCCGCGAGGGGCTCGAATCGGCGTGTAGGTGGACGCAGTGATTTCTGTTTCAACCGGCATGATTCGATGTTAGTGCTTTGGCAGGAAGTGTTCAAATGCGGGAGACGTTGCCAGCACCCTTTCCACTGTACGGGCGTAGCGTGCCACGTTTCTGTCTTCGCTCAACCCTCTACCAGGTGTTGTAAGCTGTGCCGTCGCTGCCGACTGCGCTCGATCCGCTGTGGACATCGAAGATTCCGGGTTCCTTTTGATCTACTGTCATGATCGTGTCGGACTCTTCTTCTACGGTCCAACTATCGTTGTGGCCGGTCATGGGATCGGTCGGAATGGCCTTGAAGTAGCCTGCAGTAACCAAGTCTTCGAGGGATTGAGGAGCTTTTTGCTTATCCAGCGTGTACTGCGAAATCACCGAGCGGAGCGCGAACAGATTCTGTTTCAGCACTGACTCCCGGGCCCGCCAGATTGATTGGTTGTAAGCCGGGAGCGCGACCGACACAAGGATCAGAATGACGCTGATGACGATCATCAGCTCAATCAGTGTGAAGCCGCGGCTGCGCTTTTCGAAAGGTCTTGCCATTTACCAGTCCTTGTACTTGGTCCCGTCCAGCCCGGTGTCTTGCGATTTAGTGAACACGTCGAAGACGTTCTGCTCGCCCCAGGAGTCGGATTCGGGATCGTCCTGCATGGAGTGCATGCCCCACTCGGCACTGTTGGTCATCGGATCAATCGGAATTTTGCGCAGAAACTTTAATTTTTTCCCCCCTACGTCCACGCCTTTCACCAGTATGTCTAAATCCGGGGGATAGTTTTCCGAGCCGACCTTGGTCTGGAATTTACCGGCATCGGCCGCGTCCTTGTAGCGATCGATGGCGTCCCGCAGTTCCCAAAGGTCGCGTCGCAGTTCGTGTTCCTTCTCACGCTTAATGCTTACTCGCGCCAGCGGAATCGCCAGGCTGCTGAGGATCAGCAGAATCGCGGTGGCGACGATCAACTCGATCAGCGTGAAGCCACGCATCCGGCGCCCGAGTCCCTGCGCGACATTTTCTCTGGCAACGCTTAACTTCATATTCGAGATGATTGGTCGATAGCGGCCTCGGCCGCCGCGCGGGCGTTCCCGAAGCGCACAGAGCGACCTTCGGGCAAACCACATCGATGCCACTTTTCCTATTGAATCGTCACATTCATAGCCGCGCCAGCCGCGGGCGCGGATTGCATGCCCGGATCGCGTACGCCTCCTCTTGCGATGGTTAGCGTCGATTGTCCCGGGGCCTTTGCGATCAGGGTCAAAGTCAGGACCGTGCCTTGTCCCGAAACTCCAGCGGCGCCCGGCGGCCGTGTCGCAGTAATCTGCAAGGTTCCAGTGCTGTCGTCGTCGCGATGGACCAGAGCGACCGCCTGTCCGTCCTGCGAAAGGAAACTTCCGTTGGATACGTTCACGACCTGCAACATCTTAGGGTCGTAGCTGATTTGCAGCGGCACCGAGTAAGCATTCTGGGCTCCGGTCAACACAACATTAACTGCAAAAGTCGAGCCCTTCGCCTGTGTAATCGTGGCTGGATCGAAGCTGAAGGTCGCCGGACCGCCGGGAGATATGCCAACTGATCCGGGAGGCTGATTCGCCGGCGCCGGTGTCCCTCCTTGAGGCTGCACTGCGGGTTGACCACCAGGAGCCGGAGCGGGCGCCATTGGATGGCTTACCCGGTGCAACTCAATCGCGTTGGCAGTGCCTACGTCCAATGCCTCCTGGTTCAAGTCGCTGTATTCATGGGCGCGAACGATATGCGGAATAAGGACGAAGACGGTCTCAGTTTCCGAGTGATCAGTGGTGCTCTGCCCGAAGAGCCATTTCAAAATTGGAATCTGGCCCAATCCTGGAATGCCGGTCAGCTGTTTGGTCTGCGAGTCTTCCAGCATGCCGCCGAGCATGTTTACCTCGCCTTCCTTCAGCCGAACTTCGTGCTCGATCTTGCGCTGCCCAATCACGGGCTGGCTGATGCCACCGATATTGGATTGACTCACGACGGAAGAAATATCCATCACGACCTTCAGCGTCACCTCACCGTTGGAATGAACTTTGGGGGTGATATCGATATTCACGCCGACGTCGAGATACTGAAACTGGGTGTTCACCAACGGGTTGATGCCGACGCCACCGATACCAGGCTGGAAGGATCCAGTCGCGACCGGCACGCGGTCGCCGATTTTGAGCGTAGCCTTTTGACCATCCACGGCGCGAATCTGCGGTTTCTGAATGAGCTTGGTGCTGTTGTCACTGAACAGCGCCGTGGCCGTGGCCTGCGGAATGGTAATAGTAAAGTCAGTCGCGTTCAGATTGTTAAGCTGGTTGAGGTTGAGCTGGTTCGGCGTGCCGGTCGTACTCGATGTGTTGCCGGTGTTGGTGCTGGTGTTCGTGCCCGTGTTAGTTGTCGAATTGGTGATGTTGTTCTGCAAGGCCACGGTCGCGCTGGTGGGGGGATTGATGCCTAGCGTCCTCGACTTGTCGCGGTTGATCTGCAGCACAGCAACATCCACGATGACTTCGGCCTTGGCCTTATCCAGATCGCCGATCAATTTCTGTGCCAGCGCGATCTGATCGGGGGTACCGCGTACCACGATCGCGCCCTGCGACGGCAAGGGTTGAATTCGGGAAATCTCCAGAATCTGGCGCATGGCATTAACCACGTCCTGCAGCTCTGTCGGCTGGGAAAGGTTCGCCAGGTAGAAAGTCTTAATAACGCTTTGCTCGAGGTCCTTGCGTTTGGCGGGATTGTCAGCAGCGGCAAAAATCGTATTCGCGGTTACAGGACGCCAGAAGGTTTTTGATTCCAGCGCGATAATCCGCAGTGCCTCTTCGAGCGATACGTTATTCAGCTCAATCTTGATGCGGCGTGAAGTGTAGTCAGGATCAAACAGGACATTGATCCCCGCCAACTTGCCAACGGTTTCGTAAATTACCTTGGAATCTTCCGTGATCTTAAGATTGATCGGAGTGTTCGAGATGGTAGCCAACTCCACTGGACCTGCGGCCTGGTCAAGCCTCCTCTGTATGCCGCTCCGGGGAGCTTCTGCCTTCGGCGTAGCGGACTTGGCCGCATCGATCATCTGTTGGGTTTGATGGATTTCCTGGCGAGCGATGGCGCTGGAGGGATCGATCTCCGCCGCTTTCTGGAATTCTGCCAAGGCGGCATCGACTTGGCCCGCCTCGCGCAGCAACTGTCCGCGATGCACATGCGACGCCCCGGCCAGGAAGCGTAGACGCTCAAAGGCGGAGCGGTACGTAAGATCGCCTGGCTTGAGGTCGTAAGCCTGCTTGTAATCATCGTAGGCTTGCTCGTAGTTCTGGCGCGCCTCTGCGTCCTTGCCTTTGGTATAGAGAGACTTGGCCTTGTCTGCCGCGATGGCTACGGTTACAGCTAGGACCAGCAGCAACAGCGCCGCCGAGCGGATCAAGCGTTTCATTAAAAAATCCTCTTAAAACAGTTTTCTCCCGCTGGCCAGCCGGTCGCGGGATGCAACTCTAAATTTTCGCCGAAGTTAGCGTTAGCTGCGCGATTATAGCATCGCCTCAGAGCGTTCCGAAGTGATTGCTGTGGTGGCAGTTACACTCTTTGGTTCTAGTACCGAAGATGCGATGTGTCTGGCCTTCCCCCAATTCTCCCAGCATGTATCGGAAAAGCTCTTCCACCACAGAGGTTACGGAGACACAGAGAAATCTTTTTCTTGTCTTCTCCTCTTCCTCTGTGTCTGTGAACCTGTGGTGCCGTTCCCGCAATGAGATAAGCTATAACGACGATGCCGCGTACGCACCAAACCCAACCGAACCCGGAGAAAAATCCCCGCCGTGATCCCACCGCGGCGGGGCAGCGTGATGCCTCTGTCAACAGGATCGCTTCACATAACTACTTCTTGCTGGAAAAATTTGAGGCGGGGGTGGTGTTGACCGGGACTGAGGTTAAGTCGGTTCGGGCGGGCCGAAGCAATCTCAAGGACGCTTACGGCCTGATCAAAGACGGCGAACTCTGGCTGCTGAATTGCCACATAGGTCCCTACGAGCATGGCAACATCTTTAATCATGCGCCGCTTCGCACACGAAAGCTGCTGGTACATGCAGAAGAAATCCGCAAGCTGATCGGCAAGACGCAGCAGCGCGGCCTCACGCTGATTCCCACCCGAATGTACTTCAAGAACGGTAAAGTAAAAGTTGAGATGGCACTAGCTAAGGGCAAGCAATTGTGGGACAAACGCGAAACCGAGCGCCGCAAAACCGCGGATAAAGAAGCGAGAGAGGCGATTGTGAGATCGCGAAAGAGCTAGGCAATGAGTGGCCGCCCTCGCGGTGGGTTGCGCGATCCCCTATTTCTGCTCGCCTTGATTGCGGGCCTTGCCGGGTTCGTGGTGCAGTCCGGAGAGCTTGGCTCAGCGGACACCATGCATCGCCTGCAAACCGCGCATTCTTTCTGGACTGCGGAACCGGCAGTTTTCCCCGACGAATATCCCGAGTTCGGCGTGCATGGCCGAGGAGGCAAACTCTACGATTGGTACGGGATAGGTCAGCCGCTGCTTATGTTGCCGGCGGACATCGTGGGCACCTACATCGAGCGGCTGCGGGTTTTCGAGAATTACAACGGAAATGATCCAAGCGTGCGCAACATCGTGGTCAGCTATAGCACTAACATTCTCATCAGTGTCTTGACGGCAGTGATCTGCTTTCGATTCTTGCGCCTTTTGAACTTCAACACCAGCCAATCCGCGGCCGGCGTGCTGGCGCTGCTGTTCTGCACCACCCATCTTCATTACACACAGAACATGATGGAGAACAACTACATTCTGCTGCTGACTTTGGCGGGATTCGCGTTTCAGTATCAATGGCTGCGCACGGGAAGCCGCCGGGCGCTGCTCATTGGGTCAGTTGCTCTGGGACTGAATCTGTTGACCCGCTTGACCACGGGACTCGACCTCCTGGCCGCAGCCTTCTTTCTTGCTTTTCTGTTGTGGTTCGAAGGGGCCCACGAGCGGGAATTGTGGAAGCAGTTTGTCAACTATGTGAAGGTCGCTCTGCCCGTCTACGGAGTCTTTCTGCTCATCGATCGACTTTACCAGTACTATCGCTTCGGATCGTTTTTTGACACCTACGTGCACTACTTCACCATAGAGCATCACCTTCTGGATCCGTCCTTGCCCGCGAATTATCCTTTCGAGACTCCATTCAATACCGGCTTTCTAGGGGCGCTCTTTACGCCGGAAAAATCCATCTTTCTTTTTGACCCGCTGCTGGTACTCACGATTGTCATTGCTTCACTTGGCTGGAAACGCTTCCACCCGGAGATCCGAGCGTACCTGATCGCGGCAGTTTTGCTGCTCCTGGCGTATATCTGCTTTTACGCAAAGTACACGGTATGGAGTGGTGACTTCGCCTGGGGCGACCGATACGTTTCCACGGCGGCGGAGCTCGTCGCATTTATCTCAGTGCCATTGCTGTTGCGGTATCGCGTGGAACTGGGGAAGTTCATCTGGACGATGGGAATGGCTCTGATCGTGGTCAGCGCTTTGATTCAATTAGCGTCGCTCGCTTTCTGGTTGCCGCTTGAGATCTACCAGATGGAAACGCTGGGTCATCCGACATTTGTCGTCGCGCTGCGCTTCAAGAATATGATCGCGTTTGCTTTGGCGAAGATGGACGCGTGGGGGCTCAACAACTATGTGATGAGGCAGGACCCGTGGGACTACGTGCATATCACGACATGGAATTTTCTGCCGTTTGTGTTGCGGAGGGTGGGGGAAGCTCCGGGTTGGGTGGTTGAGGTTTGCCTTACTATTTGGGTCGCAGGACTTGCGGCGCTGGCGTGGGTACTGTGGCGGCTGCGGGAAGTTCTGAGTACCGGTGAGTTCGACGCGAGGCAAGCACAGGGGTTGCCGCGACTACGCGTTAGCACGTTGGGAAGGAAGATATGAAAAGCTCATCAATCAAGGTTCTGCTCCTTACCGTCGCTGTCCTCTCGCCAATGTCTGTGGCTGTATTTGGGAAGGGTGGGAAGCCGTATTTTTCAGTTACTATCAGTGCCGCCGGGAGCGTAAAGGCCGGCACCGTAGCCATTGTAAATATAGCTGTGACCAACACATCGAGCAGCGCCATTGCTTTCTCAAGCGGCTATCGCGAGGACCAAGGCGAATTCGGGTGCGATTTCAGTGTCCTCGCTGCTGAAGGCAAGGCAGCGCCCGAGACGCGCTACATGAAGGCTGTCAAGGGAAAGAATCAGGGTCCTGGTCCGCAGTTGGACATAAGCAGGAAGTTCATTATCCACGCGTTTGGCACCGGGAGAAGCGATGGAATTTCGGGCCGATCTTAATAAGCTCTTCGATTTGGAGCCTGGCAAGTACACTGTACAGCTTTCACATTTTGAGAGGGCGTGGGCTGATCATCCTGAGGCCGTGGAGAAGTCGAACATGATTACGTTGACGGTCGTTCCGTAGAGAAGCTATGGCTAGTCAAATGGCGAGGCCCACGTCTCCACCCATGGCAGTTGGCAACCGATGAGTGTAGCGACCGCAAAACCATCGCTGCCGGAGCAGAAATCCCCGGCACTGCAAGTGATCTCGCTAGTTGGTCTCCTGTTGTTCCTGGCTGGGGCGTTACTCCCGATCTTTCTCTCTGCACAACCTTGGATTGCTGCGTTGCGTTGGGTCGGGTTGTTCTTCGTCGCAGCCACCGGGCTGTGGCGGCAATCGCTTACTCGATGGATTTTCTTTGCCATGCTGCTGGGTGGAGAGATTGGTTTGGACCGTCCCCTGTTCGCCGAGCATTTGCGGGTGTTGAGCGAAATCTTTTTGCGGCTGATCAAGGTCATCGTCGCTCCGCTCATCTTCGGAACCCTCGTCACCGGCATCGCCGGACACGGAAATCTGCGCAGCGTGGGCCGCATTGGGGTGAAGAGTCTGATTTATTTTGAGGTAGTCACGACTCTGGCGCTGTTGCTGGGCGTGGCCGCCATCAACATTAGCCGGGCGGGAGAGGGGCTTGCGATTGCACCGACCGCCACCGTGGCCACGCCACAGAACGCGGCCCCGCTTCGTTGGGATGACTTCGTTCTCCATATCTTTCCCGAGAACATCGCGAAGTCCGTTGCCGAGAATCAGATTCTGCAAGTTGCCGTGTTCGCGGTCCTGTTCGGAATTGCGCTGGCGCGAGTCGCCGAAGCCAAGCGCGCCGCCATGCTGAAATTCTGTGAATCGCTTACGGAGACCATGTTTTCCTTTACCAATCTGGTGATGCATTTCGCACCGGTCGGTGTTGGAGCTGCGATGGCGTACACCGTCGGACACATGGGAATTGGCGTGCTGCTGCCTTTGGGGAAGCTGCTGCTCACCGGATATTGCGCGCTCATTGCGTTTTTGCTGCTGATCCTGTTACCCATTTCACGCATTGCCCAGGTTCCCCTTGGACGATTCGTCAAGGCCGTGGCCGAGCCCGCCAGCATCGCATTCGCGACCAGTACTTCTGAAGCCGCGCTGCCCCGCGCCATGGAGGCGATGGAGGCATTCGGTGTGCCTCGGCGTATCGTCGCCTTCGTTATTCCAGCTGGCTACAGCTTCAACCTGGACGGCTCGACCCTGTACCTGGCGCTAGCGTCGATTTTCGTTGCCCAAGCTGCTGGAATGCACATGGGATGGTCGGAGCAACTGTTGATGGTCTTCACTTTGATGTTGACCAGCAAGGGCATCGCCGGCGTACCTCGAGCGGTGCTGGTGGTACTGCTCGCTACCGCGGCCACGTTCCATCTGCCGACGGAGCCGATCTTTATTATTCTCGGCATCGACGCGCTCATGGACATGGCGCGGACCTCGGTTAACGTCATTGGCAATTGCCTGGCCTGCGCGGTGATCGCGCACTGGGAAGGTGAGTTGGAGAACGGCTCTACTGCGTCGGCGCTCCCCTGACGGGAAGCTGGGACAATATCAGGTAGGGCCGGAGTAATCGTGAAAGAGTCCGGTTGTTCGGCTAGGAAGACAAATCAGTTTCCCACACCAACCGAAGCGCGGCTGTTGTGGGCAGGCCCCGCCACCTGGGATCGATTTGTCGCAGTGGCGTCGAGGCCCCACAGGTCTTTTTGTACGTCGGCTTGTAGTCCAACCTGTTTTTCGGTACTAGAACCTAGCGGTTTCGTCCAAACCACTCGAAATTCCGCCTTGTGTTGCCGATACTGAAGTACGACCACGCCTCCAACATCGAGTTGGCGGCGGACGCCGCCCAGCCGAACTCCATTCCGGCTAACGTCGAGAGTGTGGACGAGCTCAGAATAGGACTCGCCAGAAGTGTCATTTCCGAGAATTCTTACCGGCAATACCGCCTTCGACCTGTCTATCCGCCGTTGATCGCCTATCGGAGACTGTGCGTGTGCCGCCAGAGCTTCCAGAGCTTTATTTGAGGAATTCACTGCCACTTCCTTTATTTATTAGCTATTGTCTTTGTCACTGCTGCAACGTTCAGAGGGCGCGAACTTTGAGGGGAGTGATCTTGTTACCGACTGCTTGTATCTTCGGTCATTGGCAGGATTTGTGCCATAGCACAAAGGTGTTGCAATCATCCTTCGCAGGTGGTGTGGCCTCCCGCGCACAACGATGACTCTCCGCTCGAGCCAAGTGACTGCAGTAATCACTACCCGGTTACAGTCGTGAATCCAAACCCCGAATGGGCCATTGCCGGATAGCCGCCGAAGGCTCAAGCTGGTGCCAGTCGTCAACAAATCACGGGAGAGGAAGAAGGCGCCGTGCTCGGCGGAATCCCGACAGCGTAGGGGAGGAGAACATGACTAAATTACTTTGCAAACTCTGGTCAGAGGAAGAAGGCCAGGACATTGCCGAATACGCCGTGATGCTGGCGGTAATTCTGGTGATCGTCGTTGGCACGATTCGCTTGATCGGTGGGAACGCGAACAATGTGTTTTCCAGCGTCGCGAGCACTGTCGGCAGCTGAGTTTTAGTGAGGAGAGGTGGCCCGAACTAGCATGGCCATATTTCATTATCACGAGCCTGGGTCCGAGAACTGAGCGCCTAAGCTTCGGCAGGGGCGGTAAGGGCTGCAATGGCGTCATCCAAAGTGGGAAAGATCAGAAACAGAGGTTCCACTTTGGTAGTCTCAAACAACTTCAACACCCGCTCGTTAACCCCGCTTAGTGCGATGCGTCGGGTTGCCTTGTGGCGCGTAACGTAGGCGCTGACCAGCGATCCCAAACCCGAGGAATCAATATAAGGAACGTCGCTCAGGTCCACAATGACCATGGGGACATTTTCCTCGCGCCGGATGGCGTTCTGAAACAACGACAAATTCTCTAACGTAAGCGGCCCTCTCAGGCAGAGCACGCGTGGACCCTCCTGCGCGCTCAATCGCTCAATCGTCAGCGGCTCCGTTGCCATCGGGAGATTGTATGGCGGCGGCGGCGGGGTAGGCAAGCAGACCATCGGCAGCCGATGTTGGCGCGAGCGTCGCCGCTCGGGCTTCATGAGTCCCCGAAAGTCCTGCCCAACCGCACATCCAGCGTGGGAACTGGCGCGTCCGGACACTGGTCGTTTGGGTAAATTGATGAAGTTTCGGCCTCAAGCGATTGGCGACCTCCGTCGATTTGCAGTCTAGGAGCGAGAACAGGTCGTAGTGCCGTTGCTGCGACGTTAAAAAGGATGGACTTTACGGCTGAACCACGATCCCCGGCTAGCGATCCTGCTGCCTGCCGTGCGGACTCCCTCACGCTGGAGGGGCACGGTTCCCAAAGCACGCGGTGCAATCTGCCGGAGCGTCCTCCGACGGGCATCACTGCCGACGGCAAGGTCAGCACTCAATTGCGTGTTCTGATGGTCGAGGATAATCCGGCTGACATTGAATTGGAGTTGGCGATCTTGCGGAAGAATGGCTTCGAGGTCTCTAGCGATGTGGCTCAAACCTCTGAAGAGTTCAACTCGCGAATACGGTCAACCAACTACGACCTGATCCTTGCCGACTACAACCTGCCGGAATGGAGAGGCACGGAGGCGCTGGACATCCTGAGCCGCGAGAATCTGGACGTCCCGCTGATCGTGGTCACTGGCTATCTAGGCGAGGAAAAGGCGGTGGATTACATCAAGCAGGGGGCTACTGATTGTGTCTTGAAGGACCGACTGGCGCGACTGCCTGCCTCGGTGCGCAGGGCCCTCGAGGAAAAGCGGCTTCGCGATCTGCGCCGCCAGGCGGAAGAAGGGCTGGCCCAGAAGATTGCAGAGTTGGCTCGTTCGAACGAAGAACTGGAGCAGTTCGCCTATGTGGCTTCACATGATTTGCAGGAGCCATTGCGCATGATTGCCAACTACACGCAACTGTTGGCGGAACGATATCGCGGCAAGCTGGACGAACAGGCCGACAAATACATCAGCTACTCGGTGGACGGTGCGGTGCGCATGCAGGCTCTGATTCAGGACCTGCTGAAGTTTTCGCGGGTTGGCAGGGCGGAAGTTCAAGCTCGAACCACCGAGTGCCGTGCGGTGGTCGAACAAGCCCTGAAGAACCTGCAAGCCGCTATTCAGGAGAGCGGCGCGATGGTGAAGTGGAACAATTTGCCCGTGGTCATGGCTGACCCTGCGCAGCTCACGCAGGTATTTCAGAACCTGATCGCCAACGCCATAAAGTTTCACGGGCCGGAAACTCCAGTGATCCAAATCGACGCGGAGAAAAAAGATCTGGATTGGGTGCTCTCGGTTTCCGACAACGGCATCGGGATTCCGGTCGAGAGCCAGGAAGATATCTTTGTCATCTTCCGGAGATTGCACACGCGCACTAAATACTCCGGCAATGGGATCGGTTTGTCGATCTGTAAGAAAATCATTGAGCGGCACGGCGGAAAGATCTGGATCGAAGCCCAAGCCAAACCCGGCTGTTGCTTCAAGTTCACTCTTCCCACCCAGCCGCTCTCCAAGCTCACCCGGGAAACCCACGCATGAAAACCACGGAGGTTCTGCTGGTCGATGACAATCCCGCGGACACGGACTTGACCACCGAGGTCTTGACCCGGAACGGCTGCCCCAGTCAAATTCACGCCGTTGTGAACGGCACGGAGGCGATCGCGTTTCTGCGCCGGGAGGGAAAATATGCCGGCATGCTTCGTCCCGACTTCGTGATTCTTGACTTGAGCCTGCCTGGAAAAGACGGCCGCGCCGTGCTGGCCGAGATCAAAGGTGACCCACTCCTGCGGAAGATCCCGATTACGATCTTCAGCACGTCCGAGGCGAGGCAAGACATTATCCGGAGCTATGAATTGGGAGCGAACTGTTACGTCAGCAAGCCCGGCAACCTGCGGGACTTCATCTCCGCCGTGACCTCCATCGGCGAATTTTGGTTTGGTTTAGTACGTCTGCCGCGCGAGGAGAACCCATGAATAACGGTCATACTCAAGTTCTGTTGATAGAGGACAACCCAGGAGACGCCGACCTGGTTCGCTTGCGACTGGTCGAGGGCGACTCCGCAGTTAACATAAGCTGCGTCAACCGGCTTGCAGACGGGCTTGCCTCCATGACCAAGCACCCGCCATCCGTTGTGCTGCTGGATCTCAATCTTCCGGACAGCCACGGGGCAGATACGTTCCGCAAAGTGCTCGAGAAGGCACCCGGCGTGCCGATCGTGATCCTGTCCGGCCAGGATGATGAGGGACTCGCTATAAAGGCGCTGCATCAGGGCGTGCAGGACTATATGGTGAAGGGTGATATCACCAGTCACCATCTGGACCGGGTCATGCGCTATGCCATCGAACGGCAGGCTCTGATTCGCTCTCTGGAGATGAGCCGCAAACAGCAACTGGAGTTCAAGAATCAATTTTTATCTCACGTTTCTCATGAGCTGCGAACGCCGCTGACCTGCATACATCAGTTCGTGAGCATCCTCGTGGACGGCTTGGCGGGCGAGATCAACCCCGAGCAGCGCTATCACCTCGGAACCGTGCTCAACAGCGTGCATCAGTTGCGAGCCATGATCCACGATCTTCTGGAGGCGACCCGGGCCGAATCGGGAAAGATCCGCGTCGAACCACGCTGCATCACGATTGCCGACCTTATTCATCAGGCAGTTTCGATGATGGCGGCCACCGCCAAAGAAAAAGGGGTTGGCCTGGAAGTTGGACTGGACAGCAGAATTCCCTTTGTTTACGCCGATCCCGATCGCATCCTGCAGGTGCTCATTAATCTCATCGACAACGGGATCAAGTTCACGCCTCCCGAAGGGTCGGTGATGGTGAAAGCCTGCCTGGTGGAAGCCGATCCCAGCATGGTTTACCTTTCCGTGGCGGACAGTGGCCGCGGCATCGGCCCGGAAGCCAGGGCGTTGATTTTTGAACGCTTGTACCAGGACCCGAATTCTGTTGACAACAACCGCGCCGGGCTGGGTCTCGGACTGTTCATTGCGAAGGAACTGGTCGAGCGTCATGGGGGACGAATCTGGGTGGCCAGCGAAGTCGGAAACGGCAGCACATTCTCCTTTACCCTGCCGCTGTATTCGCTGGCGAGACTGCTCTTCCCGGTCGTCATCTACCAGGGGCGAGTGCGCGATGCCGTGGTCCTGGTGAAGGTTGAACTGAAGCCGCTTTCGGTTCCGTCGCGGACCACGTGGAAGGAGATCTGCCAGCAAAGTTTGGATACGTTGCGGCGTTGCGTTTATCCCGATAAGGACCTGGTCCTTCCCGTTACCGGAAATGTTGGACTCAGTGAGACCTTTTTCGTGGCTGCATCGACGGATTTGGCGCGAGCAGAGATCATGATGAAACGCATTCGCGAGCAACTAGAGGCAGGCGCAGGTTTCAAGGCTGCCGGCATCTTGAAAGTGTCGGCAACCGCGGTGCCATGGCCTTCCACCGGGGAGGGCAAGGCGCTGGAAGAGCAAGTGCAGGCGTTGGCGGAACGGGTTACCGAAATGGCCATGGCGGCGATTGCCCCGAAAACTTCGCCCCCAAACCCAGACGGAGATGTAAGTGCAGGCCAAAACAAGATCGAATCAAATTAGAACGAACAAATAACTTGGAGGACTCAAAATGGACAAGCCGAAAATCCTGATCGTCGATGATGACCCTGATTTGAGACGAGCGCTGAAAATTCGTCTGCGAGCTAACCACTACGACACGGTACAAGCCTCGGATGGCTATTCCGCGATTTCGGTGGCGCAGAAGGAGAATCCCAGCCTGATCATTCTCGACCTCGGCCTGCCTGCCGGGGATGGCTATGTGGTTCTCGAGCGGCTGCAGAACAGCGATTCTCTATCGAACATTCCCGTGATTGTGCTGACTGCGCGCGATCCGCAATCGAACGAACAAAAGACGCTGCAAGCCGGGGCCATGGCTTTCTTTCAGAAGCCAGCAGATAACAATGAGCTCCTGGAAGTGATTCGCACGACTCTGCCGAATACCTGGCCCGGTACGACATTGCCCTCGTAAAAGGCGGCCAGCAGGAGAGCGGTAGGGGAACTGAGTGAAGTTGAATTCTACCCCGCTGTGCCCGGCACCGCGGACAGCGGCGTCCGAGCTACCCGGCTGGGTGGGCTTCCGGTTTCGATGTATCTGACCAACACGCTATTACTGTTGAGTCAGCTTGCTTGCCCCCTCCCTACGTAACCGGCGGCTTTGCTGGTGACGGCGACCGACTTGCCGATAAAAGTCTAGTGAGGCAAGCCGGGACCGTGCACTTCTTCGGACAATTACTTTCTCCTGATTTCATGCCCCATGGGTATTGTTATCTTTGGGATCCGGGGATGGTGTGGCTGCACGTCATTTCGGATGGCCTGATCACGCTTTCGTATTACTGCATTCCGGTCGTTCTCATTTATTTCATCCGTAAGAATCGAGATATTCCGTTCAACCGGATTTTCTGGATGTTCGGGACCTTCATCCTGGCTTGCGGCACCACCCACCTGATGGAAATCTGGAATGTGTGGCATGGCAACTACCTGCTGGCGGGGGTGCTGAAAGCAATCACGGCGGCGGTGTCGGTGATCACGGCTGCGATGCTGATCCCATTAGTGCCGAAGATGATTTCGCTGCCCGGCCGGGTGCACTTGCAGGAGGTGAATCGCAAGCTGGAACAGGAGATTGCTGCGCGCAAGATGCTCGATGATGGGGTAGCTGACACACCCCTCCGGCGCTGGGTGACTGTCGGAGTCTGTGTTGCCGTCTTGTCGACTGCATTTATGGGCATCTCTCTCTGGCGCAGTACCGGGCAATCGGCGAGCGATGCCGATTGGGTTGCCCATACCAGCATAGTGAGAATGAAGCTCTCGGCTACGATTAAGGATGTCATCGATATGGAAACCGGCGTCCGTGGTTTCGCACTCACGGGTGAAGATTCCTTTCTGAGTCCTTATGCCGCGGGACGAAGTGCGGCGACTGCAGACCTAGCCGCCCTGCGTCTCTTAACCGCCGACAACACCGGTCAGCAGAGGCACCTGGAGGAACTCGAGCAACAGGTGCGAGACGCCGTCGATGTTGAGGAGCAAATCGTGGCTGCGCGGACGCAGAACCGCAGACCTCTTCCTGTCAGCATGTTTCTAGAGAACAAGAGGTGCGTTGACAGGCTACGAGTCACCGACAAGCTAATGGACGATGAGGAAGCAGCACTCCTCGTGGAACGCTCTCGGAAGGTCACCGCGGAACGTCGCCGTGCCCACCTCATCACATTTTCAGCAACTTTGATGGGACTTGTGGTCTTGCTGCTGGCTTGGTTCGCGATCAACCGCGAGATCAACGTAAGCACCTACGCGAGAGAGCAAATCAAGGCCCTCAACGCCGAGTTGGAACAGCGGGTGGAGCAGCGGACTGCTGCTCTGCAATCCGAGATCAGTGAGCGGAATCGAGCCGAAGATGCTGCGAAAGAAAGTCTCGCTGCCAGTACGGCGGCGCTTAAAGAGCTGGCCGACCAAAAGTTCGCCCTGGATCAGCACGCCATCGTGGCCGTGACCGACGTGCAGGGCACCATCACTTATGTGAACGATAAGTTCTGCACCATCAGTAAATATTCCAAAGAGGAACTGATCGGGCAGAATCATCGCATCCTGAATTCCCGTCACCACTCGAAAGATTTTTTCCAGCAGATGTACCAGACTATCGGCAAAGGGAAAGTGTGGCACGGCGAGATTCGAAACCGGGCGAAGGATGGCTCGATCTACTGGGTGGACACTACCATCGTCCCATTCATGGGTGAGGACGGTAAACCGCTTCAGTATGTCGCCATTCGCGCGGACATCACCGAGCGCAAGGCGGGGGAGGAGACGCGCGAATGGCTGGCGGCCGTGATCAGGTCATCGGATGATGCCATTATCAGCAAAACCCTGAATGGGACGATCACCGGCTGGAATTCCGGGGCTGAGAAGTTGTTCGGCTACTCCTCATCGGAGGCCATAGGTAAACAGATGCTCATGCTCTTGCCGAAGGAGCGCGCGGCCGAGGAGGCCGATATTCTGGCGCGAATCAGGCGTGGTGAGAGCGTCGATCACTTTGAAACCGTCCGGGTCCGAAAGGATGGCACGAAGATCGACGTTTCGGCGACGATTTCGCCGATCAGGGACGGTAGCGGCGTGATTGTTGGGGCCTCAAAAATCGCGCACGACATCACCGAGCATAAGCGGGCGGAGCAAGCGGTAAAGGATAGCCTGGCCACCAGCGAGCGAGCACTCAAGGAACTGGCCGATCAAAAGTTCGCTCTGGATCAGCACGCCATCGTGGCGGTGACCGACGTCCAGGGCACAATCACCTATGTAAATGACAAGTTCTGCACGATCAGCCAATACTCCAAGGATGAACTGATCGGACAGAATCACCGCATCCTCAATTCCCGCCACCACTCGAAAGAGTTTTTCCAGCTGATGTACCACACCATTGCCAAGGGGAGAGTCTGGCATGGCGAGATTAAGAACCGGGCTAAGGACGGTTCCATATATTGGGTGGATACGACCATCGTCCCGACCTTGAGCACGGATGGGAAACCGAGCCAGTATGTGGCCATTCGAGCCGACATCACGGAGCGAAAGCGAGCCGAGGAGGCGGTGAAGGAAAGTCTCGCCACCAGCGAGCGGGCCCTTAAGGAATTGGCCGACCAAAAGTTCGCTCTCGATCAACATGCCATCGTCGCGATCACCGATGTCCAGGGCACAATTACTTATGTCAACGAGAAATTTTGCGCCATTAGTCAGTATTCGGCAGCGGAACTGATCGGCCAGAATCACCGCATCCTCAATTCCGGACACCATTCGAAACAGTTTTTCCAGCAGATGTACCACACCATCGCCAATGGGACAGTTTGGCACGGCGAGATCAAGAATCGAGCGAAGGACGGTTCGATTTACTGGGTGGAGACCACTATCGTGCCGTTTGTCGGCGAGGATGGAAGACCGCGGCAGTACGTGGCCATCCGCGCGGATATAACGGAACGCAAGCGGGCCGCAGAAGCTTTGACTGGGCAAGCGTTGGAATTGTCCCGCTACGCCGAAGAATTGAGCACCTCGCAGGAAGCACTGCAGGGGCAGACGCTGATGCTGCAGTCGGTGCTGGACAGCATGTCTGAGGGGTTAGTGGTCGCGGACGAGAACGGGAAGTTCATCATCTGGAACCCGGCAGCGGAAAGAATTGTTGGCCTGGGGGCGGCAAACGTACCCAGCGAGGAATGGAGCGCGCACTACGGCGTCTTTTTGCCCGACACGATAACTCCCTTCCCGCCTGAGCAAATTCCGCTCTTCCGCGCCATTCAGGGAGAGGTGAGCTCTGCCGAGATGTTTTTATGCAATGCAGAACTTGCCGAGGGGGTTTGGATTGAGTCCAGCGCCAGCCCTCTAATGAACAAGGATGGCATTATGCACGGCGCCGTGGTCGCATTCCGTGACATCACGCAGAGAAAAAAAGATGAGCGCGAGATTAAGACCCTGAATGACGAACTTGAGAGGCGAGTTCAGGAGCGGACGGCCCAGTTGGCGATTGCTAATAAAGAACTGGAGGCTTTCAGTTACTCGGTGTCCCACGATCTGCGGGCGCCTTTGCGGCATATTGGAGGATTTTCCAAGATGCTGATGGAGGAATTCGCCCCTACCCTTGATCCTACCGCACAACACTACCTCGATCGCATCCAATCGGGAACCCAAAAGATGGGCCTGCTGGTGGATGAACTGTTGAATCTGGCGCGGGTTGGGCGGCAGGCTCTAAATCGGCAGCCCACGAAGTTGAACGCGATTGTCACGGAGGTAATAGCGATTCTGCAGCCGGAGGGAGAAGGACGGCAAGTCGAATGGCTTATCAGGCATCTGCCCGTGGTGGAGTGTGATCCGGTTTTGGTCAGGCAGGTGTTCCAGAATTTATTGGCCAACGCGCTCAAGTTCACCCGTCCCCGCGGCGGCGCCGACACGAGTGCACGGGAGGAGACGCCCATGCCTGCACGGACAATCATTGAGGTCAGTTGCAGAGAGAATGACGGGCAACTGGTTTTCATGGTGCGGGACAACGGCATTGGCTTCAATATGAAGTATGTCGACAAACTGTTTGGAGTATTTCAGCGGTTGCATCGCGCAGAGGACTTCGAAGGCACGGGGATCGGTTTGGCCACGGTGCAACGCATTATTCAAAAGCATGGAGGCCGGGTGTGGGCTGAAGGGGAACTAGAAAAAGGTGCTGCCTTCTATTTCACTCTCAGCGCAGGAATGCAAAATGAATCGAAAAGCAATGGAGCAACGGCTGGAGGCCGATTATGAACTCACAGGAATTGGACATACTGCTGGTGGAAGACAATCAGGATGATATGGATCTTGCCCTGCATGCGCTGCGGCGGGAGAAACTGGCGAACCGCATCTTCGTGGTACGCGATGGCGAGGAAGCTCTGGATTTTCTCTTCTGTCGCGGCGCTTTCTCGGAAAGATCGTTTGACCATCCGCCCAAATTGGTGCTCTTGGATTTGAAACTGCCCAAGGTTGATGGGATGGAAGTGCTCAAACAAATCAAGACTGACGCGCGGACCAGGACCATTCCAGTCGTCATTATGACTTCCTCGAAGGAAGAGCGGGACCTTGTAAGCGGCTACAACCTGGGGGCTAACAGCTATATCCAGAAACCGGTCGACTTCGACCAGTTCCGGGAGACGGTCAAGACCGTGGGATTGTATTGGCTGGTTACGAATCAGGCGGTCCCGGTCAATGGCGTGCATGAGTTGGTGCCGCGAGGTTGATTCTTGTAGCGTCGCCGTCCCCGGCCTGCCGTCGCGAGACAGTTTGTGCATTTGCCCGGCAAGGGCAGGCTGCCCTCGGGACGGCCAGCAAGATGCCCACGCTACTAAGGACGCCGGTCCTTCGCCTCGAAAGCGTTCACTCCAACCCATCTGGTCTCCCGAAACTAATAGAAATCTGGTGTATGGTATAGTGGTCAGACCAGAAGCGGCTCTTAGCCTGTCTGGGAGTATAAATGGCGATTGCAAGTATCAACCCGGCTACAGGACAGCTCATTAAGTCATTCGAACCCCTGACAGATGCGCAGATCGAGGGGAAGCTGAAGCGTGCCGCGGAGGCATTCTGCAAGTATCGGCGAACCTCGTTCGCCGAACGGGCGCGAATGATGGTAAAGGCTGGGGAGATTCTGGAGAACGATAGAGAGAAGTTCGCACGCACCATGACGACCGAAATGGGTAAGCCGTTTCGGGCTGCGGTTGATGAAGCGGTCAAGTGCGTTTCGGCCTGCCTTTACTATTCCGAGAACGCGGAACGCCTCCTGGCTGACGAGGTGATCGAGACGGCGGCGAGCCGTAGCTACATCCATTATCAGCCTCTGGGGCCGATCCTGGCGGTGATGCCGTGGAATTTTCCCTTTTGGCAGGTGATGCGCTTCGCGGCTCCGGCGCTCATGGCGGGAAACGTGGGACTGCTGAAGCATGCGTCGAATGTGCCGCAATGTGCGCTCGAGATTGAAGATCTGTTTCATCGCGCGGGTTTTCCCGAAGGCGTTTTTCAGACGCTGCTGATCGGCTCGCAGAAGGTCGACGGAATTCTAAATGATCCGCGGGTTGTGGCCGCCACGCTTACGGGAAGCGAGGAAGCGGGAGTGCAGGTCGGGACAGCTGCGGCGAAGAGAATCAAGAAGGTGGTGCTGGAGCTCGGTGGCAGCGATCCATTTATCGTAATGCCGAGCGCGGATATGGATGAGGCGGTCGCGACTGCGGTAAAGGCCCGGATTGTGAACAACGGGCAGTCTTGCATCGCGGCTAAGAGATTCATTGTGGCCGAATCGGTCGCGGGCGAATTTGAACGGAAGTTTGTGAACCAGATGGAATCGCTGAAGCTGGGCGATCCATTTGACGAAAGTACGGATTTGGGACCCCTGGCGACGGCCGATGGAGTGGCCAGTCTGGATGCGGATGTTCGCAAGACCGTCGAGGCGGGAGCTCGAGTTCTCACTGGAGGAAAGCCGGTAGATCGTCCTGGCAACTTCTACGCACCGACTGTTCTGACCAACATTCCGAAAAACTCACCGGCGTATCGCGACGAGTTATTTGGTCCCGTGGCCTCGATCTTCCGCGCGAAGAATCTGGATGAAGCGATTGCGATCGCTAACGACAGCCGGTTTGGGCTGGGAGCCAGTGCCTGGACGAATGATAAGCACGAGCGAGAGCGGCTGATTAACGAGATCGAAGCAGGGATGGTATTCATCAACCGAATGGTCGCGTCCGACACTCGGCTGCCGTTTGGGGGTGTGAAGTCGTCGGGACACGGTCGGGAGCTGGGACCGTACGGGATACGGGAGTTTGCGAATATCAAGACTGTCTGGATTCAAGAATCTCATGGCTGAAGCCTGGCGTCCGGATCACAAGACTATTTAGTTAGCTGGGGAATTTGTGTACAAAACAGTTCGGACATCACGACTTTACGAGCAGATCGTTCAGCAGATCGAGGAGTCGATCCTTAAGGGCGCGCTGAAGGCGGGAGATCAGTTGCCGGCTGAACGGGACCTTGCCCAACGATTCGGGGTGAGCCGGACAGCGGTTCGCGAAGCCGTGAAGGCCCTGCGTGAAAAAGGTCTGGTGGAAGCTTATTCCGGGCGCGGAACTTTCATCACGGATGGGACCTCGCAGGCAATTCGGCAATCGCTTGGGCTGATGGTCAAGATTGGCCAGCCGAGCGGGTCGATTCATCTGGCGGAAGTGCGCGCAATTCTTGAGCCGGAGATTGCCGCGCTCGCGGCCACGAGGATTCAGGAACAGCACCTATCTTTGATGCGAGAGGCGGTCGTGCTCATGGACCGCGCGCAGGACGATCCTGAAGCTTACATTGAGGCAGACCTCGACTTCCATTTGGCATTGGCGGAAGCTGCGGACAATCCCCTAATCCTTTCGCTCTTGGATTCGATTGTGGGGTTGTTGCGCGAACAGAGGATGCGAATTTTTCAGGTTGAAGGTGGACCGAGCCGAGGGCAGTACCATCACAAGCGCATTCTGCAAGCAGTGGAAACGCGCAACCCGGAAAAGGCGCGGGAGGCGATGCGGGCTCACCTGTTGCAGATTCGCGAGGATTCCCGGGCCAGCGAGGCGCATCCGGCGCTCTCGAAATCCCTCTCGTAGCACGGAGCTTATAACGAATGGCCAATCTCGGTTTTGTCGGTCTGGGGGTCATGGGCGGTCAGATGGTGAACCGTCTGCTCGGCAAAGGGCACAGCGTCACTGGCTACAACCGGACCCGATCGAAGGCGCAGTGGCTGATCGATAAAGGGATGAAGTGGGCGGATTCGCCGCGCGCCGTTGCGGCGGCTGCTGACGTGACATTCGCCATGGTCACGAATTCTGCGGCGATCACATCAGTTACAGAAGGTCCTGATGGATTACTGGCAGGTTTGAGTAAGGGCAAGATCTTTGTTGACATCAGTACAGTCAGCCCTAGCGTCAGCCGCGCCCTCGCGGCGAAGGTGCGAGAAAAAGGCGCCGACATGGTGGACTCGCCCGTGTCTGGCAGCGTGATTACTCTGCAGGAAGGCAAGTTGTCAGTGATGGTGGGCGGGCGTCGCGAAACTTTCGAGCGCGTCCAGCCGCTGCTTGTGGATATTGGGCCGAAGGTGACTTACGTTGGCGATAACGGGCTGGCGCTGGCGATGAAGATTGCGGTCAACCTGAGTCTGGCGGTTCAGATGATGGCATTCTCCGAAGGCGTGCTGTTAGCGGAGAAAAGCGGCATCGCACGAGAGACTGCCGTGGACGTGCTTACGCATAGCGCTGTGGCCTCACCGATGATTCAATACCGCGGGCCGTTCGTTCTGCAGCAACCGGAAGAGGCCTGGTTCGATGTGAACATGATGCAAAAAGACATGCTGCTGGCGATGGAGTTGGGGCGGCAACTGGACGTGCCGCTGCCGACGACTGCGGTGAGCAATGAATTTCTGACCGCCGCGCGCGGCATGGGGATGGCCAAGCTGGATTTCGCGGTTGTGTTCGATGTATTGGCGCGAATGTCGGGCATTTCAAAATGACGACGGCAACTGACAACTCGGCGGCGAATTCGGAAGTCCAAGCTGCGCAGTGGATCCGCATGTACCGGCAGATGGTATCGATCCGCCTGTTCGAGGAGCAGGTCAACGAACTCTACACGCGCGCGTTGATGCCCGGGTTGGCCCACCTTTATATCGGCGAGGAAGCGGTTGCGGTGGGAATTTGCGAGGCGCTTCGGCGCGACGATTACATTACCAGCACTCATCGTGGCCACGGGCACTGCCTTGCCAAAGGCGCCTCGCCGGACCGCATGTTCGCCGAGTTGCTGGGCAAGGAAGCGGGGTACTGCAAGGGCAAGGGTGGATCCATGCACATTGCCGATCCTGCGACCGGCAATTTGGGAGCGAACGCCATCGTTGCGGGCAGTGTGGGAATCGCTACTGGTGCGGCGTTGTCGGCCAAACGTCTGGGCACTGATCGCGTCGCGGTCTGCTTTTTCGGGGAAGGTGCACTTGGCCAGGGTGTTCTGTATGAAGTAATGAACGTGGCGTCGCTTTGGAAACTCCCCGTGATTTATGTCTGCGAAAACAATCTGTACACCGAATACACCCACTACATGGAGACGACCGCGGGCGATATTCCGGCGCGGGCGGCGGCGTTCGGATTGCACGCGGAAACCGTCGACGGGCAGGACGTGCGTGCGGTTCATGCCGCCGCCAGGCAACTGGTCGATATCGCGCGTCGCGGAAACGGACCATCTTTTCTTTTATGCAATACGTATCGCTACACCGGGCACCACGTTGGCGATATCAATCGCGAATACTACCGATCCAAAGAAGAGGAGAAGCACTGGAAGACTGAGCGGGATGCCATCAAACTGCTGGGCGCCTGGCTGATCGAGCAGGGTCTTGCGGATTCTACCCAGTTCGCCGCGATTCAGTTGGAAGTGGAATCAGAGATGAAAAAGGCAGTCGAGTTCGCCGTGGCGGCTCCCTATCCTGACGTAGGCGAAGCAGAGGATGACGTTTATGCCTGAGGTCATTGCTCGGGAACTAACGTTCGGACAAGCGGTACGAGAGGCGCTGGCGGAAGAAATGCGCCGCGACACGCGGGTCTGCATTTTCGGGGAGGACGTGGCGGAGGCGGGCACACCCTTTAAAGTTCTTTCCGGGCTGGTCGAAGAATTTGGAATCGAGCGCGTGCTGGACACACCGATTTCAGAGGCCGGCTTCACCGGGATTGCAGTGGGCGCGGCTATGGCGGGGTTGCGGCCCATCGTCGACATTATGTTCGGAGATTTCATTACCCTCACGATGGACCAGATGGTAAATCAGGCGGCCAAGGTCCATTACATGTCGGGCGGGGCGTGGAAGGTCCCGATGGTGATGCGGACAACTCTTGGTGCGACTCGGAGGTCGGGCGCGCAGCATTCGCAGTCTCTGCACGCTTGGTTCAGTCATGTCCCGGGATTGAAAGTGGTGATGCCATCAACGCCCTACGACGCCAAGGGGTTGTTGAAAACTGCGATCCGGGATGAGAATCCCGTCGTCTTTTTCGAAGACAAGATGATGTACACGAAGTTGAAGGGTCCGGTGCCGGCGGAAGAGTACACCATCCCATTTGGTGTGGCGGATGTGAAGCGTGTGGGCCGCGACATCACGCTTGTCGGCACCAGCAGCATGGTGCAAGTCGCGCTGGGAGCGGCGACTCTGCTTGACGAGATTGGCATTAGCGCCGAAGTTGTTGATCCGCGAACCATGTGGCCGCTCGACGAGAAGACGCTGATCGAGTCGGCAAAGAAGACATCGCGAGCGATTGTGATCGACGAAGGTTATGAACGATATGGGGTCACCGCGGAAATTGCGGCGGTGATTGCCGAAGGCGCGTTTTATGACCTGGACGCGCCGGTCAAGCGGATGGGGGCGATGCACATACCGATTCCGTTTTCGCCTCCGCTCGAAGACGCGACCGTGCCGACGGAGAAATCGGTGTTCGAAGTGGCCCGCAAGCTTTGTGGACGATCCTAAGTTCATATAAGTCGAGAGCAGGAGGTGCATCGTGGCATTACCGACTCATGGAACGATGGCGGTTGATTGGGAACAGCGGGTCGACTTTGATCGCTTGCGCAAAGAGCGCTTGGCGCGAGCCAAGGAGTTGCTTGCGAAGTCGGAGATGGGTTCCCTCCTGTGTTTCGACATGAACAACGTGCGCTATCTGACGTCGACGCACATTGGCAGTTGGGCACAGGACAAATGCAACCGCTTCACCTTGCTGCCGCAGAATGACGAGCCTATTCTCTGGGATTTTGGATCTGCCGCCAAACATCATCAACTTCACTGCCCATGGTTGGGAGAGCGCTCGCGTCCCGGCATCTCCATGCTGCGCGGCGCGATGTCGCCGGAGATGGGACGGGCCGAGGATGTGGCGAAGAAGATTCGCATCGAGCTCGAGATGCGCGGCCTGCACAAAGAGCCAGTTGGAATCGACATCATTGAGCTGCCAGTGCTCTTTGCCTTGCAGCGCGAGGGAATCACCGTCGTCGACGGGCAGCAGTTGATGTCCGATGCGCGCGTGATCAAGACACAGGACGAGATCGCGCTGCTAAACACTTCGGCGATGATGGTGGATGCAGCCTACGACGAGCTCTATCGGGCGATGAAGCCTGGGATGCGGGAGAACGAAGCAGTTGGGCTGGTCAGCAAAGTCCTTTACGATCTCGGCTCAGAATATGTGGAAGCGGTAAATGCGATTTCCGGGGAACGGTGCAATCCGCATCCGCATGTGTTTTCCGATCGCGTTCTTCGTCCCGGCGATCCGGTTTATTACGACATTCTGCATTCCTACATGGGATATCGAACCTGCTACTACCGCTGCTTCACCATCGGTTACGGATCGCACGCCATGGTTGACGCGTATAAGCGTTGCCGCGAGTATCTGGATGCGGCGATTGAATTGGTGCGCCCCGGGCGCACTACGGCTGAAATCGCCGCAGTGTGGCCAAAGGCGAAGGAATTCGGCTTTCCCAATGAGGAGGCGTGCTTTGCGCTGCAATATGGACACGGCATTGGCCTGGCTATCTGGGAAAAACCCGTAATCAGCCGCCTCGTGTCCTTCGACCATCCGCATGAGATCAAGCCGGGAATGGTTTTTGCGCTGGAGACGTTTTGGCCTTCGACTGACGGATGGAGCGCGGCCCGTATCGAAGAGGAGATTGTAGTTACGCCGACTGGGCACGAGGTCATCACGCGTTTTCCGGCGGAAGAACTGCTGGTCGCGGGGGCGCACTACGTGACCGTCAATGGACCGTTGCCAAACACTCGTGAGAACGAGTCTGCGCCGAGCCGGCGGGTGGTGGAAATGATCGAAGAGAGTTCGAGGACGGAGCGGGTTGGAGTTTCGGATTAGATCGCAGGGAATGTGTGGGTGTGATTGCATAAGGCAACGTCAGAATTTCTGAGGCGGCAGGAACTGAACGCATTGTAGGGGTCCTTCGACTCCGCAAGCGATTCGCGAGCGAATCGTTTGCTGCGCTCAGGATGACGGAGCAAACATCCGCTCAGGACGACTCGGAATCGTAATTATGGCTTTTAGTGTTGTCATGCCCGCTCTCGAAATGGCGCAGGAAACCGGCAAGCTTGTGGCTTGGCGGAAGGCGGAGGGCGAGCGCGTGGCTAAGGGTGAGCCACTCTTGGAAATAGAGACCGACAAAGCGGTGCTCGAAGTCGAGTCGCCAGCGGATGGCGTTCTCGCGGGCGTAAAGGCGCAGGCCGGCGACGTGGTGCCGGTGGGAAAAACTATCGCATGGATCGTTCGTCCGGGCGAAGTCCCGCCCTCAGAAGTAGTTTCGTCTGGATCGCAAATCCATAGCGTTGCTGCACCTGCGAATGCCGCCTCTCCAGTTGTTCCCGTGGCAACGGCGGCGGGCACGCAGATTTCGCCCAAAGCTCGCCGGCTTGCCAGGGAGCAAGGCGTCGACATTACCAGCTTGCGAGGATCAGGCGCGGGTGGGGAAATCCTCGCCTCTGATGTTTTAGCAGCGGCCGAATCGAAAAGCTGCGCCGCATCCAAAGACCCATCCGCGTCTCCGGATATTGAGATGCCCAGTTCGATCGGGCGGCTCATGGCGGAGCGCACTACACAAAGCTGGACCACGGTCCCGCATTTCTTTGTGGTGCGAGAGGTCGATGCAAGCGCGCTGGTCGAAGCCCGCGAGCGGATGGGGGCAGCCATTCCGCCGGCACGAGGCATCAAACTTACTCATACGGATCTCCTGATTGCAATACTCGCCCGCGTTCTGGTGAAACATCCGCGCCTGAATGCGACTTGGCACGATGGGGTGGTCCGTCTGAATCGGGAAGTGAACATGGGGGTCGCGATGGCGGTCGACGACGGCGTCGTTGCCACCGTAATCCCCAACGCGGACAAAACGAATCTCCGCGAAATTGCGGTTCAGCGCCGCGAATTGACGGAACGGGCTCGCGCGAGCCGATTACGTCCGTCCGACATCGCAGGGGCGACTTTCACTATCAGCAACCTCGGGATGTACCACGTCGATGCTTTCAGCGCGATCATCAGTCCGCCGCAGGCGGCGATTCTCGCGGTGGGAAGCATTGCGGACCGCGTCGTGCCCGTCGATGGACGGCCAGGGATCCGTCCAATGATGACGCTAACCCTCTCGTGCGATCACCGCGTAATGGATGGTGCGCGAGCCGCGGTCTTTATGAATGAGGTTGCTGAAGCAGTTCGCCAGCCGGAGAAATGGCTGCGATGACGATGCCGGTGCGTCCGGTGCGCGTACGCGCCGGCATCGTAGAACACAGTTCATTGTAACCAAAACGGTCGTGGCGTTGCCCAGACGTGAACCCCCACGCCTACACTTGGACGGTACCAACGTAACGTTAGCTTTTAGGTACTTGGGCAAGAATGCAGGTGAGGGCGTGCTATACTGTAGTTACGCTTAATACATCGGTTGTATGGTGCGATGGCTCTGGATTTGATCTGAGAACTCCCGCCTTCAGTTTCCCCTCCGTACGTTTTCAGCGTAATCAAAACTAAGACTGGCAATGCAGATGGTTGTGCCCGATTTGTGTGCGCACCGTCTCCTGGGCCAGAGAAAGCAAAATGCAGAATTTTTCAGAACTCACGATTTCACCTTACGTTCAGGACCGTTTGTCGGTCGCTGGATTTTCCATACCCACTCCAGTTCAGGCTGCTGCGATCCCCCAGGCGCTCGCAGGCAAGGATGTACTCGCAACCGCGCAGACCGGTACCGGTAAGACGCTGGCCTTCCTGATTCCAATCATGGAGCAATTGCTCAAGCAAAACACGACGGGGATTGCAGCGCTCGTGCTGGTTCCGACGCGCGAGCTGGCTATGCAAGTCGCCGATCAATACGATGCCTTGCGCGGTAAACAACTATCGCCCGCAGCTCTGGTAGTCGGGGGCTTGTCCGAAGGACAGCAACTTCGCGCTATTCGGAACGGCGCCCGGGTGATGGTCGCTACCCCTGGCCGATTGGAAGATTTTCTGGATCGTAAATTGGTCAACTTCCGCGGGCTGCGGGTGCTTGTACTCGACGAAGCAGATCGCATGTTGGACATGGGATTCCTGCCCGCGATTCGAAGAATTGCGGCCGTCCTGCCGAAAGATCGCCAGACGATGTGTTTTTCGGCGACCCTTGAAGCCTCCGTAGTCCACCTGGTGAACGACTACATGAAAAACCCAGTGCGCGTCGCATTGGGGTCAACGCTGAAGCCATCCGAGAATGTGCGGGTGCAGGCGTTCGAGGTCGATGCGGACCGTAAGCAAGAGGTGCTGCATCGCTTGTTGGCCAAAGAAACTGGCCGCTGTCTGGTGTTTGCGCGCACCAAGCGAGGAACGGAGCGGCTGACCAAGAACTTGAATCGCGAAGGGTTTGCTGCAGCCATGATCCATGGCGACCGCTCGCAATCGCAACGAACCGCAGCTCTCGCCGGATTTCAGCAGGGGCGCTATCGCATATTAGTAGCGACTGATCTGGCCTCGCGCGGCATTCATGTGCAGGACATCGCGCACGTCATTAACTACGATTTGCCCGAAATTGCGGAAAATTTTATCCATCGCGTAGGGCGAACCGGTCGGGCCGGGGGCCACGGTGTTGCCTCTACCCTGTTCGGCCGGGATCAGCGTTCGGACTTGTACCAACTGGAACGCACGCTGGGAATTCGGATGGAGAGAATGAGCTCCACTGCGGACCGGCAGGAAAAGGATCTATCGCAGATGCAAGACCGGACGCGTAATCGCAACCAACCTGATCGCCGTGAATCTGCTCCTCGGACAAGGATGGTTCGGCTTCCTGGAGAGGTCCTGCAAGTGCAAATGCAGAGCTAAACTGCGATTCCTACCTTCGCGTCGGGGGTGAGCAATCACGGCGCTGCGAATATTTTCAGAGCCAGCTTGGCCTGCCGACTTTTGCGAGCTGCCTTGCGCAGCCACTTCTCGGACTCGGCTTGGTTGGCGCCTACTCCGTCGCCAACGTGATAGCGCAGCCCGAGGTTGTATTGCGCGGCGGCATCGCCTGCTTCCGCTGCCAGCGTAACCCAGCGGGCGGCTTCCACACAATTCTGCGGAACCGAGTTGCCCACCTCGTACGCCATTCCCAAAGTGAACGCCGCAGAGTCGTCCCCGTACATCGCCTGGCGCCGCAAACTTTTAATCTCATAGCGGCTCAATTCCTGAACTGCGGACCAGGTGGCTGGATCCGTTATTCTCTCGTGGCTGCTTTCAAGCGCAGCAAGCGCCCCCGACCGCCGCTCATTTTCGGTTCTGTTGACGTCAGTCCTCTTGACCTCCATAGACGCAGGCCGGGCGGTTGTCAGCGTTGGTGGAGTCACAGTTGGCGGGATGTTAGTCAGTGGCGCTTCGACCGTAGGAGGACTTGGCCGTGAAGCTTGTGCGCTGTGAAGAGATTCATGACGCCATGCCTGTAGAAACAGCAGCGCAGCGACGAGTGACAGTAGCCAAACCGGTGTCGCGATAGCGACGGCGCGGAGACCGCGCATTGTGAGGTTGACGCGGAAGCCAGGAAGAAGGTGGATGAACGCAACTTGCGCGCGGCTGAAGAACGGTCGAACCTCGAGAATGGCTCGAGGTTGCGCCCACTCCTTGCGGTTACCATTGCCTGGATCTGTCAAAACCGGCGTAGGTGCATCAATCGGTTGGGGCGTTGCCATAGCATCCGACTGGGGGATTTTGAGTTCAGCCGTTTTCAGGTCGAACTTCGCCGCAGGGTCGAAACTCACAGCTGCATCTGAGACCGGTTCGGCAGAGTTTGTGTCGCCCACGAGTTGCGCATTGACCGCCTCGTGCTTGCTGTCAGCGTCCTCTACACTCGGTAAGAACTGGCGCACCGGAATCATTTCCGCTGGCAAAGCTGGGTTTGCAGTCTCTATGTCCTTCTTGGTCCATCCTGGTGTGACAATCGACTCGTCGCGATCGACGTCGAAACGATCCTGCAGACATTGGAGGACCCAAGCCGCTGCCAATAATTTCTCGAAGGAGGAACGATCTAGAGTAAAGCGCTGTTCGGCGCTAGCTTCTGCAGCGATTGGCGGAGAAACCCCGCCCAAAGGGGGATTAACAGCGGGTGCGGCATCGTTGAACCCCACGCTCATCGCGCAATGATACACCCGTTTTTGCCTCGAACCATAAATCGCCGCACAAGGCTCGGGGTTGACCTGTCGGCGTGGGGGCAGGTCGCCAGGTCTCTGCTTTTCTTCCGTTCGGGTTGCCCAAAACAGAGGAACTGCAACGGGACAACAAAGACACTTTGCTGCTGTATCCTTAGAAAATGCGTTCTTCTTTACCAGCGCGAGATCGCGCGTTGATTCAGATAGTGGATTCCGCCCTCGCCGATACCGCGCGCAGAAGCGGCAAGTGGCTGGCCTGTCGTCCGGGGTGTACCCAATGCTGCGTCGGAGTGTTCGCCATAAATTCGCTGGATGCTCTGCGACTGCGGGAGGGACTCGCGAAGCTCGAAGCGTGTGCGCCGAAGCGTGCTGACCAGGTGCGGCAACGCGCTCGGGACGCAGTTTCCCGGTTGTCGAAAGAGTTTCCCGGTGATCCCATCAGCGGGTTGCTGCATGAGGGCGAAGAGGCGGAAGAACGCTTTGCTGAGTTCGCAAACGATGAGCCCTGTCCGGCACTCGATCCGCAGACCGGGCTGTGTGAACTCTATGAAGCGCGCCCGATGACTTGTCGCGTGTTCGGACCACCGGTACGCTCAGAAGATGGCCTTGGCATTTGCGAGCTTTGCTTTCAGGGCGCGAGCGAAGACGAAATTGCCGCATGCGAGATGAATCCGGACCCGGCTGACTTGGAATCCGCTCTGGTTCAGGAACTAGAAAAGGCTACGGGTGCGCGCGGCCGGACAATTGTGGCTTTCTGTTTAGCACCTTGATTCCCTTAACGGAGTTTCGCTCATTGGCTCTGATTCCACAGTTTGCACGGCGGATCTCCTCCATAAAGGTCGTGCAATACAGGTTACCTTTGGAGTCCCCAATAAGACCGCCAAGGGAGAGTGGGACCCTCCGTCCTGACCGCCGTTGAAGCGCTACAGGATAGTTTTCCTCCCGAGCTTATCCAGCTTGAATATCGTTCCGAGGTTGGTTTTGGGGCTATAGAAATCTCCCATCGTGCCATAAATGTTTCCCGTATGGTCCAATGTCAGACTCGTTGGCCTTGCGCCATCCTTCCCTCCTTAGTCGCCGCGCCTCCGGGCATTTCTCGACTTCCTGCTCGATCGCTTGCGTCAACTCGGCCAGTCTGACGAGTGAACGGACGGCGCCGATAACGTCCTTTACCTTGCGCTCAAGCTTAAATAAGGGAGTGCCTTCACGTTGAGCTTCCTCAACAATCCGTGAGACCACAAGTCCTTTGCTTCACGCGTGCTATGATTTTTGAGACCGTCTATGACAACGCTCATTCAGGCAGTTCCTTCTCCCTCCCAGCGCCAAGCTTTGGCGTACGATCCGTTGCTCGACGACGTTGGATTCATGACCTGCATGACCCTGGTGCTGCTCGGAAATTACGCGCAGACCGGGCATCTCGGCGGACCGCTCGCATACACACCGTACAATGTTGCGGCGCACTTGATCGGTCCTGAAAACGGCGGACTCCGTTCCGATTACCGCCGGCCGAAGCATCCTTATTCCGACAAGTTCATGCTCGCGGCGGGCCACTCGATCCCTACGTGCTACGCGTTGTGGATGATCATGGGCCAGGCGCTATATCGCAAGTATCAGCAGACCGGCGATCCGCGCTATCGAGTCGACCCGCAGGTCGCGATGCTGCCCATCGACGCGTTGGGATTCCGGCGCGGCGCGGGCGCGCTGAAGACCCTGCTGCACGAAACGGATTTGGAAGACCATCCATTGTTCGCGCAAGCGAAAGGCCGCGGCATTCGTGCGCTCATGGGACATGCCGAAAGCACCGACGTCACCAATGACGTGAACGGCGGACCCTCGGGCATCGGCATCGCGACGGCCGCGGGCAAAGCGGCGTTCTGGGATGTGGTGGGCGCGCCAGAGTCGCCGAAAGTGATCGCTCTGGAAGGGGAATTCGCGCTCACGGAAGGCCACGCGCAGGAGTTGAAGACGCAGGCGCTCGCGCTGCAAGTGGGAAAGCGTTTGCGCGTGATGATTTCCGACAACAACGCGGGCATTGACGATCGCCTGATTGGCGGCGTCATCGCGGCGCAGTTCGATGGCTACGATCTCGTGAGTCAATGGACCTCGTATGGATGGAACGTTTTCACGATGGCGAACGGTAACGATTATGGCGAAGTGGCCGCCGTGCTGAAAGCAATGGACGAAGTGGACCCGCACGACCGCCGTCCCATCGCCGCGATCGGCAAAACGATCAAGGGCTACTGGCCCGCAGCCGTCGACGGGAAAATCCCCGGCTACGGCGATCAATTGGTGAGTTACCCAAGCCATCCCTACGCGCTGAAGATGAACTCGGAGTATTTTCTGGCGCTGGCGCAGACGTTCGAGAAGCATTACGGCGTGGAGTTTGAAGGAATTCGCAAGGGCGCGATCAGCAACAATCGCGAGAGATTGATCCAGTTTAAGACGAACATCGACGTGGTAATGTCGCTGCTCGACCGCAACGGATTGGGCGATCGCCTCGCCGATCGCCTTGTGGAAATCGGCGATACTGTGCGCGACGACGTGAAGTTGCGCATCTCAGCCTCGAGCGATCCGTTCCTCGACGATCGCCTGCGCGTCGCGGCGCTACCTGAAGACGCGCAGAAAGTCTCGATTCGCAATGCGATTTCCGGTGCAGAGAAGCAAGTCAGCATTGCGCTGTTCAAGAAATCGGGTGAAGTGGCCGGAGCGCGTCGCGCGATTTCCGAAATCATCAAGTGGATGAATTACGTCACTGACGGACGATTCTTCACTATAGCCGCCGACCTTTCGGAGTCGATCAACGTGGAGCATGGCAGTTTGTGGGGACACTACAGTCCCAAGGATAATCCGCTGGGCACGCGCTTGAAGGCGCCCATACAGGAAGCGGGCAATGTTTCCACCGCCATCGGGCTGGTGAGTCAAAGCGCTTCCGTCGATCCCCAAAAATTCGCCGGCGTTTGGGCTTTGAGCGGCACGTACGGAGCGTTCACGCCCCTGATGTACACTCCGGCGCGTGTCTGGAGTCAGCAAAATCAGGACAGCAAATTCCGCATGGGCGTGCTGCATATCCTCGCCGCGCACTCCGGTCCTGAAACTGCGGCGGATGCGCGCACCCACTTCGGCATCTTCGCGCCGCAAGTGTGGAAGCTGTTCCCGCGCGGTCAGGCGATCAATTTGAGCTTCTGGGATTACAACGATGTCGCGCCCGGCTATTTCGCGGCCGCGGAAATCGCAGCGCGCGATCCGCGCGTGGGCATTATCACGCTGGAAGTGGCGCGTCCCGACTTCGCGGTCGCGGACCGCAGCCGTTTCGCCGACACCGATCTGCGCGCCGCGGCAAAAGGCCTGTACCTGATCCGCGATTTCGCGCCAGACAAGCCGCGCCACGGTTACGTAATCGCGCAAGGATCGAGTTCCACCGTGAATCTCGTGAAAGTGCTGCCGAAACTCGACGCCGCCGGTGTGAACGTGAAGGTGATCGCGGCGATCAGCGAGGAGTTGTTCGATCGCCAGCCGCAAGCGTATCGCGATTCCGTGCTGCCGCCCCAGGCTCGCTACGATTTGATGGTGGTATCGACGGGCACGCGACGCGTGTGGCCGCTGCGCAACCTCGGTCCGTTGACGGATGAGTATTCACTCACGTCCGACTTCGACAATACCTGGAGAAGCGGCGGCCTCGAAGCGGACGTGATCGCGGAAGCGCATCTCGACTCCGATTCGATTTTCGCAGGCGTGGAGCGATTCGCAAACGAACGCGAGCGCCGCATCGGCGATCAACGCAAAATGATCGGTTAGTCGAGCAGGCTGTCTCCACTCGTTGTTAATGCGCGCTTTCAGAACTGCGTCACAGCCTTCAAAAGACTCTTGGTTTTTGGCGGAAGCGAGTGGGAGTCGAACGAGCGCCGCTATTGCAAACACGTAACTTACAGATTCTACAATGGCGAGAAAAGCATAAAAGGCAATAAAGGCAGTTAGGCTAGGACAAAAATAGGACAAAATCAGCGGTCCGAGCACGCGCGACTCATCCGCACGTCTTGCGGACGCACACCGCAGGCGCGTAAGAATCGCTCATCTGTAGGCACAGGATCGCAGCAACGCCCACCGATGTGGTTTGGTTGTGAGCCGTCTTAACAACGACTCGCTGGCCACTCCAGATGCATTCGTTGCTCTTCTTGCTAACCATCTCTGCTCCGATGGCTTTGGCAATCAGGTGAGCGCACTTGTGGCCGTAACAACTAGCTTCCACTCCGCCTTGTTGGTCTTGGGGCATATTCCCGAACGGGAGAATTAATCCCATCTGCGATGCTGCTCTCCCGTGATCGTCAAGCGATCCAACTGCACCAATCACGATGACACATCTCTCAGCTACGCGGCTGACTCCGTTTCGAGACCGTCACATCCATGTCATGGTTGCGCCCGTGCCTCTAAGGCCTGGTGGGTCGGGGTATTCTCCGTATTGACCGGGCAGGATAATACACATTGGAATTTGGCAAGGAAGCTGCACTGGCTGGCCCGTCTGAATATACTGGAACTGCAAGACCGCCACTCGGAACGCTATTGGGCAATTGTTGAATATTTGGACGCCATTGGGTTGGACTTGATATCCGCTGCAGCTATATGGGTTTATTGCCATTTTTGCCTGTGCAGACCAGTTTGCGCTTGTCATCTGAGCGTTCGAGTTCCAGTTGGTCGCTGGGTCATAGTATCGCTGTCGCCACGTGTCATCGTCAGATTGAGTGTTGATTCGTGCGCTGACGAAAGCCTGAAAACCGTATGCTTCACCTTCCAATCTCTTGGAATCATACGAGTATATATTGGCGAATCCTTCCACACTCAGACGACGATACTGCATAACATGAGTTAGTTCGTGCGCCCACAGAACGGGATCAAAACCAGATTGTTGGTCCTTGAACACAATCGTGTCGTCGAGAGTTATCCCCGCCATCCCCCCGGCCTCGATTACAAAATTGTCGATACCAATTCCCGGCCTTAGCACTGCCCAGCAGACACCATTGAAGACCGAGGGCGGCATAAAAGGCGACAGCTTACTTATTACGGACTCAGATGCAGGTCCACAACCTTGATTCCTAACGTTCTGTCTGGCTTGGCGAATTGCCAAAGCCATCGCACTACCAGCCGGGTTCAAGAAAGATTGTGCAATGTTCTGAGGCAAAGCTTGCAGATATTGTGGGACTTGTTCGAAATGAGGTGGCTGGAAGCTAACACCGTTACCATTAATCTGCAGGCCCCCAATGACCTGAGTAAGGTTAAGCGGATCCAGGATGTTAAATTGTGCCGAGGCGGATGCCGCTATAACAGCGACCAAGACCAACGCGCACAATTTTGAAAAGACATTTCGGTGAAGTTTCATTCTATGCACCTCAATTTCGCGAATTTCCGCGCGTGAGGGAAACCTCTCTGCATTGCCTTGTGACGAGGATACGGGCAAAAGGGGCCACAAGGCAAACGAGAGTCTGCCCTCAATGATTAAATGTCCCCCTCAGAACTTGCGCGGCTACACTAGTCGCGCTCCGATGACATGTCAAGAGGAAAAATCAAAGGCCCTGGCACTGTGGGCGGCGCGTTGAAACGTATGCTATGCGTATGGTTGGCTACCAAACAATGAAGTCTCTGGGGTCACCGAAAAGTGCATTGGTGATTTGTTGGGGAAAGCACCGGCCGGAGTACTAAGCATTTTGTGGATCGGGGCTGCCGGTTGAGTCCCGACGTTTTCCTGAACAATGCGAAGAGGAGGCTGCACTTGCGTCAAGAACATCATGACGGAAAGATTTTCTCCTGCTCAAAGCAAACTTCACCACGAGTGCTCATTCGCTGTCTCAGGCAAGGACCTACATTTCCACCAAGTTACCAGAGCGTGAGGATTTTCGATTTCGTTCTGATTTTATCCTTTCGCAGTGTCATTCTAGGAGGCTAACCAGTCTGCTGTCATTCGCACGCGGTAGGCCCTGCAGCCTCCAAAGAACGGCCATCACCTCGATCGTCCCTGGAGGCTCCTGTGCAAAAGTCGGCCAATCCGATCCCGAATCGCGCTATTAAAGTCCGAAAAAGTGCTACTTTGGGCCAGAAGGACCCCGAAGAAGAAATGGCGTGCCTACGTTCACCACACCATAGTCGCACCGATTGTAATAACGCCAGGAAATTCCGGCCACGCGCTGTATAAACCGGGCATAACCGTACAGGCTGCGGAAATGCAAGAATTGGTGAAGGTCGAGCGGTTCTGCATATTTTGGTACTGGAAAGTAACGACCCTAATTGGAATAGGACATCTGTTCCACACTTGTACGGAATTGGTGACACCTCGTTCCAGATGGGTGCAAGTTTGAGGGTTTATCGTGAGCCTTGCCTGCTCGACGTACTGTTGCTGTGTGATTCCATCCATTGGATTCCAGTTGGGGGTCGTTGAATAATATTGACGCTGCCACGTGGGCGCGCTTGGCTGCATGCCTATTCTGGACGCCACAAAATTCTGAAAACTGTATGCCTCGCTTTCGAGAGAGTTCCATGCAACCGTGTAGAGATTGGCGAAACCTTCAACGCCCAAGCGGCGATATTGAAGCACGTGAGTGAGTTCGTGCGCCCAAAGTACTGGATCAAATCCAGACGCACTGTCTTTGAACACGATTACGTCTTCTAAGGTTATCGCCGCTGCTCCTCCATCCTGGATCGCAAAGGTATCCAGCGTGAAGCCCGGTCTCAAGGTTGCCCAGCAAACGCCCGAGAATACGCTACTTGGCATAAAGGGACTGAGAGCATCTATCACTTGCGGAGATGCCGGTCCGCAGCCGATGCGCAGGACATTCGCCTTCGCCTGTCGTATTGCTACTGCCAGAGCGTTTCCAGCAGGATTTAGAAAAAAATTGGCTGCGTCCTGTGGAAGATTCTGAAGCATTAACGGAATTCTGTCGGGACGTGGAGGACCAAAATTGATTGTGCCAGCAGGAATGTTAACGTCTAGTCCAATGATGTCGCTGACCCAGCTGGCGGAGCATGGGAGCACAGTCAACAAGACTGCAAGGAAAAGAGCCATTAGGCGGCAAAGGAAATCTCGAATGGACGCGTCAAATGTCCGAGAACCACGACTCTTCATACAAAAAACTCTTTTCTCGGAGGGTGTTCCTTCGTATTGCCTCGTGACGAAAGAAACAAGAGGTGTAGAGGGGGTCACAAGGCAAACAAGAGTCTGCCCCCGAATCGTTAGATTTCCCCCTCAAGACTTCGGGTGAACGATAAGAGCAGTAATGAAGAATGTCAAGCGAAAATCGGATCTGCCGGCCTTCTTTGTGGAGGCAACAGCTGACTACCAGATCTCACACCCATGGTAACTCGGCCCGGTCAAACCGGATGTTAGCGTGACAGCATGAATTTCTGGCGCGGCAAAAGACTCCGAGCAAACCAAAAAACTACGATGAATTCTTTGAGTCTTGCAGATGTGGCAGTACTTCCATCTGCATCCATTCATCGTCTTGCGTCAATTCGTCCATCGGGAACCCATTGTC
>Ga0210400_10000610_pt1 | contig 38825 bp, 34 predicted proteins | sample IncBWH26MmetaG_FD_155456 | JGI IMG/M metagenome (GOLD analysis project Ga0210400, IMG submission 155456) | Forest soil microbial communities from Barre Woods Harvard Forest LTER site, Petersham, Massachusetts, United States - Inc-BW-H-26-M | ecosystem: Environmental > Terrestrial > Soil >... | reverse complement strand
ACACTGGTCACGATTTCCCGCTCGCGGCGTGGTCTGCTGCCTTTCGCCACGCCCGGGAAGGACCATGCCGCTCATCGCCTTTCCAACCTTGGTCTCGGCCAACGCGGCGCCGTTCTGACGCTCTATCTTCTCGGCGCCCTTGGCGGCGGCGCAGCCGTGCTGGTCAGTTATCTTTCCTCACCAAGGGCTTTCCTAGCGGGTGTTGTGGCCCTCGGCATCATTTTTGCCGGAGTTGAGTATCTGGAGCGCGCACCCTACGAACGCCAGACCCGTAAGACCTCCGCGGCCTCCCAAAATAATCTCTAAGTTAGAAAGCTACGTCCCCAGCTGATACCGGGCTTCTCCGCGTGTTGGCCCTCGATGGCGGATTCGCTATACTTACCGGGCGCCCTCTCACTCATACCTCTAGCAACCCCACAAGAGTCGAGGGGGAAGCAATTAGATTTCTTGGCGTGGGATCCCGGATTAGCGAAACACTCGGGGAATGCGCGTCTTGGGGATGCACGTAAACTTTGCCAAATAGCGAAACACGCCCGCGGCTCCAACGGGGCGACCCGGAAGTCATCGTTGTTGGCGGCTCCGCCGCGGGGCTTTTCACCGCCATACGGGTGGCCCGTGGCGGGCGTCGCGTGCGCGTGCTGGAATCAAAACCGCAATTCGAGCCGGCAGCCCGCACGCTGATTGTCACGGATCACTTCCGCCATCAAATGGGCGCATCCGCGCGCGAGAGCATCGTCAACGAAATTCGCCGCTTCGAGCTTTTCACCGACGGCCGCTCGGCGCAGGTCGCCCTGACCAAGCCTGACCTCATCATTGAGCGCTCGCGCCTGATTCCGGCGTTGGCCCGTGAGGCGGAGCAAGCTGGCACAACGCTCTCCTTTGATACGCGTTTCCTAGGAATCGGTCCGAACGCGCGCGGTTTGCGATTGGAAGTCGAATCCGGCGGCAAGCATGAAGAGTTGCACGCAGACAGCGTGGTTGGGGCGGATGGCGCCACGAGCCGCGTGGCGCGCGCTTCCGGCTGGCCCCCCATCGAAACCGTGCCCCTGGTGCAAGCCATCGTGCGGCTGCCCAAAGATTGCCCTCCCGATACCACTCGCGTCTGGTTCGTGCCCGATGATACGCCTTACTTTTACTGGTTGATCCCGGAATCCTCGGAACGCGCCGCACTCGGCGTCATCGGCGAGAACGGCGGCGACATCAAACGCCGTTTCGAACGTTTCCTCGAAAAAAAGCATCTTGAGCCGCTGGAATGGCAAGGCGCGCGCATCCCCGTGTATCGCGGCTGGGTGCCGGTCCGCCGGCAAGTCGGGAACGGCGAAGTGTATCTCGTAGGCGACGCCGCGGCGCAGGTGAAAGTTTCCACCGTCGGTGGAATCGTTACCGGGTTTCGCGGCGCGCTCGGAGTGTCCCAGGCGCTCTTGCAAAACGGCAGGAGCCAGGAGTTGACCGCTTTGCGCCGCGAATTGGGGACGCACTGGCTGATCCGCCGCGCGCTCCACCATTTTGAGCAAAAGGATTATTCCCAGCTCGTGGATCTGCTCGACGCTTCCACACGGCAATCGCTCGGCGAGATCAACCGCGATGAGTCCACGCGTTTATTGTGGAACGTGGTGCGCCGCCAGCCCCGTCTGGTGCTTCTCGGGCTGCGCGGCTTGCTGATGGGGAAAGCGGAGCGAAGTTAGCCCCTGCCCGCGCTTTCGAATTCACCCGTCGAACGCCACGCTATGGCAGGAAACCGCGCGCTGCTGGCAACTATTTTCGATGAATCGCTTTGTTCCTTCAATCAATTCATTCACAATAAGCGTTTGAGATCTCGCTTCGCTTAGGGATCTGCCCTTTGAAGCTCGTTATAGGAGCCGTTTGCCTTGCGCATTTCCGTCATCGGCTGTGGATACGTGGGTCTCGTCACCGGAGCTTGTCTCGCCGAGGCCGGGCACCAGGTTGTCTGCACGGATATCGATCGCGAGCGCATCGCCAAGCTCAATGCCGGCGGCGTTCCGATCTACGAGCATCATCTCGACCAGATTCTCGCCTCCACCCACAAAGCCGGAAAAATCTCTTATACCGCGGACGCTGGCGAAGCGATTCGCGCCGGCGACGCCATCTTCATCTGCGTGGGCACTCCGCCAAGAGATTCCGGTGAAGCCGATCTCTCCGCCATTGACCACGTGGCCCGTCAAATCGCCGCCGAAGCAAAAACACCCAAACTCGTCGTGGAAAAAAGCACCGTCCCGGCGCGCACCGGCCTCGAACTGAGCCGTGCCCTTTCCGCCTACTCCAAGAACAGCAGCGTAAAGCACCGCGTCGCCTCCAATCCCGAATTTCTTCGCGAAGGCACGGCCGTTTTTGACTTTTTCCATCCCGAGCGTATCGTTGTCGGCGTCGAGGATCCCTCGTCTGCCGCGGAACTCCGCGAAATCTACCGCCCCATTCTCGAAAAAAGTTTCCGCTGCCCGGTACACAATGGGACCTGCCCGCCGGGCCACAAAGCCGAATTTCTTGTCACTACTATTAACAGCGCCGAGCTTATCAAGCACGCTTCTAATTCGTTCCTCGCGCTGAAAATCAGCTACGCCAACGTGATCGCCGATCTTTGCGAAAAAATCGGCGCCAATGTGGAGGAAGTGACCCACGCCATGGGGCTCGACGCGCGCATTGGCGGGCAGTTTCTCAAGGCCGGGCTTGGCTACGGGGGTTTCTGTTTTCCCAAGGACGTGCAGGCATTCATCCACTTGTCGGCTTCCGTGGGAGTGGACTTCGACATTCTGAAGGCCACCGAACGCGTCAACAAACAGCGCATCGACCGCTATTTTGAAAAAATCCGCCAGGCACTATGGGTGCTAAAAGGCAAGCGCGTCGCCGTTCTCGGACTGGCCTTCAAGGCAAACACCGACGACATCCGCTTCGCGCCCGCCCTGGAAGTCGTCAAGCGCCTGCTCGAGGAAGGCGCGGTTGTGCATGCCACGGACCCCGAAGGCATGCCGCGCACCAAAACCCTCTTTCCCCAAGTGCACTATCACGAGGACGCCTACCAGGCTTTGCAGGACGCAGATGCCGCGCTGGTTTGCACCGAGTGGGATGTGTTTCGCAAGCTCGATTGGGATCGCGCCGGAAAAGTCATGGCCCGCAAATTGGTGATCGACGGGCGAAATCTCTATACGCCGCAAGGCATGCGCGAAAAGGGCTTCGAATATTACTCCTTCGGCCGCGAGTAGTTTTCGCGGTAGACCCTGGAAATGGCGGATTTCCACGCCAAACTTGCACCTCGGGCATTTCCATTCTCTGTTTTCACTTTCTATTTCCTTGTTTCTTCTGAAAGACTTCCTTGAAGTACGCCAGCGTCAGCTTCAATCCCTCTTCCAATCCCACCTCGGGCTCCCACTTCAAGATGCGCCTCGCCTTGGCAATGTCGGGGCACCGCCGTTTCGGATCATCCTGCGGCAGCGCTTCGAAAACAATCGGCGGTGCATCGTCAAAATGTTTCCGAATGCGGTCGGCGAATTCCAGGATGGTGATCTCCGTGGGGGTGCCGACGTTCGTCGGCAAATGCTCGTTCGACATCATCAGCCGGTAAATGCCTTCGATCAAATCGGAGACATAGCAAAAGCTCCGCGTCTGCTGCCCGTCCCCATAAATTGTCAGCGGCTTTCCGCTCAACGCCTGGTACACAAAGTTGGGCAGCGCCCGCCCGTCATTCAAGCGCATCCGCGGTCCGTACGTATTGAATATCCGCACGATGTGCGTGTCCACCTTGTGATACCGGTGGTACGCCATGGTCATCGCTTCGGAAAAGCGCTTCGCCTCATCATAGACGCCACGCGGCCCGATGGGATTGACATGTCCCCAATATTCTTCGGGTTGCGGAGAGACTTCCGGATCACCGTAGCATTCGCTCGTGGAAGCTAGAAAAAACTTTGCGTTTTTGTTTAGCGCCAATTCCAAGGCGTTCTGCGTGCCCACGGAGCCCACCATCATGGTTTCAATGGGATGCTTCAAGTAATCGGGCGGGCTAGCCGGCGAAGCGAAGTGCAGCACGTAACTCACTTTTCCCGCCACCTTGAGCGGCTTGCTAACGTCCGCCTTTTGAAACTTGAACTTCTTATTCTTCCCCAGATGGCTCAGGTTGTCCTTCGCGCCGGTAATGAAATTGTCCACCGCCAGTACGTCCCACCCCTCCGCCAGCAGCCTGTCGCAAAGATGCGAGCCCAGAAACCCTGCCCCGCCCGTCACCACCGCCCGCATGCACCCTCCTCCAAAAAATCAATTGCACAGTGTAGCTTGGGCGTCCCCGATTGACCACTCAACCGGGGCGGGATAGCATGCGCCGGTTCCCCAATGGCGATCCTGGACAATCCCGCAGCGGTTTATCGTCCGCGTTCCCGCGCACTCCGCGCTCTTTGCGCGGTGGCTGGCGGCGGCTTGGTCCTTGCCCTAGTGGTCTTCTTTGGGATCGGCCGCTGGCTGGTCGTGGAGGACCAACTCGTGAAAGCCAGAGCCATCGTCGTGCTCAGCGGCGCAATGCCGTTGCGCGCCATGGAGGCGGCGAAACTCTACCGCGACGGATACGCGCCGGAAATCTGGCTCACGCGTTCCACGGAGCCTGGCAAGACCCTGGAAGAGATGGGCGTTGCTTTCTCCGGCGAGGATTATTACAACAAGCTCGTCTTGATTCACGAAGGAGTTCCACCGGAAGCGATTCACGTCCTCGAACCGCCTATCCTGAACACTGCCGACGAAATCAAAGCCGCCGCTGCTGCCCTGGCACGCGGAAAGGGCCAAGCCGTGATTCTTGTGACCACAAAAGTCCATACCCGCCGCGTTCGCCTGCTTTGGCAAAGGCTCGCGAAGGGCCAGGGCCGCGCCATCGTGCGCACCGCCGAGGCCGATCCCTTCGATCCGCGGCACTGGTGGCGCACTCGATGTGGTGCGCGAAGTCCTGGGCCTGTTGAACGCTTGGGTGGGCCTGCCGCTCCACCCAACGCGTTGATTTGGAGTGCGGGAGTTTGCTCCCGCTTTTCCGGCCGCCACCATCGCTCGGCGGAGAAGGCGGGCCGTCGCTCTGCCACAAGTGGAGGGTTGCACGAAGATTTTTCTAATGGAAGGTGTGGGCCGCTCCTCAGAAAAAGAAAAAACGCTTGCGGCGCCGCGGAGGCAATTCATCTTCGACTTCGGGAACGTGCGGCAAGTCTCGCCCCTCGAAGGCCGCGAACGGATTGTCCAGAAACAAAGCGTGCGCTTTCTCCTGGCCAAATTGGTCGACAACCACGTTGTACGCGGGTTGCAGACGAAGGGGCCGCGATCTCGTATTGTGGGCATCGCTGGCCACGAAATGGACCAAGCCCTCGCCGATCCACCGCAGCGCATCCTGCCGCGCGCCGGTGCCAAAGCCTCCCGTCAACGCGCCTCCGGTGACTTGCACGAAGCAGCCCTGGCGCACCCACTTTCTCAGGCGCTCAGGATGCGCGCGCAAAATGCCGTTGCGCTCCGGATGGGTGATCACCGGCCGCGCGCCGACAAGCTGAATTTCGTGCAATGCCTGGTCCATCGCCGGCGGTATCGAAAACTCGCTGAACTCTACCAGCAGGAAATCGCACTGACGGATGCAATACTGCCTGGCATCCTTGCGCAACGACGCGAGATTCTCCGGGTTAAGATGAAAATCGCAACCCGTCGCGATATTCAGCCGGTCGCCGATCTTGGCTTGCAGCTCCTCTCGAAGCTGGCGCACCTGCGCGAAATCGAAACAATATTCGTTATTGGAGTGCGGCGTCGCGACCACGTGCGTAATTCCATCGGCGATCGCCGATTGTGCCATCGTTACTGATTCTTCCATGGTGGCTGGGCCATCATCGAGTCCCGGCAGAATGTGACAATGCAAATCGACCATGCGAATGAACCGTCCTTAGCGCCACCAAGCGCTGAACGCTTGCCACGCGCCGAGAAAAACCAGGGTCCCCGCAAAAGCCTGGCGCATCCGCCGCGGCTTGATCCATTTGGCCGCCTTCCCTCCGGCGATGCCGCCGAGAAACACGCCGGGGATCAGCAGCAACCCTATTTTCCACGAGATGAATCCTTCTTTCGAATACGCCATCAGCGCCAGGACTCCAGTAGGTGGAATCAATGCAACCAGGGAAGTTCCCTGCGCGCGATGTTGATTGAAAGCAAAGAGCAGCCCCAGAAGCGGCACGAGAAGCACGCCGCCGCCAACGCCAAACATTCCCGCCGCAACTCCGCACACACACGCAACCGCGAAGATTCCCACGCTACGGGCAGTCGTGTCAGGCACGGGATTTCTCCTGCTCGCGGCCGGCCACGTGCGAATCGCGCCGTGTCTTTCTCCACAGCAGAAATCCCGCCAGCACGAGGAAGCAGCCGAACAGTCCTTGCAAATTCCGGGACGGCATGGGAAGCGCGATCAAGCTCCCGGCATAACCCCCGAAAAGCATCCCCAAGGCGCACAAAATTCCAGCATGCCAGTCCACTTGGCCCTGTTTCCAGTATTCACGCAGGGCGCCGAGGCCAATCGGCGGTAGCAAGATGAAAAGCGAAGTGCCTTGGGCGAGGTGTTGATCCATATGCAAGAGATAAACCATAGCCGGCACGAGAGCGACGCCGCCGCCTATACCCAGCAGGCCCACCAGCACACCAACGCCGAGTCCCAGTAACAGAATGATGAGTGTCATGGTGACGGACTGCTCTGCGCTCGACGCCTCGATGGTTCTAATGCAGCTCCTCCATTTTCCTATCTCCCGCCTCCCATGGCAACCTGCGTTGAACAAGCGGTGACACTTGAAAATGGGCGGCTTTTTTTGTTTGCGTCGAACCTGCTATATTTGCTTGTCTTTATCATGTCGGCCTTGTGACCTGCTGGCGGTAGCGTGCCCGCCCGCAAGAAGGTATCCCTAAAAAAACGCGAATCTGTTGATCCCGGCGAAGCCGAGGTCAATCATTAAGAGGAGTGCGACGGAACTCATGCCAATTGACCGGAAACCGGAGTTTTTTAAGGGCGCGCAGCTCAGGGTGGGAATCATCGGGTGCGGCTACGTGGGCTTGCCGCTGGCGCTGCGCTTCGCCGAAGCGGGGCACAAAGTCACAGGATTTGATGTTGACCCTCACAAAGTGTCTATGCTCAATGCCGGAAAGTCCTACATCGAACACATTCCCCAGAACAAGATCCAGCAGTTCGTGAACAGCCGGCATTTCAGCGCGACGAACGATTTTGCAAAGCTGAAAGAAGTGGACGCCATTCTCATCTGCGTTCCCACGCCGCTCGATGAGCGCCGCGAGCCGGACTTGAGCTACGTCGAGCGGACCGCCATTTCGATTTATCCACACTTGCAAAAAGGGCAGCTGGTGGTTCTGGAATCGACGACGTACCCGGGCACAACAGAAGAACTAGTTCTGCCGATTCTGGAGAAAAGCGGTTTGCGCTGCCCCATCGCCGCCGGCCCTGAAAATGAGAACGTCGCGTGCGATTTTTATCTTGCATTTTCGCCGGAGCGGGAAGATCCCGGAAACAAGCAGTTCGGGCTGGCACAAATTCCGAAGGTTGTCGGCGGTTTGAACCCGCCGAGCGGGCGCGCCGCACTGGCGCTGTATACGCAAGTTGTCGCGCGAGTAGTGCCGGTCAGCTCGACACGGGCGGCGGAAATGGCCAAGCTGCTTGAGAATATTTTCCGCTGCGTGAACATCGCGCTGGTCAACGAGCTCAAACAGCTCAGCCTGCGGATGAATATCGACATATGGGAAGTGATCGATGCCGCAGCAACCAAGCCCTTCGGTTTCATGCCGTTCTATCCTGGACCGGGCCTGGGCGGGCACTGTATTCCGGTGGACCCATACTATCTTTCGTGGAAAGCGCGCGAATATGACTTCTCGACGCGGTTCATCGAGTTGGCGGGCGAAGTGAACACCGCGATGCCGTATCACGTGGTAGACGCGGTAGCGAATTCGCTGAACGACCATAAGAAGAGCATGAAAGGCTCGAGGATCCTGGTGCTCGGGGTAGCCTACAAGAAGGACGTGGATGATTTGCGCGAGTCGCCCACGCTGAAAATCATGCAGCTCCTTCAACAGCGCGGCGCTCATCTCGACTATAACGATCCGTATTTCCCGAAACTCCACAAGATGCGGCACTACAATTACGAAAATATGAAATCCGTGCCGCTCAATCCGCAGACGCTGGGAAGCTATGACGCCGTGGTTATCGCGACCGACCATACCAGCTACGACTATACGGCGATCGCCGATGCCGCGAAGCTGGTCATTGACACGCGTAACGCCACACGCCGCGTGGTGCGCCACCGCGAAAAAATCGTGCTGTGCTAACAGACGTAGCGCTTTCTGAGGTGGAAACTGGCGACTGGCGACTTCCTAATTTGATTTCAACAGTTCGACGCGGGCGGTAGCGAAGGGCATTATGGCTTCGAGCAGGATGGGTGTGCGGGCAGGATTATTGGCCAAGTAGACCGTGAAGGAAGCGTCTTTCATCTCCACGCCGCCGTCGAAGACGCGAATGGCGATTTTTGAGGCGGTGTAGTCTCCCGCTGGCACGCTGACCTTCTCGGAACCAGGCGCGAGTTTGGCACGAACGTCGTACAGTTTGTGGCCATCGTAGACGGGGCAGCGCACTTCGGGCGTTTTTGTCCAATCCACATTTCGCAGGTACTGCATCATGCCGAGCGGATCGCGCGTCCCTGGCAGCACTCGCGCTTCGGTTGCTTCCGGTGACGCAGGCTCCTTGCCTGTCGCGGTCATTCGCTGGATGGACTCAACTTTTTGGCCGCGCTCGCTCAAATGCATTTCATACTGCAAGCTGGCGAGAGTCACGGCGTCACTGAAGGAATCGAATTGATCGTCAAGCTCGAAAACCATGCGCAGCGGATTCTGAGTGTGGGCAAAAGCCTGCAAGTGCCAGGCGCTCTTCCCCAAGAAGTTGCCGCGTCCGGCAACCTGCAGCTTCAGAGTCGCGACATCGTTCAGATTCGAAACATTAGCTGTAAATTCCAGAATTTCACCGGCCCGCAGAGGCAGCCCGGCGTCAACGGAGGATGCGGCCTTCTTCGAACCGGCCGGAGAGGTTGGGAGGGTGGACTTTACTGCCGCTGAATTGGGGGGTTTCTCGGATGGGGGCGCTTCATGGAAACCGGGCGGCTCCGTGGAGACGACTTCCGGAGCAGGCTGTTGCCCCCGCGCGCGCAGCCAATAAAACGCTCCAGCGGCACAACCCAGCACCACCAGCGATGCGATGCCCATTGTCGACTTGCGGCTCATGCTGTTTGTGTGACGCTCCCTTGAAACTGCTGCTTACCTGCCGGGCTTCCGTCGTACAATATCTTGGCGTACGCGGAAATCAAGCGGCTCCCTTCGCCGGCTTGCCGCGAATTACGAGCGTATCAAAACGCAGGCCGGTCGTCTTTCCCGGGCTGGCGTCAAACCGGCCAACAGCCGTTGGCAGACACGTTGCGCGGCCGGAAAGCGGCCGCAAGAGCTAGGAGGATTTCCGGAATGCGCTACCTCGTCACGGGCGGGGCCGGCTTCATCGGCTCGAACACGGTGGATGAACTCGTCCGGCGCGGTCATAGCGTCGTGGTGCTCGACGATATTTCTTCGGGCAAGGAAGACAACCTGGCGGAAATCCGCAACAAGATTACGTTCATTAAGGGCAGCATCACGGACATCGAGGTGGTGAGGAAAGCGATGCACGAAGCGGAATACGTGCTGCACCTGGCAGCGCGCACTTCGGTGCCGCGCTCGGTCAAGGACCCCATCGAAACGAACAGGATCAACATCGACGGGACGCTAAATGTTTTGGTGGCAGCGAAAGAGCTGAAGGTCAAGCGCGTAGTGTTCGCTGCTTCGTCTTCCGTCTATGGGGAGACGGCGACGCTGCCAAAAGTGGAAACCATGCGGCCCGAACCCATCTCGCCTTATGGCGTCACCAAGTATGTGGGCGAACTGTACGGGCAAACGTTCGGGCGGTGCTACGGATTGGAAAACGTGGCGCTGCGTTATTTCAATATCTTCGGGCCGCGCCAGGATCCCGGTTCGCCGTATTCGGGCGTGCTTGCCAAGTTCTGTACGGCGTTCCTGGAAGATACACAGCCGGTGGTTTTTGGAGATGGCGAACAGACGCGCGACTTCACTTACGTGGAGAACGCGGTGCAGGCCAATCTGCTAGCTTGCGAGGCGCCGAATGCTTCGGGAAAAGTTTTCAACGTCGGCGTCGGGGGACGCATCTCCCTGAACGATGTCCTGCGCGAGCTTGGAAGAATTACCGGCAAGACGCTGGAGGCGAAGTACGAAGCGCCGCGCGATGGAGATATCCGCGATTCCCAGGCGGACATCTCTCAGGCGCGTGTATTTCTAGGCTATGAGCCGCAGGTTACATTCGAAGAAGGCTTGGCGCGAACTTTCGAATGGTACCGAGAAACGCAAACGAAGGCGGCTGCGAAGGCTGAGAAGTAAAGGGTAAGCGCTGACTTGCGGGTGGCGAAGAAGCGTGTTTGCAAGACACGCACGCACGCTGGGATGAGCGCCCGCCTCGGAAGGCGGGCCTACCGGAGCGGAGGCAAGCTCAGAGGCAGCCGGCGCGTCTGAGCAGCACAAACCTCGGAGTCCGTGCTACCGCTCAGAGCCCTCTTCGCCGCCACGCCCGCCGCGAGACTGCGGCGTCGCCGGAACGATGTGGGGAATGCCGGCGTCATTCATTTTCTTATTCAGCCCGGGTAGTTCCTCTTCGGCGATTTTCTTGACCTGCGCGGAAGCACCGTCAACCAAGGGCGCCAGCTCCGCGAGCTTTTCTTTTTGATGCCCACTGGGTGCGGCGACAAACCCGTCCAGATCATCCAGGAGATCCTGGACTTGATTGGGAAGGGGTTCGGGTTTCCATTCGAACGGAGGGCCGGCATTTCCCAAGCCTTCGCGCTCCCGGATGAATTTTTCGGCGATGGCGTCCACTTTTTTCTGCAGTTCATCGGCGGCTTTGACGATATCGTCGGGGATTTTTGTCGTATTGGATTTTCCGGTGTCTTTTTTCCACTGCTCGCGCGCGGACTTCAGCGCCGTTTGAATGCCTTCGATGGTTCTCCGGTCCTTGTCGGTGGTCTTGGCCATGGGATACAGCCGGTCAATCATTTCGAGGCGCGCGGAGCGGTCCCCGGAGGGAATCACGACGCGTGTATCCTCTTCAACGACGACTTTTTGCGTGGCTTCCTTGTCCCCGGCTTTGATCTTGATCGTGAATTCGCCGGGCTCGACGAACGGACCGCGCGGCCCGAAGCCATATCCCGCGGCGATGGCTTCCAGTTGTTCCGGCGTCGGCTCCGCAGGGGGATTCGAACGTAAATCCCAGTTTGTGCGGTTGACGCCCGCCGCACCTGGACCGTCCATCTCGCGAATCACTTTGCCGTCCTTGTCGAGCACAGTGATTTTTGCCTTGCCCTCCTTTTTCTCCGCTGCATCGCCCGTAGCGCCAGCCTTGGGCTTGTCCTCGGCCGCGTCTTTCTTGTCCTTTTCGTCTTTGTCTTTCGCTGGGGCTTCCGCCGGAACGGCTTCCTTGAGGTAGTAGCTCAAGATCGCGCCGAACGGAGGATTCTTTGCGGTGAAGGATTTCTGCCCGCCGCTCCAACGGCGGTTGCGCAGATGCCAGGTGATAGCCGCGCGAGGCGGAAAAAATGTCAGCGGGGATGCCGCGACGTTCGCATCCATCTTCTCAATGGGCGTCAGATCGTCGAAGACCCAGACAGAGCGGCCGTGAGTTGCCAGCACAAGGTCGTTTTCGCGCGACTGGATTTCGATATCGTCCACGGGAACCGTGGGGAAATTGTTTTTCAGCGCTGTCCAATTCGCTCCGCGATCCCACGATACCCACAGCCCGAACTCGGTGCCCGCGAACAAGAGATTTGTGTTTCGTGGATGCTCGCGCACCACGTGGACGCTTCCGGCAGAATCGGGAATCCCGTTGTGGATGGCTTTCCAGTTCTCGCCGTAGTCGCTGGTCACAAAAATATAGACCCCGTTATCGTCGCCGCGATGCCCGTCGAACGTCACCAGCGCCGCGCCTTCTGCGATCTTCGATGCCACCACGCGGCTCACGTAAGTTCCCTTCGGCACTCCGGGCACTTTTGCCACCACGTTTTTCCAAGTCTTCCCGCCGTCGCGCGTCACCTGCACGTTGCCGTCGTCCGTTCCTACCCACAAGACATTCGGCGACACGGGCGATTCGCTGAGCGTGGTGATGGTCGGATATTCCTGCACGCCATCGTGGCGCGAGAGCGTGGTTTTGTCGGGAGTCTTCCCAAAAATTTGCAGCTTGTTGCGGTCCACGCCCGTAGTCAGGTCTCCACCGAGGCGCGTCCAGTTGTCACCGCGATCCGTGGATTTGAACAAGTAATTTCCACCGTAGTAAACCGCGGTGTGTTCGTGAGCGGAAACGGCCACAGGCGAATTCCACTGGAAGCGGTAGTGCGGCTCTCCAGCTTTGGCTTCCGGGCGGATGGAACGCTGCTGCCCGGTACGCAAATCGCGGCGGTCGATGTACCCGTCCTGCGACTCGGTGTAGACGATCCAGGGCTCGACATTGTCGATTGCGGCGTAAAAGCCGTCGCCGCCGTGAATCACCTGCCAGTCTTCGTTCACGATGCCGTCGCGCGTGAGCGTCTGGCTCGGCCCGCACCAACTGCCGTTGTCCTGCAAGCCACCGCAAATGTGGTAGGGCCTCTCGTTGTCGAGGCTCACTTCGTAGAACTGTCCGATAGCGATGGTGTTGACGAAGTCCCAGGTTTTTCCGGCGTCGTAGCTCCAGTGAATTCCGCCGTCAGAGCCCGCGAGCATGTGGTTCGAATCCGAGGGGTCGATCCACATCGCGTGATAGTCGCCATGAATTCCTTTCACACGCTGCGTTGAAAATGTTTTTCCTCCATCCTCGGAGTAAAACATCGGCGCGCCAAGCTCCCAGATGCGCAAATCGTTGTTCGGATCGATGCGAATCTGGCTGTAGTACGACGGCCGCGGATTCGTATCGCCCATCTTCTTCCAAGTTTCCCCTTTGTCCTCGCTGCGATAAGTCCCGCCCTTTTCATGCTGCACGACGGCGTAGACGATGTTCGGGTCCTTGCGGTAAATATCCAGTCCGATACGGCCGGTCTCGCCGCCGTTTTCATACGGCAAGCCTTTGGTCAATTTTTTCCAGGTCACGCCACCATCCGTTGTCTTATAGATCGCGCTGTCCGGTCCGCCGCCATTAAATCCATAGGGCGTCCGCCGCCGCTCGTAGGCCGCGGCATACAAAGTGTCCGGACTCTCGGGATCCATGGCGATGTCGCTCACTCCCGTGTCGTTGTTGATCTGCAGCACTGGCGACCACTTTTTCCCGCCGTCCACTGTCTTGTAAACTCCGCGTTCGGGATTCGCGCCCCACAAGCGTCCCAGCGCCGCGACGTACACTACATCCGGATTCTTCGGGTGAATCACGATGCGACCGATGTGGCGCGTCGCTTCCAGGCCCATCTTTTTCCAGGTCTTCCCGCCGTCGAGCGATTTGTACGCACCATCGCCCCATGAGGAGCTTTGGCGGTTGTTGGGCTCACCGGTGCCAACCCACACGACCGACGGGTCCGACGGCGCGATGGCGATATCGCCGATCGTCGAGACGCTCTCCTTATCGAAGATCGGCTCCCAGGTTGTGCCGTTGTTCGTCGTTTTCCAAACGCCTCCGGAAGCCGTGCCCACGTACACGATGTTTGGATTACTCTCCACCACGGCGAAATCGTCGATGCGTCCGCCCATGGTCGCGGGGCCAATTTCCCGGAATTCCAGATTCTTGAATTTATCGGTTGGATTCGGCTGGTCCCCGGGCGCCGCCGAAGAGGTCATCGCCAAAGCGCCAAGAGACCCCGCGCAAGCCAGAATCATCCGCAAAGCATTCCACGTATGCTTCATTTCCATCCTCCTGTTTGCAAGGCCCGGCATGTTACCCCGGCATGGCCGCCTGGCGCATCAAGTGTTTTGAAAGGGTGATTTAAAGGGCAAACCAACCCGTTGGAACTACAGACGCGCCGCGCATCCGGTTCGTTTCTCTCCACAACGATTTCGCCTGAGGTGCTTTGTGCACGCATGCAACTCCGCGCCTGGCCTCACCTTCAAATCCCTACGACCACATGCTAGGCTATCCAACTGATTTCGTTGACCGCATGTTCCGAGTGAACCGCTATCCCAATGCACGGGCTCATGCCGCGCTCCGCCTTTTTCTTCTGCTGGCCGCGCTGCTCCTCGGGCTTGCTACCGAGGCGCCACACATCGCCGCCGCCCAGCAAACCCGCTTTCCTTCCGGCAAAGGCGGAGTCGCCAATCTGGAGGCGAAAACGCAGGGCCGCAAAGGTGACGTCATTACCGCCGACGGCGACGTGGACATTCATTACGGGGACACCCGTCTTCGCGCCGACCACGTCGAATACGACAGCAAGACCTATGAAGCCGCGGCCACCGGCCACGTGCAGCTCGATTACGGCGACGAGCACCTCGAAGCCGACGAAGCGCATTACAATGTCAGCACCGGACACGGCCGGTTTCACAACGTTCGCGGCGCCGTTAAGATTGAGCGGCGGCCGAATCCCGCGCTCCTGATTTCCGACAATCCGCTGTACTTTGAAGCGCGCGACGTCGAACGCTTTCCGGGAGACCTCTACCTCATCCACCGGGCCTGGATCACCATTTGCGACCCCCAACATCCCAAGTGGCAGTTCTACGCGCCTAACGCGCGGATCCATCTCGACAAAACCGTTGCGCTCATCAACGCCAACTTCCGTCTTTTCCGCGTGCCCCTCATATGGCTCCCGTACGCCTCCGCCCCCGCTGGCCGCAAAGTCCGCGCCTCTGGGATCCTCATTCCCGACATCGGCCAGAGCTCGCGCAAGGGCTTTATCTTCGGTGATGCTTTTTATCTAGCGCCCAATCCGTGGATGGACGCCACTATTGGTGCACAGTACATGAGCCGCCGCGGCGTTCTCGAACGCGGCTCCTTCCGCGCTAAGCCCTTCGAAAATACTTCGATGGAGTACACCTATTTTGGCGTCCAGGATCGCGGGCTGCTCAACTCTAACGGCACACGCAGCCCGCAGGGCGGCGACCAGCAGCGTCTGGAAATCCAATCGCTGTTACCCGGCGGCTGGCGCTTCGTCACGGATTACGACCATCTCTCCTCGCTTACTTTTCGTCTGGCGTTCGCTGACTCGTTCGGCGAAGCCATCAACTCCGAGGTGCGAAGCGCCGTCTTCCTCACGAACAATTTCCGGGGCTTTAGCCTGAATTTCGCGGGCCTTGACGACAAGAGTTTCCTCACGCTCCCCACTACAACGACCTCCTCCACCGGCGTTGTCACTCAAGTTCCTGGTACCAGCGTCACTCTCCGCAACCTGCCGGAAGCGCGCTTCGGCTCGGTCGAGCAATCGCCCTGGCGCCACCTCCCCGTGTATTTCGGCTTCGACGGATTCGCCGGTGTGGTGTTCCGCAGCGACCAAACGATTCAAACTTCCAATTTCGTGGACCGCTATGAACTGGCGCCGCGGGTTACCGTTCCATTGCACTTCGGCCCGTGGTTGGGCGTAACCACTTCCGCCGCCTTCCGCACCACCCGCTACGGCGATTCCTACAATTCCGCCGGGCTTCTTACTTCCTCCGCAATCTCCCGCAACACCGGCGAGTTCACCGTCGAGCTTCGCCCGCCCACCTTCGAACGGTTCTTCGACCGTACTTCCTTGCAGAAAGACAAGGCGCGGCGCCGGTACAAGCACACCATCGAACCATCTCTCACTTACCGCTACGTCACCGGGGTCAATCGCTTCGCCGAATTCGTCCATTTCGATTCCGATGCCACGTTGACCAACACCAGCGAAGTCGAATATGGCTTTACGCAGCGGCTCTTCCGCAAAGACGGCGACGATCAGCCACAAGAACTGATTTCCTGGCGCATTGTCCAGAAGCACTATTTTGATCCGACGTTTGGCGGCGCCATCGTCGACGGCCAGCGCAACGTCTTTCAGGCGTTGGACTCGATTTCGTCTTTCGCTTTTGCCTTTGGTCCGCGCAATTGGTCCCCCATCGTGAGCGATTTCAAGATTTCTCCCGGCGGCCCCTACGACGTTGAGCAGATTCTTCAGTACGATCCCCAAATTCAGAGACTCGTCACCATCGGCACACTCCTGAAAGTAAAGCCCTATCGGGAATTTTTTGTCACCACGGCGTACTTCCGGCTGAATGACAATCCTTCTCCTGTGCCTGCTACCAATTTCCAGCAGCCGCTTTCGAACCAGGTTCGGGCGCTCGTCGGCTACGGCAGCGAAACGCGCAAAGGCCTGAATCTTATTACTGGGATCGGCTACGATTTCGAGAACAAGACGCTGCAAAATCAGATCGTCCAGCTCAGTTACAACGGCGGCTGCTGCGGCCTCGCCGTGGAGTATCGCCGCATCAACCTCGGCCAGGTGCGCGCCGAGAATCAGTTTCGCCTCGCGTTCATTATCGCGAACATCGGCACCTTCGGAAATCTGCGCCATCAGGAAAAAATCTTTTAGCTGGGAGCTTGCCGCCCCGTGGCTTGGCTCGGGCGAATTTGCTGGTGATTGAGTGTGACGGCCATGAACGACACCGATCTCGCGTTCGCCTCGATTGAAGACGTGGCAAAACTCTTTCGAAAACGCAAACTTTCTCCCGTCGAGCTGACCAAGGTCATGCTCGCCCGCATCGAGCGGCTGAATCCCAAGCTGAACGCCTACATCACCGTCACCGCTGAACTTGCTCTCGCGCAAGCCAAAAAGGCCGAATCTGAGCTGTTTGCTCCCCGCGGCCGCAAAGGCGACCGCGGCCCGCTCCACGGCATTCCCATTTCGCTGAAGGACAACATCTACACCAAACACATTCGAACGACTGCCGGTTCAAAAATCCTGAAGGATTTCATTCCCCAGCACGACGCTCAAGTCGTCGTCCTGCTGAAAGAAGCCGGCGCCGTCATTCTTGGCAAGACCAACATGCACGAGTTCGCTTACGGCGTGACATCCAACAATCCCCACTATGGTCCCGTCCGAAATCCCTGGGATCTCTCGCGGATCTCCGGCGGCTCCAGTGGCGGTTCTGCTGCCGCCGTCGCAGCCGGGCTCTGCTACGGGAGCATCGGCACGGACACCGGCGGTTCCATCCGTATTCCGTCAGCGCTCTGCGGGATTGTTGGCGTCAAGCCCACCTTCGGCCGTGTCTCTGTTAGGGATGTGATTCCACTGTCTCCACACCTTGACTGCGTTGGGTCTTTGGCTCGCACGTCCACTGACGCAGCCAGATTGCTTGATCCTATTTTTGTTCGGGGCAAGGGCGAACCAAGTTTGCAAAGCGCCACTAAACGTCCGCGAATGGCCCGCCGGTTCCGCCTTGGCTTGCCGAAGGGATTCTTCTCCGATGTCGTCTCGCCGGAGGTCGAATTCACATTTGAGCGCGCGCTTCGACTCCTTCAAAAATCAGATAGCAATTTGAAAGAGGTGTCGGTTCCATTGTTGTTTGAAACCGTAGACGCGGGCAATCAAATCGCCTGGGCCGAAGCGGCTCACTTTCATCAACGAGCCGGGTGGTTTCCAGCCCATGCCGGAGAATACGGGGAAGATGTGCGCACGCGGCTCGAAGTGGGCACAAACGTTTCCGCCACGGCGTACCTCCAGGCCATGGAAGTCCGCTACTCCTTCATTGAACACTTCCATGCAGCGATGGCCGGCGCAAATGTCGATGCAATCGTGGTCCCTACCACGCCGATTCCTGCCCCGATAATCGGCGAGGAAACGACGGCAGTCTGCGGGGCTAATTACCCAACACGCTCTTTGCTCCTCCGCTTGAATCGTCCGGCGAATCTCGCCGGTCTTCCGGCAATCTCCGTTCCTTGCGGGTTCACGCCCGAGGGCTTGCCTGTCGGTCTTCAGCTTATAGGTGCGGTCACCGACGAGCATCTGCTCCTGCAAATTGCAAAGTCGTTCGAGCTTGCATCTTCACCACAACCCCGCCCGGCTTTAGCCGGCTAGTGGGCGGATACACGCACGATGCGCCCCGCGAGGAATCCTCCGCTGCTGACCACATCGCCCGTTGCGGAGAGCTGGCCGGTGCTCGTATTTCTTGAATACGTAAACACCGCCGATTGCGCGCCAATCACAACGTACATACGGTCCCCGGCAGAATTGATTGCCAACCCCGTCGGTCCACCAGGCAGAGTCCCCGTCGAGAATGGTGAGCCCGGCAGTGGCTTCACCGTGCCGTTAGTGATCGAAAATCCAAAGATGCCGCCATTGTCCTGGTCAGCCGTGTAGACGTTTACCCCGCTGGGATCGAAAATCACTTCTTCCAGGTTGGCAAGATTTGCCACCTGGACTTGTCGAATGTTGGAAAGCGTCTGGTCCGCAGCGTTTACGTCCGCAACATAGAGCACGCCATCCAGCGTGGTAGCCGCGAACTTGTTTCCGGTGGGGCTCAGGCGAATTCGCACGATGGCCACCCCCGGACTGCCCGGATTGGCAAAAAACTTGGCGGTCTGCACCAGTTGAAGCGCTCCGGCATCGGAGACGGAAAATACCGAAACGCTGCCGTCACCAATGTTCCCGGCATACAGGGTCTTTCCATCCGCGCTGAAAGTGACATCTTGCGGAAGTGCTCCCGTCGCAGCCGATCCTCCCGTGGAGATCGCGTTGTTCTGGACCAGAAATAATTGCACGATGGAATCTTTGGTGTCAGCGGCCGCCAGCATCCCTTTGGATGAAATGGCGATTCCACTCGGTGTGATCAGTGTCGACATCAGGGATTGCACGGATATGGCCCCCCCGGATGCGATGTTGGCAATCTGGAAGCTCGCGGCGAGCTGAGCCGTAGTCGTAATCGCGGCGAGAAACGTGCCATCGGGTTTGACCGCGAAATTCGTCAACGCAAACGGAAACATTGCTGACGAGCCGGGAATCGGTGCCAGTTTTCCCGAACTGGCGCTGAATCCGCTAACGTTGCCGGAGAAATTCTCGACAAAAAACCATTCCGGGGTTGCCGCCGGTGGCGGTGGCCCCGTAACGGAACCTCCTCCCCCTCCGCAAGCAAGCGCAAGCAAAGCCAGCGACTGGCATGCAAACATCGCGATCTTCGTTTTTGTAAAAATGCTTGGCCAGATGTTCAGGCGTCCTTCTTGCTGAAACACCACTTCCATTCGTTCACAGCGCATTCACCCCTCCTCGTGTGCGCCGTTTCTCTCTGTCGATCCCCTGGTACGGCGATACTTTGGAATTCAAATGCAACAATCGTTCGCCTAAGTTACTGTCCGCTTACGGCAACTGCCCCTCGCGTCTTCATCAACCAGTTGCCGACCACGTACCCCATCGTCCCGGTGACCATCCCGCCGAAAACATCCGCTACATAGTGATACCGACCCCACACCGTTGAAACGCACATGCACGCGACAATGGGCAGCATCGCCCAAAATAACCAACGCCGGTGCCGCCACGCGCCCCACAACGCCGCCACTGAACCTGCCACATGCTCGGAGGGAAATGCCGCGCCCCGCACGCGCCCGAAGTGTTCGATGACATTGATCGTTGCCGTGATAGATCCGCCCTGCAACGGTCCTTGCCACGCCCCCGCCATCGAAAACCATGGGCTCTCAATCGGAAAAAAGATGGCAATGCAATACCCGATGGCATACCCCACGGCCGAATACGTCATCACCGACCAGTAGCCACGCCAATCCCGCCGGTAATACAAGACCCCACCCAACACCAATAGATAGGTGAAGTACGTGAGATACGCGAACTGCATGAAATCGTTCCGCGACGGCGTTGCAAACTGTTCCAGCCACACCGTCGGATGCACGCCGGTCAGCCAATAATCGGCGGCAATGAGCTTCGCGTCCTGCCAGCCCGGCGTCACCAGATGCACGAGCCTTCCCAACTCTTCAAAGCAAAACAGAAAAAACAAGTGCGGATACCAGTGCCGCCAGAAGCGCCAGAACTTCACGGAAAGCGTGCCGCCCCGCTGCTCAGCGCGCTCAGCAACTCTGGCTTCCACACGGCACAAGATCAAAATCAGCGCTGCGGCCAGCGTCTGCACACCGAACAGCTTCCTGGGATGCGCAAGATTTTCCGCAAACACTGCGATTAGCACCCCCGATGCTGCCAAATACCCAAGCGCCACCCATTCGAATGCACCGCAAGCCGACCACGCCGCCGCCGCTTCACGGGTGGCCCAATGCACGATTCCTGTTTTGTCGGCCTCGAGATTTGCCGCATACTCCACACGACTCGCGACGCCCACTTCCGACCGCCAAGCGAGCGCCGCTTCCTCTGCTCGATAGTTCTGTCTCGACACGTCATTCATTCGGCGTTCTCCGATCTCATCAGTTCCACTCGGCAAATGTTCAGCGCTCCGCACGCCGGAAGCGCGACGTTATGCCATCGCACTGCGCTGCTCTTCGACTTTTCTGCGGTCTCTGCGTCAAGCTTTCTTCGCCTTCCCAATTCAGCACCGGCCACCCTCGCGTCCGCGCAATTTCCGCAAGTTCTCTTGAAGGGTTCACCGCCGTCGGCCGGCCCACTGCCTCCATCAACCACCGATCGTGCAAGCCGTCGCCATACGCGTAGCACCGCCCCAAGTCCAGCAGCAACTCCTCCGCCAACCGCTTTGCCGCGTGCGCTTTCGCTTCTCCAAACATTGCCTCGCCAAGAATCCGTCCCGTCCACCTGCCATCCATTTCTTCAAGCCGCGTCGCAATCACCCGAATCGTCACCGCGATTCCGCTTGCCGCAAGCTCCATTTGCAGAGCCCGCGCGGCCTCCCGGGCTAACGGCTCCAGGGTCCCGCTGATCAGCACGATTTCGTGCCCCTGCCTCGCATGCCATGCCACTGCCTCGATCGCTGGCGCAAAAAAGGTGGGGACAGGCAATCGTGGATTGCACCTCGGAGGAGCCGACGCCTGTCCCCCGGCCTGGTGGCCGTCTTTGTGCCAAGAGGAGACTTCTGCGTCTTCGTTGCCACGCTCGTCAAGAATTTGCACTCCGCGCAGGTACATTTTGTTCGCGTACAAAATTCCATCGATCCCGCGCGGCAGCAGCCGCAGCGCTTCCTTCAACCATAAAAAGTAATTTCTTGCTGGGATCCCTCTTCGGTATCTCAACATCCGAAAATATCTTCTCTCCACCGACGGCAACGCCACGAGCGTCCCATCCAAATCAAAAAATGCCGCAACTCTTCCGCTCTTCTCCTTTTCTTCCCTCACCTCATTTTCTTCCTTCCTCTCTTTCACATCGCCTCCTGCGCTGCGGTCTTTGCATTCCGGATGGCGTCGCGGGATGCTCTCTTGATTCCCCGCGCCGGCCCGACGCTTCCGACAACGTATTTCCAGCCTTCCACCAGCACCGGCAATCCCCGCAGCAGGCAAAACGCCGCCGTCATCCATGTCAATACATTCGCCCCCACGCGAATCATGCCCTGCGCGTCCGCCGCCAGCTCTCCCACCAGCGCCACCGGCCCGCGCGTGAGCGCCAACTCCAGCCCCAAATAGCAGAAGCACAAGCACTTCATTGCTGCATACAGCCCCCGGCTCCAGCGCGACGCCACCAGCGCCTGCCCCCACCATGTCCGCAGCATCGCGTTTGCGCCCCAGCCGGCGCCCATCGGAGAATGTCCCGCCTTCATCGCCAGCCCGCGCAGGAAATCCGTCGCCGCCCCGCGCGCAAAAAACAAAACCGGCAGCCACAGCGACACCATCCCCACCACCGCGAAATACGTGAAGTACACGTTTTCAATCATCCGATCGCCAAGGATGTCCAATTGCGCGCCCACCGGCGTGGCCATTTTTTTCTTCCGCGCGAGATGTCCGTCGAGCGCGTCCAAAGCAATCGCCGCCACCGTCAGCCCCACGGCCGTGAGGTTGGCCCACGCCCCGCGGCCAAACAGGCAGACCGCCGCGAATCCCACCACTACCCGCATCAACGTCACTTTGTTTGGCGTCCATCGCATAGCTCACCTGCCAGACGCGACACCGCGTCTAGTCAGACAATGGCAACCTCCGTGCCAGTCCCCGCGCCTGCAAGATGCTTATACTCAGTCGCTTACAGATCGCCTCGCCCAACCAGTCCCCACCCCGCGCCAGCCAAATCCATCATCTGTCGCTTATTTGCACCTCTCCCACCTTGTTTCCTTTCTGGATTTTGCGCGTCTAACAAGAGGACCTGTTGTTCGCCGTTCGTGCGCCCGTCCTTCGCCCTGTCACACTGAAGCGAACGAGCAAGGCCAACTCCTCGCAAATTCCGTCCCCGCTGGATCGGAACTGAACCTATGCGCGAACAGGATTTATGGGAGAATAAGAAGAATAGTTCTGCGGTCTAACAAAGTGCGCCGTTTCGTCGCACACTTGGGTCGCCACCGAGGATTGAACCAGGATGACCGATGTTTCTCTAGCAGGAGCTTTTCTCGCCGGGCTCGTTTCATTTCTCTCGCCCTGTGTTTTGCCGCTTGTTCCCGGCTATATTTCCATGCTGTCCGGCATCGGCATGGAGCAGTTGCGACAAGGCGATGTCCCGGCCACCGGTCTGTTCTCTTCTGCTCTCGCGTTTGTCGCCGGCTTTTCCGTCGTTTTTATTTCTTTCGGGGCCTCCGCCAGCGCGGTCGGCTCTTTCCTGCTCAAGAACCGCGCTGTTCTCGCTCCCGTCGCTGGAGCTTTGATCCTTCTCTTCGGCCTTCATCTCGTCGGTGCACTCATCAAACTCAATCTCCGAGTGGGAATCATCCTCGGCGTAATCCTCGTGGCATTGGGGGTCGCTGCCCTGCTGCGCCATGCCCCGCTCTTCGCCGGGCTCGGCGCTGCTCACTTTTTCTCGCTTTCTATTATTGGTTTTTTCGGTCCAGCACTGGCCCGCTGGCTCAATCGCGATGTGCACCTCCGCACCAAAGCCGCGCAGCCCGGCATCTGGAGCGGATTCCTCCTGGGCTTCGCGTTTGCCTTCGGTTGGACGCCCTGCATCGGCCCGATTCTCGCCACCGTTCTCGCTCTCGCTGCCGCCAGTGACACCATTGCGCGTGGCGTCCTGCTCCTCGCCGTTTACTCTGCCGGCTTGGCCATTCCCTTTCTTCTCACGGCCCTCGGCATTGGCAAGTTCATGGTCTTCTACAAAAACTTTCGCAAATATCTTCACGCCGTCGAAGTCTTCAGCGGCGCTTTGCTCTTGTTCGTCGGGGGATTGGTCTTCGTCAACAAACTGACCTGGCTCTCGACTAAACTTACTTTCTTGAATCGTTTTTCACTTTAGAGGAGTGCGCCTGATCCACTCGGGAATACAACCATGAAAAAAGTTCTCTTAATCGTCTCCACCGTGCTCGTGCTCATCGTCGCCACGGTCTATGCTGACAGGGCCACGCGCGTAAAAGTTAGAGTTCCGTCGAACAACACCGTCGAGGCCAAAGACTTGCCCGCTAGCAAGCCCGCCCCCGAAGTCACCTTCAAGGACCTCGACGGCAAAGACGCCACCCTTACCCAGTACAAAGGCAAAGTCGTCCTCGTCAATTTCTGGGCCACCTGGTGCGATCCCTGCTTCGTCGAAATTCCCTGGCTCATCGAGATGCAGCAAAAGTATGAAGCGAAAGACTTCACCGTTCTCGGCATCTCCATGGACGAAGAAGGCAAAAGCGCCGTCGTTCCCTTCCTCGCCAAAGAACGCTTCAACGTCAACGGCCAGAAACTCCCCATGAACTATCCCATCGTCATTGGCAACGACGAAGTCGCCGACAAGTTTGGCGGCCTTCTCGGCTATCCCACCAGCTTCCTCATCTCCCGCGACGGCAAAATCGTCAAAAAAGTTCAGGGCCTGATCAGCTACGAAGAACTAACCAAGGCCATCGAAGCTCAGCTCTAAGAGAGCGGGCAACGACGGTTAGCGGACGGCAGGGGTTACGCACTACTAACCACTCACTGCCCACTACCCACTCTCTTCCATTTTGCTAAACTCTTCTCACCATGAGCGTCATCGACGAAGTTCTGGCCGCCAACGAAATCTACTCCCGCACCCACGAATTCCAAAAATTGTCTCCGCGTCCGGAGCGCAAGCTTGCGGTCCTCACCTGTATGGACACCCGCCTTTCGATTCGCACCCTGGGCCTGAAAGAGGGCGATGCCCATATCATCCGCAACGCCGGAGGCATCGTCACGGACGACGCTCTTCGCTCCCTGGTCGTCTCGCATTACTTGCTGGGCACCGAGGAATTCATGATCATCAATCACACCGATTGCGGCCTAATGCACACCACCGAACAAGATCTGCGCACCAGAATCCAGAACCGCGCCGGAACCGAAGCCATCGCCCCCGCGTTTTTCTATGCCTTCCAAAACATCGATGAAAATGTCCGCCACCAATTGCAGAAGCTCCGCACCCATCCCTGGATTCCCAAGAGCCTAGCGGTCCGCGGCTTCGTCTACGACGTCAGCAGCGGCCGCCTACGCGAAATCAAGCACACCTGATCGTTCACTTTCCGGATATCAGGCCAGTGATGGAGGCAAGGCCTATGAGGATCAAGACGGGATTCAGAAGAGCCGGGGCTGGCGCCTCGGCAGGTCGCGGCCAAAGTACTCATAGGCGCGCGGCGTGGCCACGCGCCCGCGCGGGGTGCGATCGATCATGCCGATCTGCATGAGGTAGGGCTCGTAAATCTCTTCGATGGCGTCTTCTTCTTCGGAGAGGACTGCTGCCAGCGTTCCCAGTCCGACAGGGCCGCCGCCATACTTGTCGAGCAGCGCGATCATCAGGTTGCGGTCCACTTCATCCAGGCCGCTTTCGTCGACGCCCAGCATTTGCAAAGCTTCCTGCGCCACGGCTCGCGTAATGCGGCCGGCGGCGCGCACTTCCGCGAAATCGCGCGAGCGGCGCAGCAAGCGGTTGGCGATGCGCGGCGTGCCGCGGCAGCGGCCCGCGATCTCTTCGGCACCGCCCTCGTCCATCGGGATGTTCAGAATTTTCGCCGAGCGGTCAATGATGATCAGCAAATCCGCCGGCTCGTAAAAATCCAGCCGGTGCACGATGCCAAAGCGCGAGCGCAGCGGCGCCGTAATCAGCCCCGCGCGCGTGGTCGCGCCGATCAATGTGAAGTGCCCCAGCGGAAAGGGGTGAATCCGCGCGCCCGGCCCCTGGCCGATGATCAGGTCCACGCGGAAATCTTCCATCGCCGGATATAGCACTTCCTCAACGGCCGGCTGCAAGCGGTGAATTTCATCCAAGAAGAAAACTTCTTTTTTTTCGAGCGAGGTCAGAATCGCCGTCAAGTCGCCTTTGCGCTCCAGCAGCGGGCCGGCGCTGGTCTTGATGGGCACGTTCAATTCGTTCGCGATGATCTGCGCCAGCGTGGTTTTCCCCAGCCCCGGCGGCCCGTACAGCAGCACGTGGTCCAGCGCCTCGCCGCGGCTCCTCGCCGCATCAATGGCGATCTGTATATTTTCCTTGACCCGTTTCTGCCCGATGTATTCCTCCAAGCGTCTCGGCCGCACGCTCACTTCGATGCGCGCGTCTTCCTCAAACGCCTGCCCGGACACAATCCGCCCCGGCTGCCTCTCGTGCATCATCCGCTTTGCCGTTCCATCCGCCATTTTTTCTCTTCTCTGCGATTCCTCAGCGTAAAGCGCCTGCCCCGACCGAGTCGGGGCGTCTCTGCTTATCCTTCTCTGTTCGCTTATCAAGCGCCGCGTGCCGCACGCCCTTTTGGCACGCTCAACGACTGCAGCGCCCCGCGCAGCAACTTCTCAAAATTCCCAGCACCCACCTCCCGCTTGGCCTCTCCGACCGCGGTTTCCGCTGCCCGCCCCTCGTATCCCAGGTTCACCAGCGCCGAAATCACGTCCGCCTCGATTCCCGCCGGCGAAGAAGCCGCCGGTTTCTCCGTCTCCACGGCCACCGCTTCGAGTTTGTCCTTCAACTCCACCACGATACGCTCCGCCGTCTTGCGCCCCACCCCGGGAATTTTCGTCAGCCGCGCCAGGTCGCTCCCGCGAATCGCCGGCACGAGTTCTTCGACGCTCATCCCGCTCAAAATTTTCAAAGCAAGCGCGGGACCCACACCCGACGCCGAAAGCAGCATCTCAAAAAAATGTTTTTCCCGCGAGGAGACAAACCCGTACAACGCCAGCGCGTCTTCCCGCACGTGTGTATGAATCAGGAGGGTCACTTCGGTGTGCAGTTCGCCCAGCGCGGCGTACGTCGAGAGCGGCACCAGCACGACGTAGCCCACGCCGCCCACGTCCACGAGCACTTGGTTCGGTCTTTTTTCGGCGAGCCGTCCGCGGAGCTGGCCAATCATCGTCCGCCAGTATTGCCGCTTTTCTTTCGCCCGTCAACGCGGAGCTTGCATTTGAGTACTAACGAAAAATGGCCGGCGGATTTTTGGCGGCGCAGCAGTCCCGAGTGTCAGCGCCGCGTGCGGTCCTTGCGCACCGCTTCGTCGATCAGCGCGTCCAGCTCGCTGCGCGTCAGCGTCACGTCATCGCCCGAATTTTCTCCGCTGTCGCGGGTGATAGGCAATTCCGCCCCGCCGCCCGGCGGCGGTGAGACAAAGTAACGCGGACGAGCCGCCATCAGCTTCGCCACTTCCCGGCTGGAAAGTAACGCCGGCTCACCGGCCATTTCCGCAGCCAGGGTGATCTTCGCGCTGTGTTCGATGGTCTCCATTCGAAAGAACGCCGTGAGCAGATCCGGGCCGCAGGTTACCGCACCATGATTGGCCAGAAGCAGCGCGTCGTAGTGCGGCACAAACGGCTCTATAGCCTCGCTCAACTCTTGAGTTCCCGGCGTGGCATATTGCACCAGGGGAATCTGTCCCAGCCCCACGACCACTTCGGGAAGCAGGGCATGATTCAAAGCGCGCCCGGCGACGGCAAATCCGGTGGCCGTGGGTGGATGCCCGTGGCAGATGGCCATCACGTCCGGCCGCATGCGGTAAAACAGCAGATGCATCGCCAGTTCGGATGAAAATTTGCGGTCGCCGGCAAGCTGTCGGCCGTGCAGATCGGTAATCACGAGGTCTTCGGGAGAGAGCATCCCTTTGTTCATGCAGGTAGGTGTGGTGAGAACGCTGCCGTCATCCAGTCGCACGGAAATGTTTCCTTCGCAGGCGACGATGTGTCCGCGCTCGTACATCCAGCGCCCGGCAATACAAATCTCGCGCCGGTGCTGCTCTTCACTTTTCGTGTGGCCTGATAAGAGTGAGTCCGGGGTCAAGGGCGGACTCCTTCCTGGCTCAGAATATTTTCCCAAGCCGTTCAGTTTGAGTTGATCCAGGCACAGTCCGTAGCGGAGTTACGGATTGGCTCGTGCCGATCCCTAGTCGCGCGGCAGGAGCGCAGAAGAAATTAATACAAGTTGGCCCAAGAAGCTAGGCATAAATTCCACGGAGCTTGAGGGCGCTGGCAACCCGGTCGATGGCCAGCATATAAGCGGCAATGCGGTTGTTGACCTTGTGCATCTCCGCGAAGCGCACCACTTCATCGAAGGCATTATCCATCACATCAAAGAGGCGCTCGTTCACTTCACTCTCCCGCCAGAAGAATCCCTGCCGGTCCTGCACCCATTCGAAATAGCTGACCGTGACGCCGCCGGCGTTCCCCAGAATGTCCGGCACGGTGAAGATGCCCTTGGCATCGATGATCGCGTCGGCTTGCCAGGTGGTCGGCCCATTGGCACCCTCGCAAAGGATTTTAGCCTGCACCTGCTTGGCATTCTTTTCGGTAATCTGATTTTCGATGGCCGCGGGAATGGCGATCTCGCACGGCTGGAACAGTACGTCGCGCGCGGTCATTTTCGTTCCCCCCCCGGGAAAATCCTGCAGCGGTTTTTTCTGCGTGTAGACCCAATCGATGGCCTTGGGCACGTCCAGGCCCTTCTCGTTGTACAGTCCGCCGCCGATGTCGGCGAGTCCCACAATTTTGTAACCGGCTTTCTGCATGAGATCAGCCGCCATAGAGCCGACGTTGCCGAAACCCTGAATCACAACGCGGCAGCCCTCTTTCTTGATACCCAGTTTGGCCAGCGCTTTATCGCAGCAAATCATCACCCCGCGACCGGTCGCTTCTTTCCTTCCGCGCGATCCTCCGAGTTCGATCGGCTTCCCGGTAACCACCGCCGTGGTGGCCTGCCCGACGTGCATGGCGTAAGTGTCCATGACCCAAGCCATGGTCTGCTCGTTTGTGCCCACGTCGGGCGCGGGGACGTCGCGCTCCGGGCCAAGCCAGTTCGCCAATTCTGCGGTGTAGCGGCGGGTAAGCCGCTCGAGTTCTCCGCGCGTCATCTTCCGCGGATCGCAGATCACTCCTCCTTTCGCGCCGCCGAAGGGAATATTTACGACCGCGCACTTCCACGTCATCCACGTCGCCAGCGCCCGCACCTCGTCGATGGAGACATCGGGAGCAAACCGGATTCCCCCCTTGCCCGGCCCGCGCACCGTCGAGTGCAGCACCCGGTATCCCGTGAACACTTCCAGTGTCCCGTTATCCATGCCGATGGGAATGTACAGCGTGATTTCCTTGCTCGGATATTTGAGGTAGCGGTACAGCCCCTGCTCCAGTCCCAGTTTGCTCGCGGCCACCTCAAAGCGCGCTTCCGCGTTCTGGTAGACATTCATTTCTTCCGGCATGGGAACTTGCGACATGCGAAATTCTCCTTTGCTGCGGCGCGCGTCCACGTTCAGGATAAGTCTGCGCCCCGTAAAGAACCGGCCACAGCCAAACCGATGGAAAGGCTGCCCGGCTTTATCGGCGCCAGACTTCTTTGCGCATTCCGGCCTGTCACTCAGATGCTGGAAATCACAGGCGCGATTCGAAAGGCCAAGGAAGGTGCGGCATTCGGCGGGCTACCCACCCATCAGACCTGCCAATTGGCCGGGCCGCCAGTATACGAACCCGCTTACCATCCCGCAAGCGCAGCCGTAGTCTGTTAGTGGTCAGCTTCCGGTAGGCGCGTCGTTCGCCAAACCGATTCCTCCCGAATCCGCCGTCACCCAGGCGGAATCGGTCGCCAACGACGCTAGAATTGCATGTTCGCGCAGCGGTACTTCATTCCTCACCTGTGCTGCGCAATTCTCTCCGACGCTTTACCGCTTGCCGGACACCAACTCATAGTCCGTGAACACCACGTCTCCACCAACCAGCTCGGGCGAATAGACCGCTTCAAATCGCCTGACGGCCTCCGACTGGCCATGACGCGTTTGTGCCGCGGCATCCTCAAAAATGAAAAAGTGCAGGAAACGCGTGGGATCATCCTTTTCCTGCCACGCCAAATACACCTGCGTGCCCGGCTCATTGGCTTGCACGTAACGCACAAACTCCTTGATCGCCTGCTTGACCTTCTCTACTGCCGACGCTTTCACTTGATACCCACCAGTCTGATAGATCGCCATTACCGCTCCTTTTGAGTGTGATGCAAACAAATCGTCAAAACTTGCCGCCACGTTGATGCAACTCGGCCACGCCCGCGGAATAACGTTGGTATCACTCCGCCGCAATTCGCTTTTCGTATTCCTCCTCCAGCCTGGAAATCGTCGTCCAGAACGGCCGCGGCTCGCGGGAATGAAGGTGATCGATAAGAATCCCGACGTGTGTGTGCCACCCGCTCGCGACGCCCACGATTCCCTTGCGGTCGCCGAGCCGCCGGTGCGTTATGATAAGCAGGACCTCTCCGCCGCGCGGACTAAGCTCGAAAGTAACCTCGGAAGCCTCACGTGTGTCGCCCCAGGTGTAGCTCAGCAGGCGGGGCGGATCGCAGCGCGTAATGCGTCCCTTCATGGTGTCGCCGCATTCCAACTTGTTGTATTTAGCGGGAGGCGTCTTTTCGGCCGAAAGGTCGGCATGGCGCCAGTTCAATTCGACTTGTCCCCCGACGCGCAGTTCCATCGGTCCGGGAGCAAGCCACTTCCCGCGTTTTTCCGACTCGGTAAGGTAGGCCCACACGCGTTCGATCGGTCCGGGCATAATGCGTTCGAGTCGGAGAGTACCGGGCTCGGTGACGGCGCCGTACTCATTCGTGGATTGCCCTTGCTGGCCCTTCTCTTCCCCCGGTTTGGCATTCATCAAGATAGTCCTTTCTTTTTCTTCTTGCGGACTTTCGCGGCCATTCGGTCCTCGGCCCGCAGTGCGGCTTCGAGGGCATCCAATCGGGCGGTCCAGAACGCCCGTTGTCTTTCAATCCAAGTCGCGGGCGCTTCGAGCGGCTCGGGATTGAACGAGAGCCGATGTTCCCGACCTGACCGCCGCCGCCGCACCAGCCCCGCGCGCTCCAACACCAGGATGTGTTTAGAGACCGCGTTGAGTGACATCGCAAACGGCCGCGACAGTTCGGTGACCCGCGCCTCGCCTTGCGACAAGCGCTGCAGGATCGCTCGCCTGGTTGGGTCGGACAGCGCCATCAACGTTCGGTCCAACCTTAAATGCGTCGCCGCAGCCATCATTATTCAACCATGCGGTTGAATATAATCGGAACCAATTGCGCTGTCAAGAGACCTGGAGCGGAAGGAGGGAATGCTGCGAGCCGCGAAGTCCGAAGTAAAAACGCTTTCAGCCCCCACTGCCAGAATTGCTCCGCGCTGCCCGGCTTTATCGGAGCCTGACTTCGTTGCGCAATCCAGCCCGTCATTCAAACGCTGGCAATCACAGCCGCGATTGGAAAGGCCAGGGAAGGCGCGGCATCAATGGAGCGAGGTTAAGCCTACTTCGACTGCCCTTCGAGTGATTGGGGCAGAACGTTAGGGGGCACATGGGGACTCGCAAGTTTGACGCAATTTCGCCCAGCAGCCTTAGCTTTATAGAGTGCCACATCCACTTCTTGAAGAAGTTCTTCGACCGGCCGAAGCCCCCAATCCCGGCTCGAGATAACACCTAAACTCATGGTGACAGAATTTGGGCCTCGTATTGTTTGCACAGGCACGCTGGCAATCGCACGACGAATCTGCTCAGCTCGCAGGAGCGACGCCGAAGCGTCACAGTTGTTCAGCACCACGAGGAACTCTTCCCCTCCATATCGCCCCACATAGTCGTACGAACGCACCGACGCTACCATGCGGCGAGCAACTTCTCTCAGTACCTCATCCCCCGCAATATGTCCAAGAGTGTCGTTGACGTCCTTAAAGTGATCCACGTCTCCCAGTAATATCGTGGTGCATCCATTCTCACGATGCGTGCGGGATAGCTCGCGGGACAATAGATCCATGATGATCCCACGATTGAAAAGGCCAGTCAGTGGATCGTGTGTCGCCTTAAAGCGCATATCTTCCCGCGCCTCAACCAATCTGTCTTCCAACTGGAGAATGCGCAGCCCCGTTCGAAGCCGAGCCTTCAACTCCGCCGAATCGAATGGCTTGATCAAGTAGTCGTCGGCGCCGGACTCCAGTCCCTCAATTACGTCCTGTTTCGATTCTTTTGAGGTCAGCAGGACCATATGCACATAAACCTGCTGACGTTTCTGTCGCACTTGGCGACAAACTGCAGGCCCATCTAGTTCTGGCATGACCCAATCCAGCAGCGCAAGACGTGGTCCGTCGTGCCGGCACAAGTGTTCCGCAGCAACTCGCCCGTTCTGAACGGCGGTCACTTCGTATCCACAGCGCTCCAGGGTTCTCTCCAACAGGCGGAGGGAGAGAACATCGTCATCTGCGATAAGAATTCTCATGGTCCGGCCTTCGCCACACAGGCTTCCAACGCCGGGAGCAGATTCATAACTTCGCTCTCAAAACGCGCCAAGGCGCTTTTCAATTCGGCGCCGTCGCTAGAGTCCCCCGATTGCTCCAACTGGGCCGCAGCTGCAGTGGCTCGTGTGGCTCCAAGACTTAAAAGCATCCCCCTCATCGTGTGGCACGATTTCCGGACACTCTTCAGGTTCCCCTGACCAATCGCTTCCCGCAGCTCGCTTAGATGGCGCGGGAACTCAATTTTAAAAATCGCAATCAACTCGCGCAATAACCCAGTGTCATTATCTACTCGTGCGAGCAGCTCAGCCTCATTCACAATGGGTTCCGGAGTGGGATCTTTTGGTTGCACTATGTTCTCTTACTAGACCACTTCTTTATCTGTTGCCACGCGGTAGATTAACTTGGTGCCTTCACATAGCTTTCACGGCCTCGATCCTTCTGGCCACGTAGTTCTCGAGGATCTCGTCGAGTTCCTGAGGCCGGATTGGCTTGGAAAGATACCCGTCCATGCCGGCATCGAGGCAACGTTCGTGATCGCCCTTCATCGCGTGGGCGGTCAAGGCGACAATTGGTTGGTGTTTGCCGTTCGTCTTCTCTCTTCCTCGAATCGCGACGGTTGCCTCAATTCCGTCCATCTCAGGCATTTGTACATCCATGAAAACCAAGTCGTAGCTCTCATTTTCGAGTGCGTTGAGCGCCTCGCGCCCATTCCCGGCAACCACGACGTGATGTCCCCTCTTCTCAAGCAACCTCGTTGCCAGCAGTCGATTAACTGTATTGTCTTCCACCAACAGCACGCGCAAAGAAGTAAGGGGATCGCGGGTGTCTTGCAGAGAATACCGGGTCACCAGCGGAATAGCGCCTTTTTGTTCCTTTGCCCCGAGTACGCGGGCAATCGCCTCGCGCAATTCGGACTGCCGGATAGGCTTCAGCAGGTATGCCGCGACTCCCAGTTCCTGGCAACGCGCCGCATCTCCTCGCTGGCCAGCAGAAGTCAGCATCATAATCGTGGCCGTTGATAGTTCCGGAAGCTGCCGAGTTCGCTCCACCAGGCTGAAGCCATCCATCATGGGCATATGCATGTCGGTCAAAATCAGGGCGTAGGGCTCCGCCGTTGCTCGAGCGGTTGAGAGTTGAGTCAGTGCCTCTTCGCCGCCTTCGACCGACGTTGGCTTCATATCCCAACGCCTCAGCATGCCTTCCAGAATCCGGCGGTTCGTATGGTTATCGTCCACTACGAGAACCTTCAGGCCCCGCAGATTTTCCGGCGGCGCAATGCTTCCCACTTCAATCGCGTTCACATTAGCAATTCCCATAAGCGCCGTGAAGTGAAACTCCGTCCCACGGGCGAGGTCGCTGGCCACCCAGATTTTTCCGCCCATCATTCCCACCAGACGCGTTGAAATAGTCAACCCCAGGCCGGTGCCGCCGTACTTCCGCGTTGTGGACGTATCAGCCTGGGTAAAAGGTTCAAAAATTAGCTGTTGCTTTTCTAGTGGGATCCCAATTCCTGTATCCGATACCGTAAAGTGCAAGGTACAGCTTCCGCCGTCCTCGGCGTCTTTTTGAACACGCAGCGCCACTTCCCCTTCACTGGTAAACTTGATGGCGTTACCGAGGAGGTTTAGTAGAACTTGGCGTAGGCGGCTCGAATCGCCATTCACAACCTCCGGCACGTCGGGAGCAATTTCGCAAAGCAGCTCCAACCTCTTTTCGTCCGCCCGCGCTGTGAGTGTTTTCAGTGTTGCTTCCAGACAATCGCGCAGATTGAAATCGATCGGTTCCAGGTCAATCCTGCCCGCCTCGATCTTCGAAAAATCAAGGATGTCGTTGATTACGGTGAGGAGAGAATCCGCAGACATTTTGACTGTCTCCAAGCATTCTCGTTGCTCCGCATTGAGGTCCGTCTCGAGAGCTAGGTCCGTCATTCCAATGACACCGTTAAGCGGGGTGCGGATTTCATGGCTCATGTTCGCCACGAATTCACTCTTCGCTCGATTCGCCGCCTCCGCGCTTTCCTTAGCCTTGTGAAGCTCGTGGCGGGAAAGTTCCAGCGCCTCCAACATGCGGTTTATGCCTGCACCCAGTCCGGCAATTTCGTCGCGGCCTTGTTGGGGAATACGCGCTGAGAGGTCTCCGCTGGCGCCAATGGCTGCCACGCTGTCGCTCAGCCGGATGACACGGGACTGCACCAACGTTTCCATGAGTAACATGGTCACCAGACCGAACACGAATCCCGCCATGAGCAACGACACGAGGAAATGGAACAGGCTGGCTTTGCCCTGCTGCATTATTTTTCTTGGCATGACTGCGCGCAGAATCAGATCGTCTTTTCCATAGATATCGTCGATCAGTCCATATCCGGCGATATCGTTGGAATTGAGCGGACGCTGCAAGGTACGCGAGGACGCAGTGAGCGCAGCGCGCGCGGATTCAATGTCGTTCGGCAACCCTGCCTCATCGAGGCGGTGCAGGGTCAAGGCAAGGTGGGAGATGCCGGCGAGGCGCGTGACCTCCGCGGCGTTCAGACGGCGTCCCGCCATGAACGTGCCGCGAATCGGGCCCCGGCTCTGGCTATCGATAATGGGTTGCGAATCAATCAGCACCGGGCCGGAGGTAAGCAGCGCTATTCCCAGCACCTTGCTCCCAGGATGAGTGTGGTGCATCAGAAGCGAGCCGGGTGCAAGATGCGCCCAGAGACCTTGCGGAATTTCCGTCGCTCTTCCCGCCACAGGGTCATAGGCCTTAGCAAACACCTGCCGGCCATGGGGATCGAAGATCAGAACGAAATCGATCCGCAAACGCGGAAACCACGGATCTGGGAATTCGCTGATCGGAAGGTCGGGCTTTCTGCCCTCAAGGTATGCGCAAGTATCGTCCCAAGCGGCGTAATCACTGGTGGCGTTGTCGAGCGTGGCGAGGTCGTCGTTTAAGACAGCGGTGGAGCGCGCGACATTCTGGCGCGTGTCATCGGCTTCGAGGGTTGCAAAACTGCGCATCATAGAAACCCGCGCCACCGAGTACAGGATCGCGATCAGGCTCACCAGGGAAAGAGCAACGCTCAGCAACGTTCTTGCGCGCAATTTCATCGGGATTAATTAGTCCTTTTGCATGCATTAACCATATGCCGATTCCCATCGCCGTCAGACTCTTCGTTCCTCCACGGTTGATTGCGCAACTGAAGGTCGGATTCTTCCTTTGGTTGAGGATTCCTGTCCGTACATCCAAATCTACGCCTGCTGGAGTGGTCCGAGAGTCTTCATCTGAAAGTCGTTCTCAAGGATAACTCCCGAGAAACACTCTTGTAGTGAGTGGCTAGCCAACTTCCGGGTGGTGGCCACTCCGAAACAATCGTGAAGTTCTGACCTCCCCAGTGGGCCAGGATACCGGGTGGACAAGTTCAAAACGGAAGGATTCATCTCGGCGATAGCTTTGCGTGCCTTGAGGTTCTGAGTTGTCTTAGAATCTGACGATGCGGCGGCGGTTCTTCGTTGAACAATTCGTGGCTGATCGCGCCTTCATGGAAGGGGAGGCGGCGCATCACCTCGGACGCGTGTTGCGCGCCCAAACGGGTCAGCTCTATGAACTCAGCGACGGCGAACGAGTGTGGCTCGGCCGGATCGAGAGTGTGGGCCGCGATCGCGTGCAATTCGCCCTGGTCGAGGAGTTGCCCGCGGCGCACCCCGGCGTGGATGTCACGCTGCTGCTGGCCGTGGTGAAGTTTGACGCTTTCGAATGGGCGCTTGAAAAGGCCACGGAGCTGGGGGTGAGCACGATTGTGCCCCTCGCCGCCGAGCGTAGCGAAAAAGCATTGCTCGTTTCCGCAGCCAAGCGAGCGGAGCGCTGGAAGAAGATCCTGCTGGAAGCCTCCCAGCAATCCCGGCGCGTGCGCGTGCCGGTGTTGGCCGAATTGGCGAAACCAGAAAGCGCCTTCGCTTCCGGCAAAGACGGCCTGCGCATAATGCTTTCCGAGCGAGCAACCGCCTCGCCCCTGCGAAAGGTCATACAAGGCCAGCGGGCGGAAAAGGCGATCCTGGCGATCGGTCCGGAGGGCGGCTGGACCGATTCAGAATTCGCTACAGGGAAGAGCGGTGGTTTCCTGGAAGCTTCGCTTGGCCGCTTGATCTTACGCACGGAAACCGCCGTCGTCGCCGCACTGGCTTCCTTGAACTACGCCCTCGACAGTGAGTAGCCAGCTCTTACTGCCGCCTCAAAACGCTCTTAGAATTTCGAGAGGCGCGCACGATCTCCTTGCAACACCAAGACTGTTTCGTGAATCTCAATAGATGTAAGGGAGAGTATCTCTCCGCAAGGCACGCCGCCAAATCGCAACTGGCGCGGGCCGCGATGGGCGTGCTATAAATACAAGGCAGCCAAAAATGGAAAGACCGCGCGAAAAACAGCCCGCGACTTCGACTTCACCGGAGAACCAAGTTCCGGCACCGTCTTCTGTTGTGACCGCTGACCTAGCGGCGGCCAAAGTGAGACGTGAGCAGTCAGATTCCAGTGCGGCCGCTGAGCGGCCGCCGCTGCACTCCTTGCGCAACGAAATTCGCGTCTGGACCCGCGACCTGCTGATTGCCATCGGTCTCGCACTGGTGATCATTGTCTTCTTGTACCAGCCGGTAAAAGTCGAAGGCACCAGCATGGCCCCACTGCTCTCCGACCAGGAACGCATTTTCATCAACAAATTTGTCTACCGCTTCGAGCCGATTCAGCGCGGAGATGTGGTGGTGTTCTGGTATCCGCTCGATCACTCGAAATCGTTCATCAAGCGTGTGATCGGTTTGCCGGGAGAGACGGTGCAAATCCGCCAGGGCGCCGTGTACGTCGACGGGAACATGGTGCCCGAACCCTATGTTCCGCGGCAGTACGAGGATGTCAGCGATTTCGGACCGGTGCGCGTGGAGATGGACCATTATTTCGTCATGGGGGATCACCGCATCAGCTCGAACGATTCACGCGTTTTCGGTTCGGTCGCCAGCCGGTTCATTTACGGGCGCGCTGTCTTTGCGTACTGGCCCGTGGATCATTTCGGGTCGCTTTCGGCCACGGACGCCGACACGAAATGACCGGCACATTTTGATGAGAAATACGGGAGGACCCACTGGCCGAAGTTCAGCACCGACACGCGATACTCGCGCTGGAAGACGGGCGCGTCTTTAACGGCCGCGCGGCAGGCGCGATCACACGCCGCGGCGGCGAAGTCGTTTTTAATACCAGCCTCACCGGTTATCAAGAAGTCTTCACCGACCCCAGCTACGCCGGGCAGATCGTCTGTTTGACCTATCCACACATCGGAAATGTCGGCGCGAACGCCGAAGATGAGGAATCCTCGCGGCCATTCATCGAATCGCTCATCGTGCGGGAATTCTCGCAGGTCTCTTCAAACTGGAGGTCGGCGGAGACGGCGCAATTGTATATGAACCGGCACAAGATTCCCGTGATCTGGGACATCGATACGCGAGCGCTGGTGCGGCATATTCGAAACGTCGGCGCGCTGCGCGGCATAGTGTCGACGGACGGGACACCCGCGGAACAGTTGATTTTTGAAGCCAAGCAATTGCCGGGCATGGCGGGGCAAGAACTCGCCAGCCGCGTCACTTGCGGGAAATCATACGGATGGGATAAAGGGTCCGTCGATGTGGCGGTTTCGCCCTGGTCCGAACAGATGGGCGAATCGGACGCGCAAGCGGAGACGCGGAAACATCGCGTGGTGGCTTACGATTACGGAATCAAGCAGAACATTTTGCGGCTGCTCGTGGACCACCATTGCGAAGTGTACGTCGTCCCCGCGCAAACCTCCGCCGAGGATGTCCTGGGGATGAAGCCGGACGGAGTCTTTCTTTCGAACGGGCCGGGCGATCCGGAACCAATCACCTACGCGGTGGAGAATATTCAAAAGCTCATCGGCCGCGTGCCGGTCTTCGGCATTTGCCTGGGGCACCAGTTGTGCGGCCTGGCGCTGGGCGGAAAGACATTCAAGCTGAAATTTGGGCACCACGGTTCGAATCACCCGGTAAAAAATCTGCTCACCGAACAAGTAGAGATCACCGCGCAAAATCACGGGTTTTGCGTCGATCCGGAATCACTGCCCTCGAGCAAAGTTGAAATCACGCACATCAATTTGAACGACAACACCAACGAGGGCATGCGCCACAAGTCGTTGCCGCTCTTCAGCGTGCAGTATCACCCGGAGGCGTCGCCCGGGCCGCACGATTCACACTACTTGTTCTCGCAATTCACGGATTTGATGAAGGAATTCGAGCAGCCGGGCAGTTCGCGGCACTGAAAAAGGCTTACGGAAGAATATGCCGAAGCGCAAGGACATTAAAAAGTGTCTGATCATCGCTGCTGCGGCATTCGCATCATCGCTTGCGTCGGCGCAAACTCCCAAGCTGAACATCAAGACCAAGCATGGCTATCCAATGGAGGAACAGCGCAAGGAGCAAATGGAACGGCTCGCGAAACAGTACGACTTGAAAAGGTACACCGTCTCGCGCGACATTCTGATCGAGCGCGGGGCCATGAATCATTCCTATCCTGTGCTGACTCTGAACCTGCGCTTCCTGGGCAACGACGACCTGGCACTTTCGGCTTACGTCCACGAGCAGGGCCACTGGGTTCTAATGGAACGTCATCGGGCTGACAATCCAGCCTTGTTCGAAGACTTACACCGAAATTTTCCTAACATGGAGACGCGGGTTCCGGACGGCGATGGCGAGTTGCGGAGCAGCTACTTTCACATTGCGGTTTGCATGCTCGAATGGCAGGCGATGGAAGACCTGGTCGGCGGCGAACGCGCGCGCAAAGTGATCGAATGGAAGCAGGGCGACCATTACAGGGCGATTTACTCGACGTTGTTGAATCATCGGGAGCAGGCCGAGAGCGTCTTGAATACCCATGGGGTGAAGTGGTAACGGACGGTCCGGCTCCAGGCAGGAAGTTTTTTCGAAGTGGCAACGGAGAACTGAGAACCGGAGACTGAAGACTTGCCCAAACGCAAAGACATCAAGAAAATCCTGATCATCGGCTCCGGGCCGATCGTTATCGGCCAGGCTTGCGAGTTTGATTACTCCGGTGCGCAGGCGTGCAAGGCGCTGAGCGCC
>Ga0210400_10000609_pt1 | contig 38864 bp, 42 predicted proteins | sample IncBWH26MmetaG_FD_155456 | JGI IMG/M metagenome (GOLD analysis project Ga0210400, IMG submission 155456) | Forest soil microbial communities from Barre Woods Harvard Forest LTER site, Petersham, Massachusetts, United States - Inc-BW-H-26-M | ecosystem: Environmental > Terrestrial > Soil >... | reverse complement strand
CCAGACGCCGAAGAGGTCGCCGAACCGGTAGACGAAGGTGTCGATGAAGGGCTTGCTCTTGTAACGTTCGTCCGCCCCCAGCGGGATGTAGAGGACTTCGCGCGCGGGGCGGTCCACGGCGTAGTGAAGGCCGCGCCGCGCCACCTGGAACGCGAAGAGGACGCCGAACACGGGCCATAGCGCGAGGGCGCCGAAGCCCAGGGCCGTGATGACGGGTATGGCGCAAAGGACGGCGGCCACCCCGAAACGCTGAAGCAGGCGGCCCGTCACGAAGAGTTGCGTGGCCAGCGTGAGCACATTCACCCACACATCGATGCGGGCAAAGGCCGCCGTGCGCGCGGCCTGGCTGTCGAAGGCCCGCGCCACGATGGCGCCCTGGGCCAGGTAGAGCAGCGTGGAGGTGATGGTGTAGAGGAGGATGTAGCCGCAGATGAGCTGGAGGTAGGAGGACCGTGCGATGAGCCGGAGGCCTTCCGTGGGTCCGGGCCCCGGCTCCCGCGATCCGCCTGCCCGGTTGCCCAGATCGAAACGCCGGGCCAGCACGAGCATGCACTGCGCGGCGGCTTCCAGCGCGAGGATGGAAGCCAGCAACATGGCGGATGGCGGCGCCTTCAACACGCGTCCGCCCAGGCTCAGACCCATGCTCAGCGCGCCCGTGAGCCCCGCGCCCATGATGGCGCCCAGCGTTCCGCCCATGGCCAGGAGGCCGAAGAGGCGCTTGCCCTGCTCCTCCCGGAAGAGGTCGCTCATGAGCCCCCAGAACAGCGACACCACGAAGAGGTTGAAGACGCTGAGCCAGATGTAGAACGCGTAGCCCAGCGCCAAGCCGCGGTGCGGCAACAGCTGGAACAGCGCGAAGAAGAGGGCGAGGTTCGCCATGAAGAAGCGGTGGGCGAAGGGAATGAAACGCCGCCGGGGCAGCCGCGAGACCAGGGCCGCGAAGGCGGGGTTGGCGGCCAGCATCGCGATGAGGGTTCCGGTCATGAGCCAGGGCAGCGCATCGGCCCCCCGCGCGATGCCGAAAGCCTCCCGCACGGGCCGCAGCAGGTAGTAGCTCAGCAGCACGAAGAAGAAGTAGGCGAAGGCCCAGGCCACGGGCGCGCCTTCGCCCGGCTCCAGCATCACGAGGCGCCGCAGGAGGCCCGGAGGCCGGGAATCTTCAGGACCGGTCATTCGCACCTTGCCAAGGACAAGGCCCATTCTATATATAAAGACACGAGGTAAAGTCACCCTTCCCTCAGGAGTCCCCATGACCCTCGGCCGCCGCGCCTTCCTTGCCACCTCCGCTGCTGCTGGCGCCGCCCTCGCGACCTCGGGTCTCTGGGGACGAGAACCCAAGGCCGCCGCCAAACCCCTGCGCCTCCTCATCCTCGGCGGCACAGGTTTCATCGGGCCCGCCGTCACCCGCATCGCCCAGGCACGGGGCCACAAGGTGAGCTTCTTCAACCGCGGCAAGACCCGGACGGACCTCTTCCCGGAGGTGGAGAAGTTCCTCGGCGACCGCGATCCCAAAAAGGGGGATGGGCTGAAGGCGCTGGAAGGCCACGACTTCGATGTGGTGCTGGATGACTCCGGCCAATACCCGCGCCATGTGGGCGCCAGCGCCTCCCTGCTGGCCGATCATGCCCACCGCTACATCTACATCTCCAGCATCTCTTGCTACAAAGAGCCCTCGCCCATGAACGGCGACGAAGATTCCCCCCTGGCCACGCTGGCGGATCCCACCGTCGAGACCATGGGCGATCAGTTCCAGAACTACGGCGGCCTCAAGGCCCTCTGCGAACAGGCGGCGGAGAAAGCCATGCCCGGCCGCGTGGCGGTGGTGCGCCCCGGCTACATCGTGGGCCCCGATGACTACTCGGGCCGCTTCACCTATTGGCCCGTGCGCTTCGACAAGGGCGGCGACATCGCCGTGCCCGGCTCGCCCACGGACCCCTTCCAGGTCATCGATGTGCGCGATTTGGCGGCCTGGCTCGTGAAGCTGGCCGAGGACGGCACCACGGGCCGCTTCAACGCCGTGGGCCCCGAGAAGCGCCTGGACTGGGGCCGCGTCATCAAGGCCTGCGAGGCGTCCACTTCCTCAAAGGTGACGCCCATCTGGATGGATGCGGACTTCATCGCCAAGCAGCAGGATGTGGAGTTCCCCATCTGGGCGCCCTTCGCGGGCGACACCAAGGGCTTCATGACCTGGCGCAACGACCGGGCCCTGAAGGCGGGCCTGCGCTTCCGCCCCATCGAGGCCATCGTCAAAGACACGCTCGAATGGCACAAGGGTCTCAAGGCCGATGACCGCCGCGCCAAGCTCGCAGGGCCCAGCGCGGAGCAGGAAGCCAAGCTCATCGCGGCCTGGAGGGCCGCCCAGAAGGCCAAAGCCTCCTGAATCCGGCCCGCCCGTGATGAAATAGGGGTTCCCGCTTTGGAGCCCCGATGATCACCCAGAAGCACTTCCTCTCCCTCGCCGACTACTCCAGCCAGGAGGTCCGCGAGCTGCTGGAGACGGCCGCCGATCTCAAACGCCATCCGCAGCTCTACCGCGACGCGCTCAAGGGCAAGGTGCTGGCCATGATCTTCGAGAAGAGCTCCACGCGCACCCGCGTGAGCTTCGAGACGGGCATGTACCAGCTGGGCGGACTCGCGCAGTTCCTCAGCAGCCGCGACATCCAGATCGGCCGCGGCGAGCCCATCTACGACACCGCCGCCGTGCTGAGCCGCTATGTGGACGGCATCATGGCCCGGACTTTCGCGCACCAGACCGTCACGGACCTCGCCAAGTACGGCCGCGTGCCCGTCATCAACGGCCTCACGGATCTGGAGCACCCCTGCCAGATCATGGCGGACCTGCAGACGGTGGCCGAGCACTTCGGCCATCTCAAGGGGCTCAAGTTCGTCTACATCGGCGATGGCAACAACATGGCCCACTCCTACATGCAGGGCACGGGCAAGGTGGGCATGGACTGCACCATCGTCACGCCCAAGGATCCCAAGTACTCCTGCAACGCCGACATCATCAAGGGCGCGCAGGCGGATCACGCGGCCCAGGGCACCAAGCTCCTCATCACGGATGATCCCAAGGCCGGCATCGCGGGCGCGCACGTGGTCGCCACGGACACCTGGGTGAGCATGGGCATGGAGGAGGAGAAGGCCGAACGCCTCAAGGCCTTCTCCGGCTTCACCGTGGACAAGAACCTGATGAAGCTCGCCGCCAAGGACGCCATCTTCCTCCACTGCCTGCCCGCCTACCGCGGCTACGAAGTGACCGAGGATGTCATCGACGGCCCCCAGAGCAAGATCTACGACGAAGCCGAGAACCGCCTCCACGCGCAGAAGGCGATCCTGTACCACCTGCTCAGGAATTAACGACCGGTAGCAGTGAAAGAAGAAGGGCGCCGAGGAGGCGCCCTTCTTCTTTCACTGTGGTCCGTTCCGGATCAACGGTCGCGCAGGTTCTCATCCTTCTTCTTCCGGTCCTTCTCGCTGCGCTGGTCCTTGGGTTTCGTGGCCGGTTTCTCCTTGGCTTTCTCTTCCGGAGGCGCCGGCGGCGTCGCGCGAGGTGCCTCCGGATTGAAGCGCTCCCCCTGCTGGGGACGGGGCCTCGGATTGCCTTGCGCCGCCGGGCGAGCCGCAGGTGCCGGAGCAGCGGGCCGTGGAGGAGGGGCAGAGGCGTGCACAGGTTGCGCGGGAGGCAAGTCCACAGGACCCCGCCCTGGCCGGAACGTGGGAATGGATTTCTCCGAGGCGGGCGTCGGAGCCGGCACCGAGACCACCGGATGCATCGCGGCGGCGAGGTGGGCCTGGGAGGGCACCGAGGCGCTCACAGCCTTGCCGGACGCCGTGGCGCTGCCTGGCGCTTCCACGATCACATTCGTCACGTTGGTGACATTCGTGATGTTGTTCACGACCGTCGTGTTGTTGCTGTTCACATTCACGTTGTTGCGGATCCGCATGCCCACATTGACCACCGGGGGCGCGCTCGTGACCACCGCCGGCGGCGTGCCGACCGGCGCCGGGACGATGATGCCGACGCGGGAGCCGGGAGGCGGCGGCACGAAGACGCCTTCAGGACCCATCGGACGCGGGCCGGGAATCACACCCGGGGAAGCGGCCACCACTGTGATGGAAATCCCGGGCGGGGGCGGGCGGAAGATCACGCCCGGCTCTGCCCAGAATCCCCCGATGAAGACCACGGTCCCGCCGCGGTTCTCGTAATAGGGCTGATGCCATCCCCAACCTGGCTGGGGCGCACCGACCCACCGTCCGCGCGCCCAAACCCAAGTGCCTTCCCACACCCAGTAGCCGCCCGTCCAGATGGCGCCCTCGAACGGCGGAGGCGGCGGGGCCTGGACGAGCATGGGCGGAGGAGCCCAAGGGCATCCAACGGGTTCCGGCTGGCCCATGGGCGGGTCCACATACACGCTCACGACCGCCACTGGCGGAGGTGTAGGAGGCCGGTAGGCCGGCGCGGGGCGCTCGACGATGACCTCGCGGGTGACGCAGCCCGTGCTCAAGAGCAGCAAGGCAGGGAAGAGGCGGGAGAGGGTTCGCACGATCAGGAGCTCCTCAAGCAGGGGCGAGCCCTGCCCACCCAAGGGGCCAGAGTAGATGAGGTCTCCATGGCCGTCGAAACGAAGTTAAGGAAGCGACATGCGCCCTATACGCGTGACCCGCGGTCCCCGAGATAGCCGGTCACCAGGGCGGTCGTCTCGTCCACGAAACGGTCCTGCTTGAGCCATTCGGGCTTCTCCAGGACCGCGCCATGGACGGCGGCTTGGACGGCGTGGCAGATGATGAACGCCGCCATGGCGGGATCCGAGACTTTCAAACCCACGCCGCGGGATTCGATGAACCGCGTGAGCAGGGCCTCCACCTCGTGTTCCACGGCGTGCAGTTCCTTCAGGCCTCCCACAGCCGGGGCCAGGCGCAGCAGCTCCTGATGGAGCTTCGGCTCGTGGCGGCGGATCTCCACCATGCCCTGGATGACGGCCCGCGCCACGGCCTCCACAGGCGCGTCCCATGTCTCCTCGAAGCACGCGCGGATGCGGTCGCGCACGCCCTGGGTGTGCCGCTCGCAGAGGGCCCGCACCAGCGCCTCCTTGTTGGGGAAGTACTGGTAGAGCGACCCTACGCTCACCCCGGCCACGGCGGCCACGCGGTTGGTGGTGAGGGCCTCGAAGCCTTCCGAAGTCAGAATGCGAGCCGCCGCCGTGAGGATGGCCTCCACGGTCTCTTTGGCCCGTGCCTGGCGCGGCATCTTGCGGATCGGAGGGGGCTTCATGGGATGCGAGTAGCGAACATGAGTAAAAGCTCGCATTTTTGAAAGGTGCCCGCAAGGCCCTTTTCAGGAGCCGCCATGCCCTACCGTTCCCTCGCCCTCTTCATCGCCCTGCCCGTGCTCGCCGGCGAGCCTTCGGCCCTCGCCATGATGCCGGTGGCTGCGCCGAGCGGGTCTTTCGTCCTGGACCGCGCGCCGGATCTCGACAAGGGCATCCAGTCCTTCGTGGCCCAGGCCTCCAGCGGCCAACGCGACCACATCGCCCGGCGCCTGAAGGAAGTCGACCCGCTCTACAAGCGCGTCGAGATCAGCTCCACGACAGACGCCGTCACGCTCACCTTCGATGGCCGTGCGCCCTTGGTGTTGCCCCTGAACGGCCAGGAAGTGGCCTGGACCCGCGAAGGCGGCGAGGTCATCCGCGTGAGCGCGCGGCCCTCCATGTCCGGCGTGCTCCAGACCTACAAAGCCGCCGATGGCGAACGCACCAACGAGTTCATCCTGCTGCCCGACGGCCGCCTCATCCTCAGCGTGCAGGTCCATGTGGCGGGCCTGGCGAAGGATCTGAGTTACAAGGTGGTCTACAAGGCCGCGAAGTAGGCTTTCGGCCTTTGGCTCTGGACTTTTGCTGGACGAGGCCTGCAAACGGCTCGTCCGATCAATGCCGCGACAAGGCATGGGTCGGCGCCAGCAAGAGCCGAAAGCCGAGAGCCCAAGGCCCTAGTGCTGCCCCACCGCGCTGAGCAGCGTGCGGCCCTTCACGGCGCATTCCTTGTGCGTGATGTGGTGCTCGAACTCGGCGCGGAACTTCTTGAGCATGGAATCCATGGGGCCGCAGGCGGCGTCGCCCAGGGGGCAGAGGGTGCGGCCGGCGATGCGGGGCGTCATCTTCGCGAGGAGGTCCAGGTCCTCCATGCGGCCCTCGCCGTGCTCGATGCGGTTGAGGATCATCTCCATCCAGTTGCAGCCTTCGCGGCAGGGCGTGCACTGGCCGCAGCTCTCGTGGGCGTAGAAGCGGATGAGGCGCAGGCAGGCCTGCACCATGCAGGTGTCCTCATCCAGGACGATGATGCCGCCTGAGCCCGCCATCGAGCCCTTGTTGCGCACAGCGTCGAAGTCCATGGGGCAGTCCAGGTCGTTCGCGTCGAAGACGGGCGCGGAAGCGCCGCCGGGGATGACGCACTTGATCTTCTTGCCGGTGGGCGTGCCCCCCGCCAGTTCGTTGATGATGAAGTCCAGCGGCAGGCCAAGGGGCAGCTCGTAGAGGCCCGGGCGCTTCACATGGCCGCTCACGCAGAAGACGCGGGTGCCGCTGTTCTTGGGCGTGCCCAGCTTCGCGTATTCGGCACCGCCCATGCGGAAGATGGGCGGCACGGTGGCGATGGTCTCCACGTTGTTGATGGTGGTGGGCTGGCCGAAGGCGCCCTTGGCCGCCGGGAAGGGTGGCTTCACGCGGGGCTCGCCGCGGCGCCCCTCCAGCGAATTGAGCAGCGCAGTCTCCTCGCCGCAGATGTACGCGCCCGCGCCGCGGTGCACGATGATCTCGCAGCCGAAGCCGCTGCCCAGGATGTCCTTGCCGAGGTAACCCTTGGCGCGGGCCTCATCCAGTGCCGCTTCCAGCTTCTCGATGAGCCAGAGGAATTCGCCGCGGATGTAGACGAAGGCCGTGTGCGCCTGCATGGCGTGGCAAGCGATGACGATGCCCTCGATCATCTGGTGCGGGTTGTACTCCAGGATCGCGCGGTCCTTGAAGGTGCCCGGTTCGCCTTCGTCCGCGTTGATGACGAGGTAGCGCGTGAGCTTCTTCTCCGGTGTGTCCTTGGGCATGAAGGACCACTTCATGCCGCAGGGGAAGCCCGCGCCGCCCCGGCCCCGGAGGCTGCTCGTCTTCATCTCCTCGATGACGGCCGATGGCTCCATCTTCAGCGCCTGCTTGAGCGCGATGTAGCCCTCGTGCTTGGTCTCGTAGGTGGCCAGCTTCCAGTTGTCGAGGTCGCCCGCGCCGCGCAGGAGCAGGGCCGGGTACTTGTCCGTGCCATAGCCCACGAAGGTGTAGCGCTGGGGATCGTTCTTGGTGCGGATGGCGGCCATGATCATCCCCTCACTGGGCCCAGGGGCGGACTTCGCCGCGCTTGCAGGCATCCATGATCTCGTCCAGCTTCGGCTCGTCCACGAACTCCTCGTAAACATCCGCGTTCACCTGGAGACAGGGGCCGCTGCCGCAGCTGGCCAGGCACTCCACTTCCTCGATGCTCCAGAGGCCGTCCCTGCTGGGGCCCTGGCCTGGCTTCACGCCCGTCTTGGCGCAGACCTTCTCCAGCAGCTGGGCGCCGCCGTTCAACGCGCAGGGCAGGTTGGTGCAGACCTGGATGTGGAATTTCCCCACGGGGTGCTTCTGATACATGGTGTAGAAGCTGGCCACGCCGAAGACATGGCCTTCCGGGATGGATAGCGCTTTGGCCACGGCCTTCATGGCCGCGAGGCTCACGAAGCCGAAGTCCCGCTGGGCGATGTGGAGGGCGGGCAGGGTCGCCGCCAGCTTGTCCGGATATTTCGCGGCGATGGCCTGGATTTCCGCGACGGCTTCCGCGCTGAACTCAGTGCGTTCGCTCTTGGGCAGGCGTTCGCCGGGGGCCATCGGGTGGTCCACGGTCTCCGGCGGCAGGGGATGGTTCATGGCGGGCTCCCAGGCCCACCAGTTTAGCGCCAGTCCTGCGGGCTCCGGGCCCCAGGCTTCGGGCAACAAGGCAGGTCGTGCCTGGGCTGACCGTGCAAAGAGCAGACCTCCGGAGGGACCCCCGGAGGTCTGCCCTGAAAAATCGAACCGCCCCGCTTACTTGGTGGCTTCCACATCCAGGCTGATCTGGACATCGTCGCCCAGGAGACCCTTGCCGTAGCTCACCCCGTAGTCCTGACGGTTGATCGTGAGGCTGCCGTCGCCGAAGCCCGCCACGGCCGTTCCCGGCTTCATGCCAGGCTTGGCGCCAAAATTCGTGATGGGGAAGCTGATGGTCTTCGTGATGCCGTGCATCGTGAAGTCGCCCGTCACTTCCAGACGGCCGTTGCCCAGGTCCTTCACGGCCGTGCTCTTGAAGGTGATGGCCGGGAACTTCTCCACATCGAAGAAGTCGGCGCTGCGCAGGTGCTTGTCGCGGGCGGCGTCGTCCGTGTTGACGCTTGAGGCATCGATGGCCACTTGCACGGAGGACTTGCTGAAGTCCTTGGTGTCGACGGTGATGGTGCCGGTGAACTTCGTGAAGCGGCCTGAGACCTTGGAAACCAGGTGGCGGACGCGGAAACCCACCTCGGAGTGGGTGGCGTCGATGGTGTAAGTGTCCGCGGCGAAGGCGGGGGCGGCCATCAGCAGGATGGCGGGGCCGATGATACGGGCGAGGCGCATGGGTTCTCCTGGGGGAAAGGAAGTTCGACAGGTTCACGATAAGAAATCCGAATCCATGTTGCAACACCTTTGTGATCGAAGTCATACTGGGGCCGCCATGGATGTGAAACAGGAACTCAAGATCTCCAAAGCCCTGGGGCCGGGCCAGGAACTGGCCCTGTCCATCCTCCTCACGCGCGAATATGTCTCGCACATCCAGGAGCGGGAGGTCTTCGAGCCGGAGCATGTCTCCAGCCAGCAGTACAACATCCTGCGGATCCTGCGGGGCGGCCCCACCGAGGGCTACATGATCAAGGAGCTGCGGAGCCGCGTCATCTACCGCTTCGCCGATGTACCCCGGCTCGTGAACCGCTTGCAGGCCCAGAAGCTCGTGCAGCGCACGATCTGCCCCCACGACAAGCGCGGCAGCATGGTGCGCATCACGGAGAGGGGCTTGGCCCTTGAAGCCCGCGTGCGCGAGCGCCTGGACACCGTCATCGAGCCCATGGATCGCGCGCTGAACGCTGAAGAGCGCGCGCAGCTGCTCTCACTGTTGGAGCGGCTGAGGGACGATTACCGGGAGCGGCTGGACTGAAGCCTTATATTGCGGTCCGGGAATCGGATTCCTCATCCAAGCTGAGGAACCATGTGAGCGTCAGGAAGTAGCAGACGACTGCATGGCACGCCCAGAACAGGGCTACGAGGCATAAGTATCCAAGGCCATTGCCGCCATGAGAGAAACGGCCACCCAAATGGATGCCCCGCTCTGCAAACCAGTCCTCATAGCGAATCATGATCAGGATCGTGAGGATGATGTCGCCGGCCGTGCCCGTGACGCGATAGGCAGATGCCGCAAAATTGGAAATCGCCAGGCGCTTTAACATTGCGCGATACGCAGAACGATCTCCCCGGCGTGGCGGCACATAAGCCCAGACAAAGAAGGCCCACCATCCACGGAAAAACCCTTTTATGGGTAAGCCTGGATCTTCTTGCGCCTCTGGAGGGGAGGTATCCACTACCGGTCCAGCTCGCCCGCGATCACATTCATGGCGCCCAGCTCGGAGACGGCGTCCGCGATCAGGCGTCCGCGCACCTTGCTGTCGAAGCTGTTGAAGATGGGCAGGCAGGGCGGGCGCACATGGATGCGGTAGGGGTTCTTGCCGCCATCCGAGACGATGTAGTAGCCCAGCTCGCCATTGGCGGCCTCGGTGGCGCTGTAGACCTCGCCCACGGGCATCTCCATGCCGTGCATGATGAGCTTGAAGTGGTGGATGAGGCTCTCCATCCGCGTGTAGACCTTCTCCTTGGGCGGGAGCGCGATCTTGTAGTCGTCCACGATGACGGGGCCGGGGCCCAGCTCCTTCAGCTTGTCCAGGGCCTGGCGGATGATGCGCAGGCACTGGCGCATCTCCTCCACGCGGACCAGGTAGCGGTCGAAGACATCACCCGTCGTGCCGACCGGGATGTCGAAGTCGTACTGGTCATAGTCCAGGTAGGGCTGGGCCACGCGCAGGTCGTGGCCGAGGCCGCAGGCCCGGAGGCAGGGACCCGTGTAGCCCCAGGAGACGGCGTCCGCCGCGCTCATGGCGCCCACGCCCTTGGTGCGGTCGTGCCAGATGGGATTCTTCGTGAGGAGCTTCTCCAGCTCGTCGATGGCTTCCGGGCACTCCACGAGGAAGCGCTCGCAGAGCGGGTAGAAGCCCTCCGGCAGATCCCGGAAGAGGCCGCCCACGCGGGTGAAGCTCGTGTGGAGGCGCTGGCCCGCGCTCATCTCGAAGAGGTCGTAGACCGTCTCGCGCTGGCGGAAGAGGTAGAGGAAGGCCGTGAACGCGCCCAGGTCCACGGCGTTGATGCCCAGGCAGATGATGTGGTCCGCCACGCGGGCCAGCTCGCTCACGAGCACGCGGATGACGCGGCTGCGCGGCGGGTCCTGGATGCCCAGCAGCTTCTCCACCGCGAGGGCGTAGCCCACGTTGTTCATGATGGAAGAGCAGTAGTTCAGCCGGTCCGTGAGGGGCACGAACTGGTTGTAGGTGAGGTTCTCGCCCAGCTTCTCCACGCCCCGGTGCAGGTAGCCGATCTGGGGTGTGGCCTTCGTGATGATCTCGCCCTCCAGCTCCATGACGATGTGGAGGGTGCCGTGGGTGGTCGGGTGCGAAGGCCCGAAGTTGACGATCATCTTGTCGCCGTCGAGCTGCTGCCTGCTGATCGCGATGGAGTCCAGAGTCGCCATGCCGCCCTCAGTGCGTGTAGGGGGCGGTGGAATCCGCCATGCAGAAGGGGTCGCCGCCATCCAGGGGGAAGTCCTTGCGCAGCGCGTGGCCAGGGAAGTCTTCCCAGGTGAGGAGGCGGCTGAGATTCGGATGGCCGTCGAAGGAAATGCCGAAGAGGTCGAAGACCTCCCGCTCCGCCCAATCGGCGCTGTGAAAACGGCCTGTGATGGAAGGCAGGGCCTCGTGCTCCGCCAGACGCACCTTGAGACGCAGGCGCGCCTGCGTGGCGAGGTTCAGCAGGTGCAGCACCACATCGAAGCGGACGAGCCTGCCATCCAGATCCCGCTCCGGCCAATCCACGGCCGTGAGATCCATCAGCTGCTGGAAGCCTTCCTTGAAGGCGAGGTCCACCGTCTCCAGGTAGCGGTCCTTCGCCACCACGGCGGTCACATCGCCTCGGAAATCGTGACGGTCAAGAAGGGCGCCGGGCAGCTGTTCGTCGATGCGTTCGAGAATCATCAGCTGCCTCAGTAGATCGTCGCGAGGTTGTGGTCGGCGGCGTCCAGCACCATCTCGCGCACGGCCTGCTGCTCGGTGAGGCCCTTGTCGCGCTCGATGCCCCGCTGGCGGTCCATGCTTTCGTAGAAGCGGCGGATGTGGTCCTTGCGCATGGAGAGCGATTCCTTCTCGATCTTCTCCTGCAGCTTCATGACGCCGTAGATCATGCTCTCGGGCCGGGGCGGGCAGCCGGGCACATAGACATCCACGGGGACCACGCGGTCGATGCCCTGCAGCGTCGCGTAGGTGCGATACATGCCGCCGGAGGACGCGCAGACGCCCACGCTGATGACCCACTTGGGCTCGGCCATCTGGGCGTAGATGGTGCGGAGCACGGGCGCCATCTTGTTCGTGACGGTGCCCAGCACCAGCATCATGTCGCTCTGGCGGGGGCTGAAGCGCATGGCCTCGGCGCCGAAGCGGGAGAGATCGTACTTGCTGGCCATGACGCTCATGAATTCGATGGCGCAGCAGGCCGTGCCGAAAGGCATGGGCCACAGGCTGTTCTTGCGGGCCCAATTCACCACCGCGTCCAGGCGGGTGGTCATCACGGCGTCGTTGAGATCCATCTCAGCCATGGGTCACTTCTCCCACTCGAAGGCGCCCTTGCCCCAGGCGTAGATGAAGCCCACGAGCAGGGTGGCGAAGAAGGCGAGCATGGCGCCGAAGGTGGCGGGGTGCGCCTTGTACTGCACGGCCCATGGCAGCAGGATGGCCGCCTCCACATCGAAAAGGATGAAGAGCATGGCCGTGAGGTAGAACTTCACGGAGTAGCGGTGCCGGGCGCCCGGCTGGACTTCCGGCACGCCGCACTCGTAGGGGCTGAGCTTCTCAAGGCCCGGGTTGTTGGGCTTCAGCTTGGGCAGCAGGACACCGGAGATGACGAGGATCGCCGCGGCGACCCCCACCGCCAGCAACAGCAGGATGAGGACAGGAAGGAAGGGCGTGGCGGGGTTTGGCATGGCGCGTCCAGGCCCTCCAGTCTAGCGGGCCCGAGCCCCTCTGGGGATGGACGGTAGGCCCTGGTCTGCCAGGCGGGTAGAATCCTCTTTTCCCCCGGGACGGCCCATGGACGATCTGAACCAGCGAGTCAAAGAGATGATCATCCAGCGCCTCAAGCTGGAAGGCATGACGCCGGATCAGATCGACGGCCAGGCCCCGCTCTTCGGCGAGGGGCTCGGGCTGGATTCCATCGACGCGCTAGAGCTGGTGCTAGGCATCGAGCAGACCTTCGGGGTGAAGATCGAGGACGAGGCCGCGGGGCTCAAGGCCTTCCGCAGCGTGGACGCCCTCACGGAATTCATCCGGGAGCATCAGAAGGGCTGAATGACGAGCCCCACGGACCAGCTGCCCCACCGCTACCCGTTCATCCTGGTGGACCGGGTGCTCATGCGCGAGCCCGGGGTGCGCGTGGTGGCGGAGAAGCTCGTCTCGGCCACGGAGCCTTACTTCTCCGGCCACTTCCCGGAACGGCCCCTGGTGCCCGGCGTCCTCATGCTGGAGATGCTGGCCCAGGCCGGCGGCTTCCTGGAGGCCGAACCCCTGAGCGGCCAGGCCATCTTCCTGGCAGCCGTGCAAGACGCGCGATTCAAGGCCCAGGCCTTCCCCGGCGACCGCCTCACCCTGGAGGTCCAGTTCGAGGCCGCCTTCGCGGGGATCACGCGCATCAACGGCAAAGTCTCTTGCGAGGGCCGCGAGCTCTGCACGGCGAAGCTGCTCGTGAAGAAGGTGGCTCCGTGAGGCGTGTCGTCATCACGGGGCTGGGCGCCGTCACCAGCCTGGCCCGAGGCCGGGAAGCCACCTGGTCCGCGATGCTGGCGGGCCAGGATGGTCTGGGCCTCCTCACACGCCTCCACCTCCCCGATGAACCGGCGCAGCTGGCGGGCCAGATCGCCTGGGACGAGCCGCGCGTCAAACGCCAGACCCTTTGCGAGACTTGGTCCCGCGTGGCCTTGGCCGAGGCGCTGGATGGCTGGAATCCCGCCTTGGGGTCCCGCCGCATGGGCGTCTTCCAGGGCGCGGGGACTTCCGGGCTGCCCATTCCCGAGGCCTATCTGGCCGCGCTGCGGGATGGGCTCCCCGCGCCGCGCATGGCCGAGGCCGCTTACCAGACGCCCTGCACGGTCACAGACGCGCTGGCCGCCGTGATCGGTGCCGAGGGCCCCCGCTCCACCATCATGAACGCCTGCTCGTCCTCCCTGCTCGCGCTGGGCCAGGCCTGGGAGCGCGTGGCCTGCGGCGATCTGGATCTCGCCCTCGCAGGCGGGGCGGAAAGCCTCTGCACCACCACATGGGCGGGCTTCTCCAGCCTCAAGGCCGTGGACCCCGCGCCCAACCGGCCTTTCTCCCGGAACCGCGCGGGGCTCAACCTGGGCGAGGCCGCCGTCCAGTTCATCCTCGAACCGCTGGAGCAGGCTCAAGCCCGTGGCGCCGTCATCTTCGCGGAGGTGCTGGGCTATGGCGCGAGCCTGGACGCCCACCATCCCACGGCGCCTCACCCTGATGGTGACGGAGCTCGCCGCGCCATGACCCAGGCGCTGGAGATGGGAAAGCTAGATTCCTCCGGCGTGGATCTCGTGAGCGCCCACGGCACGGCCACGCCCGCCAACGATGGCGCCGAGTGCAAGGCCATCCGCGCCACCCTGGGCAAAGCGGCGGACACCGTCTCCGTCACCAGCTCGAAATCCCAGTTCGGCCACACGCTGGGCGCCGCCGGAGCCGCGGGGGCGATGGCGGCCACGCTGGCCCTCCGCGACCAGGTGGTGAGCCCTACGCTGCGCCTTGAGGATCCCGATCCCGACTGCAATCTTGATTGCACACCCAAACACGCGAAGGAACGCAAGCTCTGCGCGGCTCTGGTGAACGCCTTCGCCTTCGGCGGCAACAATGTCTCGCTCGCGTTGAAGCGCTGGGAGGGCCGGTGACGGACATCGTCGTCACAGGCCTCGGCCTCGTCCTCCCCTGCGGCGACGGCGTAGAGGCCGCCCGCGCTTCGCTGGCTTCAGGCGTGGCCTGCTTTGCGGAGCTTCCGGCAGAACTGGGCGAGGGCCGCGGCGCCATTTGTGCGAGCTTCAATCCGGTCGGCACCATTCCGCCCATGCAGCTGCGGCGCCTGGACCGTTGCAGCCGCTTCGCCTGGGTCGCGGCTGCCCAGGCTTTTGACGACGCGGGGCTCGATCCGAAATCCGGCAGCGGCGACCGCACCGCCATCGCGGCGGCCACCATGACCGGCGGCAGCGAGGCCACGGAGGCCTTTCTCCGGCCCTACTACGAGCGGGGCCCCGCGGGAGCCTCGCCCATGGTCTTCCCCAACTGCGTGGCCAACGCCGCCGCGGGCCATCTCGCCTTGGCCTTCGGCCTTAAGGGCCCCAGCACCACCCAGCTGGAGCGGGAGGCTAGCGGCTTCGCGGCCCTGGACCAAGCCGCGCGCTGGCTCCGCATGGATTTTTGCGATGTGGCGCTGGTGGTGGGCATGGACGGACTCTTCCCCATGCTGGGCACGGTCTGCGGCGCCGCGGGCCTGCTGGCTCGGCACGGCGATCCGGATCGGGATTCCGGCCGCGGCTTCCTCTGCGGCGAAGGCGCGGCGGCGCTGGTGCTGGAGCGAAGCGAGGACGCGACAGTTCGCGGCGCCCGCGTCCGGGCCCGGCTCGACGCCCTCGCGCACCGGTCGGCGCTCGGGCCCTCCGGCCGCGCGTCTGCGCTCGCGGACGCGGTGGCGGAAGCCAGTCCGCGTACGCCCCAACGCTGGATCGGTGGCGCCAACGGCCATCCGCAGCTGGACCACCTTGAAGCCGCGCTGCACGATACGCGCGGAGCCTGGCCCGCGCCCCTCCACCCCAAGCTGCTCTGGGGCGAGTTCGGCGGTTCCGGCGCGCAACTCCTCGCGGCCGGTCTGCTGGTGCCCGCCGAATCTGTCCTCGTGAGCGGCCCCTCCAGTTTCGGCGGGCAGTGGGCGCTCCGCTGGGATGGCGTCCAAGGCTGATAGCCTCGTTGCAGCGATGAGAGACCAGACCTTCACCAGCACCCGCCGCCACCTGCTCTGGACCGCCGGAGCGGGTGCGGTGCTGTTGGCTGGCGCCTTCCTCCTGGGCGTGCAGGCGGGCAAGCAGAGCGTGGCGCTGCGGCGGCCTCTGCCGACAGATTCCGCGGAGCCGCTGGACGAGCTGCCCGAGAAACTCATCGACCAGCTCCAGATCTTCGAGACGACCCAGGCCCCCGACAAGCCCGTGCAACTTCCGCCCGCGCCTGGATCTCCACCAAAAGACGATGCGAAGGCCGAGGCGCCCAAGGCGGATGACCGTTGGACGCTTCAGCTCGTCTCCACGCCGGACGCCGCCGAGGCGAAGAAGATCGCCGCCCAGGCCAAGGCCGCGGGCCACCCCGCCACGGTCGTGAAGGACAAGGGCGTCTACAAGGTGCGCCTGGCCAAGGCCACGGACCGTGCCACCGCCGACGCCACCGCCGCCAAGTTGAAGAAGGCCGGCATCAAGTCGTTCGCGGTGAAAGCGGACTAGGAGCCTCGCCGTTCACACGGCGGTCACATCTCCCGGGCAAGCTGCCGTGAAGGAGATTCCATGGTGAGGCGCGGGGGGATCCTGGTCCTGGCCGTCGCGATGCTGATCGGCATCCTGGAGATTCGCGCTTGGCGATATGGCGGCGCCGAAGCGGGGCCGAAGGACACCGCGGACCTGATCCGGTTCCCCGCTGATGCCACGGTCCTTTCCAGGCACCTGGCCGAAGCGGTCCGCTTCCCCACCGTCACCGGGGACAACCCGTCGCTCGACGCGTTCCGCGCCTATCTGAAGACCACCTTCCCGGAAGTCCATGCCCGGCTCGGCTGGGAGGTCGTGAACGGCCACAGCCTCCTGTTCACCTGGCGCGGCACGGACCCTTCGCTTCCTCCCGCGGCGCTGCTGGCGCATCTTGATGTCGTTCCGGCCGATGCCTCCGCCTGGCGCCAGCCGCCCTTCGAGGGCCGCATCGCGGAGGGTTTCCTCTGGGGCCGCGGAACGCTGGATGACAAAGGGGCCGTCCTGGGCATTCTCGAGGCCGTGACAGGCCTGCTCGATCGCGGCTTCCAACCCCGCCGCACGCTCTACCTGGCCTTCGGCCACGACGAGGAGACCGGAGGTCATGAGGGCGCCGCGGCCATCGCGTCCCTCCTGGCCTCGCGAGGCGTCAAGCTGGATTCCGTTCTCGACGAAGGCGAGGTCATCGGAGAGGGACTCGTGCCCGGCATCCACCAGCCCATCGCCTTCATCGGCACCGCGGAAAAGGGATATCTGAGCCTGTCGCTCACCACCCAGGGCCCCGGGGGGCACAGTTCCATGCCCGCTCCGGGTGATCCCATCATCCGGCTCTCGAAAGCGCTGACGCGCCTGGAGGCCAGCCCCTTCCCCACGCGGTTCACGGAACCTGTGGATGGCATGTTCCGCGCCCTGGCGCCGCGGATGGGGCATCTGCAGCGCCTCGCCTTGGCCAACCGCTGGCTCTTTTCGCCGCTACTGGGATGGATGCTCTCCTCCTCGGCCGCCACCGACGCGCTCATCCGCACCACGGCGGCGCCCACGGTGATCGAGGGCGGCAGTGTCGAGAACGCGCTCCCCCGGCGCGCGCGGGCCGTGGTGAACCTGCGGATCCTGCCCGGCGAGACAGTGGAAGGGACACTCGCCCGGGTCCGCGCCACCATCGCCGATTCGGCCGTGGACATCGCCCCGCTGCCAGACTCCGCCCTGGAGCCATCCGCGGTCTCCCCTGAGGACGATCCCGCTTATGCCGCGCTCGCCGGGGCCATCCACGAAGCCTTCCCGGATGCCCTGGTCGCTCCCTCCCTGGTGCTGGGCGGGACGGATTCAGCCCATTACGCGCCCCTGGCCCGGACCATCTACCGCTTCCTACCCGCGCGAGTGGGGCCCCAGGATCTCGACCGCTTCCACGGGAACGACGAACGCGTAGCCGTGGAGGGCTGCGCTGTCACGGTCCGTTTCTATGAGGCTTACCTCCAGATGGTAGGACGGCCCCCTACAGCCGCGTCGCCAGCCACGCGAAACTGAGCGCGTTGAGCGCACTGTGCGCCAGTATCACAAGGCCCAAGCCGCCGCAGCGGCGAGAGACCTTCATGCCCGTCCAGCCCGCGGCGGCGGTGTAGAGGAAGGCCGGGAGCGCGCTGGCCCAGCCGAAGACCAGGCCGTTGCCCACGAAGTGATGGAGCCCGAAGGCCGAACCGTGCTGCCAGTCCTTCCAATCCGCGTGCCGACGGGCCAGAGCTCCGCGCCAGAAGCCTTCTTCGCAGACGCTGTTCACGGTGAGCGTGTAGGCCACATAGGAGGGGAACCCGCCGGGCCAGTGGGCCAGGAAAGTCTGGGCGCCAGCCATGGGCAGCAGGTGCGCGGGCCGCTGGTGCAGGAGAAGGGGCAGCACGGCGCAGGCGGCGCCCATGCCCAGCAACGCCACGATGGGCATGCGCCCTGCGCGGAAATCGCTCCGCTCCGTGCCCAACAGGCAGATCGCGTGGTAACCCGCCAGAGTCACGAGCGGCATCCCTGGTAGCAGCGCCAGGGTCGCGCCGATCCAGAGGACCGGCAGCCAGAAGGGTATCGAGGGCTGTTTCACGGGCGTCACACAGTGGACACACCGAAGTTACTCCGGCGACCTCTCGCGGCCAACCTTTTCTCTCACCCCTTCGGATACACCCGCAGGCTCTTCCATTGCTTGAGGATGACCTTGCCGGGCGCGAAGCCGCGCGGCTTGCTGATGTCGGCGATGCGGCACCAGTGGACTTCCACCTTGCCCGCGTCCCGGGCCTTGCTGTGGAAGGCGGCCAGCTCGGCGGCGCGCTCCAGCACGAGCCGGGGCGGCTCGCTCACCTTGTCGGGGTTGCGGATGACCACATGGCTGCCGGGCATGTTCGCCACATGGAGCCAGAAGTCCGTGTTCTCCGCCACCTTGAAGGTGAGCTGGTCGTTCTCCGCGTCGCCCTTGCCGATGAGCAGCTCGAAACCCTCGATCTGCACCGACCGGAACGCGGTGCCCTTGCCATCCTTCCGTTTGTCCACTTTGCGGGGCTCCCGTTTCGCCTTCTCCCTTGAGGATGCCGCCTTCGGAGGCGCGGCTTCCAGCCCCTCGCCGCGTTCCAGGGCCGCACGGCGCTCCGCCAGCTCCGCCCGCTGGCGGACGAGGCCTGATTCCAGCTCTTCCAACCGGGCCAGGCCCCGTCCGGCTTTCTTCACTTCCGCGAACCAGGTCTGCACGGCGGATTCCGCCGTCTCGCCCCTGGGCAGCGCGATAATGGTGCCGTCCTCCAGCACAGCTTCGCCCTCCGCACCCTTGAGCCGCCACAGCTCGCCCGACAGCGCCGCCGCCTGGGGCTTGAGCGCAAGACCCTTCTCGTGGCGCGCGCGGTCCTTCTCCAGGGCCGCCTCAAGGCGCGCCAGCTTCGCGGCTTTCTGGTTCAGGATGCGCTCAGCCGCGGCGCGGCGCGGCGCCAGCACCAGGGCCTCGGCCTCCGCCATGGACCAGTCCCGGTGCCGCGCCAGCAGCGAGCCCTCGCCCGGCAGCACCTCGTCCATCTCGCCTGACACAGCAGCCTCGAAGTGCTCGCCGTAATGCTCACGCCAACGCTTTAACGGAGGCGGATCATCGCCTGGAACCGGCATCGTGGCAGGGAAGGGCACGCCAAGGCCCAGGCGGGGCGCGGCCACATCCACCCCATCGAGACGGATGCCTGCCCGGCCGGGGATGGCCTGGAAGGCCACACGCACAGTTTCCAGGCGGCCAGAGATGGCGCGGCGTTGGAAGACGAGACCCAGCCACCGCTCGCCAGGATGGCCCTGGACCTCCAGCAGCCGCGCGCCGGAGAGCCAAGCGCCCCAGGCCTGCGCGGAATCCTTCTTCGCCTCCGCCGCCAGGATCTTCGCGGCCGCGTGGCCCACAGGGAGCCGCCACAGCGCGGGCCTGGGATGGAGCAGCAGGATCCAGGTATCGGCATCAGCCTTGCGGCCCCAGCGCAGGCCCAGGGCCCGATCGGAGGCCCAGGCGCCCTCTAAGGCCCAGGCGGGGTGCGCGCGGCCTTGGGCGCGGGCGAGGGCCAGGAGCAGCGGGGCGTCCATTCGGCGCTTGAGTCCTTGTTAAAAAGAAAGCAGAGGGTGCTCGCGTTCGAGAAGCCCAAGCCGCATAATGCCTCAACTTCAGCCGCCCGACCGGACCCTCATGCCGACGCTCCCGACGACTGCCCCGCCCCGCCTCTTCAAGGCGCTGCTGGTGGAAGACAGCTCCACGCAGATGGGGTTGATGCGCGCGCTCTTCCGCAGCCGGGGGCATGAGGTGGTCGAGGCCAGGAACGGCGCGGAGGCGCTGCTGGTGCTCTCCAGCGACATGCCCGACGTGGTGGTGAGCGACTGCTACATGCCGCTCATCGACGGCTACCAGCTCTGCCGCCTCCTGAAAGACGACCGCGCCACGCGGCACCTGCCCGTGCTCCTGCTCACGGCGGAAACCCGCGGCCTCGGCCACTTCTGGGCCAAAACCTGCGGCGCGGACCGCTTCATCATGAAGGATCCCGACCTCGAAGGCGTGCTGGAGGCGGCGGAGGACCTGGCCCGCACGGCGCCGCCTCAGGATCCCAACCATGCGCCGCTGTTCAAGAACCCGGAAGACCTGGGCGTGGAAGCCATCCAGCGCCGCCTGGCTCGAGCCCTGGAGCAGCGCCTCCTGGAGACCACGCTCCGCGATTCCATCGCCCGGCTCTACTCCGAGGATCCTGATGCCACGAGCATCGTCCGGGGCTTCGTGGATCTCCTCCAGACCGCCGTGCTGCCTGGCGCCCTGGCTGTCGTCCACCGCACCGAGGAGGGGCTTGTGTCGCGGGGCGCCCATGGGCGCTGCGTGAGCGAGGCCGACCGCCAGGAGCTGGGCCGCGCGCTGGAACGGGCCATGGGCCTGCCGGAACCCCTGGACCTGGCCTGGGATGCGGCCCTGGATCCCGAGGAACGCCGCCTCGCGTTGCGGGATCCGCTCCAGCTCGTGCTGCCCATCTCCGTGCCCGGCACGCCCATCAGCGCCTTCATGGGCCTGCTGTTGGAGCGGCGCATTTACCAGGAGCATGTGCGGCTGCTGGAGATCGCCTCGGACGAACTGGGCCGCCTGCTCACGCTGGAGGCCAGCCGCCAACGGCTCTACCACCAGGCCATCCAGGACCCGCTCACGGGCCTCTTCAACCGCCGCCACACCACGGAGCTGCTCCAGCACGAGGCCATGCAGAGCTCGCGGTTCAACCAGCCCCTGACCGTTATGCTCATCGACCTGGACCACTTCAAGCCCATCAACGACCGCTTCGGCCACGCGGCCGGGGACCGCGTCCTCAGCATGGTGGCCCAGCGGCTGGCCTTCGGGCTCCGCAAGGTGGACCGCCTGGGACGCATGGGCGGCGACGAGTTCCTGGTGCTCTGCCCCCAGACGGACAGGGAGGGCGCCCACCGCCTCGCTCAGCGTCTCCTGGACAGCGTGGCCCAGACCCAGCTCCCCAACCTGCCGGAGGGCCGCAACCTCTCCCTCAGCGTGGGCGTCGCCTCCTGGCGGGGGGATGGCGACACCGTGGAGGCCCTCGTGGCCCGGGCGGACCAGCGGCTCTACAAGGCCAAAGCCGAGGGCCGCGCCCGTGTGGTGTCGGAAGGCTGACCCGGAGCGGGGGGAGGTCTAGACTGGACGGATGCCTCCCGAGACCGGTCCCTCCTACGAGTCCTACTTGAAGGTGCCTGACCTGCTGCGGCTCCAGAAGCCGCTGTCGGAGCCGGAGGCTCACGATGAGCTGCAGTTCATCATCATCCACCAGGCCTACGAGCTCTGGTTCAAGCTCATGCTCCACGAGGTGCGCGCCATCATCGCCCATCTCCTGAAGGGCGATGTGGGCCCGAGCCTCTGGCTCATGCGGCGCTGCCACGAGATCGTCCGCGTCCTGCAACAGCAGTTCAAGGTCATGGAGACCATGAGTCCCGCCCACTTCCTGGAGTTCCGCGACTGGCTCAAGCCCGCCAGCGGCCTCCAGAGCGCCCAATTCCGCTGCCTGGAATTCATCTCCGGCCTCAAAGACGAGCGCTACTTGCAGCTCTACCCCGGCTCGCCCGAGGCGCGCGAACAATTGGAAGCCGCGCTGAAGGGGCCTTCCATGTGGGACGGCTTCCTCGCGGCCCTGCGCTCCCGCGGCTTCGACACCTCGGACAAGGAGCCCGTGCTCCAGGCCCTCGTGGCCGTCTACACGGATGACAAGCACCTCGACCTGCACCAGCTGGCGGAGGGGCTCATCGAGTTTGACGAGGCCTTCCGCGTCTGGCGCACCATGCATTACCTCCTCGCCGAGCGCATGATCGGCTTCAAGCCCGGCACGGGCGTGGGCCACACGGACGCCATGGCCATGAGCGGCACGGAGAAGAAGCCCGCGGGCGGCGGCTGCCCCTTCGGCCACGGTTCGCTGCCGCGGGAAGCGAACGAGCCCTCGTTCCAAGATCCCGGCGTGAAGTACCTGGCCAGCCGCGCGGACCTGCGCTATTTCCCTCTGCTATGGGAAGTCCGCACCCGCCTCGGGGGCGGTTATGGCGTGTGAGCTGGAGGGCCGCCACGCGCTCGTGACAGGCGCCAGCGCGGGCATCGGCCGCGCGGCGGCATTGGAGCTGGCGTCGAAGGGCTGCGCCGTGACCGTGCTCGCGCGCTCCGCCGCCAAGCTCGAAGGCCTCCTCCCCGATCTCCGCGCCGCGGGCGCGCCGGAAGCCTGGGCCCTGGCCGCGGATCTTGAGGACCGGGCCTCGCTCCGCGCTGCCGTCAGCGCGCATCTCCAAGCGCACGGCCCCATCCACATCCTCGTGAACAACGCGGGCGGGCCCCCGGGCGGCGCCATCCTCGACGCGGATGAAACCGATTTCCTGAAGGCCTTCGGCCGCCTCCTCATGGCGCCCCATCTGCTCGTGAAGCTGCTGGTGCCGGGCATGAGGGCCGCCGGCTACGGCCGCTTCATCAATGTGGTGTCCACGAGCGTGCGCGAGCCGCTGCCGAATCTGGGCGTCTCCAACACGGTGCGCGGCGCCACAGCCGCCTGGGCCAAGACGCTGGCGAAGGAGTTGCCCCCCGGCATCACCATCAACAATGTGCTCCCCGGCGCCACGGCCACGGAGCGCTTGGAGAAGTTGGAGCTCTCCAACGCCGAGCGCACCGGCCGCACGCTGGAGCAGGTGCGCGCCGACATGGTGAAGATCATCCCTGAGGGCCGCGTGGCGGAAGCCGGTGAGATCGCCGCCCTCATCGCCTTCCTCGCCTCCCCCGCCGCCGCCTACATCCGCGGCCAGAGCATCGCCGCCGATGGCGGGCGCCTGAACGCGATCTGATATGAAGTTCGATCTCTTCTTCTCCATCTCCCAGACGCCCGTCAATGGCCACACGCCGGACGAGGCCACGATGTTCCGGAACTTCTTCGCGCAGGTGGAAGCGGCCGACGCGCTGGGCTACGGCACAGCCTGGGTGGCGGAATCCCACTACAGCAGCGAGGTCCAGAAGGCGCACCACAAGCCCGTCGTTCCCCACTGGGAAGGCGAGGTGGGCCTCAACGGCGACATCTGCCAGCTGGCCACGCGGGTCTTCGCGCGGACGGAGCGCATCGAGGTGGGCAGCGCTGTCATGAACATCGTCTGCAACGGCGGGCCCCTCGCGCAAGCGGAGCGCGTGGCCACCTTCGCGGCCTACCATGGCCTTGATCCCGAGGAACGGCGGCGCCTGCACCTGGGCTTCTCCGCCGGGCGCTTCGACTTCATGAACCGCGTGACGGGCGTGGACGCGCGCAACACATGGGAGGACGCCGCTTGGCCCGCGGTGAAGGGCAAGCTGTTCTGGGAGGCGGCGGAGATCTTCCTGCGCCTGCTGAAGGGCGAGACACTCTCGTCGAATGACATTCCCGAATACACGATCACCCGCGCCGACTTCCGCAGCGATGAGGAATGGCACAAGGTCCGCGACCTGGCGGGGACGAAGGGCGATGCGATCCCGCTGCCCCGCCGCTGGAGCTTCGAGGCCACCAAGGTCATCCCCTGCGACTGGCGCCGCGAGCTGATGCTGCCCGTCATCGGCAGCCACGACCCCAATCTCCAGGAATATGTGAACCGCTTCTCGCCGGTGCAGGTCTTCAACCTCAGCATCACCAAGCCCGAGATCATTGAGGACACGCACCGCCGCATGACGGCCGCTTATCACCGTGATGGCGGTTCCTGGCAGCGGAGCTTCATGCCCCGCACCGTCTTCGTCTTCCTCAACGCCGATCCTTCCAAGTCGCCAGAGGCTCAGCGCGCCGCCGCGCAGGAAGAGGCCCGCGCCGCCCTTGGCGCCTACTGGAAAGCGCTGGACGGCACCCTCGACCCCAAAAAGGTGGAAGGCGCCGCCGACAACGCCCTCATCGGCAACGCGGACGACATCGCCCGGCAGATCCGCGAACGCTTCCATCCCGATGACCGCCTCATGCTCTGGTTCGACTTCTTCAACCACGACAACGCCGCCGTGATCCGCAGCATGGAGGCCTTCATGGCCGAGGTCGTGCCAAAACTTGAAACCGCGGTTTCACCATCATGACGAATCTCTACCCCGACTCTCCTCTCGGCAAATCCGTCCCCGGCATCCCCACGGGGCGGGAGGTGGAGTGGCAGCCGCTGGTGGACTACCGGCGCTTCGACGTGAGCGAGACCACCATCCATGGCGCCGTGGCCTGGTGGAGCGGCGACAAGCTCATCCACAGCTTCGGCGGCAATGTGCTCTGCTACGGGCGCAGCATGATGAAGCCGCTCATGGTGAAAGTCTTCGCGAAGGAATTGGAGGATTGCACCTGGGAGCAGCGAGCCATCGCTGTGGCCAGCCACAACGGCGACACGGAGCATGTGGCCGCGGCCATGTCGCTCCTGCCCGAGGGCGAGCACGGCCTCATGCTCACGCCCCTGGATGTGCCCCTCATCCAGTTCGGCCGCCAGGTGCGCCGCCCCCGCCGCTGGTACCACTGCTGCTCCGGCGAACACGCGGCCATCCTCCGGGGCTGCCGCGCCAAAGGCTGGAACCGCGCGGGCTACATGCTGCCCCAGCATCCTTTCTTCGTGGCCTACCTGGAGGAGCTGCGCCGCTTCCTCGGTCCCGGCTGGGAGCCGCTGCGCGTGGCCAAGGATGGATGCGGCCTGCCCACTGTGAGCAACACCGTCACAGAGCTGGCGCGGCTCTACGCGGGGCTCGTGCGAGTGAAGGACGAGGACTGGATCTGGGAGGCCATGGTGCGCCACCCCGATCTCGTGGGCGGCTTCAACCGCCTGGACTCCACGATCCTGAAAGCCTGTGAGGGCCGCGTCATCGCCAAGGAGGGCGCCGACGGCCTGCTGGGCATGGCCATCCAGCATCTGGACTATCCGGAGGGCCTCGGCATCGTCATCAAGATCGCCCACGGGTGGAACGCCCAGGCGACCTGGTACATCGCCCGGGCCATCCTGGGCACGCTGGGCTTCACCTTGCGCAACCCCTATGCCCTCCGCCGCCAGAAGGCCTTCCTCGTGCCCGGCATCGTGCCGCCGGAGCTGCTTCCTAAACTGGAGCAGATCCCCACCTGGGACGACTGGGACCCCGACCAGGACCGCTGGACCTACGATTGGCACGATTATGCGGATGGCGGCCGGGGGCAGATGGCATGAGTGGCACAGTTCAGATGCTTCTGGGCATGTGGTCGCAAATTGCGACCACATGGTCGACCTTCTCCATAAAGATCAGCCCATGAGCATCCCGGGACTCCGCAACCTCGTGAACGGCGCCTTCGTCTCCGCGAAAGAGGGCGGGCTTCTCGATAATCTAGGCCCGGCCACAGGTGAGATCATCGCGCGCATCCCGCGTTCCACGAAGGCCGATGTGGACGCGGCGGTGGCCGCGGCGAAGACGGCGCTGCCCGCGTGGGCAAAGACGCCCGTCGCCGAGCGCGCGGCCCTGCTGGACCGTGTGGCGGACCGTCTCGAAGCGCGCCTCGACGAACTGGCGGCGCTGGAATCGCGGGACACGGGCAAACCCGTCTCGCTGGCGAAGAGCCTCGACATCCCCCGGGCCATCGCCAACTTCCGCTTCTTCGCCGACCTCGTGCGCACGCAGCCCGGCGAGAGCAGCGCCATGGCGGACGCGCTCAACTACACGCACCGCGCCCCCGCGGGCGTCTGCGCGCTCATCACGCCCTGGAACCTGCCCCTCTACCTGCTGAGCTGGAAGACGGCCCCGGCCCTCGCCATGGGCAACACCATCGTGGCCAAACCCAGCGAGCTGACGCCCATGACGGCCTCTGTATTGGCGGAGATCCTCATGGAAGCCGGATGTCCGTCCGGTGTCTTCAACCTCGTCCATGGCCTGGGCGCGGAGGCGGGCGACGCCCTCGTCTCCCATCCCGATGTGGCCCTGGTCTCCTTCACGGGCGGCACTGCCACGGGCGCCAAGGTCGCCGCGACCGCCGCGCCCCAGTTCAAGAAACTCTCGCTGGAACTGGGCGGCAAGAATCCCAGCCTCGTCTTCGCCGACTGCGATTTCGACAAGACGGTGCAGGGCGTCATCCGTTCCGCCTTCCTCAATCAGGGCCAGATCTGCCTCTGTGGCTCGCGCATCCTCGTGGAACGCCCGCTGCATGATCGTTTCGTGGACGCCCTGCTCGAAGAGCTGAAGGCTTGGAAGGTCGGTGATCCCGCCGATCCCGCCACGAAGATCGGCGCCACCATCTCCGCGGACCACCGCGAGAAGGTCGAAGGCTACTTGAAGCTGGCGATGGACGAGGGCGGCACGATCCGCTGCGGCGGGAAACGGCCCGGCCTGCCCGCGCCCTTCGATGGCGGCTTCTTCCTGGAACCTACGGTCATCACGGGCCTGAACGCCACCTGCCGTGCGGCCACGGAAGAGATTTTCGGTCCCGTCGTCACCGTGCATCCCTTCGACACGGAAGAAGAAGCGCTCCGGATTGCCAATGGCACCAAGTACGGCCTCGCCGCCAGCGTGTGGACATCAGATCTGAAGCGCGCCCACCGCGTGTCGCAGGCGCTGGAGAGCGGCATGGTGTGGGTGAACACCTGGCTGCATCGGGACCTGCGCGTCCCCTTCGGCGGCGTGAAGGCCAGCGGCGTGGGCCGCGAAGGCGGCCGCTACAGCCTGGAATTCTTCAGCGAAGCCAAGAACATCTGCATCCACCTTGGAGGCCCCGCATGAGCAGTGGCCGCATCGTCGCGGGCGTCCTCGCCCCCCATCCGCCGCATCTCGTCTACGCGGAGAACCCGCCCCAGAACGAGCCGCGCTCCGAGGGCGGCTGGGAGACGCTGCGCTGGGGCTACGAGCGCCTGAGGAAGAAGCTGGCGGCCACGGACTACGATGTGCTTGTCGTCCATTCGCCCCACTGGAAGACCCGCACGGGGAACCATGTGCTCGCCGTGCCCGAGCTCTCGGGCCTCAGCGTGGACCCCGTCTTCCCGAACCTCTTCCGCTACACCTTCGACCTGAAGGTGGATGTGGAACTGGCGAAGGGCCTTGTCGCGGAGGGCCGCGCCGCCGGCCTCGAAATGGTGCCCATGGAGAATCCCGCCTTCCGCGTGGACTACGGCACGATCATCAGCTGCCACCTGGCGAACCCCGCCTGGGACAAGCCCATCGTGGCGATCTCGAGCAACAGCGGGCATTTCGACTACAGCAACGAAGTGGGCGAGGCCGAGATGGCCCGCCTCGGCGAAGCCACGGCGAAGGCCATCGAGAAGAGCGGGAAGAAAGCCGTGCTGCTGGCCTCCAACAGCCTCAGCCACCGCCACTTCACCACGGAGCCCGAACTGCCCGAAGACATGTCCAAAGAGCACATCTACCACCATGGCCAGTACCTCTGGGACATGAAGGTGATCCAGCTCATGAAGGAGGGCCGCACCCGCGAGCTCGCGGACCTCATGCCCGACTTCATCGACCAGGCCCTCAGCGAGTGCCGGGACGGCTGCCTCTCCTGGATGCTCGCGGCCCTGGGCCACCCCACCTATCCCGCCGAGGTCTACGCCTACGGCACCGTCATCGGCACCGGCAACGCGGTGGTGGGATGGCATCCCGACGCGCGCGAGGTGAAGGCATGATCCTCCAGGGCTACCTCGTCCCCGGCAAGCCGCTGCCGCTTCTCGCGCCGGAGAAGAACCCCGCTTGGGCCGAGCTGCGGCGCGGCTTCGAGACGGCGCGGGACGAGATCCGCGCGAGCGGGGCGGACCTGCTGCTCCTCTATTCCACCCAGTGGCTCAATGTCATCGGCCACCAGATCCAGGCGGATCCGGCGCCCGAATGGGTCCATGTGGACCAGGACTTCCACACTTTCGGAACCATGTCCTACAAGTTCCGCATGGACCCAGTCTTCGCGAAGGCCTACGAAGCCGCGGCGCGGGCCCGGGGACTCCACGCGCGGACCGTCAGCTACCGGGGCTTTCCGCTCGACAGCGGCGTCATCCAGGCTCTCCAGTTGCTGAATCCGGACAACGCGATCCCCGCCTGCATCGTGGGCTGCAACATGTACGCGGACCGGGGGGAGACGATCGTGCTGGGCAAGGCCGCGGCGGAGGCCATCGCGGCCTCCGGCCGCAAAGCCGTCGTCGTGTCCGTGTCGGCGCTCTCCAACCGGATCTTCTCCAAACAGATCGACCCGAAGGATGACCGTCTCTACAGCGCCAAGGACGACGAGTGGAATCGCAAGGTGCTGGAGATGCTCGGTGAAGGCCGTCTTGAGGATGTGAGCCAGGTGGCGCGCGACTTCGCAGCCCAGGCCAGTGGTGAGCAGCGGGGCAAGGCCTTCTGGTGGCTGGCGGCAGCCATGGGCCAGCACAACGGCTACGACGGGACGGTGCACGCCTACGGGCCCCTCTGGGGCAGTGGCGGCGCCGTCGTGGGCCTCCGCCCCAACCCGGCCAAGGACCGCAGCCGCGAATTCGACGAGGGCGAAGTGCAGACCTTCACCGGCGACCGCGGCGTGCTGAGCGCGGCGACCGCCGCACCGGCCTCCGCGCCTGAGCCCGCGCCCATCGCTCCGCGCCCTTCGGATCCCATCCGCGCCGACGCCGCTCCCAAGCCCGTGGGGGCCTACCCCCACGCGCGGCGGGAGGGCGACCTCCTCTTCCTCAGCGGCATCGGACCGCGGCAGGCCGGCTCGGACGAGATCCCCGGCGGGCCTGTGCGCAACACGGATGGCTCGGCGAGGGACTACGACGCCACGGCCCAGACGAAAGCCGTCATCGAGAACATCAAGACCATCCTTGAAGCCGCCGGATCCAGCCTCGACAAGGTGGTGGACTGCCAATGCTTCCTCATCGACATGGCCCGCGACTTCAAAGCCTTCAACGCGGTCTACGCCTCTTACTTCACGAGCATCCAGGCCACCCGCACGACGGTGGAAGTGCGGGCGCTCCCCACGCCCATCGCCGTGGAGATGAAAGTCATCGCGAAAGCGTGATGTGAAAATCCACGACATCTCCCCCCTCATCTCGCCGCGCCTCGCCGTGTGGCCGGGGGATGTGGCGTTCCGGCGGCGGGTGGCCGTGTCCATGGCGGAGGGCGGGAACCTTGACCTCAGCAGCATGACGGCGACGCTGCACCTGGGCGCCCATGCGGACGCGCCTTCCCATTACGCTGCCGGCGCGCAGGGGATGGACGCGGTGGATCTCACGCCCTACTACGGCTCCTGCCAAGTGCTGCGGGTGACGGTGGAACGCGCCGAGCGGATTCTTCCGCATCATCTGAAGGAGGAGATCGCCGCTCCGCGCGTGCTCTTCCACACGGGCACCTTCCCGGATCCCGAGACCTGGAACACCGACTTCGCGAGCCTCTCGCCGGAACTCGTCGAGCACCTGCATGGCAAGGGAGTCCTGCTCGTGGGCCTCGACACGCCCAGCGTGGACCCCTTCGAGAGCAAGGCGCTCGAATCGCATCAGGCCCTCGCCCGCACGGGCATGAGGAACCTCGAAGGCCTCGTCCTGGACGCGGTGCCCGGAGGCCTCTACACGCTGGCGGCCCTTCCGCTGAAGCTCGAGGGCGCCGACGCTTCGCCCCTGCGCGCGGTGCTCATCGAAGGCTAGCGACCACCTCATCCGTGGTGGCGATGGTGGCGAACTCGCCCCGCAGTTCCGCAAGACCGATGCGGTGCATGGTGGCGGCGGGGATGACGCCTTCCTCGTCCCTGAAATCGAAAGTGGCGCAGGCATCGGACACCAGCGTGGTGTCGAAACCCAGATTCCCGGCCATGCGCGTGGAGGTGCTCACGCAGTGGTTCGTGGTGATGCCCGCGATGACGAGGGCCGTGATGCCTCGTGCCCGGAGGTGCTCCTCCAGGCCGGTCCCGATGAAGGCGCTGTTCACGGACTTCGGGAAGACGGGTTCGTCCGCCAGCGGCACGGCTTCGGCCTTGATGAGGTTGCCGGGCTGATCCGGCCGGAGGGTCGAACCCGGCTCCACACTGTCGTGCTTCACATGGACCACGGGCAGGCCCTTCGCCCGGAATGCCGCCAGCAGACGCGCGATGGCGGTCTCGGCCCCAGGGTTGTTGCGGGGGCCCCAGACGGGATCGTCGAAGGCCTGCTGGACATCGATGAGAAGCAGGGCTTTGTTCATGCGCAATTCTCCGTCTGGCCGCTCTCGCCGAGAAGTCCCATGAGCGCCTCGCGCCTAAGCGCGGACAGCAGGCCTCGCAGCTCGCAAAGATGCCCGTGGTCGTGCGCGAGGATGCGCGCGGGCAATTCCGCCAGGCTCATCACGCCCATGCCCTGCTGCTCACCGAGCCGCCCCCATTCCGCTTCGCGCAGGCGGCTGAAGGCCTCCAGCGTGCGGGCCCGGGCGGCACTGAAGCGGCGCAACCCCTCAGCGGGGTCCAGAGCCAGATAGTCGCGGGCCCTGGCAGCCGCCGCGCCGTCGAAGTCCGGCAGGAAGGGTCGCTCCTCCTCCAGCATCCTCCGCAGCCGCACCTGGAAAGCCTCCGTCTCCAGATCCGCGAGGTGCCAGAGGTGCTCGCTGAACGCGAAGCCATGGCCATCGGGCCGCACGCGGTGCAATTCCCGCTCCAACGCCACGAAGAGCGCGGAAAGGCGCCGGGGCGTGGCGGACAGCGAGGCCGTGTTCACGCGGCCTCCTCCGACCTCAGGCGGAGCGCCGGCCGCAGCTGCACGATCGCCACTCCCGCCAGCACCACGGCCATGCCCAGCGCCATGCGGGCGTTGAAGGGCTCCTTCAGGAACGCGCAGCCCAGGAGGACGGCCACGAGCGGGTTCAGGTAGGCGTAGGTGCCCATCTTCGCGGGGCTCCAGACCTTGGCGATGTAGACATAGGCCGTGAACGCCACCACGGAACCGAAGATCACGAGATAGGCAAGAGCCGAGAGGGCCTTCGCCGTGAGCGGGGCGTGGGTGTAGCCGCCGGTCCCCAGGGCGATGAGATGGCAGAGCAAGGCCGCCGCCAGCATCTCCACGCCCACATTGGTCATGAGACCGCCGCCCTTCACATGACGTTTGCCGTGGATGGTGCCGAAAGACCAGAGCGCCACCGCCAGCAGCAGGATGGCCACGCCCCGGGGATCCACGGAGCCTTCCAGCGGGTTCGTGAGGATGCCCACGCCGCCGAGACCCAGGGCCAGTCCCGTCCAGGTGCGGCCGCTGAGGCGTTCCCGGTCCCAGAGCGCGAGGCCCAGGGGCACCAGGGCACTGAGGATGGCGGCCACGCCGCTGCTCACGCGGGTCTCGGAGCAGGCGACGAGTGAGTTCGCGCCCGCCAAGAGGAAGGCGCCCACCAAGGCCAGGTGCGGCAGGTTCTCGCGCGTGGGCAGCGGTTCGCCCTGGAGCCGCCCGATGAGCAGCGCCAGCAGGGCGCCTGCCGTGAAGCGCCAGGCCATCATCCCGTAAGGCGTGAAGGCCTGGATGCCGAGGGCCATGGCGAAATAGGTGGAGCCCCAGACGAGCGCCACGGTGGCATAAGCGATCCAAGCGAGCATCAGGCGGTCTCCGTGGCGGTTTCGGGTTTGGGCGAAGGCCTCAGCTGCACGAGGGCCACGCTGGCGAGGACGATGAGCATGCCCAGGACCATGCAGCCGTTGAAGGGCTCCTTCAGCCAGGCGCAGCCCAGCACCACCGCCACGATAGGGTTGAGGTAGGCGTAGGTGCCCATCTTCGCGGGCGTCCATGCCTTCGCCAGGTACATGTAAGCCGTGAAGGCGATGACGGACCCGAAAACGGCGAGGTAGAGCATGGCCAGCAGGGCCTTCGTGGTGAGCGCGGCGTGTTGGTGTCCGCCGGCGAGAGGCGCCGCCAGATGCGCGACCACGGCCGCGGCCAGCATCTCCAAGCCCACCTGGGTCATGAGTCCGCCCTTCCGGATGTGGCGCTTGCCGTGGATGGTGCCGAAGGACCAGAGCGCGACAGCCAGCAGCAGGGCGCCGACGCCTTCGAGATCTACGGTTCCCGAAAGCGGATCCGTGAGCACCGCCAGCCCCAGCAGGCCCAGACCCAGGCCCGACCAGGCGCGGAGGTCGAGGCGCTCGTGGGCGAAGAAGGCGAGGCCAACCGGGACCAGGGCGCAAAGGATGGCGGCGATGCCGGTGCTCACCCGCGTCTCGGCCCAGGATACGAGGGCGTTCGAGCCTGCCAGCAGCAGGACGCCCACGAGCGCCAGATGGGGCAGGTCGCGCTGTTCCGGCAGCGGCTCGCGGAGAACACGTCCCAGGACCAGCGCCAGTGCGGCGCCGATCGTGAAGCGCCAGGCGACCAGGCCGTAGGCCGTGTAGGACTCCAGCCCCAGCGCGATGGCGAAGTAGGTGCTGCCCCACACGAGGGCGATGGTGGCGTAGGCCAGCCAGGCGAGCATCAGACCCCTCCTTCTAGGACCGGCACGGGGCTCCTCGGCGCGTACTCCACCAGGGCCACGCCCGCGAGGATCGTGAGCACGCCCAGCCCCATGCGCAGCGTGAAGGGTTCGTGCAGCCACCAGGCGCCGACGGACACGGCCACGATGGCGTTGAGGTAGGTGTAGGTGCCGACCCGCGAGGCGGGCCAGACCTCCAGCAGGTAGAGGTAGGCGCTGAAGGCCATCAGCGAGCCCACCAGCGTCAGGTAGGCCGTCGCGCCCGCGGCCTCCCGCGTGAGCGCCCCGTGGAGGATGCGGCCCGTGGGCGCCGTGATGAGCAGCGCGGGCAGTCCGCCTGCGAGCATCTGCCACCCGCTGCGGGTGAAGGTCGCGCTGCTGCGGTAGCGCGCGCGGCCGAGCAGTGATCCGAAGGACCAGAAGACATTGCTGCCAAGAGCCGCCAGCGCGCCGCCGACGCTGAAAGCCTCGCCCGCGCTCAGGCCCGCCACCAGCGCGACGCCCGTGAATCCGAGCGCGAGACCGAGCCAGGCGGGCCAGGTCAGCTTCTCCCGCCCCATCAGCACAAGCATCACCGGGAGGGTCGCTGTGAGCACCGCCGTGAGGCCGCTGGAGAGCGTCAGTTCCGCCCAGAACATCAGTGTGTAGGTGCACAGGATCATGACGAGGCCCGTCATCAGCACGGTGGACCACTCTCCCCGCGCGGGAGGCTTCTCGCCGCGCAGCCTCCCGATGCCGATGGCCAGTAGCCCCGCCGCCACGAAGCGCACGCCCACCAGGCCCAGGGGAGTGAAGACTTTCACGGCCACCGCGATGCCGGCGAAGGTGGTGCCCCACACAAGCGCGATGAAGGCGAAAGCGATCCAGGCGAGCATCAGGGCCGCTCCATCCCGTAGGCGCGGGTGACAGTGGCGACGCGGGCCTCGAAAGCCTCGTACCACCGCGAGTGGCCCAGGGCCTGGGCCTTCAGGTGCTCGCCCACCTGCTTCCAGGCACGGGCGCTGGCCTCATCTTTCCAGTAGCTCACGGTGATGCCGAAGCCGTCCTCTCCCCGCGCGCTTTCCACGCCGAGGAAGCCGGGGTGCTGCGCTGCCAGCTCTGCCATGCGCTCCGACATGGCACCGTAGCCCTGGTCGCCGTGGGTGCGGCGGCTGCTGAAGATGACGGCCACATAGGGCGGCTCGGGCGTGCGGGCGATCACGGCTTCACCTTGCGGACTTCACGCTTCGGCTCCAGGGCCACGGCGGGCTTCCCCTCCAACGGAAAGGGGCTGGGACCGGGCTTCTCGAAATGGGTCTGGAGGACGACGGTGGTGCGCGTGGTCACCTGGGGTCCCATAGCGCGTAGGCGGCGCAGGCGCTCGTTCATGCCCGCGGGCGTGTCCGCCACCATCTTGATGAGGAGGCAGTCTTCGCCCGCCACCGTGTGGGCTTCCAGGATGTCGGGCTCCCGCTCGATGGCCTGGATGAATTTGCGCTCCAGCATCTCGTCGTTGTTGGCGCGGTAGCGCACGGCCACGAAGGCCACCACCGGCTTGCCCGCGGCCGCCGCGCTCACCCGCGCCGCGTAGCCCGCGAGGAGGCCCGCGGCCTCCAGCCGCTTCACGCGATCGATGACGGTGGGGCGGCTCACGCCCAAGCGCTCCGCCAACTCCGCGTGGGTCATCCGCCCTTCTGCTTGAAGCAGCGCCACCAAGTGGCGGTTGAGATCGTCTTCCATCAGGTGCTTCATGGCGGCTCCTCTGGATGGGAAATTTTGGACCCGACCTAGCATTGAGAAAAGCAAAACATTCAATCTTGTTTCATTATGTAAAGACTTGCCACTTCGCAAACCCAGGCCCGCCACCTTGCGCCTTGTCATTCCGGCAAGTGGAAAGCCCGGTCATCCTGGGTGTCCTTCCCGAGGCGAGCATGGATCCCGAATCTCCCGAACTGGCGTCGCTGCAGTCCCGCGTGGCGGCGCTGGAAGCGCAGGTGGCGCAGTTGATGGGCCGCAGCGCGGCTCCTGCCGCACGCCCGGCGGCGTCCGCCCCGCGGCCCTTGCCGCCCCGGCCCGCGCCCAAACCCGCGAAGCCCGCCAATCCCGGCCTCGTCATCGCCGCCATCGGCGCGGGCATCTTCCTCATCGGCGCCATCTTCTTCCTCTGGTGGTCCATCCAGCAGGGCTGGCTCGGGCCCGCGCCCCGCATGGCCCTGGGCATCCTCGCAGGCGCCGCCATCTCGGCGGGCGCGGCGCGCATGATCCTGAAAGGAACGCGCAAACTGAGCGTCTGCGTGCTGACGGCGGGCCTCGGCACACTCATGTTCAGCCTCTACTTCGCCGCCACCTCGTCGCATCTCATCCCGCCCTCATTGGGCTTCGCGGGCACGGCTGTTGCCCTGATCTTTGCAGGAGGCCTCGCGGCCCGCGCGAAGTCCGGCGGCGCGCTCTCCGTGGGCCTGCTGGCGGGCTTCATCGCGCCCATCGCCTTCAGCGAAGGCGGTCATCACGAAGTGGCGCTCGCCGTCTACCTCGCCGTCCTCCTGGGCGCCGCGCTGCTCGTGCCTTACCTCTCGGGAACCGGCGCGCGCTGGATGGGCACGCGCATCCTCGCCCTGCTGGGCACGGACGCGCTGCTCTGCGCCGCTTGCGCGGATGTGTTGAAGGCCGACGCGGGCGCGCTGCTGATCCTCCTCGCCCTCCATGCCGTGCTGGCGGGGCTGTGGCTCTGGCTGCCGAAGCACGCGGAGCGGCCCCGCGGCGCGCTCCTGCTCTGGATGCTGGAGGACGCCGCGCTCTCGGGCCTCGCCTTCCTTGCCTGGAAGGAACTGGGCTGGATGAGCGAAGGCTTCGCGGCGCCGCTGCTCCTCCTGGGCGCCGCCAACCTCGCGCTCGTGAAACCGCTCCGCGCGAGACTCGGTGACCGTTCCGCGGATCTCGGACTGATCGCGCTCGCCGCGGCCCATCTCGCGCTCGCGCTCCCCGTGGCTCTGGCCTGGTCCTGGGCCGGGGTGTCCTGGGGTCTGCTGGCCCTCTGCTTCTCCGCCGCCGCGACGCTGGCGGAGGAGGATGCGGGCACCGGCGTGAAGGCGCTGCACTTCCAGCTGCTGGCCCTGGGCTTCGCCATCCTCGCCTCGTTCCGCTGGCTGGTGGCGAACGCCGACATCTGGAGCCCCGCCTGCCTCACCACCAGCGGCACCCCCTTCTTCAACGCGGCCTTCGCCACAGGCCTGCTGGCCGCGCTGGCCTGGCTGATGCTGGCCCGCAGGGGCTCTCTGCGCATCCTTGGCTTCCTGGGCGTCGAGGGCATGGCCCACATCCTCATTCCGCTGGAGATCGGCTACGCCTTCACCAAACACGGTGCGCATTGGCGCCAGGCGGGGTTGACCTTCACCTTCCTCTGGGCTCTCAGCGGCGCGGCCCACTGGCTCGCGAGCCTGAAGCGCGAAGGCTCCGAAGGCAAAGCGCTGGCCATCGCGGGCTATGTATGGCTGGCCTTCGCGGCATTGAAGCTCATGATCGTGGATCTTAGCGGCGCGGGCATGGGTTGGCGCGCGCTGGCCTTCCTGCTCGTGGGTGGCATCTTCCTCACCGTGGCCCTGCTGGGCAACCGCCTCCGCCCCCGGAGCGACGCATGAAACTGCCCGCCATTCTGCTCGCCGCTTCACTGCTGCCCGCGCAAACACCGATCCGCCGCCCCATCGCGCCCGCGACCACCAACGGCTGGGCCCGCGTGGTGGTGGACGATGATGGCACCCAAGGCGTCTGGATCGGCGACGCCCAGGGCCGCAGCGTGCCATTCCTCTGGGAATCGGACGCGAAATGGTCCGCCCTCCCGCTGCAGACGCTCCATCCCATCTTCGGCAAGGATCCGCAGAGCCATCCCACGGCCGCCTTCACGCTACATGCGCCCGAGGGCTTCTCCCGCGGCGACCGCGAACAGGTGAAGCTCGACTTCGCGCTGGAAGCTCCCGCCACGCCCTGGACCTGCCGCGTGGAGATCGCGCGGCGCGGCGATGGCGGCGCCTTCATCACGATGAACGATGTAAGCCGCTTCCTCTATGACTTCGGCGCCGACCGCCGCGCCACCTCCATCACGACTCCCTGGGACTCGGACGACTACCGCCTCACACTCATCCCTGTGCAGGGTGCGGCACCGAAGCTGAGGGGGGTGGATGCCTCCGCCTGCACGCTGCCTTCGGAACTGAAGGCGGATGAGCGATTGAACCTCATCTTCCATCCCGCGATCAAAGGGGATGGATTCAAGGACATGGTCCATGCGGACCTGGGCCGGTCAAGCAAGGTGATCGCCTTGGAAGTAACACTCCAGCCCCCCGTCGCGCCCGTTCCGGTGAGCGCGGATTCCATCCACCCGGATCGGAACGGCGCCATCTATGAACCCTACGGCATCGGCAGCTCGGAACTCTGGAACCTTCCCGCTCTTGGAACCGTCGGCACGCGCATTCCCATCGACAGTCCGGAAGTGGAATATCTGCATCTCGATCTTCCGAACGGCGTGGCTGTCCAATCTGCGGTCGCCCTCATCCGACACCGGCGCCTCTTCTTCCCGGCGGAGGCGGGGCAAACCTACTTCCTCCACTCGGGCGCCCTCGCCAAAGCGGCGCCGGGCTCCCTGGGTGAGCTGCCCGCCTCCAGCCGGGCCTTCTACACCGGCACGCCCCTGGCCCTGGGCGCGACGGAACCAGACGCCCAAGCCGTCGTGGCCGCGCCGGACCCCGCCGCCCGCCTGCGGCGCCTCCTGCCCTGGGCCGTGGGCCTCGTGATCCTGCTCCTGGGCTTCTGGGGTCTGCGCCTCATGCGCCGTCCGGATCTACACTGAAGGCTGGAGGGCTCCGTGGCCTTTGACTTCGCCCATCCCTGGACCGACGAGAGCTTCTTCCTCATTTCGGGGCCCTGCGTCATCGAAAGCCGCGAGCACGCGCAGCTCATGTCGAAGGAACTGAAGAGGCTCGCAGACGCCCGCGGCATCCCCTTCCTCTACAAATCCAGTTTCGACAAGGCGAACCGCACGAGCCTCGGCAGCGCCCGCGGCCCCGGCATGGACGCGGGGCTGGACATCCTTGCCGAGGTGCGCGAAACCCTGGGCGTGCCCGTGCTCACGGATGTGCACGAGTCCATCCAGTGTGAAGCCGTGGGCAAGGCCGTGGATGTGCTCCAGATCCCCGCCTTTCTCTGCCGCCAGACGGATCTGCTCCTGGCCGCCGGTGCCACGGGCCGGACCGTGAATGTGAAGAAGGGCCAATTCCTTGCGCCCTGGGACCTCCAGCACGCCGTAAAGAAGATCCGCAGCGCGGAGGGCGGCGGGCCCGTGTGGGTGACGGAGCGGGGTTCCAGCTTCGGCTACGGCAACCTCGTGGTGGATTTCCAGAGCTTCCCGCACCTGCGCAAGACCGGCTGCCCGGTCGTCTTCGACGCCACGCACTCGGTGCAGAAACCGGGCGCCCTGGGCGACAAGACCGGCGGCGCCCGGGAGATGATCCCCACGCTGGCCCGCGCGGCGGCCACGGCGGTGGACGGCTTCTTCTTCGAGGTCCACGATTGCCCCGAGAAGGCTTTCAGCGACGGACCCAACGCCATGCGGCTCTCGGAGTTCGGAGATCTGCTGGACCAGCTGCTCGTCATCTGGCGCGCGGCCCGCAAGGCCGCGCTGACGGACCCCGCTTCCAAGGGCTGAACCCCATGCCCTCCCTGCGCTCAGGCCGCGACCTCGAGTTGCGCCCGTTGCGGCTCGCGGACGCTTCCGCCCTCTTCGCGCTCGTGGATGCGGATCGCGCGAAGCTCCGGCGCTGGCTGCCCTGGGTGGACACGAACACGGGCGTGGAGCATACCCGCGCCTTCATCCGCGCCCATCAGGGGCTGGCGAAGAAGCGCCAGGCCCTCACCTTCGGCCTGTGGTGGAAGGGGCGGCTCTGCGGCGTCGCGGGGCTGCACAGCTTCGACGCGGAGAACGCCAGCGCGGCCGTGGGTTACTGGCTCGCCTCGACGGCAGAGGGGCACGGCCTCATGACCCGCGCGGTCTCACGGTTGCTGGACCAGGCTTTCGGGGCGTTGAAGCTGCACCGCGTTGAACTGCGGGCCGGGGTGCGAAATCGGAAATCCCGCGCCATCGCCGGGCGGCTGAGCTTCCGGCATGAAGGCACGGCTCGCGGCGCCCAGGCGCTGCGAGGGCGTTACATCGACCTCGCCGTCTACGCCTTGGAGGCGAAGGACTGGCTCACTCGATCCCGGCCGCGTAAGTGAGGTTCAGCAGCGCCATGGCGCGGGTGACCTTGCCGATGCTGTTGTGCAGGGTGTCGGTGTACGAGATGCCCCGGGCCTCCAGCGCCTCGTAGTCGAAGTTGCCCTGGCCGCTCAGATCGAAACAGAGGGCGCCATCCTTGATCCAGTCGGTGCGGATCTGGTACCCGGCCGCAGGCACGGCGCTCACGATGACATCCGCCAGCTTGATGAACTGCTCCAGGTGTTTCACATTCGTGTTCGCGTGGCAGATGATGGGCGTGCCCTTGAGGTTCGCCACCATCGCGTTGAGCGGGCGGCCGATGCGCAGCGAGTCGTTGATGATGAGCAC
>Ga0210400_10000608_pt1 | contig 38870 bp, 28 predicted proteins | sample IncBWH26MmetaG_FD_155456 | JGI IMG/M metagenome (GOLD analysis project Ga0210400, IMG submission 155456) | Forest soil microbial communities from Barre Woods Harvard Forest LTER site, Petersham, Massachusetts, United States - Inc-BW-H-26-M | ecosystem: Environmental > Terrestrial > Soil >... | reverse complement strand
GTGGCCGGTGCCGTTGCCGTGGGGCGGATCTACTACGGCATTCGCAAGGGCAAGGAAAAGACCGAAAAGGACTGGGACGAGCGGCTCATCGAGCGCTTGCGCAAGTCGGGGTCCGATCCCTTCCAGCCGCATGAGGTGGATTTTTTCATGGCGCTGCCTTCGGAAGCGGCCGGCCGCGCCGTCGCAGCGCTACTGGAATCGGAAGGCTACCGGGTTGATGTGAAGCCGGCGCCGGACAATCCGGTTGATCACCCCTTCAGCCTGCACGCCACCAAGTCGCTGCGGCTGTCGGTGCCCGGGATGCGCGAATTGACGGCGCACTTCCAGGGGCTGGCCCGGACCCATGGCGGTTACTACGACGGCTGGTCGGCGGCAGTCGTGCCGCATGAGCCGAAGGCCCCCTAGCGCTTCTCGGTCTGGCGCCGCACGGCCTCGGCGGCGGCGGCGACCGCCGCGGGATCGCCCAGATAGCGGCTGCTGAGCGGGGCCAGCTTCGCGTCCAGTTCATACAGCAGCGGCACACCGGTCGGGATATTCAGCTCGACGATCTCGGCCTCGGAGCGGTTGTCCAGCATCTTCACCATCGCCCGCAGACTGTTGCCGTGGGCGGTCACCAGGACATTGCGCCCGGCGCGCAGCGGCGGGGCAATGCGCTCGTTCCAGAACGGCAACACGCGCCCGAGGGTGTCCTTGAGGGACTCGGTCGCCGGCAGCAAGGCCGGATCCACATCGCGGTAGCGCGGATCGTGCCGCGGATGGCGCGGATCATCCAGCGCCAGGGCCGGCGGCGGAATGTCGTAGCTGCGGCGCCAGATCTTCACCTGTGCTTCGCCATGCTGCTCGACCGTCTGGGCCTTGTTCAGTCCCTGCAGGGCGCCGTAATGGCGTTCGTTCAGGCGCCAGCTGCGCTCCACCGGCACCCACATCCGATCGGTTTCATCCAGGATGAACCACAAGGTTCTGATGGCACGCTTCAACACCGAAGTGAAGGCCAGATCGATGCTGAGCTTTTCCGCCAGGATCTGCTGTCCGGCACTGCACGCCTCGATGCGTCCCTGTTCGGAGAGGTCCACGTCGTGCCAACCCGTGAACAGATTTTCGACGTTCCAGATGCTCTGGCCGTGGCGGACGAGGATAAGTTTTCCCGGCATGGTGGGTACTGTACCGCTTCGGCCGCCCGACCGTCAGCCCGTCAGGCGACGCAGGGCCTCGGCGCCGACCGACAGCGTCGCAAAGTCGGACTTGCCGCTCGTGCGCATGTCGGCCTGCATGCGTTCCCATTGGACGAGGTTCCCGGCATTGGCGCCGACCCAGGCCTTGAGGCGCGCCGCGGGACCTGAGCGGCCGGGCTGATCCAGCACCTGCTGTGCCAGCAGCCGCTGCGAATGAAACACGCTGTCACGCAGCCCGGCGCGCGCCACGGCCTGCCAGTTGCCATCGATCTGCAGCGCGTTCACCTGGGCATGAATCCAGTCCAGGCCCAGGTGTGCGCCCAGTCCGAAATACACATGCGCGGCATCGCTCACCGACGCCTTGCTGTTGGCGGCCAGTTCAACCAGATCCAGGGCGCTGTTCTGCGCATCCAGCAACGCCATGCGCGCGGCCAGCAGCTGCGGTACCCCGGCGCTGGCATATCGGGCGAGCACGGCATCGTAGCCACTGCGCCATTGGCCCGCGAGCGCCCCGGCCAGATGGGCCGTGAGGCTGCGCACCGGCCCGCGCAAGCCGCTGACCGCGGCGTCGACCGACAGGGTCGGCCGGTGGGTCAGCAGCCAGTAGGTCAGGTGCCGCAACAGCCGGCCGGTCTCATACAGCATGGTGTACTGCATCGGCGCGGGAATCTTATTGTCGAGCGCCTCGATCTGCGACCACAGTTCGCGCATCTCAAAGACCTCGCGGGCCGCGGTGTAGGCGCGTGCCACGCGGGCGGGCGGCGCCCCCGTCTCTTCCTGGGCGCGGATCACGAAGCTCGGACCCATCCGGTTCACGAGGCTGTTGGTCGTGGCGGTGGCGATGATTTCACGACGCAGCCGATGGCGGCTGATGGCGCGGGCGAAGCGGGTACGCACGGCCTGCGGAAAATATCGCTCCAGCTCCTGGGACAGATACGGATCCTCCGGTACATCCGATGCGACCAGGTGATGGCTCAGCCAGATCTTGCTGTAGGACAGCAGCACGGCCAGCTCCGGCCGCGTCAGTCCCCGGGATTGCTTGTGGCGCTCGGCCAGCGTTTCATCATCCGGCAGGAATTCGATGCGGCGATTCAGATCGCCGCTGCGCTCCAGTCGGCGGATCAGATGTTGATGTTCCGGCAGCCGCGCCACGGCCTGGCTCTCCAGGGTGCTCAGGGCCTGGCTCTGCAGGTAATTGTTGCGCAGGACCAGGCTCGCCACATCCCCGGTCATGCGGGTCATGAGCTGATCGCGTTCCTGCAGGCGCAAGGTGCCCGCGAGCACCAGGGGATTGAGCAGGATCTTCAGATTCACCTCGACATCCGAGGTGTTGACCCCCGCGGAATTGTCGATGAAATCGGTATTCAGGCGGCCACCCTTCAGGGCGTATTCAACCCGGCCCAGCTGCGACAGTCCCAGATTCCCGCCTTCGCCCACGACCTTCGCGTGCAGCTCGGCGCCGTTGACGCGCAGCGCATCGTTGGCGCGATCACCGATCTGCGCCTGGGTTTCGGTCGTGGCTTTCACGTACGTGCCGATGCCGCCGTTCCACAGCAGATCCACCGGCATGCTCAGCATGGCGCGGATGATCTCCAGCGGCGTGGCGTTCGCCACGTCCAGTCCCAGCAGTTCACGTATCTGGGGGGACAGGGTGATGGACTTCGCCGCGCGCGCAAAGACGCCGCCGCCCGGGGAGATCAGTTTTTTCGAATAGTCGTCCCAGGAGGAGCGCGGCAGGCCGAACAGCCGCTCGCGCTCGGCGAAACTGGCCGCGACATCCGGCGTCGGGTCCAGAAAGATATGCCGGTGATCGAAGGCGGCGAGCAGGCGTATGTGCCGCGACAGCAGCATGCCGTTGCCGAAGACATCCCCGGACATGTCGCCGATGCCGCAGACGGAGAAGTCCTCGGCCTGGATGTCGCGGCCGAGCTCGCGGAAGTGACGCTTCACCGATTCCCAGGCGCCCCGCGCGGTGATACCCATTTTCTTATGGTCATAACCGGCCGAGCCGCCCGAGGCGAACGCATCCCCGAGCCAGAAGGAATATTCGGCCGACACCGCATTGGCGATATCGGAGAAGCTGGCCGTGCCCTTGTCGGCTGCGACCACCAGGTAAGGATCGTCCGCGTCGCACCTCACCGCCAGCGGTGGCGGCACGATGCGGCCGTTGACGATGTTGTCCGTGAGGTCGAGCAGCCCGCGCATGAAGATCTGGTAACAGCGGATCCCTTCGCGCTGGCGCTCCTCGGCGCTCGTGGCCTGCGGGCGCCTGACCACGAATCCACCCTTGGCGCCCATGGGCACGATCACGGTGTTCTTGACGTTCTGCGCCTTCATCAGTCCCAGCACTTCGGTGCGAAAGTCCTCGCGCCGATCCGACCAGCGGATGCCGCCGCGCGCCACCTGCGCCATGCGCAGATGAATGGCTTCGACCTCGGGGCTGTAGACGAATACTTCAAACAGCGGACGCGGCAGCGGCAGCTCGGGTATCGCCTGCGAGTCGAGCTTGAATGACAGGCACGGTCGCGGCACGCCGTCGTGCTGCTGCCAGAAATTGGTGCGCAACATGGCGCGAATCACGTGCAGGAAGGCGCGCAGGATGCGGTCTGCGTCCAGGCTGGTCACCGCTTCCAGATCATTCGCGATGGCCGCCTCCAGCGACCGGGTGCCGGCGCGTGCGGCCGCGGCACGGGCCGGGTTCAGCCGGCGCTCGAACAGCTGGAAAAGCTTCAGGGCAATGCCCGGACTGGTCTGCAGCACTCCCTCCATGTAGCGTTGGCTGAAGGGCAGGCCGGTCTGCAGCAGGTAGCGCCCGCAGGCGCGCAGCACCATGATTTCGCGCCCCGCCAGCCCGGTGAGCGGCAGCAGGCGATTGAAGCCGTCGTTCTCGGTCTGCCCGGTCCAGACGCTTTCGATGGCGGCGGTGAGCCGCTCACCGAGCTTGCCGATGTCAAATGGCGTGGCGTGGGCCAGTTCGAAATCCTGGATGCGCGCCGGCTGGCCGGCGGGCCACTGGATCTCATAGGGGTGCTCGGCAATCACGCGCAGGCCGAAGTTCTCCATGATCGGCACCACGTCGGAAATGGACGCGGCCGCCCCGCGGCGGAATAGCGTCAGGTGCAGCTGCGTCGCCGCCTCGCCCGCCGCGCGGTGCAGCCGCAGGCGCATGGCGTCAGGCTCAGCACCCAGCGCCACCAGTTCAGCGATATCCCCGAGCGCCGCGAGCGGCGTGACCTGTTCGGTGTAGGCCGCAGGAAACACCGTCGCGATGCGGGACCACAGATTCAAGGCCAGGCCCGCATCCATGCTGGCCGTGAGCGCCTCACGCAGTCCGGCGACCCAGGTGGAGGCCGCCTGCGCCAGCGCACGCTCGATTTTTGCCAGATCCACGCGCGCCGGCAGTTCCGGCCCCACGCGTACCACCACATGCAGTCGCGCCAGCGTGGATTCCGATATCTGAACCTGGGTCTCCACAGCCCGGCCGCGCAGCGCATCGCGCAGGACGGTCTCGATGCGCGCGGCGACCCGCGTGTCGTAGCGATCGCGCGGCACGTAGACCAGGCAGGAATAGAAGCGGCCGAAGGGATCGCGGCGGGCGAACAGCCGCACCTGCGCGCGCTCATACAGGTTGACGATGCCCCGCACGTTGCGGATCAATTCGGGCACGCTGGCCTGGAACAGCTCATCTCGCGGGTAGGTTTCCAGGACGTGCGCCACCGCCTTGGCATCGTGGCTGCCGGGCGCCGCATCGAAGGCGTCGATGACGGCGTTGATCTTGTGCTTCAGCAGCGGGATGGTGCGCGGACTGCTTTCGTAGGCGGAGGAGGTCCACAGGCCCAGGAAACGCTGCTCGCCCGTGACCCGGCCGCGTGCATCGAAGGTCCGCACGCCCACATAGTCCAGATAGCTGCCGCGGTGCACGGTGGCGCGCGAATTGGCCTTGGTGACCAGCACCGCGCGGGGCGCGCGGGCCTCACGTCGCAGCGCCCCGGTGAGCGTGGTGGGTGTCGGGCTGCCCACGCCGGGTCGGGAGGCGCGCAGCACCCCCAGGCCGCTTTGGGCCTGCGGCATGAGCACATCCTGGCGGGGGCCGCGCCGCAGGCGATAACGCCGATAGCCGAGGAAGGTGAAATGCCCCGCCATCATCCATTCCAGCAGCGACTCGGCCTCGGTGGCGTCCGCTTCGGGCGGCACGCCCGCGACCTTCAGGTCGCGCACCGCGGCACGGGCCTGATGCAACATGGGTTGCCAGTCGGCCACGGCCACCCGCACGTCGGCCAGGGTCGCGGTCAGCGCGCTTTGGATCAGCTGCAGCCTTTGCGGATCGATCTGCCGGTCCACCTCGAACAACTGCCAGGACTCGCGGCGCGCGGCGGGCGCATCGGTGGCGGCCAGCAGGCGACCGGCGCGATCACGCCGCACATCAAACAATGGATGAATGATCAGCTGCACGCCGATCCCGAGGCTGCTCAGGGCCAGCAGCAGCGAATCCACCAGGAAGGGCATGTCGTCGGTGACCACGGCGACCAGCGTGTGCAGGGCTGAGTCGATCTCGCCGTCGAGGAGGCAGACCACCGGGCGGCCCGCTGCGCGCTGCGCGCCGCTGCGGCGATGCGCCAGGGCAATGCTAGCCAGGTACTCCGGCCGACGTGCGAGCAGGTCCTCCTGCGCGACACCCTGAAAATAGTGCTTCAGAAAGGCGGCATCCGCGGCGCCGCCGGATTTGGCCGTCATGGCGCGCGCGGCCAGGACAATGCGCTCGATGATGCGAACGCGGGCCGCGGGAATCTCGCCTGACATGGCGCCAAGTATACCCCCGGCGCATGAGAATGGATCAGGGCCGATGCGGCTGCGACAGGTATTCGGGGGTCTGCATTTCCGCCAGGCGGCTGAGTACACGCTGGAACTCAAACTGCAGCCGCTCGCCCTGATACAGCTGCAACAGCGGCGCCGCGGCCGTGATGACCAGATTCACGCGACGGTCATACAGTTCGTCGACCAGCGCGATGAAGCGGCGTGCCGCATCCTCATGTTGCGCGGTCAGCACCGGGACATGCGCGAGCAGCACCGTGGGCCAGGTGCGTGCCACTTCGATGTAGTCCTCGAAGCTGCGCGGCCCTTCGCACAAGGCGTCGAATTCAAACCAGATGACGTGCCGGTCCATGGCCGTGGCGGGGATGTTGCGGCCCGCGATTTGGATTGCAACCGGCTTGGCTTCCCGGCCGTGGCTGAGGCCTTTGAACAGGCCGGCCAGTCGTGCCGCGGTGCCCGGCGTGGCGGTGAGAAGATAGGTTCCGGCGCGGGTGAGGCGGCGCAGCCGGTAATCCGTGCCGCCATCCACGGCCAGCACCTGCGTGTACTGCTGAATCAGCTCGATGGCCGGCAGGAAGCGCTGCCGCTGCAGGCCATCACGGTACAGTTCATCGGGCGGTGAATTCGAAGTCGCGACGAGGGTGACGCCGCGTTCGAACAACGCGGCCAGCAGCGTGCCCAGGATCATGGCATCGGCGATGTCGCTGACCTGGAACTCATCGAAACACAGCACCGCGACGCCGGCGGCGATGCTGTCGGCCACCCGCGCCAGCGGCGCCTGGTGACCGGCGTTGTCTTTCAGCCCGGCGTGTACCTCCTGCATGAAGCGATGGAAATGCCGGCGCCGCTTCTGTGCGAAGGGCAGGCTGTCGTAGAACATGTCCATGAGCCAGGTCTTGCCGCGGCCGACCCCGCCCCACAGATAAAGGCCCCGCTCCGGCGGCTGCGCCGGGCGCCGCAGCAGGACGCGCAGCAGCTTCAAACCCTTGCGGGCAGCACGCTGGCGACGGATCAAACGCTGCCGCAGCTGCGCGAGGGCGGCGACGGCGGCCAGCTGAGCCGGATCGGACTGATAGCCGTTCTCACGCAGTTCCCGCCGGTAGAGCTCCGGCAGGCCCTCCCATTGTTCCAGCCTCATTCGCGACACAGGGTAGGTACTACAGCGCCTGGTAGTTGGGTCCCGAACCACCTTCGGGGGTGGTCCAGTCGATGACGCCGTAGGGATCCTTGATGTCGCAGGCCTTGCAGTGCACGCAGTTGGCGGCATTGATCTGCAGCCGCCGGCCGCCCGCGCCATCGTCGACCATCTCATACACGCTGGCCGGGCAGAAGCGCAGGCAGGGATTGCCGAACTCCCGGGCGCAACGATCGGCGCACAGCGATGGATCACGAACCTTCAGATGTACCGGCTGCGATTCCTCGTGCGTAGTGCCGGCGAAGAACACCGAGGCCAGCCGGTCCCGCGGCGGCAGCGTGCGATCCCCCCAATGACGTCCCACCGGCGATTGCTCCGCCAGCGTATGCAGTTGCTCATGATCCGCGCGATGCCGCAGCGTCCAGGGCAAGCGGCCGCCCGTGACGGTCTCCAGAGCGGCATTGGCCAACCCAACCCAGAGCCCGTGTTTGAACGCGGGCTTGATGTTGCGGACCAACCGGAGCTCCTGGCCGCCCGGGGAGCGCCGCCAGCGCGCCTCGAAGCCCTGGACCGAGCCGGTTTGCACGAACTCCTCGGCGGCCAGCACGCCGGAGCGGATGGCCTGGTGCACGCCCTTGATCTTCGGCACGTTCACGCCGCCCGCGGTATCGCCGATGAGCAGCGCGCCGGGCATGGCCAGCTGCGGTATCGACTGCCAGCCGCCGGCCGCGATGCTGCGGGCGCCGGCAGCCAGAATCTCCCCGCCCTCAAGCAACGGGCGGACGCGGGGATGGTTCTTGAATTGCTGGAAGGCTTCGAAGGGCATGAAGTTCGGATCGGCGTAATCCAGCCCCGCCACGAAACCCACGTAGAGGCGATCCTGGTCCAGGTGATAGATGAAGCTGCCGCCGTAAGTGGCCGGATCCAGCGGCCAGCCAACCGAGTGCTGAATCAGGCCCGGTTCGACCCGGCCGGGCGGGAGCTGCCACAGCTCCTTCATGCCCAGCCCGTAGGTTTGCGGGCCGGATGTGGCATCCAGGCCAAATCGTCGGGTCAGAACCTTCGCGAGGCTGCCGCGCGCGCCTTCGGCGATAATGGTCAGCGGTGCACGGACTTCCGGGCCGGCGGAATAGTTCGGGCCGGGTTCGCCCGACTTCTCCAGCCCCATGTCGCCGACCTGCACGCCGGCCACGGCACCGTGTGCATCGAACAACGGCGCGGCGGCCGCGAACCCCGGGAACACGTCCACGCCCAGGTTCTCCGCCTGCTGGGCGAGCCACGCGGTGAGCAGCCCCAGCGACACGATCAGATTGCCATGGTTGTTGAGGTGCGGCCGGGTGGGCAGCGGGATGCTGCCGGTGCGCGTGAGCAGCCGGAACTCATCGCGCTTGGCGGGTACGCAGATGCCGGGAGGGTTCTTGCGCCACTCAGGCAGCAGCGCATCCAATGGTCCAGGTTCAATGACGGCGCCGGAGAGAGAATGGGCGCCGACGGTCGCGCCTTTCTCCAGGATGCAGATATTGATGTCGGGCTTGAGTTGTTTCAGGCGGATGGCGCAGGCCAGGCCCGCGGGTCCCGCCCCGACAATCACGGCTTCGTATTCGAGTACGTCTCTGCTCATGCCGCGATTGTAGCGGGCTTACTTGGGCTGCATGCGAATGGCGCCATCCAGACGGATGGTGGTGCCGTTGAGCATCGGGTTGGTGATGATGCTGGCGGCGAGGGCCGCGAATTCCTCGGGCTTGCCTAAGCGCGACGGAAACGGGATCTGCTTGCCCAGCGACTCCTGCACTTCGGCCGGCAGGGCGCCGAGCATCGGGGTGTGAAAAATGCCCGGTGCGATGGCCACGCAGCGAATGCCGAACATGGCCAGCTCGCGCGCGATCGGCAGCGTCATGGCGGCCACGGCGGCCTTGGTGGCGGTGTAGGCGGCCTGACCGATCTGCCCTTCGAAGGCGGCGACCGAGGAAGTATGGATGAGTACGCCGCGCTCGCCATCGGGGCCGGGCGCATTGTGCTGCATGATGACCGCCGCGGCGCGATCACACATGAAGGTGCCGACCAGATTGATCTGGATGGTGCGCGTGAATTGCTCCATCGGCAGCGGGCCGTTGCGGCCCAGGATGCGGCCCGCGGTGCCGATGCCGGCGCAGTTCACGACCACATTCAGGCCGCCCATGAATTTGGCCGCGCTGGTCATGGCCGCATCGACGCTGCTCTCGGAACTGACATCGCAGCGCTGGAACCTGGCCGTGGCGCCGAGGGCCTGCGCCGCCTTCTGGCCCTGCACATCCTGGATATCGAGCAGGGTGCAGCGCCCGCCATGGGCCGTGAGATGTTCGGCGACCGCAAATCCAAGGCCCGACGCGCCACCGGTGATGACTGCACGCACTTCATTGAGATTCATCAGGCCGCCTCCCGATCAGGTTCCTGCAGTTTTCCAAGTATGGCATTGCGCGCCCGGCGACACAGTGCGGCCACGGCCTCAGCGTCGGTTTGCGGCGCGGGCTGCAGCGGATTCACAATCTCGATCCGCAGGCGCACCGGACGCGGCCAGCCACCGCGTGGCGACAAGGCCACGCGCGAGCCATGAATGATGGCCGGCACGACCGGACAGCCGGCTCGCTGCGCGGTGGCGAAGGCACCGAAGTGGAACTTCAGCAGACCCGGCTCTTCGCTGAAGGTGCCCTCGGGGAAGAACACCAGCGATTCGCCAAGTTCGGCACTGCGCATGACGCGGCGGGCATCCCGGGTGGTCTGACCCGTCCGGTCACGTGCCATGAACTGCGAGCCGATGCGATTCAGCAGAAAACCAGCGAGCGGCACCGAGGCCATTTCACGCTTGATGACGAATCCGAAACGCGGCGGAAGGGCCGCGATAAAGGCCACCCCATCGAGGTAACTGGCGTGATTGGCCACCAGGACGCAGGGCCCCGGCGGCAGAAGTTCCAGACCGTCGACCGTCAAGGGCATGCCCGCCAGCCGCAGGAAGGCGCGGGCGGCGCCGCGGGCCACTGACCGGCGTCGACTTAAACCTGGCAGTACCGCCATGCCGGCCATGGCCAGCAAACTGAGGCTGGTGAACAGCAGGAGGGCGTACAGGCCATACAGAATGTGAGCTATCAGGCGCATCTGAGACGCAAGCGTAGGAGTAATCAGGGGTTTTTCGGCCGGTTTCGCCACAGGTCCAGTTGAGATGAATCACCGGTCCTTTTGTGTGAACTGGTTCTCTTTATGTAATACCGGCTCAATAGTTGTGATAATGGTCACTCCGGATCAGCGCCGCGCTTCCGCATAATCCCAGCAGTCGCCGAAGGTCCCGGGCGGTTCACAGCCCCCCAGGTCGCGCACGGCAAGCATCGACGTTCCAAGTGAGGCCGACCTTGTCCAAGCACGCTACAGCTCTTGCGGCGACCGCGCCAGAACCCGCTGATCCGGCCGTTGCCCGGTTCCTGGATGCGGTGTGGATGGAACGCGGCCTGTCGGCCAATACCCTCGCGGCCTATCGTGCCGATCTCACCGCCCTGTCGCGGTGGCTGGGCGAGCGCGGCATCCAGATGTCACGGACGACCAAGTCCGATCTGCAGGATTTCATCGCCGCCCGTGTCGAGCACGGCGCCCGCCCGCGCTCCACGGCGCGGCAATTGTCGAGTTTTCGCCGCTTTTTCCGCTACCTGATGCGTGAGGCCGTCATCCGTGACGACCCAACCGCGCAGATTGCCATGCCGAAAATCGGCCGCTCCCTGCCCAAGTCATTGACGGAAGAGGAAGTGGAGTCCCTGCTCGGCGCCCCGGCCGTGGGCGACCCCCTGGGCAACCGTGATCGGTGCATGCTCGAGGTGCTGTACGCCACGGGGCTGCGGGTGTCCGAACTGGTGAACCTGCGGTATTCGCAGGTGAACCTGAACCAGGGTGTCATCCGCATCATGGGCAAGGGCAACCGCGAGCGCCTGATTCCGCTGGGCGAAGAGGCGGTACGGTGGCTGAACGAATTTGCCCGCGCCGCCCGCGGCGAGATCCTGCTGGAACGGCAGACCGATTACCTGTTCCCGACCCGCCGTGGCGATCGCATGACCCGGCAGGCGTTCTGGCACATCATCAAGCGTTATGCCCGCAAGGCCGGCGTGGACCGGGATCTTTCCCCGCACACCCTGCGCCATGCCTTTGCCACACACCTCCTGAATCATGGCGCGGACCTGCGCGTGGTGCAGATGCTGCTCGGTCACAGCGACCTGTCGACCACGCAGATCTACACCCACGTCGCCCGCGAGCGCATGAAAGAACTGCACCAGCAGCACCACCCGCGCGGCTGATTCCCCGTCGGGCCAGCCCGAGGCCCGGGTGATATTATCGGAGCAACCGGGTGTTCCACCCGTAAAGGCCGACGCTATGACACTCCGCGCTCCAACCCTGTTCCTGATGGCGCTGCTGCTGGCGTCGCCGCTGGCGCCTGCCGCCACCACCGCCGTCGCACCGGTCCCGGCGGTCAACGCGCCGGCTGCGGTGAGCGCGACCGACCCCCGGGTTGCCATCGCGGCAAAAATGCAGGGCGTGAAGCCCGAGGATCTGCATGCGACGCCCATTCCCGGCATCTACGAACTGCTGCGGGGCGCGGATGCCGCCTACGTTACGGCCGACGGCAAGTACGCCATCCTCGGCGATTTATACGAGAACGGTACCAGCAATGATCTCACCGAAAACCGGCGCCGCGACCAGCGGCTGAAAATGCTGGCGGCGATTCCGGAATCGCAGATGGTGGTCTTCGGTCCCCAGAATGCCAAGCACACCATCACGGTATTCACGGACATGGACTGCGCCTATTGCCGCAAGCTGCACAGCCAGATTGCCGACTACAACAAACTGGGCATCAAGGTGCGTTACGTCGCCTACCCGCGCACGGGCCCGAACACGGCCTCCTGGAGCAAGGCTGAGCAGGTATGGTGCGCGACGGATCGGCAAACTGCGCTCACCGACGCGAAGCTGGGCAAGACCCTGACGGACAAGGTCTGTACGGACAACCCGGTGGCGAAGGAATATGAGCTGGGCCAGCAGTTCAACCTGCAGGGAACCCCGACCCTGATTCTGGGCAACGGTGCACTGGTGCCGGGCTACATGCCGCCGACGGACCTGGCCCAGACGCTCAAGGACGTTGATCGCTGACCGGCCGCGGGGCGCAGCGCCGGTCTCAAAGACTAGCGCTCCAGCAGCTCGCGCTTTCCGGGCTTGCCTTCCCAATCCTTGGCATCCGCCGGTGCGGCAATCTTTTCCGCAAGCACGGGCCACTTCTTGGCCAGTTCTGCATTCAGGGCCTTGAAGGACTCCTGGCCGGCCGGCAGCTCCTCTTCGGAGAAAATGGCCTCCACCGGGCACTCGGGCTCGCACAGGGTGCAGTCGATGCACTCATCGGGGTCGATCACCAGGAAGTTCGGACCCACGTGGAAACAGTCCACGGGGCACACCTCCACGCAGTCGGTATATTTGCACTTGATGCAGCTTTCAGTCACGACAAAGGTCATTGGCTATCCCCGACACAGATGACTTGCACGCGTATCCGACGCGTCCGAACCCGTTATTCTGCCACGCACCGCACCGGTGCGTGAAGCCCGCTCATAGCCGGGGCCGCCGCTCCGCGGTGGTGAAATGGTGATCCTCGCGCCCCGCGGCGCGATCCGAGAAGTACCTGCGCAGGGCGAATTCGGTGCTCGGAAACGCGATATCCGCCCAGGGGATGTCGGTTTCCGTGTACAGACCCACCTCGAGGCTTTCCGGGGAAATGCCGAATTCGGCCTTGGGCAGGGTGGCGCGAAAAAAGATATGCACCTGCTGGGCCTCGATGACATGGACGACCGCCAGCAGCGAGCCGACCTGCACGTGCGCCTGGGCCTCCTCCAGGGACTCGCGGGCGGCCGCCTGTTGCACGGTTTCCCCGTTTTCCATGAACCCCGACGGAAAGGTCCAAAAGCCCAGTCGCGGCTCGATGCCCCGACGGCACAACAGGATGCGCCCCTCATGGTCGGGGACGCAGCCGGCGATGATCCGCGGATTCTGATAGTGGATGGCGCCGCAATGGGGGCACAGGTACCGCGGCAGGTGATCGCCCGGCGGAATGCGAAATTCAAGCGGCTGGCCGCAGTGGCTGCAGAAGTTCATGGCGCCGATATTGGCATGAGCTGCGTCGCGGCTGCACACCTGTTCCCAGGAGAGCGCTAAGCTGCCACCCTCAGCAAGCTCCACGCCAGCAGAGGTTACGCATGTCCCCTGAAATCTTCGCCATGGCGGCCAAGGTCCGCGCCCTGGGCAGCGAAATCACCCCACCGGCCATTGAAGGCACCGCGCGGCTCTATGGGCCGGAACACGAACGCGAGCCCTACCAGGGCGTGAAGGTGTTCCGGGACCAGGCCTATGGAGCGGATCCGCGCCACCTGCTGGATGTGTTTGAGCCGGCGGCAAGCGGCTTGCCACGGCCGGTGCTGCTGTTCGTGCATGGCGGTGGCTTTGTCGCCGGTGACAAGCATCGACCCGGGTCCCCCTACCAGGACAATGTGGCGCTCTGGGCGGTGCGCCATGGCATGGTGGGTGTGAACATGACCTATCGGCTGGCGCCGCAGCATCCGTGGCCGGCGGGGGCGATGGATGTGGGAGCGGCCGTGGCCTGGGTTCGGGCGCACATCGGCCGGCATGGCGGCGATCCGGCACGGATTTTCCTGATGGGAACCTCCGCCGGAGCTGCCCATGCCGGCGCCTATGCGGTCAACGCAAGATTTCACGCCGGGGATGATGCGGGCATTGCCGGACTGGTGCTGCTATCGGGCCTGTACGACATGGTGACGGCCCCGGGCTCGGACCTGAAAGTCGCCTATTTCGGCCATGACGAAGCCAACTATGCGGCGGGCTCGACGCTGCAGGGTCTGACCCAGACGAAGATCCCGCTGCTGCTGGTGCTGACCGAAATGGACCCGCCGGAATTCCAGCGCCAGACCCTGGTGCTGCTCAATCACTATCTGAAGCACCACGGGCGCCTGCCGTTCTTCGTGCATATGACCGGGCACAACCATCTGTCATCCACCATGCACCTGAATACGCCGGACACCTATCTGGGTGAGCGCATCCAGGACTTCGTGGCGCTGCAGTCATGAATGCGGTCGCGGCGCGACTGGAAAGTCGCGAAGAAATCCTGCATGCCCTCTACGAGGCTGCGGAACTCGAGCACAACCTGATGTGCACCTACCTCTATGCGGCGTTCAGCCTCAAGGACAGCGAGGCCGAGGGTCTGCGGGCGGAAGAGGTCGCAGCCGTGCGCCGTTGGCGCGCCGAGCTGATCAAGGTCTCCGTGGAGGAGATGGGGCACCTGACGGCGGTGTGGAACATCACCGCGGCCCTGGGCGGCTCGCCGCGCTTTGGTCGCGCGAATTTTCCGCTGGACCCGGGCAACCTGCCGGCCAGTGTGACCGTGCGGCTGGCGCCGTTCAACGCGGCGACATTGCAGCATTTCGTTTTCCTGGAGCGCCCCGCCGGCTCCGCCGAGCCGGATGGCGAGGGCTTTGCTTACGCGGGCCGCTATGGGCGGGGCAACGCCCAGGCGCGCATCACGCCGATGGGGATCGACTACGGCACGGTCGGGGACTTCTACGCCGCGCTTTCCACGGGCCTGCGTGCCCTGGTCGCACGCGAAACCGAAGACAATGCCTTTGATGGCGATCCGGCGCTGCAGTTGTCGGCGAATGAGGTGGCGTTGCCGGCTGCCCGTCGTGTCATCTGCCTGAAGACCGCGATCGCGGCCTTCGATGCCATCGTGGTACAGGGCGAGGGCGCACCGCAGGACTCCACCGACTCGCATTACCAGCGCTTCAGTAGCATTCGCGCCGAGTATCAAAGCCTGCTACAGGCCAATCCACGGTTCGTGCCGGCCTTCCCGGCGGCCAACAATCCGGTATTGCGCGAGCCGCCGCGACCGGAAGGCCGCGTGTGGATCGAGGATCCCACGGCCATTGCGGTGGTGGACCTGGCGAACGCCGCCTACGGCCTGATGGTGCGCCTGCTGGGCTATGCCTACGTCGTCCGCGGTCCGCAGGCGGAGAAATCGTTGGCGGTGGACCTGGCGGTGGGACTCATGCGCGCCATTGCGCCGCTCGCCGAACGGGCCGCGAGGCTGCCAGCGGGTCCTTCCAATCCGGGCTGCAATGCGGGCATGTCGTTCATCTCGCTGCGCGATGCGGCGCCGCTGCCGCCGGGGCGCGCTGCGCGCCGCATGTTCCTGGAGCGGCTGGAATGTTTGACGCGGGCTGCGAACGAATTGAGCAGCCCGGAGGATCCGCGGGTGCGCACGGCCCGGGAGCAGTTCGCTTATCTGTATGCCCGCGCGGTGCGCGGCTTCGACCTGAGTCACAAGCTGGCCGGCGTACCGACCGCGCCGGCGCCTGCGACGCCCGGTGCTGCCAGCGATGATTCAGCCGCTGCGCGCGCAGCCGCCGCGGCCACCTCCCAGGCCACCACGGTCGACGGCGTCGAGACCATTCCGGCGCCGGGCATCGAACTGCAGTTCGAAAGTCGTCGTTGCATTCATGCGCGCTTCTGCGTGACCGGCGCGCCCAAGGTATTTCTCGCCAATGTGAAAGGTCCGTGGATCCATCCGGAGGCCATGCCGATTGAGGCGGTGGTGGAGATCGCGCATTTGTGCCCCTCCGGTGCCATCCGCTACACGCGCCTGGACGGCGGCGCACAGGAGCAGGCGCCACCGGTCAACCTCGCCGCGGTGCGTGAAGGCGGCCCCTATGCGTTCCGCGCGCCGTTGGTCATTGACGGCGAACCGCACGGCTTTCGCGCCACGCTGTGCCGATGCGGCGCCTCGAAGAGCAAACCCTTCTGTGATGGCTCACATCATGCGGTGGAGTTCGCCGCCACCGGCGAGCCGCCGACCACCCAGGCGGATCCCATCCCCGAGGTGGCAGGTCCCTTGGCGATCGATCCACAGCCCAACGGGCCGCTGGCCGTGCGCGGCAATCTGCAGATCATCAGCGGGACCGGCCGGGTCGTGGCCCGAACCGTGACCACGAATCTATGCCGCTGCGGCGGCAGCTCGACCAAGCCCTTCTGCGATGGCACGCATGCCAAGATTGGTTTTCGGTCGGACCGCTGACTTCAGCGCGCGGCCGGGATCGCCTCGGCCAGCCTGACGCCGCGCGTGGCACGCAATTGCTGCAAAATATGGCCGGTCGTTGCCCTGCGGCCGATGGGTACGACGGTATAGGCGCCGGCGGCGTCGGGGCCGCCCACCACCCGCAGGCGCAAGACGTGCAGCAGCGCGTTCCAGTCCGTCAATGCCATGGCGGCATCCGGCACGACGCGGATGGTGCCGGCGTCGGGGGGCGCGGGTGCGTCGCTGAGCGTGCGGTACGACGGAGCGGGATCCACCATCCACAGCCTCGCGGCGAGGACGGACAGGCCGAGGACCAGGATGATCAGGGCCGCGAGCGGCCCCTGTTGCCACCCACCCGCGCGCGTCAGCCGCGACAGAAACCGGCACAGCCGGTCGCTGGCGTCGCCATCGGTGGGGGCTGCGTTCATACACCGTAAGTGACCGCGGGCGTTGGAAAAGTTTCCTCGGGCTAGCTGAACCGGATCAGGCAGGAGCGGTACTCACGGCATAAGTCTATGGAAAAGAAAATGAGTGGCCGTCCGCTGGGCGCAAGCTTGTGTCACGCCGTAGTCGTCAACGGTGAGCCCGGCCGACGCACGACGCTGGCGATCCGGATGGGACGGATTGCGGCGGCAGCGGATGCACGGGCCTACCCCATCGATCTGCGCGACCATCTGATCTTCCCGGGGCTGATCAACGCCCACGATCATCTGCAACTCAATGCCATCCCGCCCCTGGCAACGAGCGCGACCTTTGCCAACAGCTATGCGTGGATCGCGGCGTTTCAGGCGCACTTCGCCGCGCCGGAGGTCATCGCGGCACGGCAGCGGCCCAAGTCGCTGCGACTGCGGCATGGCGCCTTGAAGAATCTGCTGGCGGGCACCACCTGCGTCGCGCACCACGACGCCTGGCATGCCGCGTTCGATGCGCCGGATTTTCCGATTTCGGTCCTGCGCGAATATGGCTGGAGTTATGCGCTGGGCTGGCCCCAGTATGGGCCGCCGGCGCAGCATAGCTTTGCTGCGACCAGCCCCGCTTGGCCCTGGATGATTCACCTGGCCGAGGGCACCGATGCGACGGCTCAGGGCGAGTTGGCCCGGCTGGATGCGCTTGGCTGCCTGGCGGCGAACACCGTCCTGATTCACGGTGTGGGCTTGCGTGCACCGGACATCGAACGGGTGATCGACTGCGGCGCCGCCGTAGTGTGGTGTCCCACCAGCAACCACAACCTGCTGTGCCAGTCGCTGGATCCGCGCCGCCTGGTTGCGGCCGGCCGCCTGGCCCTCGGCAGCGACTCAAGACTCAGCGGCGCACGCGATCTGCTCGAGGAATTGCGCGGCGTGGCCGAACGCGGCGAACTGGAGGCCGGGCCGGCCCTGGCGCTGGTGACGACGCAGGCGGCGCGCATTCTGCGGCTGGGCTCACGCGGTACGCTTTTGCCGGGAGCCGCCGCTGACCTGGTGATTGTCGAGGACCGCGGCGGCGTCGAGGCCGCCAGCCTGGTGGGCATCCAGCGCGCCCAGATCCGTGCGGTGGTGCGCGCCGGCGTCCCCCAGGTGGCCGATCCGGATTTTGCCGAGTGGTTTGCGGCCGCGGGTGTCGAGACGGTGCCGGTGATGCTGGATGGCCGGCCGAAACTGCTGGCCAGTCCGTTGGCGGAGGCGGCGCTGCTGGCGCTGGAACCCGGACTTGAGCGGGTCGGGGCGGGGCAGCGGGGTGCGCCCGATCAGGCGCTCGCCGCGAGCTATTCATGATGCCGCGACCGAAGTTCATTGAAGCCGGGCCTGCGTATGCGCTGTGGGCGTCCAGCTATCCGGCCCACGCCCACAATCCCCTCATGCGCGCCGAGGAGCGGGCGATGCTCAGCCTGATACCCGGCAGGCTGCAGGGACACAGCGTGCTGGATGTGGGCTGCGGCAGCGGGCGTTACATGCTGCATGTCCTGCGCGGCGGCGCGGCTCGCGTCAGCGGTGTGGACCCTTCGCCGCAGATGCTGCAGCGGGCAGAGCTTGAGCTCAATGCCTACAGCGGTAGCGCCGAAGTCAAACTGATGCAAGGCGAACTGTCGGCCATACCGGTACGCGATGCCTGGGCGGACCTGACCATCTGCGGCCTGGTGGTCGGCCATCTGGACGACCTGCAACAGGCCTTGCAGGAATTGAAGCGGGCGACCCGTCCGGGCGGCATGGTGGTCTGCAGCGATGTGCATCCGATCGGCCATGCCCTCGGCTGGGTACGCGACTTCAAATTCGGCAAGCAGCGCTATGCGGTACGCCACACCCAGCACCTCTACGGTCACTGGCATGCCGCCTGCGCCGCGCTGGGCCTGCAGATCGATCGGGTGCTGGAACCCATGCTCGATCCGGATGACATTCCGGTCGGCGCACGATTCGACCGACAGGCCCTGGAGATCCCGGTGGCGCTGGTGTTCAGGCTCAGGAGAATCTTCTGATATCGCGCCGGCCGGAAATTCTGCTGATCAATCCGACCATGGTTTCACGGGCCAGCGCCCGCTTCCCGTTGTCGTTGCTGAATCTGGCGGCAGCACTCGAGCCGGTCGGCAACAGCCGGATCCTTGACGGCAATATCGATCGCGATGTGGTGGCGGCAACCCTGAAGGCGGTGCAGCAGGGCAGTTTCGATGCCGTCGGCATCACCGTCATGGGCGGACCGCAGGTCGAGCCGGCAGTCGCCGTATCCAAAAGCATCCGCGAACGCCGTGCGGCCCTGCCGATCATCTGGGGCGGCTATTTCCCCACGCTGCACAGCGCGGCGGCGATGGCGGCGCCGTACGTCGACTACGCGATTCGCGGCCAGGGACACGAAAGCTTTCCCGAATTGGTTCAGGCCCTGAGCAGCGGGGCCGCCGCCGCGACACTGACAAAGATCAAAGGACTGTCATGGCGCCATGGCGGCGAAGTGATTCACAACCCGGGCCGTCCGTTCTCAGCGGGCGACCCGCAGCTGGTGCTGCCATATGACAAGCTCGGCGATCCGCGTCGGTATCTGGGGCCGACCTTCCTCGGCCGGCGCACCGCGGCGCATCAAGCCGCGCTGGGCTGCCGTTTCCGTTGCACCTTCTGCGGCGTGGCCGCGATGTTCGGCGGTGCGACGGTGTTGCCACCGGCCGAACGGCTGGAGCGCGAGCTGACGTATCTGAAGTACACCCTGGGGGCCGACTCGGTCCTGTATCTGGATCATAATTTCTTCGATCGGGAGGCCGACATGATCCCGATGCTGGAGGTCATGGCGAAGTTTCAGATGCCCTGGTGGTGCTATGCCCGATCCGATGCGCTGCTGAAATTATCCGCGAGCAGCTGGAAGCTGGTGCGCCAGAGCCAGCTGCGGATGGCCTACATTGGCGCCGAGACGCCGACCGGACAGTTGCTCAAGGAAATGCGCAAGGGTACCCGGCCCGACCAGACCCTGCAGGTCGCCGAGTTGTGCGCCCGTCACGGGGTCATACCGGAATTCTCCTTCATGGTGGCGCCACCGCAGGACACCGAGGCGGAAACCGAGCGCACCTTCGAGTTCATCCGGGTCTTGAAGCGGATCAATCCGCAATCCGAAATCGTCATCTACATCTACACCCCGTTGCCGCAATACAGCCGGCACGAAAAGGATCGCGGCCGACGCGCGTCGGCTCCATTGCAGGATGCCAACGGTGAGCCGGTTCATTTTCCCGGCACGCCGGAGGAGTGGACCCGGCCGCAATGGGTGGCCTATGCCTGCCACACGGATGCCCCATGGCTGACGGACAGGATGCGGCGCCGCATTCATGACTTTGTCACCGTGCTGGGCTGTCGGTATCCCACGGTGCAGGATTTGCGTTCGCCGGATTGGGCCAAGCGCAGCTTGAGCACGCTGGCCCGCTGGCGCTATGCGCGCAGCCGGTATGATCGGCCGTGGGAACTGAACCTGGCCAAGAAGCTGGTGCGCCTGCACAAGCCTCAGGTTTCGGGCGCTTAGGCACAGGCAGCAAACCGTGAAGATCGCGCTGGTGGTTCCCGGCGGTGTGGATCGCACCGGGGAATTCCGGGTCATTCCGGTGTTGCTGACGCTGATCGAGCGGCTGGCCCGCACCCATGCGGTCCATGTCTTCGCATTGCGGCAGGAAACGCTTCCCGGCCGCTGGGACTTGCAGGGGGCGGTCATCCACAACATTGGCGATGGCTGGACCCGTCTGCGGGCCATCAGGGCGATCCGCGGCGAACATCAGCGTGCGCCTTTTGATGTGGTGCACGCCATCTTCTCCGCGTCCTGCGGCGAGGTGGCCGTCGCGGCCGCGAAGTCGCTGCGGGTGCCGAGCCTGGTGCATGTCGCCGGCGGCGAACTCACCGCATTGCCGCGGATCCACTACGGTGGGCGCCTGAACGTGAAGGGGCGGCTGCGCGAAGCGCTGGTCTTGCGCAGTACCAGTGCAGTGACGGCGGCCAGTGCGCCGATGATCGCGGCGCTGGCTGCTCTTGGTATCGCGGCCCGACGCGTGCCCCTCGGCGTCGATCTGCAGGCATGGCCGCCGCTCGCCCCGCGGTCGCGCACTGCGCAACCGGCACGGCTGCTTCATGTCGCGAGTCTCAATCGCGTCAAGGATCAGACGACACTGCTGCGCGCGCTGGCCGCATTGGCCCAGTCGGGCGTGGATTTCCAGATGGACATCGTCGGCGCGGACACGCTGCAGGGCGAGGTGCAGCGACTGGCGCTTGAGTTGCGGCTGCAAGCGCGGGTCCGGTTTCTGGGGTTCAAGACGCAACGGGAGTTGCGTCCGATCATGGCAGCGGCCGACCTGCTGGTGATGTCATCGCAGCACGAGGCCGGGCCGCTGGTAGCGCTCGAAGCTGCCGTCATGGGGGTGCCAACGGTGGGCACGGCGGTCGGCCATATCGCCGAGTGGGCGCCGTCCGCAGCACTGGCCGTGCCGGTGGAAGATTGGGCCGCATTGGCGGCAGCGATACGCAATGTGTTGGCCGATGAGCCATTGCGCCTGCGCCTCGCCGGTGCCGCGCAACGTTTGGCCATGCTGGAAGATGCGGATTACACGGCGCGCGAGTTTGAGGCGCTATATGAGCTTTGCGCCGCGTAGCACGTGCAGCGTATCCATCCGTGGCACCCGCTGAGTCAGTCGCACGAGTAACTGACGCCGGCGGCTCAACGTGGCCCAACTCTGCCTCTCCAGCCAGGCCTCCGTCCGCGCCTGGTCTGCGCGTTGTTGGTTGGCTTGGTCACTTGGATAGACGCGATGTTTGAGGTAGCGACCGGCTTCGCCGACAGAGCGGGACCATTCCAGGCCAGGCAGCGACTGGATCCACAAGGCGGAGCAGGACGCGTGGGTCAGCGTCTGGCGGCGCGAATAAATCCGCAGCCACGCAGGACAATCGGATTCAAATCGCGCGAGCACCGATGCGGGTATGGCATCGCGATAATATCGTGCGGTGAGGTGCAGAGGCGGCAGCGCCCACCAGGGCGCGCCGGCCGCGCGATCGCCCCACAGCGCAATCCAGTCGCCTGCCGTCATGCGCGCGGCTAAGCGCGCGATATCGTTCAGATGCAGTAGACGCAGACCGCGGTTGCGAATATTACCGGCAGTGTGCAGCAGCAGATGGCTCATCAAGGCGGCAGTCGACGGGTAGGGGTTCAGGCCCGGCCGGGACTCCCAGGGGTAGACGCGCGGTGTGATATCGACGATCGACACGGGCAGCTGTTCGTGGATGCGGGTATGCAATTCGATACTGATCTGGTTATCGCGGTGTTCGCCCAGCTCCGTCTCGACCCGGCCCGATGCCGGTTTGAAGGTTAAGTGCTTCCAGGTGGTCATGGACTCCACATAGCCAAGATCCCGTAGCAAAGTGCTGGTCATTTCGACGTCTTGCTCGCGGACCAGCAGGTCGACGTCGGCCATCGGCCGCTCGCCGGGTACATACACGCCCAGGGCGTGCAGCGCGGATCCTTTCAAGGGCAGGATGGCCAGGCCAGCGGTGCACGCACCCCGGTCGATGCGCTCGAGGAGCTCGACAATGCGACGGTGGCGATGGGCCACATGCTCGCGTTGACTCTCCAGGAACGAGCGCCAGCCCGCGTTGTGCCAGGCCGTGCGTGCGCACAGCAGCGGTGCCACGCCATGGGCTGCGGCCGCCGCCTTTGCGAGCTGCCATTCAAGCTCGCTCCAATCCGGCGTGGCGGTGTCGCCCCGCGGCGCAGCCAGTTCCGCGGCGAGCGCTTCGGTGGTGCGCCGTAAACCGGCTCTAAGGATTTTGAAAGAGGGCGACATGGCGCAGTGACCCCGCGGGGAGGGGTGCGGTGGGGCGGGACGCTGGAGTGTTTTCACTGCGGTGCTGGCGCTCGCCGGCCACCAGATCATTCCATTTTTCATCGAGTGCCGCGCGAGCCGCGGATGCCCCGGGCGCGCGCGAGTGCCGCAGCAGGATCTGCTCATGCAGCAGATCGCGCACCCGCCGATAGAAGTCCGATTGGTAGGCACCGCGGAACATCATGGTCAGGTCATCGCTGTCCTGCCAGTGGGTTTTCTCGCCCAATTGCGCTTTGACCTGTTCGTAGAACTTCGTGCCCGGCAGCGGATAAGAGACGCTCACGCCGATATCATCCGGCGCCGCCTGCTCGATCAGCCGACGGGTCGCGAGCAGGTCGGCCAGTTCCTCGCCCAGGTATCCCAGCTGGATGAAGAACCCGACGCGAATCCCGTGGCGTCCCAAGCGCTCCCGGGCTGCGATCAGTTCCGGCACCTGGGTGCCCTTGGTCATCGCGTCCAGCACGCGCTGGCTACCGCTTTCGGCACCGATCCAGGCCTCGACGCATCCGGCCGCCTTCAGCGCCGTCGTCATGCGCTCGCTGATCAGGTCGGCCCGGGTCTGGATGGTGAAGGGGATGATGCCGCCGGCCGCCTGCAGGTGCGCCGCGAGTTCGGTGACCCAATCGACATGGAAGCCGAAGATGTCGTCGGCCATCCAGAGGTGATCCGGCGCGAAGCTCTCCTTCAGGTGGACCATCTGCGCGGCCATCTCCAGGCGCTGATCTGGCGGTAGTGGTTGCCCCAGATCGGTTTCGCGCACCAGTTGCAGCGGAACGGACAGCCTCGCGATGCCGCCATATTCAGGCTGAAGTAGCCGTGCCGGTCGCGCCACATCGCCCGGTAACGTTCGATATCCACCAGATCCCAGGCGGGGCGCAGGGCCAGCCCCGGGTCCGGCGGCTGCGCACCGATGCGCCGCAGCTGCACCTGCGTGCCCGCCAACGTGGCCACACCGGCGATATCCGTTGCCCACCGGCTCGGGTCCGCGAGCGGCTCGCCGTCCAGCCGGCGGATCAGCTCGGTCAGCGCGGCAATGCCTTCGCCCTGCAGCACCGCATGCGCCCCCGCGAGCAGAAAGGCCTCCGGATGGTCCGAGGCGTCCGAGCCCGCGACAATGACGGTGGCGCCGTACGCGCGTGCCTCCCCGATCATCCGACAGGCCGCCTCGCGCATGCGGGCCAGGCACATCTTGGTCAGGAAGTTGAAATTGTCTTCGTACAGCACCACGACATCGGGTCGCGCGCTTTGCAGGGACCCGGCATAGTCCTCGGCACCCTCGGCCAGCATGGCGTCGAACAGGGAGATTTCATGGCCCAGCTGCCGCAGCAGCGCTGCCGTATGCAGGGTTGCCAGGGGCGGATAGGGCTTGCCACGCTCCCACTGCTTTGGGTCGTACCGCAGAAAATAGGAGTGGCCGACCTGGATCTTCAGCATGCAGGTGAGTACCTGCGCCTGACTTTTCGGTTCAGGGAAACCTATTCGCCTCCAGGCCGTACTTACGGTCAAGATGGCCCTGAGTCCCTTTTACGGCGCCGCTGATCCGGGCGCCGATCCTTTCCATGAGCATGCCTCGAAGCGCTTTTCGCTTTACAAGCAATTACTTGGCGGACGCTTCCAGTTCGACAGCAATAACGAGGCGCTGCTCGGGTTGGTGGGGGCCAGCTACGGCGGTCTACCCGAGCATCATTTGCCGCTGACCTCCCCGCAGCTGCATATCGATCTGCGTCTGGCGGCGCGCCAGGGCGCGCCCACGGCCGCCGACCCTCCGCCCGTGATGATGCAGGCGGGGGCCGGCGTACTGTGCGGGATCATGGATGATTCGAACTACGCCATCGTGGCGCCCGCGCAGGGCCGGGCGCTGGTGGTGGCGTCCGAAGACATGCTCCAGAACCCCTACCACCTGCGCTACGAGCTGATCGAATTCGCCGTTTTCGTCCTGGCAGCGCGCGCCTTGGGTCTGGTGCCCCTGCATGGTGCCTGCGTCGGGCAGCAGGGGCGCGGCCTGCTGCTGCTCGGCCCGGGCGGCTCCGGCAAGTCGACGCTGGCCCTGTGCAGCCTGCTGCAGGGCCTGGACTTTCTCGCCGAAGACGCCGTCTTCGTGCAGCCGCAGAGTCTGCTGGCCACGGGCGTCGCCAACTACCTGCATGTGCGCGCTGATTCCTTGGACTTCGTCGATCAGGAAGCGGCCCGGCGCTGGCTCGTGCAGTCACCGATCATCCGCCGCCGCAGCGGCGTGCAGAAATTCGAAGCGGACCTGCGCCAGGGTCACGGCGCCCTCGCCGCGAACCCCCTGACGCTGATCGGCGTGGTTTTCATCTCCCCGCAGGCGGCTGATGATCCGCAGGTGCTGCTGCGGCCGCTGTCCCGGGAAGAGGCGGTTGCGCGGCTGCGCGCCGAGCAGGCCTATGCGGCCGGGCAGCTCGCCTGGCCGCACTTCGAAGCGCGGGTCATGCAGCTGCGCAATTACGAGCTGCGCCGCGGCGCCCATCCGCGCGCTTCGGCCGATGCGCTGCGGCGCCTGCTCGACCCCACGGCTCAGGCGTAGCGCAGCCGCGCGCTGGCATCGCGTCCGGGGACCAGGCGCGCCCGCAGCTCCTCGATGGCCATGGGCTTGCCGAACAGCCAGCCCTGCGCATACTGCACGCCCCGTTCGCACAGGAACTGCGCCTGCGCCTCGGTCTCCACGCCTTCGGCGACCATCTTCAGATTCAGCGATTTCGCCATTTCGATGATGTGCAGCGCGACCTGGCTGGTCGGCGTGTCCAGGTTCATGGTGTCGACAAATGATTTGTCGATCTTCAGGAAATCCAGCTCGAAGCTTTCGAGAAATGCCAGGCTCGAATAGCCGGTGCCGAAGTCATCGACCGCGACGCGAATGCCGCTGGCGCGCAAGGCACGCACGATCCGCTGGGCCGGTTCCCGTTTCAGGAAACCGCGCTCGGTCACTTCCACGATCAGGTTGCCCGGCGCGGCCTGCGTGTCGCTGGCGAGCTGGCGCAGCAGCGTGATGGTGCTGTCGGCATGCAGATCGTCGGAGGAGAGATTGATGGCGATGTGGAAATCCGGGCGCTGCTTGAACAGATCCCGGACATCACGCGTCACCAGCTTGACGACGTGCTGGGTGATGCGCTGGATCATGCCGGCATCTTCGGCGACATGGATGAACAGATCCGGTCGGACCATCTCCCCGCCGCGGCGTCGCCAGCGAATCAGGGCCTCCGCCCCCACCCAGTCCCGGGTGCTCAGATCGACGATGGGCTGGTAGTGCAGAAAGAATTCATTGCGCTTCAGCGCGCTCCTGATGACGGCGGGCATCGCCATCTGAAGGCGGGCCAGGTACAGCGTAACCAGGGCCAGCACGATACCGGCGAGCATCCCCACGGGCAGCAATATCTGCGTGGTGGTACGGGTCTTCGCCAGCATGTAGGAGACCGGCAGTGCGGCGACCGCGGCAATGTAGTAGCGATTGGAGCGCGCCACGGCGACGACGAAGCCGCGCTCGACAAAGGTGGTCACCGTCTGATGCGCGGGCAGCTTGCTGCTGCCGGCGCCGGCCCACTGCAAATCAAAGGATCCATGTGCGGCGTACAGGCGACCATTGTTCGTGGCGAAGGCCGCCAGCGTCACATCCCGCTCGCTGGTCGCGGCATCCAGCGGCAGGTCCTTGTTGATGATGGCCGCAAACCCATCCGCGTTCTCCAGCACCAGATAGTTCGTCACCGGATCGAAAGGAAATCGCACGTTGATGCGGATCTTGATGCCCGCCGGCGTCTGCCAATCCACGGGGCTGAGCGGCAGGGCGCCGGCGTCGCGACCCAGTGAGGAGCATTCCAGGGAGCCATGGGCCTCATGCCCGACTGCCTGCAGGTAGCTGGATGAGAGATCGAAGCGGCGCATGATGGCGAGGTTCGCGTCCGAACAGGGGTCCGGCGAGTGCGCCGCGCTCAGGGTGGCCAGGGCCCGCAGCGCCTGGTCGGAGGTGGTTTCCGAACGATGCAACACGTCCCTGGCATACGACGACACGAGATTCATCTCCGCCTCGCGCGCCTGCTGGTCGGAGAGATGGATGGCGAGCAAGACGGGTATGGCCACTGCCAGCAGCGCCGCGGCCAGCGTAAACACGGTCGCGAACGACTTGGACATCACGGAACGGGGTTCCACGGTGCCCACGACATTAGTCTCAGCGCGGGTTTTACGCGAGCCTAAGATGAGTCGCAACGCAGCACGCTACGGCGCTGGTGCCCGAGGTCGGAGTCGAACCGACACGCTTTTAAGGGCGGCGGATTTTGAGTCCGCTGCGTCGTTTGTAGGGTAATCAAAAGCAACCGTTATGTACTAGTACAGGTACGGCTCGGGGGTCCTCGTTTATAACGATTTAATAGCTACGCAGTCTGACGCCGTAGGCGGCAGAAGCTCCGGAGCTGTGGCACAGGGGTACGCGAACGAGTGTTGTGCTCCATCCGGTAATCCAGCGACCATTTCCTTGGCATCCACCGGGCTCCTGGAGGCGCCGGTAACGGAGCGTTTCAACTCTCAAGGCGCGCAAAGTCCGGTCATTCTGATTCCCCGCCCTGAATGCCCTTGGGAGCCTCTGAGAGCCCTCAGGCGGCGGTTGCACATGTGAAGCAGCAGCTCCGCGCGGTCCCTAAGGCTCACCCACAGGTCGGGGGCGCAAACCGCTCGATGCTGCAACGCAGCAAAATAAGGGCAGGTGCGTAGTAATGCTCCCAAGGCGTACGATAGCTACCAACTCGGTCACCCCGGCCGATCCCTGACTCGCTAGCTCGGTCAGGGACTAGCGCTCTTTTCGACATACGGTCTTGCGCCATGCGTAGACCAAATTGTCTTTCGTTGAAGAGCGCAGACATGGGCACTGAAGAGTATGTCGGTAGTCTGCTGGGCATCGTCCAGCAACTCAGCGAATCAAATCGAATCGAGAGTGTAGCGAGGTCTGGGGTGTATTCCTTAGACGCTTACACTCAGACGCCCTCAGAGCAAGTCCAAGTGCAGTGCGGCGAATGCTGTCGATAGTTGGACGCGACCACGTGATCACCAGATGCACTCTCGTCGCATCAGATCACCGCGTACCGTTCGGATGGACCGTGCGACTTCTGGTCTTTGCCCAGCGAGATGGTCTGGTGCTCCCTTACTGGTCGCTCTTCGACTATTTCGTTGGGAAGTGGCCCAAGAGCGATGCCTGGCAGGTCTCTGTAGCCAGAGCGCTGGGCCTGTTTTGGGACTACACCATTGCATACCTGCCCTCTGAAGACCCGAGTCAGCCAATTGATTGGCGCCACAGGGAGCTTTTCCGTGGATTCGGCGCAGCCCTCAGCAACGGAACGATTCGAGGATCCGCCGATCCCCTGGGTTTGTTCTGGATGGCGCAGTCGGTCGAAACGACAAAGCGAGTGATATACGCAATCGATCAATTCTTCGCGTGGAAGGCCAATGAGTCGGGTGGACCCAACCCATATGGGGCATCCGCTCGAGAGACGACGATCGAAGACCGTATGGCCAAAGCGGTCAGCAGCGCAATTCATCAGAAAAAGAACCTACTTGGGCACCTTGGGCAGCGCTATGCCCGAATCCCTTCAGTTGTGGCTCTTCCTGCTCTGGGACGCCAAGACTCTTCGATCTCTGGGCCACTCAGCTTTCCACCCAAGTGGGTAGAAGAAGTTCTGTGGACGGGTTTCAGACGGAGAGGAGCTTCACTCAAGGGTTTTGAGCAGTATGACCTGAGGTCAATGATGATCTTTCTTCTCCAGTGTTTCGCAGGCCTCCGAGAGCATGAGCCGTTTCACCTGTGGATTAATGATGTCGGTGCGGACCCTCTGAACTCAGGACGCGCCACTGTATTTCTTTACCATCCTTCAGAGGGACTCGCGTACTTCGATAGCGCCGCGGGGGGACTAGTTCGCACGACGAGGAAGGAAAAGCTGGAGAAAGAGTACGGCCTTCCCCCAAGAACTCATGGCCGCGGGGCTTACCGAATAGGGTGGAAAAAGTCAAAAGTCGAGACCAAGGACAATTATGCAATTCTGTATTGGACCGATCCAACCGCAGCGGTGCTATTTCTCATCCTGTTTCGCGCATACGTAGCGCGCAGGGCTGTAATCATGGAACGAAGACGTGCCCTTGGCTATGGGGACCATCCGTTCTTATTCGTAAGCGAAAGAGAAAACCGAAATGATTTTGATGGCGCCAGATTCTTCGGCGCCCCAGCCCCGATTGGATCGTACGAGTCTGCCCTGGAGCGTGCAGTGACACGCTGTGGTCTCCCGTATGGGAAGGAATATGGGACGACGACCCACGGACTTCGACATCTCTATGCGTACACCATGGAGAAACTCAAGGTGCCGAAAAAAATCCTTCAAGAAGGTCTTCGGCATCGGCACCCAAATAGTTCCGATCGCTATGGATTGCCGACTCCTCAGGACATTAACGATGAACTCAACAGGGCAAATATCGCAAACCCTGACCTCACACCCGTACGTTTGACGCGTAGCCTGAAATGGATAGAAGACAAGTTTCCTGAATATCGGAGAACACCTCTTTGAAACCGAAGCACGTCACAACCGAAACGCGGAAGCTCGGGGATTTCACCGTTTCTGCAGATCCCGGGAAATGGGCGGTGGTTCGGCCATTGACGAAAAAAGAGCGAGCCCTGTTATCTAGCGCAGATTGTATCAAGAGGTTTCCTCCAGAAAGGCGACGTCTCAAAACAAAAGATGGGATTGCCGAACTGCTCGAACACGCAATAACTGATAAGAAGCTCAGACATCCGCATCGTTTGGCCGTAATTGGTGAGTTGACCTCGCGAGGCCTAGTCTTGCTTCCTTACGGGCCAGCCAGCAATCGATTCAGGCGATTCCGAAACCCTGACCAGCTTTATCCGGGCGCATCCAAATTTATCTCGGGATTCCATCCGTCAACATCGGTTGTGATCGGGAAATTCGCGGGTTTCTCGCTTCTGATTTTATTATTGGCAACCGTAGAAGCGCGGAAGATGCGGCCCGGCGAAGAAACGGCGAAGCGATGGATCATGGCAATGCTCGATGCGTCTGGATCGGGAAGATGGATTAATGGGCTCGGATTCAGAATCATAACCGGGCTTAGGAACCTTGCGGCATCATTTTCGTTGAATGAAGTTACTCGCAAGTACTCAAGAATATCGATCGAGACAAGACATTTCGCGGGCAATTCAACGTTCAGGCACTGGCAAGATGCTCACGAGAAGTACCTCAACGAGAAACACTATGGTGACGTCGGCAAGCATCGAAGCGCATTTAATCTACTTGTCTCGTTCTGGCGTGCCTATCCTGAACAGATAGAGCCAGACACATTCTTCAGTGGAGCTAAGAAAAAGGCGTTTTTCGATTGGTACATGGGAACTCACGGCAGACTGAGCAACGATCGCGTCACTGTTATACGGAGCTTGGACTCATTTATCCGTTGGTATGCCGTCAAGCAGTCCACCTTGGTCAGAGCCAATGAAGTAACGGGGGCTCTGGATCTTCGTCGAGGCTGCGAATGGCCACTTCGGCAACGTGACCTTGATGAGTTGGCGGCCGTTCCACAAAATAAACCTTCGGTTAGCGTGCAGCGCTATCTGCCCCTTGAATATCTCACCCAGCTGGAAGCCATCCTGCTTGAGGATGACATGGCATGGCCCAAGACAAGGAATCTTGATTGGATCACTTGGATAGATCCGAAGACACGAAAAGAGCAACGGATTTATTGCCCGGTACTGCCATACATCATCTTGCTCGTAATAAAACTCCCGATCCGCTCTGTCCAGGCACGTCGCCTCGATTCTGGTGAAGGGGATTCCGAATGGTTTGATCAAAGGTCCGAGAAGTGGGCGCGGAACTACGGACCGAATGCCGGGCATTTCAGACTCAAAACCCGATTGACGGAACCGCGGCGAGGCGTGCTGCGCAGAATAGAGGACCCATGGAATGAAAGGACTCTCTGCGGCTTCTTCATCAACAGCAACAAGACGAACGACAGGAAATATCTCTATTCGGAGAAGAGTGGCTATGTCATCTCATGGCACAACAAGGATGTCATCGACATAGTGACGAAGGTGCGAGAATGGCAGGAAGAATATAACTCTGTAAAAAGGCCGCTCCCATATAGGGAAGTCCGGCGCGGTGTCTTCGGACCATCCGCGGGGTCTGTCCTGGAACGCAGACCAGATGCCTTCTATCTCTTCAGATACCCTGGGGGCCACTCAGGTGTGTTCCGCGAGCATCCGCCGACCGGGCAAGTCATGCGGTATTTCTGGTTCGAGCTCCTCGCAGAGTTGGAACGACGCCTGGCGGCGACAATGCCCAATCCCCCAAAACTGATCTCCAACTGGAAGGGTGCCTCGCCGCAGGCCAGCTATTTTCCTCTGCACGGGTTGCGCGTCGGTGGTCTGACCCGCCTGGCCCAGGCAGGGGTACATCCGTGGATACTCCAAAATATCGTTGCCGGACACGCCTCATGGGTAATGACACTGTATTACCTGAAGCCGAGCCCGGCGCATATCAGCGATCATATAAATGAAAAATACGTCGAGGCAATGCTGCATCAGCAGGCCGAGTTCGCGCACTTTCTTTCAGACAGCACGATAGAGAGCGTTCGACTCGCGATCGCGACCAAGGACCTGAATGATCATGCTATCAACGCGCTGCTTGCCGTAAGGAAAATTCCTGGATCAGCCTCAATGATGGCGCGTATGGACCACGGCATATGCCCGAACGGGCGAACTCGCTGCGAGGAGGGGATGCCGATTTCTGAACGCACTTCTACTAGACCGAGGCAGCATCGGGACGCCTTTGTTCCGGTGCCAACGACTGTTGGTGGCGCGCCGGATTGCTCGCGTTGCCGCTTCTTTATTTCCGGGACTCCATTCATAGATGGCCTTCGTGTTCGAACCAACGAAATTTCATTTGCCGCGCACAAAAGCGCGCAACGACAAAACGATCTGGTAAAAACTCTTGATGATCTTGAAAGCGACAGGGTAGAGGCACAGCGAAAGGATTCTGCATTCGCTTCCACGCACGACGTTCACCGTCTCCGTCAGGAGCTCAAGGTTGAGACGGATGTCCTTTGTGATCTTGCTGAGAGCTTACACGCCCACGCCGAGTTGTTTCACAAGGTACGCGCGCTCCTGGGTTCCCAAATAAAGGGTAAAAAGCGGAAGGGGCAAGCGGTGCCTGCCCTGCTCTATTCGGAGGCGCCGGAATTTAAGTTCGAGATGAGATCTCATTTCGAAGCATTGGATGAGTTATGCCACTTATCTAAGTGGTTCACGTCCGTGCGCCAGGAAGGTCTGCAAAGGGAGCGAAGAGAGAAAGTCATTCGGATGCTGGTCAGGCAGAAGAAGCCGCCACTTATCGCGTTACTCAGTGAAGAGGAGGCGAACACCGCAATCGATCAGCTGACGAGTTTCTTGTATCGAAGAATGTCAAGGCCGGCGGTTCAAGAACTCATCGACGGCAAGAAGTCGTTCACCGATTTCGGGATCGAGAGCGATGTCGATGCAGTGATGAAAACCATGATCGAGAGGCGTCCTTCGAATCTTGTCGGGCTGAAGGGTGCCAGGTCGGCCCTCAGGATTCTCTAGCGATGCCAACGAAGGCTGTCGAGTGCAAGGCAAGTGAGGAACGTGAGCGGGCAATAGATGCGCTTATCAATTCCTCAGCGATACGCTCAAATACCAAGGACGCCGCAAGAAAGATCAACCAGGCCTGCCACCAGTTAGATGCCGAAGGCGGCCCGTTGTCTATAAAGGGCGTAATCCGTAAGTTGGCCCAGATGTTTTCGAATGACTATCCAGCAGAGTCATCGATTCGCAATGCCACTTCGAGCGGCAAGGTTTACCGAGGAGTGATCGAGGCTTGGCGAACGTATCAGATGGCGAAGAAACCCCTGGCGACAAAGTTGATCAAGGAACCGATCGAGGCGGATCTGTCCGATTCTTTACTTTTGACAATTCAGCCTGAAGCCACAAGGATCATCGTTTTGTTGATGAGAACGGCCTTGCGAAATACGCGGCGGCAGTTTCAATTGCTCCAATCGCTTTCCTCGGATCGCATTGTAAGAACCGGTGTAGGTGGTGGCCGCTCCTCCCAGGCAGAGGTCAAACGGCAACTGCCCGCGGTAGATGCCGATGTAATCAAGGCATTCCTCGATGAGAAGCTGTGTAGTGCCCGAGGGGTGTCATGGGGCAGACGCGGCCAGTTAACGGATGAAGATGGCAACAATCTCTCGGGGCCGGGGCTTCAAGATGCTCTCTTAAATGTCATCAAGTGGATCGCGCCGGGGAAGAGGCAGTGAATTTCTGATTGGGCTGCGGGACTGGAACTGGCGGCACCTACCAAAGGAACCTGCCTAAGCAGGCCTAGAAACCGCGCCCCATGGCACTGACTTGGCGCAGATCTATACCTCGTGGGAACCGAGCTTCCTGTGGCGCTCGCGGGCCCTGCCAAATGGGGCGAGGTCAAATACCGGTAATTCTCTAAGCTCGATCGCTACTCAAGGCGCGGGAACGTCGGGACCGGGTATGCCGGTGGCACTATCCCTTTATCATCTGATCATAGTGGTCTGCGAATCCGGTTTTCTCGAACACAAGGCGCAGCCCTTCGCAGAAGGCAACATAATCGAACTCCTTCAAGTCAAAGACATTTTGAGCGATTGAATGCGACTCTCTATTTACGAATCGGCAGAACGCTTGATGTCGTATACCTTGCAACTCTGGAGACTGGAACACATTGTTGAAATCCTTCTTCCTGACCAGATCGAAGAAGTATTCAATGATGTTGCGCATACAATTGGCGACCAGGGCAGGGGACTGGTCGGGGTCACGCACTACGTCCCAATAGGACTGATAGTCGTTTTTGATCTCCTCGTACTTGAGTTCTGAAATCTTGCTTCCAGCTTGATTCTTGGTGATCCGAAAAAGCCTCTGCTCCTGCTCCCGGCGCTCATGTTTCGTCTCGGTGAGTTCGTAAAAGAAATACAAGCTATGGGTGAGAACAAACACCTGCTCAAACCGGGTGGACCAGAAAAACAATCGTTTGATTAGCTGCCCAACGCTAAACACGTGCATATGAGACAGGCTCGAAATCGGATCATCAATGATCGCTATACGACTGGTGGAGACGTCAGTAGCACTTGCTCGCCCTAAGCATAGCTCGCAGAAGTAGAGAAAGCTGATAAGCATCTTCTCGCCTTCGCTCAAAGACTCAAACTGGCTGATTGGCGTGTTTGTGCGATCGAGCCGGTACAACGTCTCAGAGTGCCGCTTTATTCGGAAATCCTCGATTCCCAGTTCAAGCAGTCCGCTATTGATGTTCTCGATGGCTTGGTCAATATTAACGGTGTCTCGTTGGGCCGCGAGAACTTTTGCGCGTTCGTCCCGCATCAATCCCTCGATTGCCGTGATCTGCCTGCGAATCGCCGCTGTCTGGGAGGTCGCCTGGGCCTGGTCCGTCACGCAGCGCGCAATGGTCTGATCGTACCTCCAGCGCATCAGTGCCCAGAACTCATCCTTCAGTCTTTCTTTGGTCTGGCCGCGCCGCGTGAGGTTAGCGTTGTACTGGCGTACCTTTTCATTGATCTTGGTCACTTCGGCGTTGAAAGCTGCAATCGCGGGGCCTGACTCTTTAAGCGAGTGCGTCGAGCTTGGAGAGCCGACCTTGGCCTGCAAGGACCGCAGGTTATCTTCCAGGAGCTTTATACATTGGCGATGGCACTCTTCCAAGATCGGCGCCGACTCCGCCGCAAGAGGACTAGTAAGATAGGTTCGCACCTCAGGAAACGTGGCTAGGGAGGAGCTGTATTGGGAGTGCAACGTCTCAAGTTTTGCGACGTCCGCGCGATAGGTTGCGTCGAAGTAATCCTCAAGTTTGCTAACTAAGTCGGGAGTAACAGTGTTCCTCTGACAAAAGGGGCAGGGTTCACCTGATTCGCCAACATGCTCCGGCAAGTATTTAAGGCCGATCGAGACCCAATCGGAATTGCGCAGGTGGTCGATCAATGCAGCCACTGAACTGCCTTTCTTTCCTTCAATCGGCTTTTTCAGGATAGGATCGCCCTCTGCCATATGACAATCGAACGCAAGCGCCGGGAGTTCTTGGGTAGGAGTGGCGGAGTCATCAGACAGGGCTTCCACTTGCGTCTTGATGTCAGCAATCGTCCGGGCGGGTTCGTTTGCGGGCTTTGCGACGGCGGCGAGCTGGGTATACAGCTTGTCCTTGTCTCCCATGACGCCGCTTAGGCAATATGCAAGGACACGATCACCTCCGCTGTAGTCGGTCTTGATCTGCCAAGTTTGTTCTGCCGCGGTGCGCCGTGCAGCAGTGAACTTCTCTTGCGATGCGGAAAGTTCAGTCTGCTTGGCGGCTAGTTCGGTGGTGAGTTCTGCAAGGCGGCGGTTTGCAGCGTCAATCCGCTCCCCGGCGGCCTTATTCTCCTTCGAGAGGCTGAAGATTCCGGGGAAGCCGTTGGACTCATAGAAAATCTCTCTGACGAAGGTTTGGTTATAGACGATAATCCTCGTCTGAGAGGGTGGTCCTACCGTACAACCGCTAAAGCGGGGATCGGTCGGGGCATGAAGGAAATTCGAGATGGTGGACTTGCCGGTGCCGTTGATCCCGTAGATCAGGTTGACTTTCTTGTCGGTCGTGACGACCTGCGGCGACTTAAAGCTCGCCACGCCGTTCATTCGTATTTGCGAGATCACGGTATCCCTCACTCCCTGGCCGAACTTCGCTGCCACTCCGTTGGCGCTTAGCTTCTGATGCGTCGAGCTCCTCTGTTACAGGAATGGCCCGCGCGATGGCCAACCTTGGCGCGCAAGGCAGCATCGAACAAGGACGTAAGTCACAAGTGCGAGCCCGCTAAGGTAATCAGTAATTATCGCAACTACCGAGGGTACGAGGCGCCTCCTTTCGCGTGTCATGAGTGCTTTGAGACATTCGGTCAATGGAAGCAAAACCACCGGACGCCTCATATCCGCCGCGCCGCTATTTTTGCGTTTAGTTCCTGAATTTTGTCTTTTAACGTGGAATGATCCATTTCGTTCAGGCCCGGAATCTTGTCCCGGGCATAGGCGAGCATGGCCTTTTGCGTTGGAAGTCGAACAAATTTCTGATCATCCACCAACGCCTCCATGGCTTCGAGGAGCTGTGCGAACCGCGCTTGCTCCGCGAAATCCGCCTTCGAGGCCTCCACCTCGCTTGCTGCATCAATTACCCGCACCGCCTCGTCCCATTGTTCTACGTAGTCGGGATACCAGTCCTCTTCGATCATATAGTCGAGGGACTCGCGCTGTAAGGGTGATGAAAGCAAAAACACAGCAATGCCCCCTATGTGCTTCCTGAATCGGGTTAACGCGGGATTGACCGTGCACAGATCCGTGTCTGCACCCACTTCATGACCGTCCCCCCTAGCGTCCCCGGCTTCATCTGAATCCTCGTCATCTCCATCGGACGAGTAGAGAAAATCGTCCTTCGTGAGAGTGAGCGTGTACACCAGAACAACTGGAGCCTTAAGGGTCGTCAGCGCGGAGACATATTCCTCCACGGGGCCTACGACGCGCGGGTCCTTCTTGGAAAATGGAAAGCCTCCATCCTCCCGCTCCACGAACACTGGCAAAATCCCGGCTGTCTTGAATATTGTCTTCAGCGTGTTGATATCCATGGATCCTTCCGGAAAGTTGCGCTGCAACGCATTCGGTAACTTCCATCCCTGTGTGGTGCAAATTACCTCGCTAGCTTGCAACGTAGGCCACATCACGAAGTGGAGCTAGCGCACAACAGTCATCGCGGCTTTGGGACACGGGTCACAAAGGATTGAGTTAAGCTCTGCGTCGGCACTCGAATAAGATCTCTCACAGCCGGATTTTGCACGTCCCTAAGGCGGAATCATGATGCAAGGAATGATTGTCCCTGCTGTAGCGGCGGCACTGTGCCTCGGTGTTGGTGCGCTAATTTGCTGGGTGATTATGCGCAGCGGAATTTCTGCCGCGGTGGCGGCCGCCGAAACACAAGGTACCCATGCCCTCGAATTGGCGCGGATGGAGATTGCTTCTCTGCGGGAGCAGTCTAACCGGATACCGGGGCTGGAAAACTCGTTGGCCGAGGTGTCCGGGCGGCTGAATGAGTCGAATGAAAAGAAAGCCGCGCTCGAGGCGGAAGGACGCAGGATTCCGGAGCTGAATGCGCGAATCACCGCGCTCGACCAATCTGCGCAAGACACTCAAACGCAGGTCGCTAATTTGATGAAACAGAACGGTGAGGTCTCCGCGCTTCTACGAAGTGAACAAGAAATCTCGGCCCAGTTGCGCACAGACATGGAGACTGAAAAGCGGGCCAGGTCTGTCGCAACTAATCAGTTGGGGGAGCGAACTACGGAACTTGCTGAGAGTCGTACGAGGCTAGAAAACGAAACGCGCACGGGAGCAGAGAAGCTAGCGTTACTTACCGAGGCAAAAAAGGCACTCTCAGACCAGTTCGAAACGCTCGCTAGCGGAATCCTCGAAGACAAATCGAAGCGGTTTGCCGAGCAGAACCTTACCAACCTTACTGCCCTCCTTGTGCCCTTGCGAGAGCGGATCGCGGAATTTCAGACAAAGGTTGAGGACGTTTACGTCAAGGAGGGCAAGGATCGCAGCGCGCTGGCGGAGCAAGTGCGCCAGCTCATGGAGCTGAATCAGAATTTGAGTGAAGACGCCAAAAACCTGACCCTCGCCTTGAGGGGATCGAGTAAGACGCAGGGCAGCTGGGGCGAACTGGTGCTGGAGCGCGTGTTGGAGGCCTCTGGACTGCGCAAGGGTGAGGAATACACGGTTCAGGGCAGCATAACTCGAGAGGACGGCACGCGGGCGCTGCCAGATGTTGTAATTCACCTGCCAGCCGAGCGCAATTTGGTCGTTGACGCAAAGGTATCCTTGCTCGCCTACGAGGAGTTCATGCAAGCGGAAGAGGAGCCAGCACGTATCAATGCTAGGAAACGGCATCTGGACTCGGTACGTACTCACATTAGGGGGCTCTCGGAGCGGAACTATCAGACCCTATATGGGCTCAAGTCACTCGACTTCGTGCTACTTTTTGTTCCGATTGAGCCTGCATTCATGCTGGCGATAACTGGCGACCGCGAACTTTTCATGGACGCTTGGAAGCGCAACGTCCTTCTCGTAAGCCCATCGACGCTCCTGTTTGTCGTAAGAACCGTTGCGCACCTATGGAGACAGGAGGCGCAGACTCGAAACGCCCAGGAAATCGCCAAATGCGGTGGCGATTTGTACGACAAATTCGTGGGCTTCGTGGAGGATATGTCGGGGCTCGGTACACGGCTCACGCAGGCGCAGCGTGAGTACGATCAGGCGTACGGAAAACTCGTGGGGGGGCGCGGCAACCTGGTTGGCCAGGCGGAGAAGCTGAAGGAGCTTGGGGTGAGACCTACGAAGTCCCACCAAGCATCCTTGCTGGACGCTTCGACGGAGGAAACACAGGTGGCTGTGCGATTGCCTCAGCTACCTGCGCAGGCAGATTGTCAGCCGGTTTCGGTCGCGTCACATGATGCGGCGTCGAGATCAGGAATGTAGGTTGGCGCGGGATACCGGATGTCTGGCTTCTTCTCCAAGTTGTTTGGGAAGGCAAAGGATCCACGGGAACAAGGATCCGTGGGGCTGACGACTCTTGCCTCCGACTCAAAGAGAGGGCCTGGCAGGCGACAGCCCCCGACCGAGTTGGATTGGTCGAAAGCGGAATACATTCCTCTACCGCCATCGCCGCCGACCTGGGAGCTCGACGGCCGTAATGAGTTCCAGCGCGAATACGAAGATCCAGGACTCGGTCCTGTGATTAGGGCTGGACTCAAGGGCGAAGATATCAAGGTCGTAAAGCTAGCCGCCCGCCTTACGCCAGAGCAGCGCGAGGGTCACGTCGGGGAGGTCATTGCGAGGGCTTACTCGAAAATAATCGTCCGGCAAATGAAGATTGGGCAACTGATCGCGGCGGCAAAGCAATCCGTCGAAATGTTCGAGGTGATTCCTGATCACGTGAAGGACGTCGATCGTCGTCGTTTTAATCGAATCCTTGCGCAGCTGGATAAGGTGAAAAGGAAGCATGACTTCACCCCGATTGATGTCTCAGGCTCCTGCTCTGCGCCCTTATTCACATTGTCGAACAACGCTCCGTGGACTCTCGTAGGCGAGCGAAGGCTCGGTGATGATGAACGGCCTGATCCCGACTTCGACATCTCTGCCAGCGACATCAAGGGATCCTGGCTGTCTAAACGATCGCGCTCCGATGG
>Ga0210400_10000605_pt1 | contig 38944 bp, 32 predicted proteins | sample IncBWH26MmetaG_FD_155456 | JGI IMG/M metagenome (GOLD analysis project Ga0210400, IMG submission 155456) | Forest soil microbial communities from Barre Woods Harvard Forest LTER site, Petersham, Massachusetts, United States - Inc-BW-H-26-M | ecosystem: Environmental > Terrestrial > Soil >... | reverse complement strand
TCATGTTCGAAGCGCTTTTCGTACTCACCGTGCTGGACGGCGGCACGCGCGTGGGCCGCTTCATGGTGCAGGAACTCGGCGGCCGCATCTGGAAGCCGTTCGCGCGAACCAGCTGGTTTCCTGGAATATTGCTTTCGAGCGGGCTCATCGTGGGAATGTGGGGCTATTTCCTGTATCAAGGCGTGATTGATCCGCTGGGGGGAATCAATTCGCTGTGGCCGCTCTTCGGCATCGCCAATCAATTGTTGGCGGTGGTCGCGCTCGTCCTGGCCACGACCATCCTGATGAAAATGGGGCGGCTCCGCTGGCTTTGGGTGACCATCGTTCCCATGACGGCACTCACGACCATCACCATGACCGCCGCCTACGCAAAATTTTTCGATGCGAACCCGCGAATCGGTTTTCTTTCCGGCGCCAATGATTTGGCCGCCCAAATCGCGAGTGGCTTGATTCCTGCCGCGAAGATCGCGGAAACGCAGCGCCTCATTTTCAACCTCCGCCTCGACGCCGCGGTCACGATGACCTTCGCGATTATGATTATTTTGATGATTGCCGAGGCGCTGACCCAGTGGTACGGCCTTCTCAGCCGCCGGCGCGCGCCGGTCTTGCACGAAACGCCGTATGTGGCCACGCGGTGGGCCGCCAACTATTCCGGCGCCGCGCATGGAGACGACTGATGAGCCGCGCTTCTACTTTTGGTGGGACAGGTTTCAGCTTGTCCTCTTTTATTCGCTGGACCCTCCGTGCCACGCGCTTCGCCTGGCGGGGCCTGCGGGAATGGTGCGGCGATGCCGCCTACGAACGCTATCTTCGCTCGGCGCGCAAACGATCCGGCACGCAAGATCTGCTGAGTCCCGCCGAATTTTACGTCGAACAGCTCGATCGCCGTTATTCGCGCCCCAACCGTTGTTGCTGAGTTTCACGTCTTGCGTGCGCTCAAGTAGGGGCATAGAATCCAGGACAAGTTGGGTCACACCCCTTACAAATTCTGCGCACACGGAGGTCTTATGCGGAGAAACTCCCAATACTTCCTTTTCGTGGCTTTGACAGCAGTCCTGGCTCTCTTATGTTCCAGCGTTTACGCTCAAGAAAAATCCCCGGCAGGTGCGAAGCCCGATTTCGACATGACCGCCTCCTATATCGAAGCGTGTAGCTGCGACATGTTCTGTCCCTGCTACTTCAACACTCATTCCACACACCATATGGATGAGCATCATATGGACGCGCATTTCTGCCGCGCCAATCTTGTGCTCAAGGTAGACAAGGGTTATTACAAAAATACGAAGCTCGACGGCGCGAAAGTCTGGGTCTCAACCGATTTGGGCAGCGAGTGGAGCACGGGCAAGGATTCTTGGGCCGTTATCAATTACGATCCCAGCGTGACCCCCGAACAAAGGGTCGCGCTGAACGACATCATCGGTCAGCTCTATCCTTTCCAGTGGCAAAAATTCGACGTGGACACCCAGGGGTTTACCTGGGATGTAGATGAAAAGACCGGGGTCGCTCGAGCCAAAATGAATAACGGGAAAGGTGAAGTGGTTCTCGAGAGAGGCAAGGGCGACGATCCAAACCGCGAAATCGTCATGCAAAACTTGAAGTACTGGCAGGCCCAGTCCAATGATGGTTTCCGGATGTGGCAAAATAAGCATGAAGAATTTGAAGGAAAGGGCCACAAGTTTTCCTACGACGGGACGAATGGTTTTCTGATTACCATTCATTTTTCCGGCAAGGCAAAAACAGCGGTGTCAGGAAATTAGATCGTTGAAGTTGTAAGCAGCAGTTAGATTTCTTCTTCGTCTTCCGCTGCGCGTTTCAAGACGATTGTTTTGTGCGTGATCTTAACATTGTGATTGCGGATCCCTGCGAAATCTTTTTTCTTCAGGCGGAGGTAATCATGGCCATCAATCAGGATAAACTCCACGAGTTTCTAGGCAAGGCGATTGTCGATTTTGGCGCTACCTTTAATGCGGCATTGATTCGCATCGGGGACAAACTCGGTTTATACAAAGCCCTTGCAACCGGTGGACCGCAGACTCCTGGAGAACTTGCCAAGCGCACCGGCACCGCTGAGCGCTATGTTCGGGAGTGGTTGAGCGCGCAAGCCGCCGGCAGTTACGTTACTTACGATCCCTCGACGGGTAAATTTCATCTCAGCGAAGAACAGGCTTTTGCCATGGCCGATGAATCGAGTCCGGTCTTCTTGCCCGGAGCCTTTCAACTGGCGCTCGCTGCTGCAAAATCCGAGGAGCAGCTTACAGAGAAATTCAAAACCGGAAAGGGCATGGGCTGGCACGAACATCACCCGGAGCTATTCGTCGGAACCGAGCGCTTTTTCCGCCCGGGTTATGCCGCCAACCTCATAAGCGCTTGGATTCCATCTCTAGAAGGCGTCGACCAAAAGCTCAAGAGTGGCGCGCGAGTTGCCGATGTCGGCTGCGGCCTCGGTGCATCGACAATTTTGATGGCCAAATCCTACCCAAAGTCCGAGTTCGTCGGCTTCGATTATCACGACAAGTCCATCGAAACCGCCAGGCAGCGCGCGAAGGAAGGTGGAGTGGGTGGCCGCATCCGCTTCGAGGTCTCCATGGCTAAGAATTATCCAGGTAAGGACTACGACTTCGTCACGTTTTTCGATTGTCTCCACGACATGGGCGATCCTGCGGGGGCTTCGGCCCACGTCCACAGCACGCTCAAGAAGGATGGCACTTGGATGATTGTCGAACCCTTCGCGGGAGACAAGCTCGAGGATAACCTCAATCCTATCGGCCGCGCGTTTTACGGAGCGTCCACCCTGCTTTGTACTCCCGCTTCGTTGTCTCAGGAAGTGGGCCTTGCGCTGGGCGCGCAGGCGGGAGAGAAGCGCATGAAAGAAGTCGTCACGTCCGCGGGCTTCACAAGATTCCGGCGGGCTACGCAAACCCCGTTTAATCTAGTGTTCGAAGCTCGCCCCTAGCCTCCGGCGGGTAACCGAAGAATCTAAAATTCTTCTTCGTCTTCGGCTGAACGCTTCAACACTGTTATTTTGTGCGAGATTTTCACGTTGTGATTGCGGATCCCGGCGAGAATCGCGCGCCGCACCTCCGCCGGCAATTGTTCCGGCGCGAACACTCCCGCTGAATCGCGGGGACAATTCTTGATGAACAGCGCCGCGGCATGCGCCGTCGCGTAGGCCACCGGTGTCGTGTAGAGCCCCTGCTGCCGAATCTGGTACAGCGTAGGGAAAAGGCAATCGCTGCGGATCAGCAAGCTCTGATCGTTCTTGGCGTCGTGCTTTATCCCCTCCACCAGCACCGCGGCCGCAAAGCGCGCATTCTGCAAAACGCCCTGGCGGATGAGCTTGGCAATCTTCCGCGGCGAAGAGGTTTCCGGAAAATGAAGCTTGGCCATTCCTTGCGAACGGCGGAGTTTTCCCTGTTTGTGCCAGCGCCGTAGCCGGTCAATCTCGTTACCGCCGATTTTCACGTCCATCTCGCGCATGGAAATGAAATTCGGCAAGGTTGCCACTTCATCCTGCGCTGCCAGCACCACCCGCGCGGCGCCGACGGGTTCGGCAAAACGGAATTTCTCAATTTCCGAAAAGCGCTTGCCCAACAGGAATTTTCCGTCACGGTAAATCCGCGGATGCGACACGGCCTCGTCAAAGGACACGAGCGGCGACCACTGCGAAATCGGGTCGTCGCTTTCGCTGCTCTCATAGAGCCGGATGTGCACGGCTTCCACTTCATCGAGCAGGTCCGCCGCGCGCTTGACCAATAAATTCGTAAGTCCCGGCGCCGCCCCGGTGTTAATCAGCGCCGTGCGGTTTTTCTCTTCGAATCGCCGCGCATAACGGAATTGCTCGGCCTTGAACGGATTACGCCTGAGGTGCGAGCTCAGGTCCACATAGTGCGCGCGAAGACGCAGCGCCGCTCGCAAGACAATTTCATTGAAGACGGAGGCCGAAGCGTTGACGATCAACTGGCAGCCCCGCGCCGCGCGCACCACTCCGCGCAGGTTTCGCGCATTCACTTTCGTAAGCGGGATAGTGCTCTTTTTGCCGAGAAAGCGCCGCGCGCGTTCCAAATCGCGGTCGCCGCACCAGACCGTGTGTCCCTGTTTCTCTAGTAATTGAGCGAGAAGGGAACCGGTCGCCCCAGCCCCCAATACGAATATCCGCATGGCGTCGCAAAACTCTATCACACTCCCTTCTCCTGGCTCAGTCCTAGGAGCAGAAGCCGCAAATTGCAGACAGGTCTCTACTGGCGTACACTTGAGTCGAATACTCCGACCCCTGCGGCCTACAGGAGAGCAAACCCACGGCCCCAGGGGCGATGCCCTGAGAAGTCTTCGGGACTCAGGGCTCGGGTGGAAACGCCCGGGCCTCCCGTTTACGGTGAACCCTTCGGGGTGAACCCGTGCTTGGAAAGGAGCGACTCGACGAAAATGTGCAGTTTTTCGTCGTGCGCCCGATTCCAATCATCGAATCGGGTTTTTTGATTTTTGATGCCATGACGCTTCACGACAAATTCGGCCGCCAAATCACCGACTTGCGCATCTCGGTTACGGATCGCTGCAATTTCCGCTGCGTTTACTGCCGCTCCGCCGACCCGGAAAATTATCGCGACCACGACGAAATCCTTTCCTGGCCCGAACTCGACCGCCTTGCGCGTATTTTTCTGGGCCTGGGCATTCGCAAAATCCGCATCACCGGCGGCGAACCGCTCGTTCGTGAAGGCGTCGAAGAATACATCGCGCGGCTCCACGCCCTCGGCGTCGAAGACCTCTCCATGACTACCAACGGCCATCTTCTCGCGGAGCGCTGCCAGCGTCTCATCCAGGCCGGCCTGCGGCGCATCAACATCAGCCTCGATTCGCTCGACCCCGCGAAATTCGAGCGCATCACCCGCACCAAGTCTTTCAACACGGTCATGAACAGCATCGACGTGGCGCAAAGCTCGCGGCTGGCTCCCGCCAAAGTAAATGCCGTTCTCGTGCGAGGGCTCAACGACGACGAGGTGGAATCTTTCGCCGCGTTCGCGCGCCTCCGCGGCCTGATCATGCGTTTCATCGAATTCATGCCGCTCGATGCCGATCGCCACTGGGCCCGCAGCTCAGTCGTTCCCGCGGCTGAGGTCCACGCCCGCATCCACGCGCGCTGGCCGCTCGAGCAGATTCCCCACGAGCGCAGCGAGACCGCCCGCAAGTATCGTTTTGCCGACGGCGCGCCCGGGGAGATCGGCCTCATCGCGCCCGTCACACAACCCTTCTGCGGCCACTGCTCGCGTATCCGATTAACCGCCGACGGCAAGCTGCGCACCTGCTTGTTCAGCAAGGAAGATCACGATTTGCGCGCCCTGCTCCGGGAAGGCGCCTCCGACGACGATCTCGTGACCTACATCCGCTCCGTGGTCGACGACAAAGAAGAGGGCCACCGCATTAACGAACCTGATTTCGTCCCCCCCTCTCGTACTATGGTCTTTATTGGGGGATAAGGGGTAAGCTCACCAAATCAAAGGAAATCTCATCTAATCCATAGGCCTGGCTACAGATGCCGGACCAGTAGAGACAAGTTCCCATGAGCGCGCTGAACACAATAGCGAAGTCGTCGACGTTGATCGGCATTGCGCGGCCACCGACCGTGCGCGCCCCCGAAATCGAAAAGGGCGTTGGATGCGACTTCGACAGTTATCTTTTGACGCCGGACAACACGCTCGACGAGCGCATCGCCTCCGCGAAAGCGCTTCTCGACAAGGACGTGGTCATCCTCGGCCATCATTACCAGCGTGATGAGGTCATCAAGTTCGCCGATTTCCGTGGCGATTCCCTCAAGCTTTCCTCCCAGGCCGCGCAAGCCGACGGCCGCTTCGTCGTTTTTTGCGGCGTACATTTCATGGCGGAAAGCGCGGATATTCTCCGCCGCGAGCATCAAGTCGTCGTCCTCCCCGATCTCAACGCTGGCTGTTCCATGGCTGACATGGCCGATATCGGCCAGGTCGAAGCCTGCTGGCGCGAACTCTCTTCGCTCGGCGACCTGAAAGTCGTTCCTGTCACCTACATGAACTCCACGGCCGCCATTAAATCCTTCACTGGCGAACACGGCGGCTCGGTCTGCACCAGTTCAAACGCCGCGGCGGTTATGAAATTGGCTTTTACACAGGGCGAAAAAGTTCTATTCCTTCCCGACGAACATCTCGGCCGCAACACTGGTTTCCGCATGAGCATTCCTCTAGACCAGATGATAGTCTGGGACCCCTACCAGGAATTCGGCGGCAATTCGCCCGAAGCCATTCGCAACGCCCGGGTCATTCTCTGGAAGGGCTACTGCTCCGTTCACCAGCGCTTCACTCCCCAGCATGTGGAGCGCGTCCGTCGCGAACATCCCGGCATCCGTGTTATTGTGCATCCCGAGTGCCGCTTCGAAGTCGCGCAAGCCGCCGACCAGATCGGTTCGACCGAAGGCATCATCAAGGCCATCACCGCGGCTCCCGCGGGCAGCGAATGGGCCGTGGGCACGGAGATTCATCTCGTCAATCGCCTCGCCAAAGAGCTTAAGGATCGCACGGTCATTTCGCTCGATCCCAGCGTTTGCGTGTGCACCACGATGTTCCGCATTACCCCGGTGCATCTGCTCTGGGCGCTGGAAAATCTTGGCGCGGGAAACGTCGTCAACCGCATCTCGGTGGATGAACGCACGCGTCATTACGCGCGCGTCGCGCTCGACCGCATGCTCAGTTTGCGTTAGCATCGTTAGAAGAGCGGTACGCCGCGGCACAAACACAATATGGCCGACGAAGACAACGAACAGGAACAAGACGCCCCGGAGCCAGCGCCGCGCCTTTTTACCTTGAAGGAAGCAGAAACCACCCGCCGCGAGCTCGAACCATTTCTAATTGAGGCCATGGAGTCCCGGAAGAAACTTGCCGGGCTGGACCAGCATCTCACCGCGGTCGCCGCGCGCATCATGATGATGGGCGGCGTGATTGTGCCTTACGAAAAATTGGCGGGCATCCGCGCCGAGCATACGCAGCTCGCCGAATCGCTCAAGTCCACTCTCGGCCGCATTCTCGAAACCGGCTGCATAATCAAGGATCTGGAAGTCGGCCTGCTCGATTTTCCTTCACTACTCAACAACGAGGAGATTCTTCTCTGCTGGAAACTCGGCGAGGACCGCATCCGTTTTTATCATCGTCACGACGAGGGGTTTTCCGGCCGCAAGCTCCTCGATCCCCGCGACCCTGGCCCGGGCGATGTCGTCCAGTAGCATTCTTGTAGTGGCCGGTCTTCCGCGCTTTTGGCGTCCCGGCCCTGCCGGGAAGACCGGTGGTTTGTGTATGTTGTCATCCTGAGCGAAGCGAAGGACCTCAACTTTTCACATTTCACAAACTCCAACTGTGAGCTGCCTTGACTGACCATCCCGCAAACCGCCTGAAAAATTCCGCCAGCCCTTATCTTCGCTCCGCCGCGCACCAGCCGATTGACTGGTACGAATGGGGCGACGCCGCATTCTCACGCGCTAAATCCGATGACAAACCCATCCTCCTTGATATCGGCGCGGTCTGGTGCCACTGGTGCCACGTCATCGACCGCGAAAGCTACGAAAACGCCGAAATCGCGAAAATCATCAATGAACATTTCATTCCCGTAAAAGTCGATCGTGACGAGCGCCCCGACGTTGATTCCCGCTACCAATCCGCCATCAGTGCCATTTCCGGACAAGGCGGCTGGCCTCTTACCGGCTTTCTTCTTCCCGACGGCAAGCCATTTTTTGGCGGCACGTATTTTCCTCCCGAGGACCAGATGGGCCGCCCGGGCTTTCGCCGCGTGCTTCAAGCCGTAGCCGATTCTTACAAAAACAAACGCCGCGAGCTCGAGCGCGCCGCGAACTCACTCGCCGACGCCGTCGCGCAAGGCGAAATGTTTACCGGCGCGCGCGCCGATTTTGATTCCGGCGTTGTCGACGCGCAAATCAAATCCATCGTCCAGCTCTTTGACGTCAAGAACGGCGGCTTCGGCCGCTCGCCAAAGTTTCCCCACTCCTCCGCCATCGATCTGGTCCTCGAGCGTTATCAACAAACCAAGGAAAAGCATCTGCTCGCCATCGTCGAAACCACTCTCGAAAAAATGGCTCGCGGCGGCGTCTACGACCAGCTCGCCGGCGGCTTCCACCGCTACTCCGTCGACGAGCGCTGGCTCGTCCCCCACTTCGAGAAAATGTCCTACGACAATTCCGAGCTCTTGAAGAACTACCTCCACGCCTACCAGGTCACGAACAATCCGGCGTTCCGCGATACGGCGCAAAGCATCCTCGATTGGGTAGGCGCGGTGCTATCTGATTCGGATCGCGGCGGCTTCTATGCCAGCCAAGACGCTGACCACTCCCTTGATGACGACGGAGACTACTTCACGTGGACTTTGACTGAACTACGGAGAGTGCTTTCGGAAGATCAGGCGAAAATAGTGGCCGCGCTATATGACGTCGAAGCCCAGGGCGAAATGCATCACAATTCGGCGAAAAATGTTCTCTGGGTGGCTCGCGATCCCGCGGCGATCGCCGAGACCCTTTTCATGGACGAGAAGACTGTGAAGCAAGAAATCAAGTCCGCCAAAGAAAAACTGCTTGAGGCGAGAAAACTTCGGCAGACACCCTACATAGACAAGACGATGTACGTCAGCTGGAACGCCATGTTTGTTTCTGCTTATTTCGATGCCTGGCGCGCTTTCGGCTGGGACTGCGGCGGAGAATATTGGGCATTCGCGCTCAAGGCCATCGAACGAATGTTGCGAGAGGCTTGGACCGAAGACCAAGGTTTTGCACATCGCATCGGAGGCCCCTCCCTCCCCGGTTCCCTCGACGATCAAGCCTCCGGAGTCCTCGCACTCCTCGATGCCTACGAAGCAACTGTCAGTGCTCACTATTTCCGGGCGGCCCAACGCACTATGGACATTGTTGTCGTAAAATACGGCGATGCCGAAGGCGGAGGCTTTTTCGACCGCCCCTCGGACGCCGAGCCCATGGGTGGCCTCGACGTTCGCCGCAAACCATTCCAGGATTCTCCGACGCCTGGCGCCAACTCCGTCGCCGCCATCGCCCTCGTTCGTCTCCATGCCTTCACAGGCGACGAACGCTACCATGCCTTCGCGAAGAAAACGCTCGAAGCCTTCGCCGGAATCGCGCCGCAGTACGGCCTCTTCGCGGCCACGTACGGCCTCGCCGCCGCGCTCTTTACGAATCATCCGCTGCAAGTCGTTATCACCGGCCCCGCCAACGATCCTGTCGCGCAAGCTCTCGAGGAAGCCGCCCACCGCGTCTACCGTTTCGGCAAATCAGTCCTGCGCGTGACGCCCGGCACCTCGCTCACGCATCTCGCTGGCGCTCTAAAGGAAACCTTGCCCCATCTCCCCCCCGACAAGCCCTTCGCCGTCGTCTGTTCCGGCCAAACCTGCCTCCCGCCGACCAGCGACCCCGCGCAACTCACCGCTCTTCTCGAAAACGGCGCCGCTGGCGCCGCCACTTCCTAGTGAGTGCGAAACTTCCTGTAGGGGCGCAGCACCGCTGCGCCCTGCTGTTAGTTCTACACAGATGGCGACTCTAATTTCATCGTAAATGAAAAACAGGCGCGATGCTTGCGCACCGCGCCTGCAAATCGTTCCGTTAAGTTTCAACCGTGGCGCTTGTCACTGGCGGTTTTTCGCCAGTCACCAGTCACGAATCACCAGCCACTCTTATTTTTTTGGCCTCGATTCCGGCGGCACCAATCCAGCCACGCGGTAGTAAACCACGAGCTGTCCGTAATGTTCTCCCGAGTGCTCGGCAAAGCCGTAAGCAAAATCAATCACGCGCGTCTTCTGATTCGCAAACGGATCGACGATCAGGGAATTCATTCCCGCGTCGCCTTTCGCTTTGATGGCAGCTGCACCGTCGGCGAAGGATTTCTTCACGTACGCGGCCACTTCCGCCTTGCTCTTGAGTTTGTCTTTCGAGAAGTCTTCCTGCGCGGGCGGCTTCTCTCCCTTCACCAGGTTGGTGAAGAAATAGTTCGTGTCCGCCACGTGCAGCAGCCCCTCCCGGAAGCTGCGTTGCTCCGGGTTTGGTTTGAACTCGTACTTGTCCTCGGGGAAATCCTCGGCCATGGCAATCAGCTTTCGCCCGATGTCATTCCATTGCTCGAGAACCGCCTGAGACGGGCTCGACGCCGGCTTTGGCGGCTCTTTCTTCGCCGCTTCCTGCGCAAGCACTGGAATCATTACCAGACCCATGGCCAATGCAAGACTGGTCACCCTCACCCACTTTGTCATGGTTTCTCTCCTCAGTTTCGCCCCGGTCGAGCCGGGTCGCTTTCTTCATCAGACGGCCCTCCCGGCAAGACGTTTCCCGCTCCCTACCCGGGTAGAACGCCTCCCGCGGCCCTCCATCTTACGCAGGATTTACGCTCGGGTCACACAAAATCACTTCTGAACCCGGCGCATGGTAAGCTGGAACTTTAACGTCTGGGGGCAAATCCGCGTGAATTGGGGCTGGTTGCTGCTGCGCATCGCCATTGGTCTCGGCATTCTCACACTTCTCTTTCTTTCCCAACGGTTCTGGTATCGCGCACTGTGGCGGATATCGGCAAACTGGGGGAATACGGCCATCCGGGTTTCCATCCACTCCGTCTATGTGCTCGCCCTGATACTCGTCATTTTCGCGACCGCCGACGGCATGCGCATGAGCAAGGGTCATCTCCTTCCTCGCGCGTCGTCCATCACCGTTCTTGCAGGGCTGTGGTTCTTTAGCGCGCTCTTCGCCTATCTCGCCGTCCTGTCCGTCCGGGTAGTGGACCGCATTTGGTCGCTCTTGCGGCGAAGGTCACGCAATACCCTGCCCCAAGCCCGAACTGCTGCTCCGGTCGCCGGAAAATCCCCGGCTGCCGCCGAATTCGTCCGCGATCCCTCGCGCCGGTACTTTTTCCAGAGCGCCACCGCAGCTGCGGGTGCCGCGCCATTCCTTTGCGCTGCTTATGGATTTGCTTCCGAGCGGTTGCGCTACACGGTTCATCGAGTGGAAATTCCCGTCGCTAACCTCACCCCCGCCCTCGACGGAATGAAAATCGTTCAGATCAGCGACATTCACATGAGCGGCTACATGCCCCGCGAAGAAGTGCGCCGCGCCGTGGACATGGCCAACGAGCTCGGCGCCGATCTCGCCGTGGTCACTGGCGACTTCATCACCGGCGCCGGCGATCCGCTGGCCGACTGCATCGACGAAATTCGCCAGTTGTGCGCGCCGCTGGGCGTTTGGGGATGTAACGGCAATCACGAAATTTACGCCCGCGCCGAAGCGACGTCCCAGATCCTATTTGCGCAAGCAGGCATGAAGCTTCTCCGGCAAGAAAACGTCCAGCTTCACTTCAAAGGCGCTCCATTCAATCTCATCGGCGTTGACTATCAGCGCGAACGGACTCCTCGCGGCCAGAAGGTCCAGGCGCTCGCGCATCTCCAGCCGCTTGTGCGGCGCGATATGCCGAATATTCTTCTCTCGCACAATCCCAATTCCTTCAATCGCGCGGCCGAACTCGGCATCGAGCTTTCACTTGCCGGGCACACCCACGGCGGACAGATTCAAGTGGAAATTCTCGACCATCGCCTAAGCCCGGCTCATTTCTTCACCGATTACATTGCGGGCCTCTACCAACGGCCGCTGTTCACGCCGTCGCAAGCGTTGGTCACAAAGCCCCTGCTGCCTGCTTCGATTCTGGAACGCCCGAGCGCATGCCTCTATGTAAACCGGGGTCTCGGCACCGTTGGCGCTCCCGTCCGCCTCGGCGTACCCCCCGAGATCACCCTCCTCACCCTGCGCCGCGCGTAACCCCACAACTGTAAGTCCTCGCCAGATAACCGTTTGGCGGCAGTTCCTTCACTCGTAGTACCGATGGATCACTCCCTGGGAGAAGATGGACGTGGTATTACTCCATGGTGTTGCGTTCCTCATCAGATCGGGCTGACCTGAACAGTGCTCCTCCGTTTGAGTTGGCAGCAAAGGAACACCAGGAAGATGCCCTTTCCCCTGCGGCCACTCGCCGCAGCTTCCTGGGGCTACGTGTTTGGATAGTTTTATCGGTTGTTCTCGTAACGGTCGCTGCCTTTGCAGCGCTCCGGGGCCGTCCCAGTTATGCCCTGACGGCCTTTGGGGATATCACTCAACTATTGTTGGTATGCATGGCGGCAGGAATCATGGCTGCCAATGCTTTCGCCAGTCGCGGGCCAGTTCGCGCTTTCTGGGCGCTCATGTCGCTGGGTTTCACGATCTGGGTCTCCAGTCTCTCGATGTGGGTCTATTTCGAAGTGTGGCTCCACCGGACGGTCCCCGATCTCCCCGCGAGCGACGTGCTGGTTTACGTAAAGATCGTGCCGATGATCGTGGCGATCGGGGTAGCGCCTCATCTCGACCACACCCGGCGCCCCCGTGTGCTCGGATACCTCGATTTGATCCTGCTTCTCGTCTACTGGCTCTATCTTTATGTGTTCTGGGTCCTCTGCTATCGCCTCGCGGTTGTTGACCAGGGGCTCTACAACTTTCACTTCGATGTGATCGATGCCCTCGGAAACCAGATTTTTCTGATGTTCCTCGGGTACACGGTCGTGCGCACAACAGGTCCATGGCGCACGCTGTATTTTCACTATTTTGGCGCTACCGCTCTCTATGCGCTGAGTTCCGTCCTCAGTAACGTCGCCATCGATTACAACGCTTACTATACAGGCAGCCTGTACGACTTGCCTGCTGTTGCCGCGCTCGCCTGGTTCGTGGCTCTGGGAATCGCAGGTTGGAATTTGTCTCACCCTGAGTTCGACTCGCCGCGGCCCATGGCTGAGCCGGCTACGAGCTCATCGAAAAAGGTCGTTTTTTGGCCCTCTCGTCTGGCCATGTTTGCCACTCTTTCCACTCCGCTCATCGGTGTAGTCCTGATGTTCTCGAATGAAAACCTCGATGCCATTCACCGTTTTCGGATTCTCGCCACCCTCTTCACTATGCTGTTCATGACTCTCCTGCTCTTCCTCAAGCAAGACCTGCTCGATGTCCGCTTGACCAAGTCGCTCGACGACGTTTCCCACGCGTATGCCGATCTCGGCCGGTTTAAGGACCGTTTGATTCAAAGCGAGAAGCTGGCCTCTCTCGGCAAACTCGTTGCCAGCGTTGCGCGCGAGCTTGATAAGGCCATGGGTGTCATTGCGACGTATACCGCTCGCATTCTTGCGACGGAGGCCACTCACCAGGGTGTGCGCGACTTAGCAGTTAAGATCGAACAGTATGCGCACCGCACCAGCCTTTTGGTTCAGAAAATGCTCGGCTTTGCCCGCGAAACCCCGCTCGAGAGCGGGCCGGTGGAAGTGGGCCCTCTGATCGACAGTGCGCTCAAATTGAGCCGTATTTCGCGTTACGCGCACATTAAAGTGGAGACCCACGAAGAAGAGAACGCCCTGGCGGTCAAGGGCGACGCCAGTCAGCTCCTCCAGGTTTTCCTGCACATTATCGGCAATGCGGTTGACGCGATGGGGCGTGGAAAACCCGGGATATTGAGCGTCACGACGCGCGCGAAGAATCAGCAGATCGAGATCGAATTCGCCGATACCGGCCCGGGACTTCGTGAACCACAGCGCGTGTTCGATCCGTTTTACACCACCAAGCCCGTCGGCAAAGGAACGGGCCTCGGGCTCAGCACGTGTTACGGCATCATCCATCAACACGGCGGGGAGATTCTGTGCGGCAATCGTCCCGCTGGCGGCGCGGTGTTTACTTTGGTGTTGCCGGCAGTGAGTAAACCCGCAGCGGTGATCATCGGTTAGTCGTTGATCTCAGCTCGCAGGGTTGACTTGGAGGAAGGAACGGAAGTGTTCGGCAAAAACAGCTCTGTCTGGCTAAAGGTCGCCTTGATTCTGGCTGTTGTCCAGATCGCGGCTACCTTGCTTCTTCACGACCGCTATCTGCTCGCGATCGTGGGCGACGTCTTTCCGTCTCTATTTGTATTCATGGTCTTGCTGCTTTTTCGATCGAACTACCGGCGGGCCATAGGATCGCTGCGCTGGTTTTGGTTGCTGAACGCGATCGGATTTGGCTTGCTGCTCTGCTCTCAGCTGTTTTGGGTGTATTTCGACGTGGTGGTCCGAAACAATGAGGTAAATCCGCTCGCCGGTGATGCCCTCTCTTTCCTGACGCTCATTCCCGTCCTGGCCGCTTTGGCTCTTCGTCCGCATTCGGAATCGGCCGCGCGCGGTTTGCGTTTGCGCCACGTGGATTTTCTCCTTCTGATGCTTTGGTGGATCACTCTTTACGCGTATTTCGTTCTTCCTTGGCTGATGATCGCGAAAAATTCTGAACAGTATGACCGCGCGAACTACATTCTGCTGCTCGGAGAACACCTAGCCGTCATCGTGGCCCTCGCGATCTTGTCCTGGCGCACCGTGGGAGAATGGAGAAAGTTTTATGCGAGTTATCTCGTCGCGGCTTGCATTTTCGCAAGCGGAAGCTTTCTCCAGGGTTTCGCGTCCGCGCACAATCTCTACTACACCGGAAGCTATTACGATTGGTTTTACGGCCTCGCCCTGATCGGATTTGTCTCCGCGAGTCAGAAGGGTGCGAAGCTCACGCCGTTGCCTCCTGCCGCCGAACCCGCGCAGGGCATGCGCCGGCTGTGGTCCGCGCGCCTGGCCATGCTCGCCCTGATTTCTCTTCCGGTCCTCGCGATCGCCGGATACCTTTACGCTCATGCTCCCGAAAGTGTTTTGATTTTTCGTCTGCGCTTGATCTTTGGCGCGATGCTTCTGCTCGGCTCTTTCGTCTTCTTCAAACTCCATGAATTGGATCGCGAGCTCGTGCGAATGGTTAATCTGACCGAATCCTCGCTGGAAAGCTTGCGGATCGTGCAGACGCAGATTTCTCAATCGCAAAAAATGGTCGCGCTGGGGCGCCTGGCTTCCGGCGCGGCCCATGAAATCAGCAACCCGCTCACGGCTATCCTCGGCTATTCTGAACTCCTGCAAGAGAATCCCGCCCTTACCCCTGAGGGGCGCCAGTGCGCCCTGGGAATCCAGCAGCAGGTTCACCGCGCGCAAGCCGCTGTCAACAGCATGCGTGACCTGGAAGCACAGTCTCGCGCGGCAGGGGCGACTCCTCCCATGGGATTTCGCCCCTGACGCAGCTTGGTGAGCCAGGATTCTGGATTTCTCCTCGTGCTCCCGCCGGTGTTAGACTTTCTTTCACGCGAAAAGTTCTTGCATGCCCATTACTGAAAAGAATTATTGGCTTACGACTGCATCCATTCCCGCTGCGGATCCCACGCTCCCGCTGCGCGACACCGTGGATGTCGCTGTCGTTGGCGCAGGCTTTACCGGCCTTGCCGCCGCGCGCGCCCTTGCCAAACGCGGCGTCAGCGTCGCCGTTCTCGAAGCGGAAACCTTAGGCTGGGGTGCCAGCTCTCGCAACGGCGGCATGGTTCTCACCGGGCTGAAGCTTCCCGTGCCCACACTCATTAAACGTTACGGACGCGAACGAGTCCGCCGCATGTACGCGGCTTCACTCGCTTCCATCGACTGCGTCGAGGAGATCGTCCGTGAGGAAAACATCGCGTGCGATTTTTCCCGCTGCGGACATCTCGAAGTGGCCTGCAAGCAGGCCCATTTCGACGGCTACGAAGAGTCTGCCGCGCTCATCCAACGCGAATTTAATCACGCGCTCCGCATCATTCCGAAAAGCGAGCTGCGGGGAGAGATCGGCTCGGACGTCTACTTCGGCGGCATGGTCGATGAAACCAGCGCGGGCGTGAATCCGGCGCGCTATGTCGCGGGGCTCGCGCAAGCGGCGCAGCGCGCCGGGGCGCAGCTTTTCGATCACACGCGCGTCACGAAAATCGTTCCGCAAAGCACGAATGGCGCGGCGAAATTCTCCGTGGAAACCACGAGAGGTGCGGTCACCGCGCGCGAAGTGATTCTCGCCAGCGGCGCGTACACCACCAGCGCCACTCCGGCGCTGCGAAAAAAAGTGATTCCCATTGGTTCGTACATTATCGCCACGGAGATTCTTCCGGAAAATCTCGCGCGCGAATTAAGCCCGCGCAACCGCATGATCTACGACTCCAAGCATTTTCTTCACTACTACCGGCTCACGCCCGACCGCCGCATGCTGTTTGGCGGGCGCGCAGCTTTTTTCCCGGAAACCGAAAGCACCGTGCGCCGTAGCGCGGAAATTCTTCGCCGCGACATGATCGAAATTTATCCGCAACTTCGCGACGTCAAAACCGAGTTCGTTTGGGGAGGCACGCTCGATTTTGCACTCGACGTGATGCCCCACGCGGGAAAAATCGACGAGATGTATTTCTCGCTCGGCTACGCAGGGCATGGCGTGGCCGTCGCCACGTGGCTCGGCACAAAACTCGCGGGCGTCGTCTGCGGCGAACCAAACGACATTCCCTACGATGGCATAGCGTTCCGCGCCGCGCCGCTGGGCCTTCGTAGCGGCCACACCTGGGCGCTTCCTCTTGCCGGCGCCTACTACAAAGTACTCGACTGGTTTACGTAGAACTGTCTCATGTATAGCCCAACTGTCCATTCCTCAAGCCTCAGGGGTTAAAACCCTTGAGGCTCCACTGTTCTTCACCACGGCTAAAGCCGTGCCCTCCCTACATTTTCTGTACCCCGCCAGCAGCGGCGGGTTTCAATTTCCGGACGACGAGATACGCAACGGGGCCTAACACGACGGCAGCGGGCCCCCAACGGCGCGCGAACGGATCGCTGCACACCAGCGCCAAGCCGCTCATCAGCAGCGGCGCGATCACTACATACCGCAATCCCGCATTTCCGTAGGGAATCCGGAAGGGCCGGTTCATCTGGGGAGAGGTTTGCCGCAGCCTCCACGCGGCCAGCACCGTCATAATCGTCACGGCGATCCGCAGCCATACGTATACGCCAATGAGCTGCGCTAGGTTCAGCGCCGCTAGTCCGGCGTAAATCGCGGAGGAAATCAGGATGGCCATCCACGGCGTGCCAAAGCGGGCATGCTTTCGCGTCAGAGAGGGCGGCAAATACCCGTCCTGCGCCATCGCCGAGGGCATACGCGATCCGGTCAGCACCGTCGCGTTCAAAATCGCGATGCTGGTAACGGCTGCCGAGACGGTCATCCAGATTCCCAGCCAGGATCCGCCGATCAGCTGCGCCGCCACTGAAAAATATCCGGTCTTCCACTCGTGCCAATTTCCCAGGGCCGCCAGGGCCAGCGCCGTGGGCAAAAAGTAGGTCGCGACCGAGAGCGGTACGACCATCGCCAGGGCGAGCGGATAACTGCGCGCCGGATTCTCGACCTCTTCGGCCACCGACGACATCTGTTCGTATCCGGAATACAGCCAGAGTCCGAGGGCGAGACCCACGCCAAACACCTGAAACGTCGGAACGTGTGGCGGAACGAAAGGAGTAAACGGATTGTGGCGCCATTTCGTTGCGGCAATGACGCACATGACGGCCACCGGCAGCAGAATAAAAATCTCCAATACTGTGGAGACTGCCCCGACCATTTGAATCCCGCGCACGTTCACCCAGGCGATCGCGACAACAAGGGATAGCGCTACCGCGAAGTGTTTCCATCCGGTCATCGCCGGGAAGAAATACACTAGATAATCCGCGAAGAGCACCGCATAGACTGCGCCCAGGACGAACGTGCCGGTCCAGTTCCACCACCCAGTCAGAAATCCCCAGAAGTCGCCGAAGCCCGCGCGCACCCAGCGAAACGAGCCACCTTCCACGGGGAGTGCCGCAGTCATCTCCGAAGCAGCCAGGGACACGGGAATGCACCAAAAAAACGGGATGATGACGTGATAGAGCAGTGTAAGCCCTGGTCCGCTCGTGGTGACTTGGTCCTCCAATCCAAATGGCCCCGCCGTGGTGTAGGCGTACATCACGAACACAAAGGGCAGCAGACTGGCTTTGCGGATAACGGCTTGTCCAGTATCGGTCTTGGCTATTTTTTGCGGTGTCGTCAGACCGGCCTCGGCTTGCGCAGGGATTTGCTCGGCAGAGGGTATCGCATTCCAGGGTTGGAGTGAAGAAGCGTGGCGAAGAAGGAGGGGGGATAGCCACAGAGGCGCAGAGGCACGGAGACTGAATTCGGCAAGACAGCAGGCCGGAGCGAGGGAGAGGGGTGTACCCACCTTGATTGGGAGAGAAAGGGTCTTGTAATGGCATGATGAAAAAAGGGATAGAGCGCATTTTCCGTCGAAGCGCAACGGGGTTCCAACGAGACGACGACAGAAGATAGACGCCGAGGCAGGGATGCGAAGGAACAAAGAGGCAGGGAAAGAACCGCCCGTGGCTCGGGTGCCAGGGAAACCTTGAAAAGTGCGTAAGTTCTTGAAAACAAGATGCAGATTATGGGGGGTGCACCTACCCCCGGTGTTTTGGACAAAGAGTGCGGAACCCTCTGAGAACATAGGGGTTGCGGAATTCTCATTTTCGACAGAGTGTGCAACATATTGAAAGGGCAAGAGATAAGAAACGGCGTTTTTGGAGGGTGGAGTAACTAGTTTATAAACAACTTGGCGGGTCGACCGGGCGCAGGGGCGATTGCCCAGCGCAGAGAGCGCCCAGACCATGAAAAAGACTAGCATGAATTGGTTTTACTGTCAAGGTAATTCATCGTGTGATATCGTTCGAATGAGACGGGACGTCGTAAGTGAGGGAAGGAAAAGTGCTTAGAGGGTCCACAAGAGAAAATCGACCCATGAGAGTGGGGATTCGGGACAAAGGCCCGCGGTTGGGTTTAGACGTATGTGCTGGCCCGCTTGCGGGGCAACTGCTTGTCTGTTTTTGTCACGGATTTCACTTTTCCGGTAACCGCTGCGAGCTCAACCAGTCGCAGCCAGGCCCCGAGCAATTACGGTGTGGGCCTCATTCACCCCAGTACTACAACGCGCTCCGCCTCAGTTATCCGGCGATTACTATGTGTGATGAACTTTTTGGGCGGCAAGCCCGAATAACAGGGTGGAGATAAGAATTGGCAGATGACTGCGAACTGTGGAAGCGGATTCGCCGCGGAGAGGCGCAGGCGTTCGATGCGTTTTACCGAAAGATGGGGCCGCGTCTGCTGGGGTTTCTGCGGCAGATGGTCGGCAATCGCCAAGCGGCGGAGGACGTGATGCAGGAGACCTTCACCCAGATATGGCGAAGTCCCAACGGCTTCATGCCCGAGAGGGGCACGCTGCGAGCTTATTTATTTGGAATAGCACGAAAGTGCGCGGCTGAATGGTGGCGCAAACGTGGAGCAACGGATGGAAGTCCCATGGAGGAGCCTGCCGAATGTAAGACCGAGATTGCGTCGCTGGTTGACGATGCCCTCCAGCGGTTGCCAGAGGAACAACGAAGTTTGCTGTGGTTAAGGGAAGTCGAAGGACAGTCGTACGCAGAACTGGCACAGATTCTGGAAATACCTGTAGGTACAGTGCGATCGAGACTTTTTACGGCACGAGAAGAATTGCGAATGGTGTGGCACGCCGCACGGCCCGTGAAGAAGGAGGGCGAATGAAATGCAACGAGGTGGCGGAATTTATTTCCGCTCTGTACGACGGAGAAAAGATACCGCGAGAGGCGGCGGAGCACCTGGGAGCTTGCGAGGAGTGCGGCGGACGGCTAGCTGCTTATTCGGCCATTGGTGCGGAATTGCGGCGAGTGGCCAGCTTGGGTGAGCCAAGGGGTGTGAGGGACCGCACGTGGGAGGACAGAGAAACGCTGCCATCAAGCTGGTGGCGGAAAAGCCGGGAATCGATGCGCATACCGCGGCTAGTGTTTGCGTCGATGCTGGCAGCGATCTTTCTGTTATCCGGAGGGTTGGTGCTGGTGCGCGCGCGGCCAAATTCGACCGGATTGGTGCTGTGGCTGGCCGTTAAGCTACCTCCCAATGGTGAGGTTTTGCACATGGCTCTGGCGACGGATGGAGAACCTGAAAGCGACGGGTTTGAACATTTCAGCGCTATACCGACCGGAGGCATTTTTTCCATAAGTGTCCGATTCCTTCGGAGAGAGGGGGACCGTGTCGAATTGGGAGTGAAAACCAGGTACGAAAATCCTGAACCCGATTTCACCGGAGATGCTGAACAAAGGCTAAAAGATATTGTGCAACAGAGCCTCTGGATTGAACCGGGGAGGAACACAGAGATTTCTGTGCCGGGTTTGGGATCAATCCAATTCGCAGGAGATTTTATCGACCACAAGCCGCCCAGTTTCTTCTCACTAGAAGATACAGTCGACCCAAGGGCGAATGAATTTCGTATCGTATCGCCGGTGCTTATCCGCGGTAAGCAGGTCGTCTTCAACGGAGTCGGTGCTTCTTCGATGGGTAACGCTAGTCCCGGTACGGGTGTATCCATCTACTGGCCGGGAGAGGGGCGATTTCTATTTTCTCCCACACCGTTCAAGGATGCGGTGGAGGGTTCGGTGTTTGAGAGCCAAATCAAATTCAGCGTAGACCATCAGGAATATTTGCTCTTGACGGCTGTACCGGCTACGCGCGCGACACACGTGTGGGTGAAGCATGAGCCGCGATACAAGCCATCGGAGCACAACGCCGGGGAAAGAGACGACGTGAGTTCGCTGGGCGGGGGCGACAGCAACGATTTTCCGAAAGAGTGAATCTTTGCACTGGCCGTCGAGCACCGTGCGGGCCCAGGAATCTGAAGACAAAGCAATTCTCGAAAGGATTGCCGCTAGTTTCAAGCTGATTCGGTGGGAGTAGCAAACGGTTGGACAGCCGCCTCTAATCGCAGTGTTAATCAGGCACTGACTACCCGCCCCGTGGGTCGCGCTACTTGCGTTTCAGCCGTTCGCTCTCTCCGCCACCACCATGGCCTGCAGAATCTGATCGGAGACATCCTTGACAGACGCGGGCGAGTGAGACAGAAACAACGTATTGGTTTTGTCGCTCTCGCCGATGGATTTCAGCGTGTCGAAATACTGCGTGACCATGACCAACTGCATGACTTCTTTCGCCGACGCTCCCTCCACCACCTTCTGGAATTGTTCGATCGAGACCTGCAGCCCTTCGATGATGGCCTTTCTTTGATTTGCAATCCCCTGTCCTTGGAGAGCCTTGCTTTCCGCTTCGGCCTCGGCCTTCTTGACCACGAGAATTTTCTCCGCCTCGCCCCTGGCGTTGGCGGCCACCTGTTCGCGCTGCGCTGCGTTGATATCGTTCATGGCCGACTTCACCTTTGCATCGGGAACAATATCGGTCACTAGCACATTCACAATTTCGTATCCGAATAATGCCATGTCCGCATCCAGCTCTTGTTTGACCGCCGAGGCGATACTGGACTGCGTGGCGAACACTTCGTCCAGCGTCATTCCCGGAACATGCCCAAGGATCACCTGCTCGACATAGGATTTGATTTGAGCTACCGGATCGGACAACTTGTAGTAGGCATCGTAGACTTTCTCCGGACGCACGCGATTCTGCACCGAAATAGGAATCGTGACGAACACGTTATCTTTGGTCTTGGTCTCCATGGTCAGAGTGATTTGATTCACGCGTAGACTCACTGTGCCCATCACGGAATCGAAGAACGGCCGCTTCCAGTTTAATCCGGGCTCGGCGACTCGAAGAAACTTGCCGAATCGCGTGATCACAGCGACTTCGGCCGTGCGCACGGTGAAGAAGCTTCCCAAAATTAGGTACAGCACAAAGCAAACCGCGACCCCCAACGGAATCCAATACAGTTCATTCATTTGGTTTCCTCCGCTGCTCCCTCTTGTAACCAGCCAGATTATACTGGCCTGTTCGAGTTTTGAACCAGGTTCATCGAAAGCTTATCCGGAACTCCATTTTGACTTCCACACCGATCAATAACTGGACATCTGCCCGACGGGTGGCGTCAGGGATTTCACTTCTCCGGTTAGCGTGTTATCCAGGACTAAGGCGCATTGCTGCAAGGGATAGCTGTCCCTAAGTACTATTGCTTCCAAAAGCCGCAGAGATAGGATTCCAACTGTGGGACTCCCGGCCCGAAGGAGAAGCGTTGGCAGAGACGCCCCTTTTGCGTCGAAAGGAATCTCGCGTCGCTATGAAGATGTTTGTGAATCTTTATAGCCCAGATAATCCAACCTTCGAAGTCGCACCCACAATAGACATAAGTTGCCACGGCGCCCGAGTTGTGACGAAGAGGATTTGGCCGCCAGATCAACAGCTTTCGGTTCGGTCAATCCGTGGCAATCTCTACTCGCATGCCCGCGTTGTCTACTGTCAACCCTATAAGGATAATTTCTTCGTAGTCGGAATCGAGATGCATTATCCGACGGGCGACTGGACAAAACCCAGCAGCGGCACTTGTCAGCCGGCTCCCTGATTCTCACGGCTGACTGAGGTGACGTCCAAGATCGGCCGGCGGATATCTGCAAGGTGTGCCACCGCCAGTTCCCAGCAATGCGGAAGCATGTAGAGGCTCACCACCACGAAGGCAATCATTGCAAAGCCAAGCGTGAAGAGGGCGAAGGCCGCAAGCAATTCTCGAACGACGTAAAGTTGTGACATCACGATGACTGCCAGGAACCCCCACAGCCACATGCGACCGTTGTCCTCGAGCTTGGTTTTCACTGCAGCCTCCTAATTCGTGCGGCCCTGGCGGTTTGCCGCCAACTTCTGTTGCAAACGCTGCACTGCCCAACAACGGTGTGCACTTTCTCGCGTTCAGGGTGCAGAAGCAATGCACCGCGGGTGAACTGAAAAGCGACTGCAAATGAACAACGAACACCACAGAAATGCAGGACTTAATCGAGAGGCTCTGCCAATGGCAGTTTTCCCGGGGAGTGTTATAGTCGTCGCAGGCAGAAGAGAATCTATGCCGTCTCCAGGCCGTTTCTCGGGCGTCCTACGGTTTGACTTGTTCGAGGTGGATCTCCGCGCGGGAGAACTTTACAAAGCAGGCCGCAAAATCAGGCTGCAAGTTCTGCCTTTTCAAGCGCTTGCCATCTTGCTGGAGCGTCCTGGCGAAGTCGTCACACGCAAAGAGTTCGAGAAAAGGCTCTGGCCCGGAGACACATATGTGGACTTCGATCACAGCCTCAACACCGCCGTCAAGAAATTGCGCCAGGCTTTAGGCGAGGACAAGAACAAGCCGCGTTTCGTCGAAACCCTCCCGAAGCGCGGCTATCGGTTCATCGGCAACCTGGAGCACGCTGCGCCGCCTTTGCCCGCGAAGACTCCGGCGCCATCTTCTGGTGTAGGCCAGCTCGTAAGACTCTGCGCTGAGAGCAAACTTTCTTTCGTTCTGGTGTCCGCGGATGAAGAAGCGGCCGCTGAAAGAGAGAAGTTGGAAGCGGCAGGTGACGACGTGGGGTTGTCTCTTTTGATTATGTCACAGAAACTTCTGTTGGTGCCCAACGCGACTCAAGTGAGAATCCTGGAGATTCAGCAACCGGATTCGCGTTGTCAGGTGCGAATTCTTGAAGGCGAGCACTATGGCAAGACGGCCCTAGTGCTGCTCAAAGATCTTGCAGAAATACCCTAGGTGCCTGTTGAAAAACTCACTGATCAGGAATTTGTAGAAATTGGATCGCACCAGAAAGTTTGACAGCCGATTTTACCAAGTCTCCTGAATATTCACCAAGGAGCTCAGTAGTTCAAATTCTCTGGGCATCCGCACGGTGGCAACGATAGCGACGTCTTTCCCGGGCAATAGCCGGACACCCACGACGACGCCGACGAATCTCGGATCCTGTATTACTCAGCACGACGGACGGCAAGAAGCGTCAAATCATCCGTTTGCTTCAGACCTTCCCGAAAACTGAGCAGATCATCGAGACATTCAGAGATTAGCCCCGTAGGCTCCATCCCGGGGTGCCGTGCCGTCAGCGTGCGGATTCGGTGCAAACCATACTCTGCACCTGCGCGATTCCGTGCCTCCGTCAAACCGTCGGTGTAGAGGAACAGAGTATCCCCGTTAGCCAGTGTGAGCCGATGAACGGGGAATCGGGTGTCACGGAACATTCCCAGAGGCACTCCCGTGGAGTCCTTTGGCGTTGCTCCGTCACCATGAATGTGAAGCACGGGAAGGTGGCCGGCGCTGACAAACTCCACCGAACCATCGTGCGTGGCTCGTCCCACCACGAGAGTCGCGAATTGTCCGGCGAAAGTGCTCTCACAGAAGATGCGATTGGCGCCTTCCACCATGCGATCGAGTGACAGACCGGCTTCGGCAAGGCTGCGAAACGTTGCATGGAGGTGGCTCATGAGCATGGACGCAGCGACACCCTTGCCGGAAACATCCCCCAGCATAAAGAGAAAGCCGCCGTCTGTTTCGAGAACATCGCAGTAATCGCCGCTGACCATGCCCGCGGGCTGATAGTGGTAGCGGACGTTCCAGCCGGCCGGCGCGAGGCCGGGTTTTGGCAAGAGCGCACGCTGGATGCGTGCGGCCAGGGAGAGATCACTCTCCAAGGCACGCTGTTCAGCGCTCGTAAGATGATCGAGACAGAACCGCACCAATGGATCGGCCAGCAGGCGCTCTGCTTCAACCGGGGAGTGGCACGTCTCGCAGAGCCCGAATGTTCCTTGATCGATGCGGCTCAGCGCGGCGTCCACAGCCGTCAACAATTGAGAAAGGGAAGCGTCGGCGGCGGGCGAATGCAAAGCCGCGCGAAGGCGCTCGCGGCGTTGCTCGAGTTCCGTGCGCAGATACGTTTGTTCGGCAGTGATCATGCGACCTCCTGCGATAGGTTGCTGTCTTGCAGCTGAACTTTCCATCGATTTCCTCCTCTTAATTGAGGAACACGGGAAGAGATTTGTATTTGATGCTGTAAACGCGCGATACGGTGCAGGAATTTTTGTTGTGGAAGCGCAAAGCCCGTTTGGTTACAGCCGAACCAATGCAGGCATTTGACTCAGTAATCGCGCCCTGCAATGATTCTGGGATGCCAGACCGGAATCTCAAAGTCGCACGATTCATTGGGAGCACCCCGAGCGTCGCGTATTGTGATGTCTGCAAATTAGCCTTTAGGACGCGACGGGAGCTTCTAGTTGACGCCGACAAAGCTAAACAGCAACTCCAAGCCGACTTGGACAAGCATGAGTGCAAGCCAGAGGCTGGCGCGGTCGATGCGACACTAGACCGCATTCGATAATCGAATCGAGGGATCGCCGGGTCACGTCTTCTCTGGGTGTACAATGCCGTTTGCTTGGGGTCCAAGTCCGGAAATCCCGGCCTAGCCCAGCGAACGCTACCGTAGGAGGTTGACATGTTTGCTCGCATTGTTTCCTTGCAGTTGAAGCCGAACACACATAGAGAATTTTCCGATCTGTTTGACAAGGAAATCCTTCCGGCCCTTCGTAAACAGCCGGGCTTTAGAGACGAACTCTTGTTTGTTGATCCTGGCGGACCGGAAGTGGTGGCCATCAGCCTGTGGGACTCGAAACAAAACGCGGCAACTTATGACCGCGCAACCTACCCAGAAATACTCAAGACCTTGGCGAAAGTGACCGACGGCACTCCAAAGGTGCAAACTTTTCAGGTGGCCCATTCGACCTTCCACAAAATAGCCATTGGAGTAGCAGCAAACCAATCGCCAAACACATCTCCAACGGCCGGGGTAGGAGGTTAGGTGCCAGGATCCACTGTCACCGAACTAGATGGAATCCCGATTCCGCTGCTTGGTCACGCTCGGCTCAGATGAAAACAATCAAGCTTTCACTTGTCCGGTTACGGCGTTGATCAGGAGTTAGGGGAAACATCCGCTAAAGTCCGCAGCGGGCCAAAGCCTTTCAACCCGTTAACCTGTCGCCACCCGCCCGAGTTTGCGGGGCATTCATACATAACACGACTGTCTTTCTTTGATTTTGGAAGTGTGCAATGTTGAACAGACGAGGCATTTTGAATCGCATTAGCCTATCCGGGTTTCAAGCTCATGTTAGGGCATGAGCGCTAACGGGATGGACGGAATCTCATTGAACGATTGGCAATGGTATCCCTGACTGCGATTACAGCAGGAAGTACGAGTAGGCCATTCTATCCAGGAGGTTCGAGATGAACTGGGATCAAATCGAAGGCAAATGGAAGCAGTCGATGGGCAAAGTAAAAGAGAAGTGGGGAAAGCTGACTGACGATGACTTGACTACGATAAATGGCAAAAAGGAGCAGCTTGTAGGCAAGATTCAGGAACGTTATGGAATTGCGAAGGACGCCGCGGAGAAGCAGGTAGATGAGTTTACGCGGTCCTACAGTTCAGACGACTCGGCAAAAGCAGCTAAGTCGTCCTGAATGGACCCGCAACATTCAGAACGAGGAACGCAACGGTAAGATACGGGAAGGCTGCTGCTAAAAGCGTGAAAAGTCAGCGACCATGCGTTGGCGTTCACCAAGAAGAAGGGCGACAAGATTACGGTTAGCGGTCATGGAGTAGTGTCGGCCGACAGCAGGACCCGCACAGTCCCCCTCACCGGAACCGATTCAACAGGCAAGAAGAACACCAGCAATGCGGTGTACGACAAACAGTCGTGGGAACACAGGTGCAGTATATGGCGGCCCCAGCATGTAGAAGCGAGAGATCTGTAGCTCGGTATGGCTTCGCACCGAGCAGTCTGCCTAAAGCGGAGAGATCGCTCCTCAGTGCAGAACCTCGGTGGAGTATGGTGTTCGCGGTTCCGCTCTTTCTACGGACACTGCTTCGTCTTGTTTTCCTATGCCCGCATCGGCATAAGGGTCCTCCGATAACACCGCGCGTGCCAATCCCATCCAACCTATCCGGATGCCGATCTGTCTTTGGCCGAGAAACCTACGTCACTTGTCTGGACTGCGGTCAAAGATTCGCTTATGACCACAAGACCAGGCGACTGGTAGATTTCTGGGGCGTCCGTGACGCAGCAGCACTGGCAAGAGTTCGTCGGAGAGTTGATGGATTCTTTTTACCTCTACGAAGGCTCGCTGCAAGGATCGACACGGTGAATATGACGGTTTCGCTGAGTGGGCTTGCCAGGTCCATGCTCCGCATTGTAATTTTGAAGAAGAGCCAGCAAGTCCGTTTCGGAAGAAGTGCCGCGCCAGCCTCTTCCGCGCCTCACATCGTTTCGGCAAAGAGCGCTTTTCACAGACCGCAAGTAACGCCGAGCGGGCAATCTCCGGTTGATTCCTCAGGGGCTGCTGCAGCCGGCTCCTCGAATAAAAGAGGCGCGTCACGGTTGGGCCCCATTCCAACGCTCAATTGGAATCGTGGTTTGGACCTCTGGTGGTCCAAGAATTTCTCGCGGGTATTGCATTGGAAGACCTGCGTCTCTGCAGGATTAGTCGGAAGTATCATGGTTGTCCTGGCCCAGCAAATGAGTGTGTCGGAACCCGGCATGGATTTTGCCCGGGTTATTGGCGGTTTTCTGGGATTTTTGTTCTGCGCGGCGGCTCTGGGCTGCGGAGCGTCGCGGCTCATCCATTCCGGGCTTCGTTAGCAGCACAAATTCCGATGCCGAACGACTCACGTCACCAGGACTTGCCTGCCTGCATTTTTGGAGCAGGCCGCGGCGGCGTTAAACTCCGTTAGAGGTTATCTCCCACTCGTTTTCGCCTTTGACCACCGGTAATCGGGCCTAGGGGTCGTGGATAGTCGGCAAAGCCCTGGTAAGTCGGATAGCCGGACAAGTGCCAAGGCGTTCTCACGGGCTTGGGCGATGGCCGTCAACGCGAGTGCGCGACTGGACATCGTGGAGTTTGCCGCCCGCCCAGGCTTGCGGCAAGGCGAGCACGATGAGGGCGAGAGGATACCAGTGGGGCCCGAAGGCGGGTCCGCGGTTCCAGGTCACCAAGGTTCCCGCAATACTCACGGCGAGACCTAAGGTGCCAAGTGCCAGGGCGTGCAGCATGGGCCGATCAGGCGCAAGCCGCGCCGCGATGTAGCTGCCTACGATGCCGTAGATAGTGCGATAGACCGTTGCAAGCAGGAGGGCACCCTCGAAGCCGGCCATCGACTGGCCCCATGGCGGGAAGACCCCGATTGCATGCAGCACAATGTCAGTGCCGATGGTGAGAATGACGCCCGCGATCATACCCGCAAGCACGGCGATAATGCTCCGACCAATGGGCCGCGGAGGGTGCGTTTCACTCATGATGGGGTAGCTCCTTTCTCCATCGCTCGAGACCGCGACACGGTCGTAGCCTTCCGTCGCGACAGCTCGAAGCAATGGTTAGGCATCAATATGGTACTCACTTTGTACCAAGCCGCTTGGAAAGTGGCGAGTCATCACATGGCGGAGCCGAATGTCGTGCGGCAAAGAGCCGAAGAGAGGAACTCCCTCCCCAATGAGCACGGGCACGCGAGTGATAATGAGACGTTGAATGAGCCCCGCGCGCAGGAACCGCTGAATCGTAATCCCGCCGTCAATGTAGAGGTGATGGGCGCCGCTCGCAGCGAGTTGCGAAACGATCTCAGCGGGAGATCCGGACATCTGTTCCACAACGCCTCCAACGGCCGCGGACAAATCGATGGGGCGGCTGCTCAGGACGACTACGCGCTTTTTCCCGTAGGGCCAGGGTCCAAGGGTCAGAACTTTCTCGAAAGTTTTGCGACCGATGACAATCGCGTCGACGCTGGCAATGAACTCGTTGTAGCCGTGGGGTTCGCCGCCGCCTGGCGGAAGAAAATCGAGATCGTCGTTGGGCCGCGCGATGAAGCCGTCGACGCTGGTGCCGATAAAAACGGATGCCGTCACTCGGGACTCCTCATTAGCGGCTGCTTAACTATAAGAGAAAAAGCGCCTAGGACAACGGATGGAGAAAAAAATAAATCTCGCGCTGGCCGATAAGATCACGGAATTCAGTAACGTTCTGCTTGCAGCGCACGCTAAGCTAGCGCACGCAAACTCGGAGCGGCCGCACCTTACAAGAGTCCCAGGCGCTAATGCGGCGCCTGGGGCACACACCAAGATAGGGCCTTGTACGCGAAGTTTTTGCACATGTGTCCACAGATTTGCACAAGGTTGCGATCAGATTTTGATTGACGAGGAAAAGGAGAATCATTATTGTGCGCTCCAGATTGAACCGGGAAGCTTAAGAACTTTACGGGTCAATTTAGATGGCGGAGCAAGCTTAACGGCGGCTACGCCACGAGATTGAATCGCGAAGCTCGAAGCCTTAACGGTGCCATTTGGAGACGTGACTTGCCTAACGGCGGTTACGTCGGCGGGTTGAGCTGAGAAGCAGAAGAACTTTACGCGTCAGTTTAGAGGGTGCAGCGGCCTAACGGCGGTTGCGCCGCGAGATTGAATCGAGAAGTGCGAAGCTCTTAAGGCTCAGTTTGGAGAGTGCGACTTGCCTAACGGCGGTTGCACCGCCAGGTGGAATCGGGAAGGTTAGAAACTTTACGGCTCAGTTAGAGGGCGCAACAGCTTAACGGCGGTTGCGCCCTCGAATTTTTTGGCCAGACCCTTTCGCGAAGACCGGAGTTGCCCCCGCAAACAAATCATCTAGAAGCCATCTCATAAATACATCTGTGTGGCTGAAGAACTTGCCTCAGGGGCTAAAGTCCGTACAGTGCGCCCTCACTGTCGGCGCTAAAGCTCCGACCCCCTAAAGGACATTCATGAGACAGACTCTAGCCGAAACAGGGTGAGGGAAAAGCTAAGAGCCCGCCCTCGGGTGTCAGACGCCCGCCTGAAGGTGGTCGCCGCGTGTGGAGTTCAGAGGCTAGACCGGCGCGTGTATAATCCTGCGCGAATATGAGCAAACCGATCGTGCCGATTCCCATACCATCCGGACAGGAGCGCGAGCAGCAGATTTATGCGGGAGCTCTGTTCGGAACGACGACGGCAATTCCCCCAACGATTTCTCTTCTAGAGCAAAAAGCCAAAGAAACGCTTGCGCCTGCGGCGTTCGGTTACGTTGCGGGAGGAGCAGGCGGCGAAGACACGATGCGCGCGAACCGCGAGGCGTTCTATCGTTGGCGGATCGTGCCGCGGATGCTGCGCGACGTTTCGCGCCGCGAGTTGAGCGTCGAGTTTCTGGGCACGTGCCTGCCGGCGCCGGTGATTCTCGGGCCCGTGGGAGTGCAGGAGATCATTCACAGCGAGGCGGAGGTGGCGAGCGCGCGGGCGGCCGCTTCGCTGGGCGTGCCGTTTACGCTGAGCACGGTGTCGAGCCGTTCGATGGAAGAAGTGGCGCAGGCCGCGGGAAACGCGCCACGCTGGTTTCAGTTGTACTGGGGCAAAAACCCGGACTTGACCGCGAGCATGCTGCAGCGGGCCGAACGCGCGGGGTACACGGCGCTGGTGGTTACGCTCGATACATCCATGCTGGCGTGGCGCGAACGAGACTTGCAGCACGCTTACCTGCCGTTCCTGCTCGGGCAAGGACTCGCAAACTATTTCAGCGATCCGGTGTTTCGCGGGCTTTTGCCGCAGCCACCGGAGCAGAATCCCGCCGCGGCGATTCAGTTGTGGGGGGGCCTTTTTTCGAACACGGCGCTGACGTGGAGCGATATCCCGTTCCTGCGGAAGCACACGCGGCTGCCGATTATCCTGAAGGGGATTCTGCATGCAGAGGACGCGGCGCGCGCACTGGATGCAGGCGCGGATGCGTTGATCGTATCGAACCATGGCGGCCGGCAGGTCGATGGAGCGATTGCGGCACTTGATGCGCTTCCCTCAGTGGTGCGCGAAGTGAAGGGGCGCGTTCCTGTGCTGTTCGACAGCGGGATTCGCCGGGGCGCGGACGTTTTCAAAGCGTTGGCGCTGGGCGCGAAAGCGGTCCTGCTCGGGCGGCTGTACATGTATGGGTTGGCCGTGGCGGGGGAACAGGGCGTGCGCGAAGTGTTGCTGAATCTGCTTTCGGACTTGGACCTGACGCTGGCGCTGAGCGGGTACAGCTCGTGCGCGGAGCTTGATGCTACAACGCTTGTAAAGTAGCGAGCTTACTGCGCAAGGGCGATCGAAAATTCGATTTTGAGTTCGTCTTTGACTTTGACGGTGCCGCCGCCAACGGTGACGGGTGTAATGCCAAAGGCCGTTTGCTTGAACGTGGTCGTTCCGAGGTAGCGGCCGTCCTTAAGACTGACATCGGCGGTCACCGGATGGGTCTGACCGTGAAGCTCCAGAGTGCCGCGCACCACCCATTGGTCCGCGGCCTTGGCTTCGACATTGGTGGAGAGAAAATGAATTTCGGGAAAACGTGCGGCGTCGAGGACTTGCGAGCCTTCCATAGTCTTCTGGATCTGCGCGCGGGTGCTCTCTGAGGCTTCCGGGTCCAGGACGCGCATTTTGCGTGTGTCAACGCGCAGCTCAACCGACGGAGTGCCCGTTATTTGCACTTCGCCGGAGACGAGGGGGGCTTCGATTTCATGGTTGTGCGCGAACGCAGAGAAAAAACCGCTCTTGGATACATGAATTTTGAGGGAAGAATGATCCACATCAATGGCGCGGCCGGTGGGCTGGCCACCGGAACGCATGGCCACCGGCAGGGTCAGAAGTCCCAGTGACAGCGACGTGATAAAAATACGCCGTGAGAGCGGGCGCCTGATTCCGTCGGAAGTATGATTCATCATTCTAGTTCGATGCGTAAGCGAAGAGGCGCGTTGCTGAGAATCAAGTCACCTCTTCTGCGAAAAGGCGAGCAGCGGCGCAGGAGCGCTCAACGCAGCGCGCGGTTCGCAATTTATCGATGGCGCGGAGCAAAGAGAGGCGCGCTGCCTCTTTGGGGATTTCCAGGATTTCCGATACCTGGGACAGCGAAAAGCCGTGGCCAAACTTCAGCTCGGCGATCATCCTCTCACGGGGCGTTAGTTGGATCAATACCTCTGCAAACCACTGCTCGTCCGCGGAGTTGAGCCGCGGACTCTGCTCGCGCAGATGCTCCATGCAGAGCTGCGCCAATTGGCGGAAGATCCAGACAGAAAAAGAGCACTCGAATTGGAACTGCGCTAGGTTGCTATAAGCGCGCAGGAAAGTACGGCGATAGAGTTCGGCAGCGGGCCGGGCTGAACCCGTAATACGCAGGGCGATGTGCAATACGGAAGAGTCGAAAGCAAGAGCCAGCTGATGAAACGATGTGAAATCCCCGCGCTGCGCTCGTTTTACAAGCAGGCGAGGGTCGAATCGCTCGAATTCCGAAGGGGAAGTGCCCGTTTTCGGGAGTCCGTTGAACTTATCGAGGATTCTTGCCACTTGATGCCTTTAGGTCCCGTTTCCCATTGGAAGACTTCCCAGCTGCGCTCCCTCCGGTTGCTGTATGGGAGGCCAGCTGGGAAGTCGGGGAAAGTTCATTGCCGACAATTTGCATCGGCGGGAGAAACAGGTCAATTCACTGCGAGTTTTCTCTATCTAAAATCTGGCTATGCAGGTAAGTGCTTGAGCCAGTTTGACATGCAGGCCAGAGTATACGAAGGGAGGGCGTCGAGAGGGCGTGTTAGAATGCACGCACTATGGGGGAAAGTTCGCGCGGAGTCATTTTCCGGTTTGGTGTCTACGAAGCGAACGTCGACGCTGGTGAGCTTCGCAAGGGCGGGGTGCGCCTGCGCGTGCAACAGCAACCCTTCACGATCTTGGAGATGCTGCTCGAGCGCCCGGGCGAGGTAGTGACCCGGGATGAGCTCCGCACACGAATCTGGCCCCATGAGGCGTTCGGAGACTTCGACCAAGCCGTCAACGTGGCAGTTGCAAAGCTGCGAACCGCACTGAGCGACTCCGCGGAAAATCCGCGTTTCATCGAGACTATCCCACGACGCGGCTATCGGTTTATCGCGCCGGTTCACCGGAGTGCGCCTTCGGGGGAAGGCGCCGCGACACCCGCGTCGGGGATCAGCCGCGAACCGAATGCTGCCACGGATGCAAGAAGCGAGACAGTTTTCGCCCGGAACAAGTGGCTATTCGTGTTCGTGACGGCGGCGATTGGCATGATCGCGGCGGCTCTATTCATCGTGTCACGGAAGCAAATGGCGCTGGATTTTCACCGGTTAACGTTCGGCAGGGGATCGATACGATCGGCGCGCTTTACGTCGGACGGGCAAAGCATGGTGTATGAAGCGTCCTGGGACGGGCGCCCCCCGCAAGTTTTTTGGACGCAACAGGAAATTACGGAATCGCGACCATACAATTTGCCGGACGCGGATATCTTGTCGGTATCCGCTGGCGACGAACTGGCGGTTCTGCTCAACCGAAGAGCGGGAACCGGTTGGATCAGCCATGGAACGCTTGCGCTGTTGCCGCTGGGAGGCGGCACGCCACGCGAAATTCTGGAAAATGTGCAGGATGCCGATTGGAACCATGACGGAAAGAAGCTGGCTATCATACGTTGGGCCGGAGATCATTGCCGGCTGGAGTATCCGATCGGGACGATTCTTTATGAGACTGCCGGAGGACACTGGTTGAGCGATTTGCGCGTGTCGCCCAAGCGGAATGAACTCGCGTTCATGAGTCATCCCCTAGAAGGAGACGATGCGGGGACGGTCGAGGTCATCGATTTTTCGGGCCACAAGAGGGTGCTGACGGATCTATGGGTGAGCCTGCGCGGTTTGGCTTGGGACCCTTCGGGGGAGGCGATCTGGTTTTCGGGGGACGAAGTGAAAGGCGGGCGTCTGAGTTCGAGCGGCATTTACCGGGTGAGCCTCGCGGGGAAAGAGAAGGAAATGTTCCGGGAGTCTGGGGAACTGACGCTTCACGATGTGTCGCGCGACGGCAAGCTGTTGATAACCCGCGACGTTTTGCGGTATGAGGTACTGGGAAGTTTTTCCGGTGTGTCGAGGGATTTGTCCTGGCTGGATTTCTCGCGGGGCGAAGATCTCTCTGCGGACGGGAGCAAAGTACTGATCACCGTCGAAGGGGAAGCTGCGGGAAGGAATTACGAGGTCTATCTCCGGAAAACGGACGGATCGCCACCCTTCCCTCTCGGTGAAGGATACGGCAGCGCCATATCACCGGACGGACAATGGGTATTGGCGGTTACGCCGTTTGGCACAGCGTCAAACTCGGCCGCGCAGTTTACTCTGCTGCCGGTGGGAGCGGGAGAAGCTAAAGAAGTGACGCACGATGCAATCGCACATCTGACGGGAAGATTCTTCGCGGACGGCAAACGGATCGTGTTCAAGGGCAGCGAGCCGGGTCATGGCGTGCGAAGTTGGATTCAGGACCTGGCAGGGGGTGCGCCGAAAGCGGTCACACCGGAGGGCGTGAGCGGGATTCTGGTATCGCCCGACGAGCAATTTATCGCGGCCGTGGATACGGAAAGCAGGGTTTGGATCGAACCGCTCGGCGGCGAGCAAGCAGCGGAAGTGAAGGGAATCGATCGCGGAGAATTTCCGGTGAGCTGGAGCGGCGATGGAAAGTCACTCTTCATCGCCAGGACGGAACACCTGCCGGTGAAAATTTACCGATTGGAGATCGCCTCGGGGAAGCGGGAGTTGGTGCAGGAGCTTTCGCCGCGCGATCCCGCGGGCGTTTTCCCGGACATTTGCATGGTCAATGCAACGCCGGACGGAAAAGTATTTGTGTATTCCTATTTTCGCTTGCAGTCGGATTTGTACGCCGCCACCCGGAAATGAATCATCGGAACTGACTCTTGGCTCTTCTGATTTCATCTCTCTGAACGACAGCGAGTCTAAAACTCCAGGCGCAATTGAAAAGCGATCATGCGTGGAGTGCTATCCCCGCCCAAACCTACGCCGAGTAAGCCCGTAGGCGGAGAGGTAGTGTAAGTAAGCGCGCCGAACCCAGTCTGGGTAATAGGCTTTCCTGAAATACCGGCGAGCACCATGCTCGGAAGTCCGAAATTCGGATGATTGAATACATTGAAGAACTGAGCGTCAAACCGCAGCTTCAACTGCTCGGTCAGGGGAAACCATTTCGATAGATAGAAGTCACTCCAGGTAAAATTGGGACCGCGCAGCGCGTTACGACCGAGGTTCCCGAATTGACAGTTCTTAGGGCTATTGCCACCAAAGCACGCCCCAGTACTCGGGTCCACGGCAGAGACAAAAGCACCGGGATTGAGCCATTGAACCGTGCCTGGTTGTGTGACACCTGGAATGGGATTGTGTTGATAAAGAGGTACGCCGGGAACAACGCTTGCGAATTGCGGCCCACTACCGTTCACAATCCCATTTCCATTTGCTGAATACGGCGTGCTTAGGACGGAGAACGGAATCCCACTATGCCAAAACACAGTGCCCGACACCTGCCAGCCGTTCAGCGCGTATCCCAGAGGCCGGTCTCGGACCTTGACTGGCAATTGATAAACGTATTGAGCGTTGAGATTGTGTCGTATGTCGTAGTCACAGGGACCGTAGTCCCGCGCTAAGTTTCCTGGGAGAGGGGACAAGATTCCTCCTGCCGAGAACTGCAGGAATCCGCCGTTTGAGACGGTGTCCATGCAACGGCTCCAGGTGTAATTCAGTTGCCCCATAAAGCCGTTCCCAAAACGCTTTATTGCTGTCAATTGCAGCCCACCGTAGTGACTGTTCGCGCCGGTGGAAAATTGTGTCACGGCCCCGAATCGGGGATCGGTAGATTGCGCATAAGGAAACGGTGTAAAGCACCCTGCGCAGACGTTTTGATAGCCGTTCACTTGCGTCAGGTAGGGCTGGTTTACCGCACGAGTGCCGACATATTGTGCGTGGAGGCTTCCGGTAGTTCCCAGCTGATGCTCCAAACCAAGACTCCACTCCATGAAGTATGGCGCATGAAGTTTTCCATCGGGTACCGCCGTGATGGCTGCCGGAGGAAGACAAGTTGCAGGATTCGCTTTTGCAGATGCGCAGGAAAGCTGGCGCTGTGCAAACCCTAAACTAAACGCCTGATTGGCGGCGACGGTCGCATCAACCGCACTGTTAGCAACTCCAGGCGCAATCACTGTGCCACCAACGGTTCCAAGAAGTCCGCCCTGGAACGCTTTGACGTAGGGCGGATTGAAACCAACCACATCGGCGATGGTGCCAGGCAATATGTCGCTGAAAACCCCGAAGCCAGCACGCAGCACCGACTTGGACTCAAATTGCCATGCGACCGCTGTTCTCGGTTGCAGAATCGCGAGGGGCGTCGAGGTAAACACGTTACCGAGACCAGTTTGAATGGCGGCGTTCAAAGGCTGATTCACATCATGTGAGATGGAATTGAAGGAACCGCTCAGACGAGCGATATGCTGATGCGGATTCAAAGGATTGGAATTCAATGTATCTCGTATCCCGAAAGTCCACGTCAGCTTCTGGGTCACTTTCCAAGTGTCCTGTACGTAGAGATCGAGATTGAGGAAGTTGAAAGGTTCGTTTGCTGACGCGGGGAATGTCTTTGTCGCCGTCGACGCGACTCCATAAATGTATTGCGGCAGAGTGCTGTAAATCACGGTTGGAACCGTTCCCTGCCCAAAGTCATAGTCATTCAGCCGAAGAATCCGAGTATTGGTTCCAAAACGCAGCTCGTGTGCCCCACGACTCCAGGCGAGGTTGTCGTTGATAAAGAAGCGGGAGGCGCGTCTTCCCTGGACCCAGGTGTTGTCCAGTCCCCCGACCCTTGTGAAAGGGGCATTCGCACCGTTGCCTTGCAAAACGATCGGGAATGCGGAAAGGGTTTTCTGAAAATCGACAGGCCCGAATAAGCTCTCATACCACGAGAATGCCGGGTTGAAGTAGTTCACAAGATTCTGCGAAAAGACGTGGGTATATCCCGCTGCGAAGGAGTACAGAGGTTGAGGAGAGACCGAGTCGAACAAGGAATTGATGGGATCTGTGTAGGCAGCTTGCACGCCGGTATCGGCCTGAAAGCGAAACCAGGTGGTATTGGCCTCATCAATATTGTAATCGATTCGAACTGTCTGTACCTGCTCGTGATCAGTGCTTGAATGCGAAATGCTCTGACGATTTGCGCAACCATCTCCATCATTGGCAGTTGCGGGCGCAACTCCGCCCACATCGAAGGGACACCCAAGTACAGCGAGTGGTGATCCGCTAGTATTTCCGTAAAGTGAAAACATCTTCTGATAGAACGGCACCAACTGCGGTGATGGCAGATAGACTGACCCCGTAACGGAATCGGTCCCGCCCAGGGGCAGTTGCTGCAAAACGTAATTCTGCAACGCCGGAGTTGGGACAGTAGTGGCCGTGACAATGGGCAGCGCAATCCGAACCCATTCGCTATCGAAGAAGAAAAACAGCTTGTCGTGGACAATCGGGCCGCCGACGCTGCCTCCGAAGTGATTCACAGTAGAGCGCGGCTTGTGATTTCCCGAGGTGGCATTCGTGAAATAGTTTGCTGCGTTGAACTTCGAGCCATTCCACAGTTCATATAGGTTCCCGTGGAACTGGTTCGAACCGGACTTTGTAACGTAGTTGACCTGCGACGCTCCATACCGCCCCTGATCGACGGCATAGGAAAGCGTATTGACCGTTACTTCCGAAATCGAATTCAATCCAAGGACTAGGTTTGTCGAAAGTCCGCTGTTTAGATTGGTCAGTGGGTCGTTTGATTCTAATCCATCGACGATGTAACCGTTCGAGAGAGCGGGCAATCCATTGAACTCCACGTTGCCAAACCCGTTCGTGCCACCAACAAAATCATTGCTGCTGCCTGCCGTATTGACGAGCGCTCCTGCCGCAAACTGAAGTGGGTAGGTTAAGTCGCCGCCTGGATTTGGAAGATTCTCCATAGCGCGCGCATTGAGACTCGTTGATGTATTCGCATTCTCCGGGTTGAGGATCGGAGTTTCGCTGCTTATCTCAACGGTCTCGTTTGACTGTACGATCTTGAGTCTGAAATCGACAGTTTGCTTCTGGCCCAGGGCAGAGGATACAGCGTCATTCTGCTGTGTTTCGAAGCCTTCTGCTTCCACCTTGACCGAGTACGTGCCGGGCTTCAGCTGTGGAAAGTTGAACCGCCCCGAGTCATCAGTACTCGCGCTTCGCCTTAGTCCAGTCTCCTTATTCGTGGCCGTCACAGCGGCACCGGGCACTGCCGCTCCGCTTGCATCGCTCACCTGGCCGACGATCGCGCTAGTAGTTTCACCCTGGGAGAAAGCTGTTTCAGCCAAGAGAAACTGAAACGACATAAAAACAAATATGGTAAGCGCTGAACGCATCATCCTTATAGACTCGGTACCATTCATTTCGGATCGTTTTCTGGATTAACCCTACTTAAGATAGGTTATTAAGGCAAGTAAATACATAGAAGCAAGAGAAGCCTAATTTACAGGCTTCAGTAGGGTCAATCTGCGATACTGGTCGGATTACGGGCTAACCGGAAGTTATTCCGAGTCAGAAGGGTCGTTGTGGCAAGTCGCGACCTCTCAGTCCACTTGCCTGTGTAGTCGCACAATCGGAAACTGACCCACTACCCTAACTTGCGTAAAGTTGCGGCACCTTACCCCGAGTGCCATAATTCGAGCTTACACAACTGCCTTTGTTGGAAGGCGCGGTGGTTTGTTTTGTAAGTGAGGGGGTCTTATGGCGTTGCGTGACGCGTGGATCGAAAAACGAGAGAAGGAAGCCGCGGCGGCGAATGGCAACGGCAATGGCACGCGTGCGTCCGAAGGAGTCAATGGAGAGCATGCGCGCAATGCGCGCAATATGTCGCAGATGCATCTGGCGCGGGCGGGCGTGATCAGCGAAGAGATGCAGTTTGTGGCGAAGCGGGAGAAGCTCGAGCCGGAGCTGGTGCGCAGCGAAGTGGCGCGGGGGCGCGCGATCATTCCCGCCAACATCCATCACCGAAATTTGGAGCCGATGGGAATCGGGATCGCGTTCAAGTGCAAGATCAACGCGAACATCGGAAACTCCGCGACGACTTCCAATATCGACGAAGAGCAGAAGAAGCTGCACCACGCCGTGCATTACGGCGCGGACACGGTGATGGACCTCTCGACGGGCGGAGACATTCCGAAAATCCGCAAGGCGATCATCGAGACTTCACCGGTGCCGGTGGGAACGGTGCCGGTCTACGAAGCGATTTCGCGGGTGCGGCGGCCGGAAGATTTGACGATGGAGCTGATGCTCGAGGTGATCGAAGAGCAGG
>Ga0210400_10000604_pt1 | contig 38995 bp, 28 predicted proteins | sample IncBWH26MmetaG_FD_155456 | JGI IMG/M metagenome (GOLD analysis project Ga0210400, IMG submission 155456) | Forest soil microbial communities from Barre Woods Harvard Forest LTER site, Petersham, Massachusetts, United States - Inc-BW-H-26-M | ecosystem: Environmental > Terrestrial > Soil >... | reverse complement strand
CCAAACTCAATGCAGACGGCCGCGACTTGCTGATCACGCTGGCGCAAGAACTGGGCAAGCTGCCCAACAAACTTTCCATCGAGGGCCACACGGATTCCAAGCCATACGCCGGAACGGGCACCTACAGCAACTGGGAACTCTCCACCGACCGCGCCAACGCGGCCCGCCGCATCGTGCAAGCCAACGGCATCGGCCCCCAACAGATCACTCAAGTCCGCGGATTCGCCGACCAGCGCCTCCGCAAGATGACCGATCCGCTCGACCCCGCCAATCGCCGAATTTCCATCATTGTGCAATACGTCGCGAAAAATAGGAACGAAGACGAAGCTAAGCCCGCCACCGGAACCGACACGGGCGTCGAGGGAAAGGCTTCAGAACAAAACAATTCCGAACAGAAATCCGATAAGCCAACTCCAGCCACACCAGCAGACAAATCAGGCGAGAAGAAATAGAGCTCTATTCTTTACCCTGAATAAACTCGACGTTTGAAGACTACCTGCCTCCAACCTGTATAATCCCGCTCTAGTCTTTCCCCCAGGAGATTCGTTTCATGAAATTGTTCGTACGCCTGCTCGGTTTTATCCTTGTGATGTCCTCCGTGACCTTGTTGTACTCTCAGGAAAAGGTCGATCTCGAAATGATGTCCCGCATCCGCTACGAAGGCTTTCGCGACTCTAAGGTGATGGATTTCGCTTCAGGACTAATGGACTCCATCGGCGAACGCCTCACGGGCTCACCAAACATGAAGCGCGCCAATGAGTGGACTCGCGACCAGCTCGCAGCGATGGGACTATCGAACGCTCACCTCGAACCTTGGGGACCCTTCGGTCGGGGCTGGGCCAATCAATACGTCAACGTCCGGATGACTTCGCCCGATGTAGTCACACTGCTCGCCTATCCTAAAGCGTGGACCCCGGGCACCAGCGGTGTCATCCAGGGCAAGTGCGTCCGCGCCACTATTGCCGATAAAAAAGATTTCGATAAGTACAAGGGCAAGCTCTCCGGCATGATCGTGATCCTCGGCGCCGACGCCGAAGTGAAGCCCATCACCGAGCCCCCCTACAAGCGCCTCAGTGACGACGATCTCTCCAAACTCGCCGACTACCAGGTTCCTGCCGACCGCCCGCCATTGAATTTTGCTGACTTCCTGAAACGCCAGCAATTCGTCAAGGACTTGAATCAGTTTTTCGCCGACGAAAAAGTTCTCGCCGTCATCGATCACAGCCGCGGCACCTCCGGCGGCGGTACGGTTTTTGTACAGTCCGGTGGATCCTACAAGCCCGCCGAAACCACGACCGTTCCTCAACTTACGATGGCCTCGGAGCATTGGACCCGCATCGCCCGTCTACTTCAGCAGAAGAAAGATGTGTCGCTCGAACTCAACGTCACCAACACTTTTTACGACGATGACCCCATGCAGTACGACACCATCGGCGAAATTCCTGGTACGGATAAAGATAAGAAAGATGAAGTGGTCATGCTCGGCGCCCACCTGGATTCCTGGCATGCCGGTACCGGAGCCACCGACAACGGCGCCGGAACCATCGTGATGATGGAAGCGATGCGCATTCTGAAAGCGCTGGACATCAAGCCACGTCGCACCATCCGCATCGGCCTGTGGAGCGGTGAGGAGGAAGGTCTGCTCGGCTCTCAAGGCTACGTTGAACACCATTTTGGCGCGCGTCCACACATGGATGAGCCCGGAATGAAAGATATGCCGACGCTGTTGCGTCGCGAAGCCGGAGAAGTCACCGTGAAGCCGGAGCAGTCGAAGATTTCGGGATACTTTAACGTCGACAACGGCACGGGAAAGATTCGAGGCATTTACCTGCAGGAGAACGCCGCGGTCGAGCCGATCTTTGAAGCCTGGATGAAGCCGTTCAAAGATCTCGGCATGACGACCATCACCGTGCGTAATACCGGTGGCACTGACCATCAATCGTTCGACGCCGTCGGCATTCCAGGATTCCAGTTCATTCAGGATCCCATCGAGTACGAGACCCGCACACACCACTCAAACATGGATGTCTACGACCGCCTGCAGCCCGACGACTTGAAGCAGATCAGCGTTATCGTCGCCGGCTTTGTCTACGACGCCGCCATGCGCGACCAGATGCTGCCGCGCAAGCCTATAGAAAAGGCATTACCGAAAGAGCCGGAAAAGAAAGAAGAATAGTTGCGTGAGTCAGGCCTGGCGATGCCGTAGAACCCTAAGGTCCTGTGGCTAGGGGCCTCTGAACTCGTGCAGCCCACATGATCTTGTTCGACCTTTGACTCATACACATAAATATGCGATATTTACACATTGAAGAAACTGGCCTTACATGAGAACTAACATCGACATTGACGACACTTTGATGCGCGAAGCCATGCGGCGCAGCGGCGCACGAACCAAGAGAGCCGCGGTGGAAGCCGGTCTCCGCCTCTTGGCTGAAACGAATGCTCAAGGCTCGATTCGCAAACTTCGGGGAAAGATAGAGTGGGCTGGCGATCTGAACCAGTCACGCCTGGCCCGTAAATAGGGCCGATGACTGTCATCGACACCACCGTTTGGATTGATTATCTGCGAGGCGCCAACAATACGGAAACACGCTGGCTCGACCGTGAACTTCAACGGCAGCGGCTCGGGCTGACCGATCTTATCCTGTGCGAAGTCTTACAAGGCATCCGCGACCCCGCCTCATTTGTGCGAGTACGGGACAACCTCTTGAAGTTCCACGTATTTCAAACTGGCGGCATTGAATTGGCGATTACTGCCGCCCAGAACTATCGGCGTCTGCGTGACCAGGGCTATACAGTTCGCAAAACGATTGACTGCGTTATTGCGACATTTTGTGTTCAAGGCGGTCACGAACTGCTGCACCGCGACCGCGACTTCGATCCATTCGAAACTGTTCTTGGCTTGAGAGTCGTTCATGCCACGTGATGGCCGTGCGGTTAAAAGCGGGCTTCGAATAAACTCTCAGCAGTCTATCTTTAATACCGCTACTTCACAAACGTCAGCCCATGCGGAACCGCCCACTTGAAAACGTAGGCGTACAGCATCACGATGAGACCCACAATGGCTCCCAGCGCCACCGAGTGCCAGGCGACATAGCGGAAGATAATTCCTTCGTTACCGACTTGTTCGGTTGCAGCCGTGGCAATCGTGATCGATTGCGCATCCACCATCTTCCCCATCACGCCGCCACAGCTATTGGCTGCGCACATCAGTACCGGATCGATCCCGAGTTGTTGCGAAGTAATTCTTTGCAGGCTGCCAAACAGCGCATTCGACGAGGTGTCGCTGCCGGTCAGCGCCACGCCAAGCCATCCGAGAAACGTTCCGAAGAATGGATAAAACCATCCCGTGCGCGTAAATGCGAGGCCCAGCACTGCGTCCAGCCCCGAGTATCGCGTCACATATCCCAGCCCAAGCATGAATGAAATCGCAACCATCGCCAGCCGCATGCGCACCAGCGTCTTCCAGAAAATTCGCATTAGCTGCGCCGGGCCTTGCCCGAGCAACAATCCAGAGACAATCGCCGCGAAAAAACATCCCGTTCCCGTTGCTGAGAGCCAGTTGAAATCATATCGTGCCGCCTCCGGCGTCGGCTTTGCAACCACCGGCACATTCCGGTAAATCGCTGCATGAAGATATGGCACATCCCATCCCGGCGGCCCGGGGCGTACCTTCCCATTCGGAAGCATCACTTTGAAAGCCGGAGTAGTGGCCTGGTTCATCGCCAGCTTGATCTTCGGCAATCCCCACAAAAGTACAAATAACGACAGGACCGCAAATGGCATCCACGCCTTTAATACTTGTACCGCGGTATATTTTCGTGCCTGAACTATTCCATCAAACTGCTTCGGGGACCACTCTCCGCCTACGTCATCACTGACCTGAGCCGCTGGCGGACGAACCTCACCCGGCCTGTCATCGTAGTCGAATCGCCAAATTTTCTTCGGTTTCCAGACTTGTAAAAAAGCCAGCACTGCAACCAGAGAAACCACGCCGCCCATGATGTCTACCAGATTGCTGTCGACGTAATTCGCCCAGAAAAACTGCGTCAGCGAGAACGATAACCCAACCACGGCGATGGCAGGGAACACTTCGAATGTCTCCCGCCAACTGACCATCGTCTTCACCAGCCAGAAAGGAACGATCACCGCTGTAAAGGGAAGGATGCGCCCGACCATTGCATTCAGGTCGGACTCCGGCAGAGCCGTCACCGCGGCGAGCGTGTGTACCGGTGTCCCAATCGCTCCCCAGGCCACGGGCGCCGTGTTGGCAATCAGATTCAGCGCGGCGGCATGGAACGGTTTAAATCCCAGCCCAATCATGAATGCTCCGGCAATCGCCACGGGCGCGCCAAATCCGGCCGCTCCTTCAATGAACGCGCCAAAACAAAAAGCTACCAGCAGCACCTGCAGCCGCCGGTCCGCGGTGATTCCGGCAATCGACTCCTTCATGATTTCAAATTGCCCGGTCTCGACAGAAATGTCGTAGAGATACACCGCCGCCAGAACGATCCAGGCAATTTTCAAAACGCCAAAAGCCACGCCGTACCCAAAACTGAGCGCCGCAAACACCGGCGGCATCTTGAAGAAGATGATCGCAACTAGAACCGCGGTGGCCGCGCCGGCGATCGCACACCAGTGTGGCTTCACCTTTAGCCCAGCCAGCAGAGTGAACAAAACAATGATAGGAAGAGCCGCAATCAGCGTAGAGATCCACCAATGACCGAGTGGATCGTAGACCTGAGTCCACTGCATCCGAACCTCCCGATTTCCCTGGAGCTACTCTTTCACCCCCGTCTGCCAAAACAAAAATGCATACAAATCGGTCAACTCCTCAATCTGCTTCGTCAGCGGCTTCCCCGCTCCATGCCCGGCCTTCGATTCAATCCGCAACAGGATTGGACGCGTCTTGCTCGCTCCGTTCTTCGCTTCGGCCTGCATCAACGCCGCCATCTTTTTCGCGTGCATCGGATCCACGCGCGTATCGGTATCGGCCGTCATGAATAAAACCGCGGGATATTCCGTGCCCGCTTTCACGTGGTGATACGGCGAATAAGCATACAGCCACTTGAACTGCTCGGGATTCTCCGCGCTGCCGTACTCCGGGATCCATAGCTTGGCAATCTGAAAGTCCTGATAGTGCAGCATATCGAGTAGCGGCACCTGGCACACTACGGCCCGAAACAGGTCGGGACGCTGCGTAATCATCGCGCCCATCAGCAGCCCGCCATTTGAGCCTCCCTGAATCGCCAGATGATTTTTGTCCGTGTATTTTTCCTGGATCAGATGCTCCGCGGCCGCAATCATGTCGTCAAAAACATTCTGCTTCTTGTCGAGCATGCCGGCACGGTGCCAGTCTTCGCCAAACTCCGCGCCGCCGCGCAAATTCGCAACCGCGTAAACGCCGCCATGCTCCATCCACAAATAGGCCGAGCGGCTGAACGCGGGCGTCAGGCTGACGTTGAAGCCGCCGTAGGCCGTCAGCAGCGTGGGATTGTGCCCGTCTTTCTTAAATTCAGCCGCTTTAGTATCGCCCGGTTTCGATCCCTTCTTATGCACGATAAACATGGGCACGCGCGTGCCATCTTTCGAGTTGCACCACTCCTGCTGAACTTCGTAAGCTGCCGGATCAATAGACGGTGCATCCACCTTGGCCCATTGCGAAGATGCGCCGCTCTCCAAGTCGTAGCGATAGATCGATGGGGCAAACGTAAACGACTGGAAGCCGTAGAACATCTCGTCGTGGTTCCATTTGCCCGACGAGCCAAAGACCGTGCCTAGCGCGGGAAGTGTAAGGTCCTTGAGCTTCGTGCCATTGAGATCGAAGATCGTCAGCTGTGATGTTGCATTCTGCTCGTACTGCGCGAAAATCTTTCCTCCCCACAGCCCAACACCCTGCAACACCGATCCGGTCTGCGGGACCAGTTCCTTCCAATCATCGCGATCGTAGATTCCTGCCTCGGTCACAAACAATCGGTAGCGCGGAGCATCTTCGTTGGTCACAATGTAAACCCGCCCGTCGTAGACCGTTCCGCTATAGAGAAAATTCTTGCCAGTGGTGATGCGCGTGGGCGGCGTACCTTTTTTCAGGTCCATCAAAAACAGCTCGGACTTCGTCCAGCCCTGCGACACCGTGATCAGGAGCAAGCGGCCATCATTGTCGAAACTCACGCTGGGCCAGTCTTCCGGATCGCGCCCCTCGCCAAAAATCAGCGGATCGGTCGCGGGGTCGGTTCCCAGTAAGTGATAAAACACGTGCCGGTTGTACATCTCCTGCCCGTCGGGAACGTCGCCTTTCTTGGGATAGCGCGTGTAATAAAACCCGGAGTTGTCCAGGTCCCACGCAATGCTCGCCGCCCGGGTGCGCTCAATCGTGTCAGGTAAGAGCTTACCTGTCGCAGTCTCGAGGATGTGTAACGTGCTCATCTCGGAGCCGCTCTGCGAAGTTCCGTATGCCAGATATTTGCCATGCTCCGCCGGCTCAAACCAGTCGAGCGCGATGGTTCCGTCAGCCGCAAGCTGATTCGGATCCACCAGCACGCGATCTCTTCCGCCGCCTTTTGCTTCGCTTTTTGCTTCACTTCTTGCTTCACTATCGCCCTCGCGCACATAGAGCACCGGCTGGTTCTGCATCCCGTCGCGACGGGTGTAGAAATAATATTTTCCGCCGATCTGTGGGACACTGATGCTGCCGATACTCAGCAACTCCGTCAGCCGCTGATGGATCGCATCGTGCCCCGGCAACGGATCGAGTACAGAGTGCGTATAAGCCATCTCATCGGCAACCCACTTCTCCACGGCAGGGTTATTCGAGTCCTCCAGCCACCGGTATTTATCGACGATCTTCGTTGTCCCGTGGAACGTTTCCTGAACCGCATGCACCTCAGTCTTCGGCAGCGCCGCGGTTTGCGGCGATGCAGCCCCCGAAGGCTTCGAATCATCCACCGCATGAACGGTTGCGACCATGAGAATTAGAATCAATGGCACAAACATCAGAACCAAACGAATTCCTCCGCCCATACCCACCTCGGCAATTTCAGCGAACCACTCCAGCCCCGTTCAGACTACCAAACCGCTAGTCAGTGAAGCTCGAACTCCGGCATCCTCCAGCGGTATTTCGTGCCACGGTAAAGATGCTCCGCAAGTGCCTTCGGTGTTTTCACGGCCCGCGTTGCAATGCTATGATAATGACGCCAGCGCGCCTTCGGCGCGCACACAACACTCCTCAGTAGCTCAATGGCAGAGCATTCGGCTGTTAACCGAAGGGTTGTAGGTTCGAATCCTACCTGAGGAGCCATTCTATTTCCCGCCTACTGTTAGACTTACGCGACCTTCTTTCTTTCGAATCCAGCGACGCACGCTGCCAGTCCGTCCAGTGCAGCGCGACATGCTTGGCCCTCTCCGCCGAATCGTTCTCGTCGCGGGAGAAAGCCTCGGGATGGCTGCCTAGCAACTCAGATACAACAAGGGACGTCATCGAACACTCCGCTGGAGAGTTCGACCGTCGAGCGCTGCGTTCCGATGGACGGCGTATGCGCCCGCATTTCCTTGGAAGGAACTTTATTGAATTTGTGGATCAGGAAACGGCGGTCGAACGCCGCACGTAGTCGACGTGGCAGACCGAGTTATGGCTCTCGTGCCCGGACAGACGTCCAGAACGGTGACGGACGTCACGGGCGTGGCTGTGGTTCGTTCGTCAGAACCACGACACGGCCACTGGCGCAGGACCGCTTAGCGGGCAAGAAAATTGATTTTCTGCCGGTCGTCGTTGGCTGCGTTTCGTTTTCGTCCTACTCTTCTCTTCTGCTCTTCTGCGGATATACTCACGGTGCCTCACGCGCGGTTTTCCTCGGAATCATCGTTACCGCTTCGTCCAGCTGCAGATCGTAAGCTCTGGTCCAATTGCGACGAGGCATTCTTCTTCCTAGCCACTTTTGCGACGTAACACTTGTCGTGCACGGGAAGCCCACGCTCATCCACTTTGCAAAATTCCAACGCAACGGCCACGCCACATATCCAGCACATTTTCGAGGGACTGTGCTCCATAACCTACTCCCTCCCTTCGCACTGAACTGAATAAAGAGAGATGCAATTCCGGAGCCAAACGGCGTTTCATCGTGCAACTCCTCCGTCTTCAGCCGGTTGGATAAGATAGTCCGACCGCAAGTTCAGAAAGTGCTGTAGGAAAATTCTTCTTCCCAGTCGCCAAGATTTTCTGGACTAGAATGCTGTGCCATTTCCTATCAGGGTTTGCCAGTATTTCCGTAGCTTCCCAACCCATGCTTACACTCCGAAGTTAAGATGATGAAGACTATTCTCACATCCATCGTTTCTTCCTTGCTGTGCCGGCTCATGGTGCGCAGACTGCCGAAGTGAGAACCTACACCATCCAAGAATAGGGCTGGCTCTCGCCTTGCTACGGTCCGGCAACCGCCGATCCCGGACATGACACTCAGTCTGGGTCTGCTTTTGGCGACAGGATGAGACAGGCAATCTCTCGGAAAAGCCCAAGCATCCCAGGGCTGTTCTTGCTGTTCATGAGGACTAACAGCCGGCGAGTACGCCGGTAACTACCAGTGCGATACCAAACCGAGTACCATCTTGCCAAATCATCCGGCGGAGAGTCCTATGCAGCGAATTGCTCTAAAAGGATTGTTCATCGTTCTGCTGATCGGCGGCACCTGTTACGGGCAGTCGTTAGCCGACGCCGCGCGTGAAAACCGCAAGCAGAAATCCGCCCCCACGAAGGTCCTCACCAGTGATGACCTCGTCGCAACACCAACACCAGAAGTCATGCAACTGATTCCGGGTTCAAGCGCTACAGGACAAGGAACGCTGGTCGCGCCCGGGAGAGGAAAGCATAGCTACCGGGTCGTCATGTTGGATGCAAACCGGTTTCTGAATGGAGGCACAATACACATTACGGTTACTGTAGGGAGCGGAGAATCGGAAGCATCTTTTGATTTGTACCCACAAAATCTTCCGCTGCCGGTAGAGGGACTGCCGAATTCTCTAGCCAATGCGGTGAATGTTCACAGGACAGCCGGCGCAAAGATCAATTATCGTTTTGATCACGGAACAGTCTTTCAATTCGGCGCTGAAGGTAGCTGGAATGCAAAAGCCGGAGCCACGAATACCTACAGCTTTGTAGTCGATGTGGATTAGTGAATCGCACTGCCGCGCCGTCGTTGCAGGCGCTTCTCAATCGATTAGAACGGCGCGGGCACCGAAAAACTCCTCTTCTTCTTCGATGCGGCCACTACCAACTGGACCTGACCTCGCTCGATGTGCCGCCGGCGGCAGGGATGTAACACTTCTGCGTGTAATCCATCACCATGCGATCGGCGTTAAAGCGCCAGCCGAGTGTGCGGATGGTGCGCTTCATCCGCTTGATCCAGCCGCGCGGAAGGCCGTCACGGTCGCGCTGGTAGTACAACGGGATCACTTCCTCCCGCAAAGCTCGGAGTAAATCCTCTCCGTCACGCTTGTCATGGAGGTCGACGTTGGAGTGGGTTCGGCCCGTCCCGATGGCGAAGCCATTGCTGCCGTCGTAAGCCTCAGCCCACCAGCCATCCAGAACAGAAAGGTTCAATCCTCCATTCAGGACAACTTTTTGACCACTTGTACCGGAGGCTTCCAGCGGACGCCGCGGGTTGTTCAGCCAGACATCGACGCCCTGCACGAAGTAACGGCCAACGTTGATGTCGTAGTCCTCGACGAAAACGAACTTATCGGCGAAGCGCCCGTTGCGCATCAATTCCGCAATTTGCTGCAGAAGTTTTTTGCCCGGTTCATCGTTGGGATGAGCTTTGCCGGCAAATACGAACTGCACCGGACGTTTGGGGTCGTTCACCATGGAGGCGAGGCTATCGAGCTCGCGCAGAATCAGGTTGGCTCTCTTGTAAGTCGCGAAGCGGCGGGCGAAGCCGATGGTCAAGGCATCCGGACTCAGCACTATCCCAAGCCGGTGTAGTTCTTCTCGCGATTCGTAACGGCGCTCTGCTTGCTCCACAGCGCGACGGCGGACAAACTCGAGAAGCTGCGATTTCAGGCTAAGATGCGTTTCCCAGAGCTCGCCGTCATCCACGTTCTCGATACCTTCCCAAATGCGGGCTTCGCTGCTGTGCTGATGCCAATTCGTGCCCAGATGACGGTCGTAGAGGCGAAACATCTGCGGCGCCAGCCAGGAAGGAACATGAACTCCGTTGGTAATGTGTCCGATGGGGACTTCGTCCTCCGGCTTGCCCGAAAGCCCGGTCCACATGGCCCGTGAAACTTCACCGTGCAAAGCGGAGACGGCATTGGCCCTCCGCGAGAGCCGCAGGCCGAGCACCGTCATGCAAAACCTCTCCTGGTTGTCGCTCGGCTTCTCTCGTCCCAGTCCCATCAAGGTCTCTTGGGAGAGGCCCAGGGCCTCACGCATCGGCCCGAGATGCTCTTCAATCATTTCCGCGTCGAAGCGATCGTGACCGGCGGGGACGGGAGTATGGGTTGTGAAGATCACCTCGCGCGAGACGCGCGGAACCGCACTTTCGAAGCCGATGCCCTCTTCCTGCATGCGCGTTCGAAGGGCTTCGAGCACAGCAAACCCGCTGTGACCTTCGTTCAAATGAAGAACGCCCGCAGTAATACCCATGGCTTTGAGGGCCCGGAAGCCTCCTACGCCGAGCAGCAACTCCTGCCGGATTCGAGTCCGCGCGTCTCCGCCATAAAGGCGCGAAGTCAGTTTGCGGTCGTCCGGTGAATTGCCTTCCACGTCCGAGTCGAGGAGGAACAGATCGCAGCGTCCCACCTCCACTCGCCAGACCTTGGCATGAATTGAACCGCTACGGGTCTCGATTTGCAGAACGAGAGGACGTCCATTTGTGCCGATCGCGACCTCCAGCGGCAATTGACTGATGTCGCTCTGCAGATACTCTTCCTGCTGCCAGCCGTTGCGATCGAGGCGCTGGCGAAAGTATCCCTGGCCGTAAAACAAACCAATGCCAACCAGTGGAATGCCAAGATCAGAGGCGCTCTTGATATGGTCGCCGGCCAGAACACCGAGTCCGCCGGAATAGACCGGAAGCGACTCATGGATGCCGAATTCGGCGGAAAAATAAGCCACGGGACTGGGCCGCAAAACTCCGGCATGCCTTGCGCCCCAAGTGCGGTCGACCTGCAAATATTCCTGCAAGCGCCGATAGGCGTAATTGATGCGGCTGTGCAGTACCAGTTCAGCGGCGCGAGCTTCCAGTTTGGCCAGAGGAAATTCCGCCAGCAGCGAAACCGGATTCTGGTTCAACTGGCGCCACCGCAACGGATCAAGATCGCGGAACAAGCTGACGGCGTCGTGATCCCAACTCCACCAGAGATTGCGGGCCAGGGCCCAGAGGCGCTCCTGCGCGGGAGCGATGAAGCGGTCCATGGTCCGCGCCTCGCTGACCACCGGGGCTACCTGCGCCGCCGCTTCGGAAAGCATTCGGATCTCATCGTCACGGAAGACTCGAGGCTCAATGGTTTGAACCACAAGAACTCCTTGCAGAATCCCTCGGTCGATGAGTGGAACCCCGAGGAACGACTGGTACGCATCTTCTCCCGCCTCGTTGAAGTACTTGAAGCGCGGATGATTTTGCGGCTGCTCCACGCTTACCGGCCGTACTTGTTCGGCTACCAGGCCGGCTAGTCCTTCGTGGATTGCCATTCGCAGCACGCCAATGCACTCCCGCCGCAGGCCAACCGTCGCGGCAAGGACAAGATTCGCGCGATCTGGCTCCAACAGATAGGCCGAGCAGACATCTGTTTCAAATCGCCTGGCAATCAAGGCGACGACATTCATCAGGGTCTCGGCTGGCTGCCCACCTTCGGCCGCCAGGTTGGCGATTTCCTCGAGAGGAAGGACGTGCGTGAACCCGCGGGGACGGATGGTCAGATCCATATCTTCTAGTTCGCGATGATTCTCTTCTAAACGAAGGCTCTCTGGTTCCATGTGTTCTGATTCTGGGTCTTACTGATTCTACGTTTTCTGGTTCTGGCAGGTTGTATCTCCATACCATGCTTCACCCAGCGCCAGCGTCCGACAAAGCACAACTCAAGCGTAGCCCGTTAACCGGCTCCGGACAAAGTAACCTTAGGTGTGCATCAACAGTGAGTCCAATCAAAAAGTTTGATGCGCAACATAGGATTAGCGAGATTTAATTTAACTTCAACAACCACATGCGACACGTTCGTCACGATGATAGGATAACGGGCTGGTTCAAAGATTCATAGGTTGAAATTGCGGATGACTAGAACGACTAGCACTGTAGCGTCACCACGAGTTGTGAGCATCGAAGACCTTCGTCCAATCGCTCGCCACAGAATTCCAAAACCGGTTTTCGATTACCTCGACGGCGGAGCCGAAGGCGAAGTCACCCTGCGGGAAAATTGCAGAATCTTCAACGACGTCACGTTTCGCCCGCGGCATGCTGTGGCGCTCTCTGAATGCGGTTTGTGCACGACGGTTTTGGGCTGTAAGCTTTCGCTTCCCTTGATGCTCGCCCCGGTTGGTTACAGCAGGATGATGCATCCCGGCGGCGAAGTAGTGGCATCGCGAGCGGCGGGCAGGGCTGGGATCGGCTACATACTCTCGACGATCTCCGGACATAAACTGGAAGATGTACGAGCAGCGTCGAAAGGACCGGTTTTCTATCAGCTTTACTTGATGGGTGGGCGCGGAGCTGCCGAGGGTGCGATTGAGCGGGCGCGGACCGCGGGATTCAATGCGCTGGTGGTCACCATCGATACGCCGGTGTCTGGAATTCGGGAGCGGGATTATCGCAACGGTCTCAAGGAACTGATCAGTGGCAGCCTGTTCGAGAAGCTTCCGTATGTTGGGCAGATGCTTTCGCGGCCAGGCTGGCTCATCGATTACCTGCTGGACGGCGGATTGCCGGGACTACCGAACGTGATTATCCCTGGCAAGGGCCAGATGCCGCTAGTTGACATCAACGCCGCACTCGCGGAGTCTGCTGTGACCTGGGCCGACTTGCGCTGGATTCGGGAGGCGTGGAAAGGCCCATTCGTGGTCAAAGGCGTTTTAACGGGAGATGACGCGCTCAGATCGATCGACGAGGGCGCGGCCGCGGTTTCGGTTTCGAACCACGGAGGGCGGCAACTGGATGGAGTTCCGGCAGCGTTGCGCGCTTTGCCGGAGGTGGTGGAAGCAGTGAAGGGGCGCGTCGAAGTCTTGATGGATGGAGGAGTTCGGCGCGGAACAGACGTTGTCAAGGCGATCTCCATGGGGGCACGAGCTGTACTGTGCGGCAGGGCCTACGCCTATGGCTTGGCCGCTGCGGGAGAAGCCGGAGTCGATCGGGCGATCGAAATATTGCGCGTTGACTTGGAGCGGACGCTGCGCTTGCTGGGGTGCCCATCGGTGGCGGATCTCGACCGATCCTATGTGAATGTTCCGAAGAGCTGGGATGCAGCGTGAGTAGGCGCAAGCTTCAACGCACGCTTTAAGGGTTTCTCGCTCGGACCGCTTCCACAAAGGCGGGCCGGCAACAGTGCCCGCTCCACATACGTTGCGTCCTGATCACGCCCGCTTCAAACGTTCGATATCTCGTTTCCCATTTCGGAATACTGGCACGGTTTTAAACCCACAGATATCTTGCTTGGGTGTCAGAAATACGATACTACTTATGTCTCTCGCGACAGTTGCAGGCGGTTCAGTAGTGTGGCCTTCCCCCAAGGCCAGAGCTGGGAGCAGCATTTCCGATCAATCACAGCGCCGCCGCGCATAGTCTTCCGAGATCACTCCACACACGAAGAGGGTTTCCGCCCATGCACCCACGCCACCACTACGTCTACTCGGCCCTGACTCTGTTTGCCTTTGTTTGCGCGATGATCGTGAGCGCGTCACGGTTTGTCTCGGCACAGGCCGTGCCGCTGGCGCAGCACGTCGTTCTCGTGGTCGAGGAAAACACGTCATTCAACACTGCGTTTCCCAAGGGTATGCCCTGGCTCTCGGCCGAAGGGGAGAAGTATGGGTATGCGAACAACTATTACTCCGACATAAGCGGGTCGTTGCTGGATTATTTGTATTTGGCTTCGGGAAGTTGCGAGTCGGAATATCAGTGTGGAGGCGCACCCTCGTGCCGGCTGCCTTCAGGAGAGCACAATTTTTATTGCAACGGGAACGATTGCTACATGGCGGACGGTTGCAGAGGAACGACCACGAAAGATCCGATCACGGACGAGAATATTTTCCACTTGCTGGATAACCAGCCACTCACCTGGAAGGTCTACGCACAAAACTATCTCAACGCGGGCGGGACGGTGAACGTTCCCGACTTCACTTCGGCGAACCAACCTCCGAACACTCATTACTACGCCCGCCACAACGCCGCAATCTGGTATGAAGAGATTTTAGGCAATGTCCTGGGGTCGCAGGGGAACATCGTGGACTTCGAGCAGTTTGGTATTGATGTGGCCACCGGAACGCTTCCGCGCTTTGCCATCGTCGTTCCCGATGGGTGCTACGACAATCACGATGGCTGCTTCAGCAATTCCCTGGCAGAGACTGATTCTTTCCTGAGGAGCAATCTTATGCCCATGCTGGAGTTGGCCGACTTCAAGACGGGCGGAAGCGGGCTTCTAATTGTGACTTTCGATAACGGCGATGGCGACGGCGACGGGAAAGTGTTTACGGCGTTCATCGGTCCGAATGTCAAGTCGAGATATGTTTCGAATGTAGCCTACAAGCACGAGAATACGTTGAGAACCATGCTGGATGCTTTGGGGATTGACACCTATCCGGGGTGGTCGGAAAGCTCTCTGGACATGTCTGACTTCTTTTCGTCCAAGGCGGGGAGCGTCGTGATTAACTCTCCGGCAAACAATTCGACGCAGGGACCGGAGGTGCTGGTGAATGCGGCAGCGTCTGAGTTGGGAGCGCAGATCGATCACCTGGAAGTGTGGGATACGTTCGAGAAGAAAGCCACGAAGTTGGGAAACGTTTTCAGCGCTACGATTCACCAGTCGTTTCCGGTGAGTGGTAACGGAGTGCATCAAATGATGGTGCAGGATATCGGGGGCGCTCCAACCTTTCCCATCCTGCATTCGGAGATCACCACGTATACCGTGTCTTCCATGTACGGAACGTTTGTGAACACTCCGGCGAATAGTTCGACGCAGGCGATGCTGTTCCCTCTCAGTGCATTCGCCGTGGAAGCAGCAGCGCAGGGATCGAATTCGGGGATTGACCACCTCGAAGTGTGGAATGGAAACACCAAGCTGGGAGATTCGCCAAAAGGCGGCACTGTCAGCCAGTGGTACGCGCTGGCGCCCAGCAAATATACGCTCACGGTGCAGGATGTGAGTGCCGCCGGGCAACCGATTCACAAGACCAATGTCAGCCTGACGGTGTCGCCGAGCCTGGGTGTTTTTGTGAACTCGCCCGCGAATAATTCAACGTGGCCAACGCTTGCAGTACCGGTCAATGCCTATGCTTACGAACAGAGCGGCTTAGACACCCCGCTGGTAGACCACATTGAGGTCTGGGACAACACGCATGGAAAGAAGCTGGCACAGTCTCCGACAGGGGTTGGAGTGAACAGTGTGTTCATCAACCAGAGTGTGACCCTGCCCAAGGCTGGTACTTATCGGCTGGCGATTGAGGATATCGATCCTAACAACGGCTACAAGGCGATTCATACAACCTATGTGACGGTGACGGTGAAATAGCATGGGACCCAGCACACCTTCGTAGACTGCCGGACCTTCTATTGCACGGTCTGTACGACAGTGTCTGAACTGGAGAGATAGTTGGTCGTGCCTTGATAGCTGACCTTCAGTGTGAACGATCCCGTGCGCGTAAACGTGGTGGTGAGTATGGCCGATCCATTACTCAGGGCCACCGTGCCCAAGACAGCCTTTCCTCGGAAGAATTGCACTTTCCCGGTTGGAGTTGGCAGGCCGGTTGGAGCGGCGACTGTCGCGGTCAGCGTGACACTCTGATTTACTCCGGAAGGATTGGGCGAGGACATTAGCGTGGTGGTGGTTGCCGCTTTGTTCACGACCTGCGAAAAAATGGGCGACGTACTCGGCGCGTGTGAGGAGTCTCCTCCGTAGACGGCGGTCACGGAATCATTTCCGGCGGCTAGTTGAGTAGCCTGCGTAGTGTAACCGGCGGTGCCGCTGCTCAGAATTCCGGTACCCAGAGTCGACTTCCCTGCTTTGAAAGTAACCTTGCCGGTGGGAGTGCCTGTCGCTGAGGAGACAGCTGCAGTGAAGGTCACTTGAGTTCCGTAGCTGGATGGATTCTGTGACGAGGAAGTGACGGTTGAGGTTGTGGCGAAAAGATTCCCAACAGCGATAAAGTGTCCTGCGTTTTCGCTATAGATGGTGCCATCTCCACCGATGGAAGTCGGCGTGTAACCTGCGCTGATGGCACGCTCCAGGAAAATTCTTTGCAGCAGCGTGCCTCCTTGCGAGATGGCGTAGAGATATCCGTCTTCGTTGTCAGCGTAGACCACACCGTTGACATCGACGGCGGCGGCATTGGCGCACCATTCGTGCCCATTCGGATGTTGCTTGTCGTCCGAGGTGTCTTGGAACTGCCACTGCGGAATAAGATTGGAGTCGAGCTGCGTGATGTAGTAAGGGCCTGGCGGCGCTTTGGGGCACCACGTTGGATTGCTGCAATAGGATCCGTTGTCGTAGTGATTGTCTTTAAGGATGACGGAGTAGCTTCCGTTATTGGGGTAAATGGCTGGCGTTGTGTCCCAGCCAAAGCTATAGCTCGTCTGGTAGTTTCCGGTCGAGTCGAATTTGAGAAGATGACCGCGCCCGTAGTTGTAGGCGTCGTTGACGCCGAGCAGGATGCTGTCGTCGGGAGCAACCATGGGCGAGGCTGAAGCTTGATCGGACATGATTCCGGGTCCGGCGACGTTCTGCGTGGGATCGATTCCGGTCGCGCCATAGACGCTGCATCCATCGGGCTGGCCGTCTGGCGGCAAAAGAATATTGCAGCCGTCGTTGAGCAACCCGACCATGGAGGTGGACCACTGCAGGCTCAAGTCGGAGGCGTTCAGCGCGAGCAGGTAGGATTCACGTCCCCAGAAATGTGCGCGGCTCACCGTATACAGAGTTGAGCCGTCGGCGGAAATTGCGGGAGCTACATTGAGTCCGGGACGCTGCGATCCGCAAGAAAGATTGCCAGGCGTCGCGTTGGCGCTCGGCGGCCAGGGCAACTGCTTGGGAGAAAAAACTGCGAGACATGTCGTCGGCGCATTGGGCAGCAGTGAAGTGTAAGTCGCCGTAGCGATGCTGCCGGCGGGAGAAAATTTCACGATCCACGCATTGACGACGTCGCTATCCCAAGGCCACGCAAGGACAACCTGCATTACGTTGTAATAGATGTTGCCCTGATTGTCGGCGGTCAGACCTCCGGCGACAAACTTGGTGGGATCTTCGGTGGTCCCGAAGGGATTGATTTGTTGCAACACTACACCGCTGGCCTGATCGAGCTGATATACCGTTCCGCCGGCACCGGGAACATAAATATAGGTTTGCGCCAGAACGGGTTGGAACAGCGGTTCCCATCCGCCGAGCGTGTAATCGTTCGGGATCGGGGTCCAGTCGGAGGCGAAGTTCCATGCTGGAAGCAGTTGACCGTTCTGCCACTGCAGATCGGTTTCGTTCCAGACTTCTGTGCCCCAATCATTCGGGCCGCAGGGGAAAGGCTGGCCGGAGCCCGGTGGATTGCATGGATTATAGGCCCCGGTCTTGAACATCATGTAGACGTTGTTGCCATTCACGAGCGGAACCTGGTAATGCATCAGCAGTGCTCCGTGAGATTCGGCCATTTCCTGGGCGGTGAAGGGATCGAAAACTTGGTCGGAGAGTTTGCCTTGCAGGGATTGACCGGCAACGGGAAGAAAGCCGGAATGCTGCGCATTCTGTCCCCACTGCGGCCAGGCGGCCTGCGCCTGGGCTGTGGCGGCTCCTATCGCGGCCAGCACGACGGCTAACGTCAAACGCAACATTCGCATAAATCCTCTGGGGGGATTTTGTATCGCGGCCGACAGGCCGTGCGGCGGAAACCAGGACTGAACCCCGCAGTGTCGTGAGTTTGTTCCAGGTGAGGGCGAGTGTCAAGATGCAGGAAGTTGCGACGGACCTGAAGAGGATCACTGTTGACACGTATTACAAGGGTAAGGATAATTGCGGGCGCCACCAAGGAGGATAACGTCATGTCACGACCTGCCAATCGCTCCCAAGGTTTCCACTTTCCTTCAGCGCGACATTGCTAATTATGCCCTGGCTGCGGGCGCAGCCGGAGTTAGTGTGCTGGCCCTCTCGGCATCGGCTGATGCGCAAATCGTCTACACTCCCACCCACGAATTTATGGGCACAAATTCAAAGATCCTCATCGACTTTGATCATGACGGCGTTCCGGATGCGATCATCCGCGAGGTTTCTTGTATCGATAGCTCGGTGATCCGCGCAAATTCGCTGCAGGCTGTTCCCCGCAAGAAAGGCGGTGGGATTCAGCAGGGCCATTATGGCTGGCCTGCGGCTCCGCTGGCATTTGGTTCCAAGATCGGTCCGCCGGCAAAGTTCTATCCCGCCCCCGCGTTGATGGCAAATATCGTCACTCATTACGACTACTATTGGGGCTCATGGGTTTCTGCTCCCCCGTCCTATCTCGGAATACGGTTCCCAATCCAGGGGGAAAACCACTACGGCTGGGCGCGAGTGCATATTCAGTACAACCATAACTACCAATACATCGCTGTGTTGTTGACCGGATACGCCTATGAAACCGAGGCCAACAAGGCGATTAGGGCAGGCGATACGGGAGCGAATGACGACGCGGATCACGAAGCTGAGAATGAACTGCCATTCGCTGAGCCGACTGTCAAGCCGAAGAGCAGTCTAGGAGTTCTGGCGCGAGGAGCCCGCCCTCTACACAAATGCCCGTTTTAGTACTGACCATGTACCCAGGTCGAAGAAATATGTTGACCTCTTTTTGGTTTCCGGATAGAGTGTGTTGTTCCAACGGACATTCGGAGCCTCCGGATCTGTTCTTCGATTCCTCGATCTGCGAGCCCAAACCAGGAAAAACGAGCATCTTCGGAGTCCGGTTTCGCATCTATTCTTGATAGGTAGTGCGCTAAATCCTTTAAAACCTTACTGGAATCAACGGTTTGGGGTAACTTGTGGGGTTCTAAGCCGTCTAAGGGAATAAGCGACAAGCAAAACTGTTCATACATATAAGGAAGGAGCAGAACGACATGCGCTCTGATCGGGTTTTTGACGCTTTACAGACATTACGGAATCGTTATATGCTTTGCCAGCTCGCCTCTAAGGCCACGCGGAAGTTCCATCGGCCCAGCACCAGAATCCAGGAAACGATGAACGGTGTATTGGATCGGATCGCGGGCGCGGAGCGGCAGGAAATCCTGTCAGAGCCGGAAAACTTTGCTGAGGCACAACGGCGGGCTGCTTAAGAGCAGCCCTGTCCGCCCGCCTCTTGGTGTTTTGTCTTCCCAGAATACCCTCCTTTTGAAAATCTCCCGACAACGCTGAAACGAAACGTTTGAGTGACCGGGTTTAGGTGAATCATGACCATTGCTGAACTCAAAGAAAAAAACATTACTGAGCTGACCAAGATCGCAAGGACCTTGGAGCTGCCCGGTGCCAGCGGACTGCGCAAGCAGGATCTCATCTTCAAGATCCTCCAGGCGCAGAGCGAAAAAGAAGGACACATTTTCGCCGAAGGTGTGCTGGAGATTTTGCCAGACGGATACGGATTTTTGCGCTCGCCCGATTACAACTACCTGCCCGGTCCCGACGACATTTATGTCTCGCCCTCGCAGATCCGCAAGTTTGATTTGAAAACCGGCGATACCATCAGCGGACAGGTACGACCTCCGCACGAGGGCGAAAAGTATTTTGCTCTCGTGAAAATCGAGGCGGTGAACTTTGAATCGCCGGATGAGGCGCGCAACAAGATTCTGTTCGACAACCTGACGCCTCTATATCCCCAGGAGCGGCTGAAGCTGGAAACGACGCGTGAGAACGTCAGCGCTCGCGTCATGGACCTGCTCACGCCGCTGGGTAAGGGACAGCGCGGATTGATTGTGTCTCCTCCGCGCGCCGGCAAGACCATGCTGCTGCAGAATGTGGCGAACTCGATTACGACGAACCATCCGGAAGTGGTGTTGATGGTGTTGCTGATCGATGAGCGCCCGGAAGAAGTTACGGATATGCAACGGTCGGTGAAGGGTGAAGTGATTTCTTCAACCTTTGACGAACCCGCAGCGCGGCACGTCCAGGTCGCCGAGATGGTGATCGAGAAGGCCAAGCGGTTGGTCGAGCACAAGCGCGATGTTGTGATCCTGCTGGATTCGATCACGCGCCTGGCGCGCGCTTATAACACGATTGTGCCGCCCTCGGGCAAGGTGCTGTCGGGCGGCGTGGATTCGAATGCGTTGCAGCGGCCGAAGCGCTTCTTTGGATCGGCACGAAATATCGAAGAAGGCGGATCGCTGACGATTATCGCGACCGCGCTGATCGATACCGGGTCGCGCATGGACGACGTAATTTTTGAAGAATTCAAAGGCACGGGCAACTCGGAAATTATCCTCGAGCGCAAACTGGTCGATAAGCGCGTGTTCCCTGCCATCGATATTCAAAGATCCGGCACACGCAAGGAAGAGTTGCTGATTCCTCGCGAAGATCTGTCGCGGATCTGGGTGCTGCGCAAAGTTCTGAACCCGCTGTCTCCAGTGGAAGCGATGGAGTTGCTGATCGACAAGCTGAGCAAGACCAAGGCAAACGGGGAATTCTTGTCGAACATGAGCGCCCTGTAAAAATCAGAGCAGACATTTAGGAGAAGCCTTTAGCCCATGCTGAAGGCTTTTTTTGTCCTCGCTTTCCGAGATGCGCCGTGGCTACCGCGTCGACAAGGGCTTAACCAAGCTCCGCGAAAGTGTCATACTTTACTGTTGGGGAGATAGTTCTAGCCTGTCTCGAGGAGCGCCGTGCGAAATAAACTCTTTGCTTCAATTCTTTCCTTATTTTTGTTGGCTTCCCTGAGCGCTGCGCAGTCCCGTCCGGGCCCACCGCAAGGAATGGGAACCGCGGCATCCCCCGATACAGACGAGACTCGGGAGCGCATCGCGCGCGACATCGCGAAGAAGGCCAATCAAGAACGGCAGGCCGCACTGAAGGGCGATACAGACAAACTGGTGAAGTTGGTCGGGGAACTAAAAGAGTACGTAGATAAATCGAACGAGAACGTGCTGTCGCTGGAAGTGCTGAAGAAAGCGGACGAAATTGAAAAGCTGGCGCGCAGCGTGAAGGACAAAATGAAGGGGCCAAATTAGGAACATCTCCGCTCTGGTAGTCTTGTGATTTTTACCCTCCTGTAGTTCTTCCATCCATTCCCTAATCCGCATCATTTTCCCAAATCGCCGCTTCCGGATTTTCTTCCTCGATTCTTGCGTCACGGCACCCCATAGCCAGTGTCATACTCTGAAAAATTGGGTCACGCTTCAGCCCGTTTGGAGAACACCATGCGATGCCGAACAAGATTCTGCACACTTGCTATATGGCTACCCTTCGCAACCGCCGGCGCCGTGACTGCCCAAAGTTACCGCCCCGCAGGTCAGCCGCCGGTTGGACGAACGGAGTTCATTCCGGTTAACAGTGAGGGGACGGACATCCCACAGAGGATGGTTTTGGAAACCGCGAAAAAAGCGAACATCGAACGGCAAGCACGAATGAAAGCGGAGACCGCCAAGCTATTCAAGCTGGCCGAGGAACTGCGAGATTCCGTGGACAAGACCAATGAAAACATTCTGTCACTCGATGTGCTCAAGAAAGCAGACGAAATTGAGAAGCTGGCGCACCGCGTAAAAGAGAAAATGAAAGGACCGAACTAAGCGACCCGATGTGCGTTTCGTGGGCCGGGTTGCCCACCGTTTGAGAGCGTTGCCGATCATTCTCACAGCAACTCTCGCGGACCTCCGGGGTTTCCATTCAGTAGAATCCGCAAGGTGCGGAGGAGGAAACCGATATGAAACGGACGATTGCGGGAGTGCTGTTGGTACTGGGATTGGGCGCGGGAACGATGTTCGCCGACGATGGATGGCGCGACCGGCGCGATATTCGAAACGATCAGGCAAAGATTGCGTACGATCGAGCCGAACTGCGGCGCGATCTGTATTACGGAAATTATGGCGCCGCTCGCCATGAACGCAGAGAACTTCGCCGCGAGTACCGTGATATCAATCGCGACCGGCGGGATTTGTATTGGGATAGGCGCTAGGAGAATCGAGCAACTGAGTAATTCAGAAGCCTGAGAAACTCGATGGCTAACAGAACAACGCCATCCGGATGGCCGGATGGCGTTTTCGTTTGTGATCTGCTATGCCTTGTCCGAGCGGATTCGCATGCCGTAGAAGCTGCGGTATACGAAGAAGAACGAGACAGCAAAGAAGGCCAGCGCCAGCACATTCGTAATGGTCGAACCCTGATCGCGGGTGAGGGTAACGGCCAGCTCCACCGCCAGCAATCCGAATAATGTGGTGAATTTGATAACCGGATTCAAGGCCACGGACGAAGTGTCCTTGAACGGATCGCCAACGGTGTCGCCGATGACGGTAGCATCGTGCAGCGGAGTTCCCTTCTGCTTCATCTCCACTTCGACGATCTTCTTGGCGTTGTCCCATGCGGCCCCGGCATTGGCCATAAAGATTGCCTGGTATAAGCCGAAGATAGCGATCGAGATCAGATAGCCAACGAAGAAGAATGGCTCGACGAAGGCGAACGCCAGTGTACCGAAGAAGACGGCGATAAAGATGTTCAACATGCCCTTCTGCGCGTACTTGGTGCAGATCTCAACAACTTTCTTGCTGTCTTCTACCGAAGCTTTGGTCACACCTTCGAGCTTGATGTTGGCCTTGATGAACTCTACGGCACGATAAGCGCCGGTGGTAACGGCCTGCGTAGATGCGCCGGTGAACCAGTAAATCATGGCGCCGCCGGTGATCAGGCCAAGGAAGAACGGAGCGTGCAATAGCGAGAGCTTATCGACATTTTCCGTCAGTCCCGCCGTCAGCGCCATGATGATCGAGAAGATCATGGTAGTTGCGCCGACCACGGCCGTACCGATGAGCACAGGCTTCGCTGTAGCCTTAAAGGTATTGCCCGCGCCATCGTTGGCTTCCAGCAAGTGCTTGGCGCGCTCGAAGTTGATGGACATGCCGAAATCTCTTTTCAATTCGGCTTCAACATTGGGAACCTGCTCGATCAGCGAAAGTTCATAGACGGATTGCGCGTTGTCTGTCACCGGACCGTAGGAATCGACCGCGATGGTTACGGGACCCATGCCGAGGAATCCGAAGGCAACCAGTCCGAAGGCGAAGACTGCAGGAGCCAGCATCGTAGCTGCTCCGGCCAATCCCATGGTGCTGAAGTAATACGCAATCGACATCAGCAGAACCATCGAGAGGCCAAGGTAGTATCCGGAGAAGTTTCCCGCAACGAATCCGCTCAAGATGCCGAGCGACGCTCCGCCCTCTTCCGCCGACGTAACCACTTCTTTTACGTGGCGCGATTCCGTGGAGGTAAACGACTTCACCAGCTCCGGGATCAGAGCTCCAGCGAGGGTGCCGCAGGAGATGATCACGGCGAGCTTCCACCACTGCGTAGAATCGCCGCCAAGCTCCGGAATGATGAAATCAGAAACCAGGAAGGTCAGGCCGATCGAGACGATCGAAGTGAGCCAGACCAACGTGGTAAGTGGGGTTTCGAAATTCATTTCGTCGGCATTGCCGTAACGGCCTCTGGCGATGGCGGCGTTCAGGAAGTAGGAGACGGCGCTGGCGACCAGCATCATCACACGCATGACGAAGATCCACACCAGTAATTGCACCTGCACTGTGGGATTCTTCACGCCCAGCAGAATGAAGGTGATGAGGGCGACGCCCGTGACGCCATAGGTTTCGAAACCATCGGCGGATGGGCCGACGGAGTCGCCGGCGTTGTCACCCGTGCAATCGGCGATGACACCGGGATTGCGGGCATCGTCTTCTTTGATCTTGAAGACGATTTTCATCAGGTCGGAACCGATATCGGCGATCTTGGTAAAGATGCCGCCCGCGATTCGTAGCGCGGCCGCGCCGAGAGATTCGCCAATGGCGAAACCGATGAAGCAGGGTCCGGCGTAGTCGCCTGGAATAAAGAGCAGAATGATGAGCATGATCAGGAGCTCGACGCTGATCAACATCATGCCGATGCTCATGCCGGCTTCGAGGGGGATCTGGTAAACGGGAAACGGCTTGCCGGGCAACGAAGCAAATGCGGTCCGCGAGTTGGCGAACGTGTTAACGCGAATCCCGAACCACGCGACGCCGTAGCTACCAGCGATGCCGACCAAGCTGAACGCCAGAATAATGGCCACGCGCATCGCTTCCATGTGCTCAAGCATACCGAAATAAAGCAAAATGATGACTGCGATGAAGGCCCAGAGGAGCAGGATGAACTTCCCCTGCGTGACCAGATACGTTTTGCACGTTTCGTAGATGAGCTCCGAGATTTCTCTCATGGAGCTATGGACGCGCAGGTTCTTCAGACGCATGTAGATCACCATGCCGAAGCCGAGCCCGAAGATACAGAACAGGATGCCAATCATCAGCAGGCGGTGGCCATCGATGGCGCCATTCAGAAAGCTGACCTGGGAAAGGTCTGGAAGTTTGAGTGCGGCTTCGCCGCCGGCGGATTCGCTGGCGGGTTGAGCGAGAGCTGAGATAACGCCGCCGCTAAGCAGCGTGGCAACAGCAAGAGATTTCTTCAGGAAACCAGATACCGCGTGGCGTCCTTGGAACGCAGCAGTGGCGAGCCAGGTGCGCATAATAAGTCCCTCCAGATTGAGTCGGTTATAGGAATATACAAACGTGTTTAGGTACCGAGTTCCGGAGAATCATCCCAGGTTGCAGCAGGCAATTCGAACAGGCCAGTTCTAGCCTCTCTTCGAGCACACGAATGCTCCAAACCAGGGATCAGGTCACCGGAATTCCGAACACGCTTCCACCGCAAACCTGAAACGGAGTGTTGGAGCTTGGCCGCGTCGGAGTTTACCCCGTTTGCCCAAAGGAAAGTAGACCCCTTCCAGGCAGACGAGTGCAAAACGGGCATTTATAACATGTTGCAACAAAAGGGTCAATCGGGTGCAGCAAAATGTTGGTCGCGACGCGGGCAAGAAACAGAGTCGGGCTGAATACGATCTAGAGCCTTGCCTACCCCCACGTCCTCAACATTAGGGACTTTTTTCTCGATTGCATTCCGTTCATCCCCGGAATACACTCGCCCACCGCTCCCCCACGCGCCAAACTGTTCTTGTCTCGGCAACGAAGAACTCCGACCAGAGGAAGAATTATAGTGAAAACAGCGCTTCTTGCAGTTGCTTTCGTGCTAACTCTGAGCCTTGCAGCGGTCGCAGCGAACTCCAACAAAGCTGAGGCGTCGCTTCACAAAGCTGGCAATCCCAGCGCGACTGAACCGCAATTTAAGAACACTCCCAATCCTCTGCCGCCTGCGCTATGCCATCCTTGCCTGTTCTATGGCGGCGATCTCAATCCGAACGACGTCAATGCTGCCGGCTTGTCAGACGAGAACACGCTCCTCATCCCAGGGAGCAGCACGTACGGCGCAGTAGATATTCCGGCGGGCATAACCGCCAAGGTTTTCGGGATCCTGTTCAACGTTCAAGCCAGTGCCGCATTTGACCCTATGACGGCGAGCTATGACATCCGAACTGGCGTCTCGGAAGGGAACGGTGGAGTCAGCATCTCTTCGGGCAGCGGGACGGTTGTTGTCCAGGCGACAGGGCGCAATTTCCTCGGCCTGAATGAGTACACCATTGCCGTCTCGTGGTCCACTCCTGTGACGCTGACCTCAGGGACGTACTGGTTCAACATGACGCCGACTTGCACGAACACACTCGATGGCAGCTGCGTGGTATTCCGCCAGCTCGTGTCGAATACGACTTCGCTGACCCACAACGTGCGCGGTTCATGGCAACCGATTCACCAGATGTTCGTGAACTCGCCCTTCTTCGGCTACACCTGGCTCAACTGGTGCGATTCAGCCTTGGGGCTCAACGGAATTCAGTGCGCCGGCATGTCGTTTGGCCTGCGCGGAACGAAATAGGAAAAGCGGAATGAAAAGCGGGCCGTTGACCGTGAAAAACAGCAATCATCGAACCGGAGGAATCGAGTGAAGACGACTTCTTTTGCACTAACCCTCGTGGTTGCCCTCACTCTCTCCGCAGCTGCGGCGAGTAAGAAGCCGGCGGCGGCGCGCCATCTGGCCGGAAACGATGATCCCGAAAAAAACGATCCCCCGCACATAGCATCGGGCATTCCGCCCGCATTGTGCGATCCCTGCATTTTCTATGGCGGAGACTTCAACCCTAACGACCCGAATGCGTCGGCCTACTCAGATGAAAACACACTCCTCATCGGAGGCAGTTCAACCTACGCCAATTTCAATGTGTTCTCCGGAGCGACCGTAACCATTACCGGAATTCTGTTCAATATCCAGGCCAGTGCGAACTTCGATCCCGTTAGCGCCAGTTATGACATCCGCAGCGGAGTCACAGAGGGCAACGGAGGAACCAGTCTCGCTTCCGGCAGTGGCAACGCCTTCGTGGCGGCAACCGGCCGCAACTTCCTGGGCTTGAACGAATACTCCGTGGCCGTAAATCTTTCGACGCCACTGACGCTGGGACCGGGCGCCTACTGGATCAACCTTACACCCAATTGCACGAACGGCGCGGTCGACGGCAGTTGCTCGGCCGGCAGGTTCCTTTTCTCCAACACCACCCAGCGAACCAACAACGTCTTCGGCGGAGCTCAGGGCAATCACCTGCTGTACATTAACTCGCCCTTCTTCGGATACACCTGGTTCAACTGGTGCGATACGGCGCTGGGACTTCGTCCTAGGCAGTGTGACGCCGCGTCGTTTGCCTTGATGGGATCGGCACAGTAAATTCAATCGTTCGATCCGGTGCAGTTACTCTTCGCCACTAGGTCCAATACGTTCTATCCAAACTCCGGTATTGGATGGCTTCAGCGATGTGCTTAGGCTCGATTTGTTGTACGTCTTCGATATCGGCAATGGTGCGCGCCACTTTTAGAATGCGATCATGAGCGCGAGCGCTGAGTCCCTGTTGAGTCATGGCTCGCTCCAGCAGGCGTTCACAATCCGCGGAGAGCTCGCAGAAAGTACGAATGTGGCGGGAAGACATCTGCGCGTTGCAGTATATTTTCTCGCGGGAGGAAGCGAAGCGCTCGAGTTGTTTTTTACGGGTGCGCATCACTCTCTCGCGAATCTTTGCCGAACTTTCCGGCTCGTTAGTGGAGCGCATTTCCTTGTAATTCACGGCGGGGACGTCGATGTGGATATCGATGCGGTCCATCAGCGGGCCGGAGATTTTTGAGATGTAGCGCTGGATCATTGGCGTGGTGCACTGGCACTCGCGAGTACGGTCATTGCGGAACCCGCAGGGGCACGGGTTCATGGCGGCCGCCAGCATGAAACGTGCGGGAAAAGTTAATGCCATGGCGGCACGGGCGATGGTGACGGAACCATCTTCAAGCGGCTGGCGCAGGACTTCGAGGACGTTGCGGGGAAATTCGGGGAGCTCGTCGAGAAACAGCAGGCCGTTGTGGGAGAGCGAGACCTCGCCGGGACGCGGGATTACGCCTCCGCCGATGAGGCCGGCATCGGAGATGGTGTGGTGCGGCGAGCGGTAGGGGCGCTTGCCCACGAGTCCGCTGCCGGGGTCGAGCACTCCGGCTACGCTGTGAATCTTGGTAGTTTCGAGCGCTTCTTCGAACGTGAGCGGCGGCAGGATTGTTGGCATGCGCTTGGCCAGCATGGTTTTGCCGGACCCCGGCGGGCCGATCATGAGGATGTTGTGGCCGCCGGCGCAGGAGATTTCGATGGCTCGCTTGGCGGTCTGCTGTCCGCGAACATCTTTGAAGTCGACCAGGAATTCCTGCGATTCTTTTAGCAGGGCGTCGCCGTCGGCTTTCAAAGGGAGGATGCCATTGCCAGAGTTTACGAAGTGAATGACGTCGAGCAAGGAGCGGACGGGGTAGACATCGACGCCGCCGACCATGGCGGCTTCGCGAGCGTTGGCCTCGGGAACAACTAGTTTTGAAATCTTTCGAGTGCGGGCTTCAAGGGCAATGGGGAGCGTGCCGCGAATACCGCGCACTCCGCCGTCGAGACCCAACTCGCCGATGAAGAGGCAGTCTTCGATGGTCTTCTGGGTAAGGCCGCCGTACGCTCCAACGATGCCGAGCGCCATGGGCAAGTCAAACCCGGAACCTTCTTTCTTGATGTCGGCTGGAGCGAGGTTGATGGTAATGTGGGTGGGTGGAATATCGTAGCCGCAGTTTTTTAAAGCGGCGCGCACGCGGTCTCGACTCTCGCGCACTGCCGCGTCCGGCAGGCCCACGGTGTGAAAGTGGTCCTGATCGGTTTTAATCCCGGAGCAGTCCACTTCCACCTGAATAATGTTGGCATCAATTCCGTAGACCGCGGCACTGAGAGTCTTGTAGAGCATGCGTGCTCCGGGCGAGCTTCACGGGTGCCGCCGGCGGCACACAAAGGCCTGATTCCGGAATAGCTGTTAGCGTACGCGTCGCAAGCGAGGCAGGCTGTGACGGATGTCACTGGATTGGCCTGTGGATAAGAGGACAGGTCATCTCAGGCCACGTTACACCAGCTGAGTTAGTGGACCTTTCGCACTCAGCAGGACATCGCTGAAAGCGTGAAGTGAAGAGTGGTGAACTCACTGTTGGTGCCGGCTGCTACTCCCAGTTCCGTTGCAGTCGGAACATCTGGTACGCATAAACGCGATTCCCTGCAATCCATCGACGGTTTCCACAATAAAGCCTGTGCCGCTGCAACTCTCGCAGGAGTCGGCGGCGGCTGTGTGCGAGACAAGATCATGCATCGGTTGCAGGAACTCAAACCCATGACGAAAGACATTGCGGCTCCGCACAATAGCGCGAACGGTTGCGACAGCCATCGGCAGTTTGATCCTCAGTTCGACCGTCTCTCCGATCGGGAGTTGAACCGGTAGAATCGCAGCAATGCCCGACTCGCTGATGTCGAGCGTCCGGCCCGGTATCGCCTCACCGTCCAAACGAACTGTCACTTCGGTTTCCAACTCACGTCGCTGGTGACGCCGCGTTTCGCCTTTGTTAAGCATCTAATAACGCAGCTCTCGTCAAAAATGCTAAAGCGACGGACGGAAAGCTGGTAAATCAGACTAGCTGAATAATCACAATTTATACTTGCCCCGGAGCAACTTCATTTAACAGTGGATTGCATCTGTCACGGGAACGACTCTGCCCCCGAACGGCGTACCCCAAAATTGCTCCCACCCGCCACAACAGTTTCCTTGTCAACTTAGTTGGAACGCCGGAACACCTGAGACAAAATCCACCACTTACCAGTTCGGCTAGTGCGAGTCCATTGTCGCTGTGCCTTCATCTAACTCATTAGGGATTAAACGTATGTTGGCGTTGCGGCGACTCGCTGTAATTCCATGTGGTTCGTCGGTATTGATTTGATTCGTGATCCCGGTATTAAGGGTGTCCACTCTTGTCACATCTCGCAATGGAATCGAGGATGCAGCGATATTCGCAGGATTGTCGTCTGACGATCTGAGGCTGGTGATAAGCCGGGCCTCAGTCCGAGCAGCACCTAAGGGGGCATTTCTTTTCCAACAAGGAGAACCGGCTGGAGAAATATTTCTCCTTGAATCTGGCCGTGTGCGGCTTAGCGAGATCACTGCTGGTGGCCGCGAGTTGCTGGTCCGATTCGTCCAGCCCGGTGAAGTTCTTGGCGACAGAGGGGCAATCGCAGGCGCGGAGTACGGGGCGGCGGCGGTGAGCGAGACAACCGTCCGAACGTACGTATGGACAACGGGGGTGATTGCGTCGTTGCTAGACGAAGTTCCCCAACTCGCATCGAACTTGTTCGCTATCACGCAGCGATATTTACACTACTCGCGTGAACGCTATCGCCTTTTGGCCACAGCGTCGGCCGAGCACCGAATTCGTTGGGCTTTGGCAGACTTGGCCCGCGGCAGCGGTTTCCCGAAGGGAAATGCCACCATTGTCACCGGCCGAACCGTCCAGCGAGATATTGCCGACCTGGCAGCGACGACGGTCTACACAGTGAACCGGGTGCTGAGCGACTATGAACGACGGGGCCTTTTGACAACGAAGCGTGGACGTATTGTCGTTTTCGGAAAGCCCGAAATGAATCGCGGCAGGTCCCGCCTGGCGCCTTCCTCAAGACCTCCCAAGCGGAAAAAGACCTGATGGGCATCCTTCACTTATTTCGCAGACTAGTCCACAGCGAATCAGAACTCAAAGCCGGGCGTACCTGACTCTCCAACAACGGCCACTTTTCTCTCCAGCGTATAGAGATAGAATACGGACAGTTTGTTTGAGCGACGCTCTCTCCTTCGCAGTCGTGGGTATTTATGAATCAAGCCACTCCCGAGACGCCGCGGCGCAACCGTACTCCGCAGAAACTCGAGCGCGAAGAATCTCAGCTTTGGCGCTGGATCCTTCTGTTTATGATCCTGCTGGCCGCGGGCTTTGCAGCACTCGCATGGGAGCGGCTGGAGACGCTTCCTTATCATTTAGGACCCATGGCGCTCGGAGTGCTGGTCCTGTCAGTGCTCCTTGCCGTGTACGCGTATGGGCGGCGCAAGGAAGTAGGTGAACTGAAGTTGCTGCTTGAGGATCTACAGCAACACATCGGCGCAGCCCCCTCGGAAGACCAGCTCGATCAAATGAACGAGCTGATTGCTCGCTCGCAGCGAAGTTTCAAGGAACTCATCGACTCGCTTGAGGACGCTGCTTGCGCGGCCTCATTGGACGGCACCTTGCGCACGGTCAACAAGAGCGTCAGTGAATTGGTGGGCCTTCCCTACACATCGATTGTGGGCAAGAAGTTTTTCGATTTCATTGACGACCCAGCGCGGGAAACCATTGAAGCCGGAATGCCGCGTTTTCTTGAGAAGCGGCATTGGGCGGGCCTGGTTCGAGTGCGTTTGAAGAACAATGCCCGACCGCGCTACTTCGATTGCGTGCTGAACGCGATTATCAAAAGTGGCGAAGTGGTTGGGGTCAGCGTGCTCGGACGGGATGTGACCGGCCAGCGCGAAAAAGAACTTCGCTTCACCGAACTCTTTGAGACCCTACAGGAAGGCGCGTATTTTAGTACGCCGGAAGGCCGGCTTCTCGACGCGAATCCTGCGCTGGTAACTGTTCTGGGATATGCGACGAAAGAGGAGCTGCTAGCCCTTGATCCCAGCCAATTGAACCTAGACCCCGCAGCGCCGCCCGTGCTGGGCCGGGCGCCGGAGGATCGGGGTGGCGTACGCGCGAGAGAAATCACGCTGCGAAAGAAGGATGGCGCCGCCGTTGCGTTTCTCGAATCCTCCCGCGCGGTCTGGGACTCGGCGGGCAAACTGATTCGCTACCAGGGAACTTTGGTCGACGTCACAGAACGCCGAAAACTGGAACGGCAAGTGGCGCAGCAGGAAGAATTTCGCCAGCGGTTGCTCGAGAGTTTCCCCGATCTCATTCTGGTGGTCGATCTCGAGGAGCGCTACACCTTCGTTAGCGCGCGAGTACACGACCTCCTGGGATATCGTCCCGAAGATTTGCTGGGTAAAAGAATTTCAGAGATGCGGGATCATTCTCCGGAGCTGGCTGCCCTTTATCACGATGTCGCGTCGGAACAGCACAGCTTCGGGTCCGCCGAAGTCAGCGTCAAACACCGCGACGGTAACTGGCGCACGATGCGCGCTTCGGCCAGTCAGTTTTTTGATGCGGATTCAAAACTGGGCGGCGTGATTATCTCTGTGCGCGACATCACGACCGAAAGAAAATTGGAGCAGCAGGTGGTGCAGAGCGAGCGCCTGGCTGCAATGGGAGCGATGATTGGTGGAGTTGCCCACGAGCTGAACAATCCGCTGACCAGCATCCTGGGCGTGAGCGAACTTTTGCAGGACTCACAAACTACCGACGCGGCCCGAAAGCAGATTGGCATCCTGCAGCAGCAAGCGCGGCGTGCCGCCGAGATCGTTCACAACCTGACGTATTTTTCGACTCCACCGACGCCAGGGAAGACTCGCGTGAATCTTGGTGAGATCGTCGAGCGTACGCTGAACCTGCACGCCTACTCGCTGCGAAAAAACAGTATTACCGTGGATTTTATCCGTGAGCCGAATTTGCCTTACGCGATAGGAGATCCGCACCAGTTGATGCAGGTTTTTCTGAATTTGATCTTGAATGCGGAGCAGGCGATTCGAGAGATCCGCGACCGTGGAACGTTGCGGATAAGACTCAGCCAGACCGGAGAAACGGTTTCAGCCAGCTTTCAGGACGACGGTCCCGGCATTCCAGCTGAAATTCTGGCGAGCATCTTCGATCCGTTTTATACAACGAAACGACCAGGGCGTGGAACCGGACTCGGGCTTAGCATTTGCAAATCAGTGATGAAGGAACACAACGGAACAATCGAAGCCGCGAATGCCCCGGGCGGCGGAGCGGTTTTCACGGTCACGCTGAAGGCGGCAGGCGCATCAAGTTAGATGCGCCTAGTTCCTTTCCACCGCCATCGCCACAGCATTGCCCCCGCCGAGACAGAGCGCGGCGATTCCACGCTTCACGTTCCGGCGCGCCATTTCGTAAATCAGCGTCACTAGCACCCGGGCCCCGCTGGCTCCGATCGGATGACCAATCGCGACCGCGCCACCGTTCACGTTCACCTTGTTCAAATCGAGTCCAAGCTCGCGGGTCACGCCCAGCGCCTGCACGGAAAAAGCTTCGTTGAGTTCGTAGAGGTCAACGTCGTCTTTGTTCCATCCCGTCTTTTCCCAGATTTTTCGCACAGCATCGACCGGAGCCATCATCACCCACTTGGGCTCGACTCCGCTGGTGGCTTGGGCCACGATGCGCACTATGGGAGTCGCGCCAAGTTCTTTCGCCCGGGCCGCGCTCGTCACTACGACGGCTGCGGCTCCATCATTCACGCCGGGCGCATTGCCTGCGGTGACGGTCCCGTCTTTCTTGAAGGCAGGCTTCAGGGAGCGCAGCGATTCCATGCTCGTATCTTCGCGCGGGGACTCGTCTCGATCGAACAGAACCGGAGCATCGCCCCGTTTCTTCGCCGGAATTTCGACGGGCACGATTTGCGATTTGAAGCGGCACTCCTTCATCGCGGCAACTGCTTTGCGATGAGAGTTCACGGCGAACTCATCCTGCTCTTCGCGAGTGATGCCATATTTTTCCGCGACGTTCTCACCGGTGACGCCCATGTGATAGTCGTTGTAAATGTCCCAGAGTCCGTCGTGCACCATGGAGTCAATGACTTTTCCATTGCCGAGGCGATATCCCTTGCGCGCTTGCGGTAGCAGATAGGGAGCGTTGGTCATCGATTCCATGCCACCTGCGACAACGATGGAACTGTTTCCGGTTTGGATCGCTTGCGCGGCGAGAGCGACTGCTTTCAATCCCGAGCCACAAACTTTGTTGATTGTCATGGCACCTGTTGCCGGCGACAATCCACCGAAAATTGCAGCCTGGCGTGCGGGATTTTGTCCCAGGCCGGCTGGAAGAACGTTGCCCATGATGCACTCGTCGACCTGATCGGAATTCAATCCGGCACGCTTCACGGCCTCGCGGACGACGATCGCACCCAACTGTGGAGCGCTTAACTCACTCAGACTGCCTTGAAATTTTCCCACTGCCGTACGACATCCGGAAATGATGACAACATCATCGAAAGCCGCCATTGATCATGCTCCCGCGAAGATTTCGCAACTTTGATTATAGATGCGCGAGAAAGGAAAACGATGAATTTCCGCATGCAGTTTGCGGCGACTGTTTGATCAGCCCGATTGCAACGTCGAGACCGAGCAGAAAATATTTCGGCGCGTTTCTTGTACAGCAATCGCGCACGAACCGCGTCGTTGAATTCTGCGACGCCGAACTTTTCTCCTGCGGACGCATCTCGGTGTGACTTTAGTACAACACCGCAAGCTACTTTGCATTCATTTTTTTCTTGACTTCATTTTTCATTAACTCTATACAATCAAATAGTTGCAACAAAACATCCGTTGCAGATTGTTCCATGAAAAATGGAAAAGGGAGAATAGAAACAATGGCAACCAAGAAAAAGGCAAAGAAGAAAAAGAAGCACTAAGCAGTCAGTACAAGTAAAGAATGAGGGGGACGCCGAAAGCGTCCCCTAAGTTTTTGTGTGGAAGAATTCATGAGCATCTCATTCCAGCCGGCGGTTCGCCATCCTTCGCGAGTTCACCCGATATTAGGGACCTGCTTTTCGCGAGCGGGGCATAGTCCACGGAAGGCGCAGAACGAACAATAGAAGCCGGGGTTCGGCTCGAAATTCCCTTCTGCGATGTTGAGCGCGACGTCGTGCACGCGCTTTCGTGCTTCCTCCAGTTGAAACTCCGTGCGTTTTGATGCCACTGAGATGTTTCCTTCGAGATTGTGGAACACCAGTTCGCCGACACGATATCCCCACTTTTCGTGCGCGGCCATGGCGTAGATGGAAAGCTGCAGGCTCTCATCCGCATCCTCTTGTGAACGAGCCTTGCCCGTCTTGTAATCGACGATGTTGACGGTGTCATCGGATGCACGATCCACTCGGTCGATTCGCCCGGCGACTTTTATGCCGGCGATCTGAACATCAAACCATTCCTCGGTATGCAGAACCTCCGGCATCACGGTCGATCGCGTTCCGTCTAGAAACTCTTTCAAATGTACGATTCCCTGCTCCAGGTACAAATTGCGCTGATATTCATCTTGTATACCGCACGTAGCCAGATCTTCGCGAAAGAGTTGCAATACTTCGTCGCTGGTTTTTGTGCGGTCCAGGCGCACTGAATCGAAATAGGTGCGCAGCACTCTGTGCATGGCGGCTCCGTACTGCACAGCGGCATGAAGTTGCTTTGAGAGCTTCCACTCCCGTTCAAACTTGAATTGCAGCGGACATATCTCGTAGGTTTCAACTGCCGAAGCGCTCAGCCGCCCCCCTAGGCCATCGATCGCGGGTAGCGCGAGCCATGCCGGCAAGTGAGAGCCCGGGAGACGCGTATGGTCCGCGGCAGCGGCAATCTCGATCAGTTCGGGCTGCGAAGGTAGAGCCTGGCGCGAGCGCAGCCAAGGTTGCAGTCCAGAGTCTGCGATCAATTCACGCATATATCCCGCCGGAGTTTTGTCGCGACCGACCCCTTGTTTTCCGTAAATGTGAAGGGAATCCTTGGCACGAGTCATCGCGACGTAGAAAAGCCGGCGCTCTTCCTGGTCGTGCAGCGTCTTGTCATCGCCCGCGATGGAATCCGGATCGCGCAACTCCTGCGGAAACTCAACTAACGTTTCATGGTAACTACCTGGAAATGAGCCCTTGTTGGCACGCAGCAGGAACACGTGCGAAAACTCGAGGCCTTTGGCTCCATGCGCGGTCATCAGGCGCACAGCGTCTTCGTTGGGCCTTGAGGCCAAAGGGATCACTCCGTTGGCTTCGCGGAAATATTCCAGATACTCGATCCATTCATGCAAATCTCCAGACTGAGTGGTCGCTTTCCGCTCCCAGTCGGCTGCGAACTTGAGTGCGGCCTCAAGAGCTGGAGTACCGAGGTCCAGCCGGAATTGCTTTCCAATCATCTCCAGCGCTGCTCGCGTTCTCGCACTCTTGCGGCTGACTTCATCGCGGGCGCGGCGCACAGTTTCCAATACCGCCCGCCCACCCGTGACGGTGTCGAGTACCGAGGCCAGCGGAATGACCGCGCCTTCCTTCGACTCTTTTGAAATCGTTCGCAAAGCAGCACGCAGTTGCTCCGGATCGACTTCGAATTGCTGGAGTGCCGCAACGCGAAAAAGATTGGCGTCGGAGGTCAGATCAACTACAACCGCTACGCAGGCGAACAGATCGCGCACATCGGGGGTGTCGCTGACATCCATGTTTTCGATGGCGAATGGAATTTTTCGCTCCGCGAGTTCCTGCACAACTTCATCGCGATGTATGTGCGACCGGTAGAGCACTCCGAAATCCTTCCATCTGCAGCGTGCGCTGCGTTTTAGATCTTCGATGATGCTGACCACGTCGGGCGCCTCGGCGGTCTTACCAGTGAAGGCGACTGCGTCCACCGGAAACATCGGCAGCATTTTGCCTTCCCGCTTCGCATCTTCTTCACGCGCGGACTGAAGCGGAGTGCGCTGGTAGGCCAGGGGGCTTGGATCACGCGGACCGAAGACAGCAGGATTTTTGTCGACGACCGCGAAGGCGCACTGAAGAATGGGAGAGGTCGAGCGCCGGTTCTTCCCCAACACAACCAGCTTGGCCTGGGGAAAGTTCCGGCGAAAGAGATGAAAGGCGGCGCTGGATGCACCGCGGAAGCGGTAGATGGCCTGATCGGGGTCGCCCACACCGAAGACGTTCGCTGCGCCTCCCGATAGAGCGGCCAGAACCTTGATTTGTGCGAAATTGGCGTCCTGAAATTCGTCGACCAGAATGAATGGAGTGCGGGCGCGCTCCGCCGCGAGAACGGTTTCGTCGCTGGTAAGAAGCTCGTAGGCGCGCGTGATCATGTGGCCGAAGGTGCCGAGGTTTTCTTCCTGCAGCCAGCGCTCTGTCATGGAAAACACGCGGGAAATCTCCTGGCAGCGCGCAATGACTTCGTCGTCGCTCAGCTGATCCTTCGATTTTGCAACTCGGGGAACCGGGAGATCGCCACTCTCAAGTCGCGAGACATAGTCGGCATATTTCTTCGGGGTTACCAGTTCGTCGTGGCAGCGACTGAGGAAGTCCAGCAGGTCGTTGAGGAATTTTCCGACATCGGCGGCACGAACGTAGTGTTGCAGACGTAACTCGGGAAGCCGCTTGCGGAGATAAATCCACAGATCCTTTTCATCGAGCACGCCGAACTTCCTCCCGGCCCGCGTCAGCAGGTTCAGGCAATAATCGTGAAAAGTCGCGGACTGAATCGGCCTGCCCAACAGGTCGCGAACGCGGTCTCGCATCTCTCCGGCTGCCGCTACCGTGTAGGTGAGGGCAAGCACTTCGCTGGGGCCGGCGTGTTTTTCGCGGATTAGGTTCGCAATTCGGTGAATCAGGACGGAAGTCTTGCCGGTGCCGGCTCCGGCAATCACCAGCATCGGGCCATGAACGTGCTCGATCGCTTCTCGCTGGCGATCGTCAGGGAGGAACTGGAGAGACTTTAGCTTGGAAGCGGACATCCGCGGTCAGAATATCACTTACAACCGAGGACACGCGGGCCGCAAGATCGCACATCGCCGCCCGCTAAGGCGCATTGAGCAACGAGGCAACAACTGCAAGGGAAGCGATGGCGGCGGTTTCAGCGCGGAGGATTGTGTTGCCGAGCGAGGCGGAAATCCATCCGGCTTGATGAAACGAATGCAGTTCATCTTCGGTCCAGCCGCCTTCGGGGCCAATCGCGAGAGTGAGACGACCGTCGGTTGGATCACCCTGAACCACATCTCGGAGCAACGCCTGAGTTTCCGATTCCGACAACACGATGCGCAGCGGGAATGGCATCTCCACAATCGCTGCGAGCTTAGCAGGGAGCGCTATTTCCGGAGGCGCGGTACGGCGAGATTGTTCCGACGCTTGCCGGGCAAGGCGCCGCCAGCGTTCCACGCGCTTCGCCGACGCGATAGCCAGATGAGAATCGGTACGCCGGGCAATCACAGGGACGATTCGCGCGACACCAAGCTCGGTACACTTCTCGATAGCCCATTCCATGCGGTCAAACTTGAAGATCGCCAGGACGAGCGTGATTTCTACCATGGGCGTGGCCGGAACTTCTTCCGCCAAATCGAATTCGACCCGCTCATTCCTGACGGATGAAATGCGACCGCGCCGGACTGCATTCGCGGTAGTGATGTCGAATTCCTGGCCGACGCGAGCGCGGAGAACTTTAACTAAGTGGTCCGCATGAGCTCCTATAAGAGCGGCGCGATCGCCTACGACTTCGTCGGCAATCCAACGGCGGCGGGTCATAAGAACCGGCAATCCCAGCGCCTAAAGGTGTGATCGATGAGGAGGCACTTACGATATGCCTGAAGGCATATCCTGATACGAATCCTGAGCACGAATCTCAATATATGAATCCCGAATCAAAGTAGGCTATCCGAAGATCTCTTTCACTTTGCCCAGCAGCGTGCGCATCATCGGCTGGTTGTCAACTTTCGCGGTGGTTTCTAACTCCTGTAAGAGTTCTTTCTGGCGCTTGTTCAGTTTGGTCGGAATCTGCACGCGCACTTCGACGTAGAGATCGCCCTTGCCATGTCCATTGAGTACGGGCACGCCTTTGTTGCGGACGCGGAATGTGGTGCCGGGCTGCGTGCCATCGGGAATCTTCAGAGCATGCTCGCCCTCCAGCGTGGGCACCTTAATTTCGGCGCCCATAGCCGCTTGCGTCACGGAGAGCGGAACGACGCAGTGCAGATCATTCCCTTCGCGCACAAAAAACGGATGCTCCTTGACGTGCAGCACAACGTACAAATCGCCCGCCGGGCCGCCGAAGGGCCCAGCTTCGCCTCCGCCGGTGAAGCGGATGCGCGTACCATCTTCAACTCCGGCCGGAATCTTCGCGTCGACCGACCGCTGGCGCAGAATGCGCCCTTCTCCTTTGCACTTGAGGCAAGGATCGGTGATCACATTGCCGGTTCCCTGGCATGCGGGACACGTACGGGCGATGCTGAAAAATCCTTGCTGATAACGGACCTGACCGCGTCCGGCGCACGAGCGGCAGGCAGTAGGACCCTTGCCGGGAGCAGCGCCCGAACCATGACACTCTTCGCAAGCTTCATGGCGGCGAACCATGACGCGAGTTTCGGTGCCGAAAACGGCTTCCTCGAACTCGATGGTGATG
>Ga0210400_10000603_pt1 | contig 39047 bp, 28 predicted proteins | sample IncBWH26MmetaG_FD_155456 | JGI IMG/M metagenome (GOLD analysis project Ga0210400, IMG submission 155456) | Forest soil microbial communities from Barre Woods Harvard Forest LTER site, Petersham, Massachusetts, United States - Inc-BW-H-26-M | ecosystem: Environmental > Terrestrial > Soil >... | reverse complement strand
CGTCCGAAGCGATTGAACTGGTTGACATACGCGCCGCCCAGGAAGGACTGCAGAGTCTTGTAGACTTCGCCGAATTGCAGCCCTTGCTTCAGCACGCGATCCTGATCAATGTCCACAAAAAGTTGCGGTACGGTGGGGCGGAACGTGCTGACCAGTGAGGCGATTTCCGGCCGCTTCCGCGCAGCTTGTGTCAACTTGTCCAGAGTGTCCGAAAGCTGTTGAATGTTGCCGCCGCTCCGGTCCTGGAGCATGAATGTGAATCCACCAGCGGTGCCGAGGCCGGGAATCGCAGGCGGCCCGAACGCGAATGCGATTGCCTCTGGAATTTCCGCCCGCAATTTCAGGTTCAAGCTTCGCATTAACCCATTGGCGGAAAGTTCATCGGTTTTGCGATCCTCCCATGGCTCCAGTTGAAGAAAGAAGAAGCCCGTATAGCTCGCGGAAGTGTTTGACAGCAGGCTGAAACCTGAAATTCCGCTGTAGCTCTTGATGCCGTGCATGTGCCCCAGCATGTCGTCAAGCTTGCGCATGACTGCGTCTGTGCGTTGAAGAGAAGCCGCGTCTGGCAGTTGGATCTGGAGAAACGCGTAACCTTGATCCTCTTCCGGGATAAAACTCGTCGGCAGACTCTTGCCCATCATCACGGCAACCACGGAGATGCCGACCAGCAGGAGCATCGAAAGCACCCAGCGGCGAATCAGAACGTGGCTCCAGGTGACGTACACACCGGTCATCTTTTCGAATCCACGATTAAACATGTCAAAGAATTTACCGACCGGCCCCTTGGACTTCTTGCGGGGGCGAAGCAGCAGCGCAGAGAGGGCAGGCGAGAGTGTCAATGCATTGAAAGCGGAAATCAGCACGGAGATGGCGATCGTGATGGCGAATTGCTGGTTCAGCAGCCCTTTAATGCCACCTAATGCTGCCATGGGAACAAATACGGCAGAAAGAACCAGAGCGATTCCGACTACCGGGCCGGAGACTTCTTCCATCGCTTTATGTGTCGCATCCTTGGGCGAAAGTCCGTGTTCGATGTGGTGTTCAACGGCCTCGACGACAACGATGGCGTCATCCACAACAAGCCCGATGGCGAGGATGAGCCCGAAAAGGGACAGCGTGTTGATGGAAAAGCCCAGCATCGGGAAAATCGCAAAAGTGCCGATCAACGAAACCGGGACCGCAAGCAAGGGAATGAGGGTTGCTCGCCAATTCTGCAGGAACAGGAACACGACAATAATTACCAGGACCAGCGCCTCCATCAGGGTTGTGAGGATTTCCTTCATGCCTTCCGTAATGGGCAGCGTCGTGTCCATCGCCACGGTGTACTCCAGATCATTGGGGAATCGGGACTTCAAATCCTCCATCTGATCCTTTACTTGCTTTGCTACTGCCAGCGCGTTGGAACCCGGCGCCTGATAGACGGCGATAATTACCGAGGGCTTTCCGTTAAACCTTCCAATCTGCTGATAGATCAGCGATCCAAGTTCGATTCGGGAAACATCTTTCAATCGTACCGTCGAGCCATCGGGATTTTGACGAACGATGATCTTTTCGAAATCTTCCGGATTAACGAGCCGGCCTGGCGCACGAACCGCGTATGTGAACTGCTGCCCCTTGGGCGCGGGTTCAGCCCCGATCTGGCCGGCTGGATTCACTGCACTCTGTTGCTGAACAGCATTCGACAAATCGGTAACCGTCAATCCGAGTTTCGTCAGTTGATCCGGTTTGACCCAGATGCGCATCGCGTAATCAGCTGCGCCGAAGTTCGTAACCTGCCCGACTCCCGGCACGCGGAGTAGCGCATCGTTAATATTGATCGTGGCGTAGTTCCCCAGGAATTGGCCGTTGTACGTCCCATTTGGCGAATAGACGGACAGCACCAGCAGGGGAAGGCCCATCAGTTTCTTCACCGTCACGCCATACTGGTTGACCGAGGTCGGGAGATTTGGGCTGGCCTGAGAGACGCGGTTCTGCGTGTTCACCTGGTCGATGTCGACATTTGTGCCCACGTCATACGTAACCTTGAGTGTCATCGTGCCGTCGTTCGCGTTCGTGGACATCATGTACAGCATGTTGTCCACGCCGTTCATCTGCTGTTCGAGCGGTGTGGCGACCGACTGCTCAATCGTCACCGCGTCCGCGCCCGTATAGGTTGCGGACACGTTTATCTGCGGAGGCACGATATCGGGAAGTTGGGCGACAGGCAGCTTGGCCATCGCAACAAGGCCGGCGATTACCGTGACAATCGAAATCACAATTGCCACTATGGGCCGGCCGATGAAGAATTTCGCCATGGCTACTTCTCACCAGGGAGCGCGTTCGCTTCGGTGTCTTTGAAAGCAGCCGGCGCCACGGTCATGCCATTCTTGACTCGCTGCAATCCATCGACAATCACGCTATCGCCCGCCTGCAAGCCAGATTCAACTATCCATACGTCCGCAAGCTGGGGCCCAAGCTGGACAGCCTTGATCGTGACTTTGTTATCCGGGCCAACCACTCCAACCTGATTCACTCCCTGCAATTCGAAAATCGCCCGTTGAGGAATGACGAGTGCGCCTTTACGGACCTCGGTTACAGCCCGGATGCGCGCGTACTGCCCAGGCCGCAGCACGTTACCGGGGTTCGGAAACTCTGCCCGCACCTGGATCGTTCCGGTGCGCGTATCCACCTCGCGGTTAACGAGTAGAGCGCGGCCACGTTGGGGGTACACTGTGCCGTCGCCGAGAATCAACTGTAGAGAGCGTCCCGCGGCCCGGCCCAATTTTTCCCGCTGGAACCGCATGTAATCCTGCTCGGCGATGCTGAAATCTATGTTGATTGGGTCCACATTCGATATCGTCGTCATGACGGTTGTAGGCGTCATCAGGTCTCCGATACCCACCTTGGAAATCCCTGCAATTCCGGAGATCGGAGAAGTTACGGTTGTCCAGCCCAGGTTTAGGTTGGCGTTGTCGAGGGTGGCCTGAGCCGCATCCACCTCTGCTTTTGCCGCGCGTTCCGTGCTCTGAGCTTTATCGAGTTCTGCCTGACTGATCGCCCTCTGCGCCACTAACGGCGTGTATCTTTTCACGTCGATTTCCGCTTGCGCCAAGGCAGCCCGGGCGCGCTCAAGTTTCCCTTTCGCTTGCTCCACACTGGCTTGTGCCTGACGCGAGTCAAGCACGAACATTGGCAGACCTTTTGTGACATAGGTGCCTTCTGAGTAGACTTGCTGAAGCAAAAATCCGTCTACTTTGGGTCGGATATCCGCGTCGACATTTCCGAGCATCGTTCCGACCCACTCCTGCCGGATCTCCACATCTTGTTTCAAAACGGGGGTGACGGTGACTCCCAAAGGTGGGGGAGCTGGTTTTTCATCTTTCGAAGTGCATCCGGCAAGAGTGGCAAGAAGAAATAGGGAGGCACAGAATAGTTGTGAGAGGCTCGGCAGGCAGGCGCCGATTATTCCCTGATGCGTGGCCGTTAAAGTGAAGGTTGAAAATGCTTCCTGGTGGGGCCGCAGGGGTTGGTGCCAATGGGCTTCTGTAGTCATTCGATTCGCCTCCGGACTGCAGCTTCCACCGCGAACCGGTCGCCCAAAAGGCAGGCGGCCAATCTCGGCGCAACTACTCGCCGAACGTGCAAAACTTAACATCGAATCTGCAACAGCCACACCTAGGGGAATCCCTAGGGGCACGCTCCGGTTCATCTACGTTTGCAGGTTCTACCTCTAAGGGGAGCGACTCTGGCTACAACCCTCAATCCGGGAGGACTTCATGTGTCTTGAAAGTCGGCCATCGGCCGGGGGCATCGGGAGCAGCCAACAATCAGCGATTCAGTCTTTCGCCACCGAGACCGCCGTATCGAACGGCCAATTGTCGTCCGTCGGCGTCCAGGATTTGTCTGGGTTGTAAAGCTCCATTCCCTTGAAAGCCTTTAACGTCTCCGGGCCCAAATCCTTCTGATAAACCACCCCTTCATAACTGACGATGAAGGTTTTCACTCCGGTGATGCGGTACTCTGCGGGAGCGGCGGCAAGTGCGAAGCCCCCGATCATGGCTCCCTCCACCACAAAATCCATCTTGCCAAGACGTGCGGCGGGGCCCTGCCCTTTCAAGATTTTGAAATAGTATCCGTGATAAGGCTTGGATTTATCCGAATAGCCTTGCTGCAATGCATCTGCGATGCTCTCCGCGATGGGACCACCGAGGCTTCCATCCGGATTCTTCCACACCAGACCGTCATGCTTGCCGGGAGTACTGATGACTCGCTGTGCGTATTGATTTACCAAGGCGCCATCATGTTTTTCCGCGGCATATTCCTTCTGCGCTTCCACGTATCCTCTGCAAATCTCGATGGCGTCCAGCTCGTTCGAACCTATTCTCCGGAAAAGGACTTCTTTACGCCCGGCGTTTGTGTCGAAAAACCAGACTCCGTTTTTCTTGACGATGGGAATGGCCAGGGGCCAGTCCTCATTGCCGACCGCAAGGACCGCACGGTTCGGATTTTCCCGGTCAACTTCGATCGTGGTTTTCTCTTGCGCCTTAGCCGCAAATGCGACCGTGATGTTCTTGTCCTGCACGGGATCTTCCGAAGCGAGCAAATCTTCGCTTTGCGGGCCGAGAATCTGCTTCAGAGCGGGGACATCATAATCCTTTGCAGCCAGAATCAACGCGTCTGCCGCTTCTCTCGAAGTCTTGAAGGTCTTTTGCCCTTGCGGCGGAGCACCGGCTGATTTCTCGTGCGCTATCAGGAATGAAGAAGCAAACAGGATCAATGCAAGAGCGCAGGAGACTTTCGACAAGCCCAGCAATGCATTCCGTGCAAATGAGTTCATCGTTCTCGACTTCATAGGAATTTCCTCCACCATGACTTGTCTACCTCCTCCGCCCGCCACCACCACCGCCGCCACGGCTACCACCACCGCCACCGCCGCGGGAGCTCATGCTGGAACTGCCTCGCGAACTGCTGGCACGCGCTGAGCTGCCACTCATCCCGGTCGATCCGCCGCCAAGGGCACCTCCCTTGGAACTTGCGCCGGGAGATGTGCTGCGATTACCAACCCGATCTCCTCCGCCACGGTCTCCGCCACCACCCGCACGGTCTCCGCCGCCACCGGCACGATTGCCGGCGCTTGGCTGTTGTCCGCGTGAACCGGCGTCGCGTGTCCCGGCTTGTTGTCCGCGCGAACCAGCGTCGCGCGTGCCGGCCTGTGGCCTGTTGGCTTGCTGAGAAATATTCTGGCGGGCACCGGCCTGACGGTCAGACGCCGAAGCCCCGCGAGTTGTTCCGCCATATTTATTAGCGGTTGCTTTATTGCCATAGGGCGTTCCGCCCCGATGCTGAGCATTATGTTGCCAGTTATTGCCTCCAGCCCCGCCGCGGTTGCCGCCCCCACCCGCTGGTTGGTTCGATGGTCGGTTGCCAGCGTTTATGTTGTTGCGGTTGCCTCCGTTTATATTGCTGTTCCGGTTGAAATTGTTGTTGTTGTTGATCGTCACGTTGTTGTTGCCGCCCCACCCGCAACCGTAACCCCAACCTCCGCCCCAGGCCGCACCCATGGCAAGTCCGACGCCAAAAGAAATCGCCATCCCTGCCGCGTAATACCCTGGCGGCGGATAGTAAACGGGTGGGTACGGGTAAACAGGGGGGCCGTACACGACGGTCGGATTGTAGCTGGGAACATAAACCACCTGTGGATTGGCCTGCTCAATCACAATCACCTGCTTTGATTCCACAACTTTTGTTTCAACCTTCTGCTGTTCGGTGGATTTCAGGTTGCCCTTTTCTTGCGCCTTCTGCCGCATGCGCTGCACTGCTTCCATAACATCATTCTGCTGCGCCAGAAATGCGTTGCCGAGGTCGGTCGTCCACTGAATGTCATCCGCCAAACGCTTCACCACTTCCGGCATGGCGGCCAATCCCTGGACGCTGGGATCCCACGGCTGCTTCTCCACGGCGTCAACCAGCGCCTTATCCTTTAAGCTTTGGTTTTTGCTCAGCCACTGCTGGAGCTGAATAATTTCCAGCGGGTATGTTGAAGCGGCGAGCACTTGAGCAAGCATCGGGTCCGGGTACAGAGCGACGGGCGCCACCAACGAGTCAAGCTGCTCCGCAGGAATCTTGGGGGCCTCCTGTTCAGCTGCCCCGGCTGACTGTTCCTGAGCTTGCGCAGCCAGGATCGCATCCCCTGGCACGATTAGCGCGGAGCACAGCGTGGCCACGCAGCTCTGCGCGATGTTCCATAGAAATCTTGATTTGAGAGTTTTCTTTTTCATGATTGAGCTTTCCTTCGTCACATCTACGTCGGCGCGGATCCGCCGACACTCCCAGCAGTTCTTATAGGAACCGGTTTCCTTCATTTAATTTTTTAGTCTGATGGGGATTCTGCAACAACTAGGGAAATCCCTAATCAACTGCGAATGGCATACCGTGCATACCGCGGAGATCCATCAACCGGCCTTAGCGGATTTGGGCCGAACGCGGCTCCTTTTGTCGTTCCTTTGTGAAAAGCCGAATCAACGAACGCATGACGCCCCGGCTCCCTATCCGTCACGGGAACTCAATGGGGATATATAGGGTAGGCCGTCAAGTACGGCATATATTGCCGGGATCAGGTGCGTCTTCATCCGCGATTTCCATACAAATCCTCGCGCGCCCTCTCGAAGGCACTCTTCAACAAACTCCTCGCCTGAATGAATCGTTAAAAATACAAATCTGGCGGTACTGCCGGACTCTACAAGTTTGTGCACGGCGTCAATCCCGGTCATTCCCGGCATCGATATATCCGCCACAATTACGTCCGGCTTAAGGCGCCGCGCCTCTGCAAGCAGCGAAGGTCCATCGCTTGCTGTGCCAACCAGTTCAAAATAGGGCCGCAGAAGAGCAATCTCTGCTTCCAGAAATTCGGCATGGTCATCGGCCAAAAGTATACGCGGGCGAATCACGGTTCGCCTCCGTCCAAGAAAATCCTGCACTCGCTATCGTCGCATTGAGGGTTTGCGGGGCAGCGGAAACTCCGGGGTTGACACTAGGGCGGTATGCCGCTGCTGCGCTACTGGGGAAATCCCTAGCCCGCCACTCTGCATTCGCAGAAAGTTCTAGGCCCCGGGACGCAGGGTACGAACATGCTCGTATGGTTCAGGAGGAACGGAGACTAGCTGATGCTTTAGTGCGAATAAAACCAGATCCGCATTGCTTTTGAGGTTGAAGGATTCCATGATGTGATGCTTGTGGAACTCCACGGTTTTTTCGCTAAGCTTCAGAATGTCTGCAATCACCTTCATGGAGCGGCCCTCGGCGAACATCTGCACGATTTCTCTTTGGCGTGGAGTCAATTCTTTCGAAAACTGGCGCGCCCTGGCCTTGGTTGCGACCCAATCCTCTGCTCGCAGCCTGGGTGTCAAGTAGGGCCGGCCGCGCAATACATGTTCAATCCCCTTGAGTAACTCGGGACCCGTCGAATGTTTGAGGACAAAAGCAATGGGCCCGAGTTCGAGAGCGGCGGCGGCAAGGTTGGGATCGTCCTGCATCGTCAAAAAGATGAATTTAATCTTAGGAGTTAACGCTTTGATTCGGCGGGCTGCGTCCAAACCATTCAGGAACGGCATTCCAATATCGACGACAATTACGTCGGGTGAAACTCTCATGGCTTCCCGGACCATGGCATGGCCGTCCGAGACCACGGCTATCACGGAGTACAGTTTCTCAAGGTAGACTCGCAACGCTTGAGCAAAAATCTCGTGATCATCCGCGATGAGGAAGCGCGGGCGTAATATCCCCCCAGGCATCTCTCGCATGGTGTGACCCGGTATCCTCTCGGAACGTAATTCCGACTTCCAGGGGCGGGATGTTATTAAGGCACAGCTTTCTGGGAAGTAGGGATACGTAAATTATATAGGCGGGAGTTGTCGTTCGCGCTGAGTATGGCATAGTTCTCAAGATCTTGTCATTTGAAATGAGGAAACTCCCCCGTTCCCGGGTTCGATTTGGCTTTTTGGGTCCCGGGATACCGGCGCGAGCGGCTTTTGTGGGATTCGCGCGCAAATGTGCCAAGACCAATAAATCTTTAGTCCTCATGAATTTGGACATCGCCTCGCAGGTAGATAGATAACCTTGTTCGTTTAGCTTCCTCACCATGAGCTTTCAACTAGGGGTTTTCCTAGTCGACAGCTCCACCGGCAAGAATTAACTTCTCGCTCAGAAACATACGAGGGCTGTACTGCACTTTCAATGGCGGGACTTATGCCACCAATCTGCACTTGCTCGTATTTTGATGTTAGAGGTCACAAAAGAGAGGAAAAATCATGAAGCGCATGAACTCGGGCACATCCAGTGCCCGCAAATTCAGCTACGCCGGCCTGCTACTTGCCGCTCTACTTCTGACTGGGGTCACGCTCGCTCTCTCTGCGGACGACAGACAAGTAGAGACGATCGACGCCACAGCGATGGGTACAAGCACGCAGTTGGGCAAAACAGTCAGCGTGAAGGTGACCATCTACGAGTACTCCTCAGAAGAAGACAGGCAAATTCTCCTTGATGCCTTCAAGAAGGGCCAGAATCAGGGATTGGTAAATGCGCTCACCAAAATGAAGTCTGTCGGCCGTATCGCCATCACCGGCACACTTGGCTACGATCTAAGTTTTATTCGCCTGGTTCCCACCCCAACCGGCCGTAAGATTCGATTCGTGACCAACCGCCAGCTTCGATTCGGTGAATCGTATTACAACACCCAAACTGTCGCGTACAACTTGACTGCGGGCGAGTTCGACATAAACGATTCCGACACCAGTAAAAGCGGTGGTGTTCTCTACCCAGCGGCTCAATTGGTCATCAACAAAGAGGGGCAGGTCGAGTTCCAGCTCAATAAAAATCCCTGGAAACTCGTCAACATCATCGATTGGAATAAGGCCGGCACTCTGAAGTAGATAAGCGCGAAACGTTCGGATGGCCCATCTGCTGCGGATTGTCAGCTTCTTGTCCGGTGCTTTTCTTGTTTTGTTTCATAACCGGCAGAGACACCGAGGAAAAAATTAGAGCGACGCTTGCCGGCAAGTAGCCGCCGCTCTTTTCACAAAGTTTTGTTATTTTCCGGCTCCGAAGGTGGTTCGACGGGAACCCAGGCGTCTATCCGCGTCCCTCTCCCCGGCTCCGAACGGATTTGAAATTGTCCACCCATCAGGTGGGCTCGTTGTTCCATGCTCAGAATTCCGAGGCCTTCCTTCATTTCCAGCTTCCGGGTGTCGAACCCTGCTCCCTGGTCGGAGACAAACACTGTTAACTTCTGGGCCTTTTTGTACACGCCTACTTTGGCATTATTTGCGCCGCTATGTTTCTGCACATTCCTGAGACCTTCCTGAACGATGCGGAACAAGCAAAGCGCGACATCGGCATGCACAACTTGCGGAACCTCATTGTGCGTGAACTCAACTCGCACACCTTGCTGCGCCTGAAATTCCTTGCAAAAAGCGCTCACTCCGGGAATGAGCCCCAAGCGCTCTAGCGTTGTTGAGTGCAGACGATGGGAAAGGGTATGAAGATCAGCTCCCAGTTCGCTGGCTGAGTTTACAAGCTCGTGCAACTGGCGGTTTGCCTCTTGAGCGGAATCTGGCAGGGATTCCGCCGCGTTTTCCAGCCCCAGGGCGAGCAGCGCAAGCCGTTGGCTGAAATCATCGTGAAGCTCCGCGGCCACGCGGCTCCGCTCCTTTTCTTCAGCGCCTATCAGCATTCCACTGAGCTGCGATTGCCTTGCTTTCGCGAGTTTCAATTGCGTCCGATTGTATTGCAGATAGACGACGAGACAAGACAACGCGGCGATGATGACGCACGCTGTTATCCACATCCCACGAATGCGCTCCCAAAGGTCCGGCTCGTGAAACAGCACCAGGCTTCCAGCCGGCAGGCTCGCCGCCGGGATGTGCCATCGTTGCAGCGCCTTCCAGTCGAAAAGGGGAACGCTTTGGTAAGTAACGATCGGGATTTCCTGCGCCTTTTTCCCGTCCAAGAGTTGCGAGATGATCTTGGCGGTGGCTCTGCCTTGTTCTTGAAAACTCATGACGAAACCGCCCACAATTCCGCTCCCCAAATAGGTATCTGACAGACCAAACACCGGGGCATTGGATGCTTCCACAATCATGGGAAGCGCCTTCGTTGCGTTCACAAACTTATTCCCCGCCGCATCCTGGAAGAAGGAGACATACAGGACGATGGTTTGCTTCGGGAGCTGCCGGAGCTGTTCCAGCAGCTGGTCCATCTCAAGTTCGGAGAAATAGCTGATGTCGAGCCTCGGCTCAAACGATTGAAGCTCTGCTTTTGTCAACGTAGCGGCCATCCTGTCATAGGAAGAAGTTCCCGCTACCATGACTAGGTGGCGTGTATCCGGAAACATCCGCAACGCGGCGTCGACAGTTTTCGCGGGTTCCAGCTTCATCCACGTCCCGGTGAAACGCGAATCGAGCGCAGGATCGCCCGCCTGACCAGGAGCAGCGCCACATATGACAATGGGGACGTCCGAAAACAAGGCTTGGGACTGAGTCGCAAGGAATCTGATTACATTCGGGCCCAAAGCGACGACGATGTCTATTTTCTGACCACTATACTTCTTCTCAAGCCACTGGCGAACCTCCAGCAGCGTTAGCTTCTCCGGCAAGGACATCAGGTCGAAACTTTCCAAATAAAATTCGACCTGCCGATCCGGCGCTCCTCCCAGCTCGGCGACAATTTGCTGCATCATCACGTTGGTTAGAGAGTGCGAAAGTCCCACTTCCGTGAGGACTAACACGTTTTCTTTCTGCGTGGCCCGCCCGGATGCAATCTTGGAAGTAAACAACAGGCACAGGATTAGAACCAACACCCGTGGAGGATGGTTTCTAGTTTCGTGGATTGAGCAATTCCGGGAAACTGCCAATCGCCGATCGCCTGTGCGGTTCATTTTCGTTAGGTGGTCTGGTTCCCTCCCCTATAAGCCAAATCGAGACGCTAGGCAATTGGCATAAATGCCATATATGCTCGGTCCTCCCTTTTGTGGATGTGTGCTCTTCCTGCGGGTGCTAGACGGATTCCGTGCCGTCTACCCGGTTATTTTTCAACCACTTACGGGCATCTTGCTAGGGAATTCCCTAGTTGGCTGGAAACGACTCAACACTTAGGATTGGGCGAGAGCGCGGGGTTAAAGTTGGCCGATGCCCCAGACAAAATTGCTACACAGAGCAGGCTTCTATGAAACCTCCTCGAACGGCGCTTCGCCCGTGCGAGGCTCCATTGTGTGCGCCGTGATGATGAATGCACGGACAACCTTGCGGGCGAAAGCCTGTTATTCGGTGCTCCCGTGAATGCAGGCCTTCCAACCCAACCCAGCTTCCCGAGCCACCGGAGAACCACGCGCCTGCTGAGCCCCTGGGTGATACCTGCGATTTACGCTGGGATCGCAATGGCGGCTGGGTTGACGTTTCCACGTTTCGAGAGCCGCATCTTTCCCGGGCTTGTTTCCCCAATGAGCATTTCCGCTGCGACAGCGATCTACTCCTCCATCGCCTCCGGCATGATCGCCCTCACCGGGATCGTATTTTCTCTGACCTTCGTAATGGTGCAGTTCAGCGCGACCGCCTACTCGCCGCGACTCGTGCTGTGGATAGCGCGAGATCCGATGATGTCGCATGCCCTCGGGATATTTACCGCCACTTTTATCTACGCTCTGGCGGCGCTCGTGGGAGTCGACCGTTATGGGTCCGGGAAAGTTCCGTATGTGAGCGCCGGCGCGGTGGTTATTCTTCTCTTGACCAGCGTAGGCATGTTCATCGGGTTAATCCAGCGCATTGGCTTGCTGCAGGTAAACCGAATGTTAATTTTCACGGGCGACAGGGGACGCCAGGTGATCGAAACACTCTATCCGCCGTCGAAGCCGGCTGCCGGCTTATCAGATGATTTTCCCAGCCTCCCTTGTGCGCAGACGCTGTTCCATCACGGACGACCCCGCTCTATCCAAGCGTTTGACGTCGCCGCATTGATAGATCTGGCGAAACAATCGGGGGCAGTGATCGAAATGGCTGCCACGGTCGGCGATACGGTGGTGGAACTGACACCGTTGTTGCACGTGTACGGCATCGGGCGGCCTATTGCTGAGCGCAATTTGCGGAATTGCGTCGAATTCGGGGAAGAACGCACATTCGAGCAGGATCCCAAGTACGCGATCCGTCTACTTGTGGACATAGCCATCAAGGCGTTATCACCAGCGATTAACGATCCGACCACGGCGGTGCAGTCGCTTGATCAGATCGAGGACTTGCTGCTCCGTCTCGGGCGACGCCATTTGGAGATTGGAAGGTATTGCGACAGCGAAGGCAAATTGCGGCTCGTGGCCCATTTTCCCACTTGGGACGATTTGCTCCGCCTGGCCTTCGACGAGATTTGTGCCTATGGCGCTACCAGTGTCCAGGTCATGCGCCGCATGAATGCGCTCGTAGCTGACCTGACGCATGCCGTCCCGGAAGAGCGTCATCCGGCCCTCAAATACTGGGGAAAAAGATTGAAGTCGACGATTGCGCGTTCGTTTCCAGACAGCGAAGAACGGATGGAGGCCTCAAGGGAAGATCGGCAGGGGCTTGGCATACCCCGCGATACTGATTCCATTCACGTCTAATCGTCAGGCACCGCATGGTCTGGATCCTAACTCACCTCTTGGATGGGTCATCGCAAAATTCGCTCTGATTGGACTTCACCTTCGCGTACGTTGCGCTTCGCGCGGCATCATCGTTGACTCCTTCAGTCGCCCCGGCCCGATTGCTTCTCGTCGCACGATAGCGCGAGGGCAAAAAAAGCATCTGCCGGAAGCCTCCCAGCTTGTTCAACGGATGTACGTCGAGAGCGCCACAAGAAACAAGAAAGATGATCAGCGACAGCCGCGCGTTCAATGGCATGAACCATCATCGGAATATTGGCCAGCCGCGGCCATGGCTCCCAGCGAATGGCCGCAGGCGATGATCCGCTTGTTCAGGTCGTCATTCTGGAGCGCGTCCGGTGCAATATAGGTTAGACTGGCCCGCAAGTTGACGTATTTGTCGCTCAGTTTCGCCATGTTCTGGAATTCGCTGCTCAAAAGCTGGTAAGCACTCCGGTCGGACGTCGTACTGGCCGCGATGGATGCCAAATGCTGATTTGTGGTCGCTCTGGCGCGATACGGAGCGAGCAAACCAGCGGACAACGGGATACCATTTTGAATTGCAGTCTCCAGTGCGGTGTGCCATTCGCGCAGGGTAGACATTTGCTCAATTCCCGCGTTCAAAAAATCTCTCGAAAATGCCGTATTTGAAGAAGGGGCCTCGTGCGACTCGGGCGCAGATGCGGGCAACGAACTTGCCGAAGTAGTTGCCGGAGCGGCGTTTGCCGCACTGATGGGGACACTAAGCGCGATCATCTTCCCAGAAGAGCTGATCGAACCCTTTAGGGCGTTGGCTAGAGCCTCCAGGCCGACGTAAGCATGGCCATGCACTTGAATCAGGGGCACGTCTGTCGAGCGTCCATTGATGATGAGTGTGTGCTTTTGGCTAGAGCTCTGCGAAAACACGACCGCTGGAATTATTAGAAGCAAAGCTGCTAGGCATGAAGCAATGACTGGCTTTCCAAACATAATTCGGCTCCCCGGAATCAACATATCCAATCCTGGACGGTGCTATTTCTCAAATCCTGGAGCTCGGTCCGAGTCCCTCTGGAGGTCGTGAGCGTCAGACTGGGATCAAAAAATCCTCTCGGCGGGGGCGCGGCACAATGGCAACCCAAAAGTCCATCGGCACAAGCAAATTCCTTTGCTCTTGCATGGAGAAAAGAACTTCGGCTTCCGTAAAACATCGGACACGAGAGTACCGTGAGGCGGTTATTGCTTAAAGACCACCGGAGGCCCGCTGACCCGTTTCCCTTTGAGGTCGATGCTTACCTCGACACGGTCAGCAATCTTGATGAAGGGGATTCCGCTGTTCATCCCGTACTGCTTTCGGTCGAAAGCCATTGTCCCTTTGATGGTGCCGGCGCCTGTTCCCTTCCCGGTAACGGTAAACGTCAGCTTCTCCTGCTTGGTTACACCGCGTATGGTGAAATCACCGTCAAACACAACAGTGTCTGGACCGGCCTGTTCAACTTTTGTCGAGTGAAACGTGATGAACGGATTTCTTTTGACATCGAAGAAATCTTTGCCTTCTAGTTTGCCGTTCTTAATACCGCTTCCGGTGTCCACGCTGCCAGCCTCTATCTTGATGTCCAAAACAGCTGTCGAAAGTTCCGGCGACGTAAATGTCAGGGTGGAGTCCCACTTATCGAACTTGCCGACAATCGCCACCGATGCTTCCACATCAAACTTTATGCTGCTTTCTACCGGGATAAATTCGAAAACAGGAGCCTGTGAATCACTAGTTGACGGGAACACGGCCGACGCTAGGAGACATACAACGGCTATCCTCATGGATTCCTCCCTTAAACGGATTTCGGGTGACCACTTTGTGTTCACTTATGCTTTCGTTCGCAATTTCCGGACCGGTGAAAATGGCACTTTTCTTTGGAAGCCAAGGCTGATAACCCCGATACCCTTACTCCGCAATGTGCCGCCATATCGATGCCCCAGCTGGCTGAAAGCAATTCTAGGTTTAACTCGATTCTAGGTTCACCTAGGGAAATCCCTAAGCCTACCCGGAGTGACAGTGCGAAACTGGGTTGGCATCCGGAGACACGTTCGCTGACAACAACTCTCGCCCCACCCTCTGGACGGCCTGAATCGTGTCGGGCTTACTTCCCTTGACGACCGCTATAAGCAGGGCAGCCTCGCCCGAGGTGGTCGGCAGTGTAGAGGATCTGAGATTGCCCTCCTGCAACCAGCAAAAGCTGCGAATCGGAAAACGGCGCTGCGCAACCTTGTTTCCCAGTCACCGCGTCGAAGAACCCAGACATCTTCCAACGTAAAAAGCTTCTTTGGAAATGGACGCACCTTGCCGGAAAACCGGGGCTCTCGCTTGTTCTATAGATAGAGGCGCAATCAGGAGGCTCATTTGAGTGACGATTCCGTACCACTGGAGCTGCCACTGCTCCGGTTGGCCGCCTGCACCTCGGAGGTCACTACTCTGTATCGCGAACTGCGCAAACCCCTGATGCGCTACCTGGTCTGCCTCGGACTTACAAGCGACGAAGCACAGGATGTGGTGCAAGATGCATTTCTCAGCCTGCAACGGCATCTCGCCTCGAATGGCACGCAGGAAAATATTCGCGGCTGGCTTTTTCGCGTTGCCCACAATCAGGCCCGGAATCGCCAGACCAGCTACCATCGGCGATTCTGCGAACCACTCGATGGCGAAACGGATTTTCTGGCCGCCGACGCGACGCCGGAGCAGAGGGTGATCGGAAAAGAGAAGTTCCGGCGCCTCGCCATTGCGATACGGTTGCTGTCGGAGTCCGAACGTGAATGTCTGCTACTGAGGGCGGGAGGATTGCGTTACCGTGAAATCGGAGAGGTCCTGGGGATAGCCACATCCACGGTGGGAGACACGGTGGAGCGCGCGATCAAAAAATTGGCGGAGAAATGCAATGTGTAACTCTCAGACAAATCTAATCGCCTGGCTCGACCGCGAGCTGCCCGCAGAAGAAGCAGCCGGCGTGGAACGCCATATCAAAGGTTGCCAGGAATGTCGCAATCGCTTGGCGGCTTACGAACAGGCGAGCGAGACCTTTAATTTGTACTGCGATGCCGTAGTGGCGAAGACGCGCCGCCGGTCTCCGGTCTGGGTCGTGGCACTTGCAGGCGCCGTTGCGGCCGCAGTCATAATATTCCTGAGCTTCCCACGAACGCACATCGAGCCGCCGCCGGTTCTAACTCCGACGATTTCGGCTGCGTCCTCCCCCGTCCCCGCGCCTCTTGAGCGGCAAGCTGCCCAGCCTGCCGAACGCAAAGCTACCCATAGGCGGCATTCGGTTGCACCGGCCCCAATACGAGTTGCGGAATGGCAGCCACCAGAGACTACGGTACAAATTGCCATCCCTGCGGAAGCAATGTTCCCACCGGGCGCTTTGCCGAGGGGATTGAATTTCATTGCGGAAATGAGTATTGCCCCGGACGGCTCGGTCAAACAGGTTCGTCTGCGACAGTGACTTCATTGAGTAAAAAAAGGAGAGTCATCACCATGAAACGGGCATTGATCATTGTTCTTGCAACTGCATCCTGCGCCGTCGCGCAAGAAAGGGGGAACGTGATCTATCAGACCTCTGGCACCGTGGGCGCCATGGTCTCGGGCGGATTCGACGGTGCCTCAGGGCCCGTACTGGGTGCGCCGTATTCGGCCACCATCACGAATGAATCGATTCAGACGCTCGCGGACGGCAATCGTCTGGTGCAAACGAGCACGGGAACCACGGCCCGCGATTCGCAAGGGAGAACGCGTCAGGACACGGTCTTGCCGGCCATCGGAAATTTGTCGGCGGCCAATGCGCCGCATCTAGTTTTCATTCACGACCCCGTCGCGCAGGCTTCCTACACCCTCGATATGACGGACAAAACAGCGCAGAAAATGCCGGCGCTTCCTCCCCTTGGCGTACGGACTGCAGGCGTGGGGGGCGCTACCTTTAGTATGAGAGTCGTTGAAGGGAACGGCGCGCCGTTGCCTCCACCCGATGCCATGCCGACAACGATTGCCGCTCCGGGGCCGGGGGTATTCTTCGAAAAGCATCTGGTTATGAGTGACCAGGATCAGGCGAGTACAGAGGACCTTGGTTCTCAGACTATGGAAGGCGTACTTGTGAACGGGACGCGGACGACCCACACGATTCCCGCAGGACAAATCGGAAACGACCGGCCCATCACGACTGTTACCGAAGTATGGACTTCGCCCGATCTGAAGACCGTCGTTTACAGCAAGCGAAGCGATCCGCGAATGGGGGAACAGACGTTCCGGCTTACCAACATCGTGCGTGCGGAGCCGAGCCAGTCATTGTTCACCGTGCCGGCGGATTTCAAAATCGTGGACGGCCCACAGCCGATCCTCTACCAGAGGAAACAGTAACAGCGTAATCCTGCCAATTCCGCGATCGTTTCATATGCCGGCTTCGAGGGTTCCGCGCGAAAACGCTTGGTGATTCAGGCGCGCGTGGACCCTTGCGGGATTGACGGGGCCGACGCGCTGCTGCAAAGCGCAATTGAAAATATGGCGGGGAGCCTGTAAGCCGGATTCTGTTCGTTGCACCGCTTTGCAGCAGTGCCCCGTGACGATCATTCCTCTAGGCCGCACCTCGCGATGCGGCTCCAGCAACCTACCCGAGGGTTCTGACGGGCCGGGCCAGCCCTCTCCTCCTATTTGGTCTTGCACCACGCGGGGTTTGCCATGCCAGCGCCATTACTGACGCCGCGGTGGGCTCTTACCCCACCTTTTCACCCTTACCTGCGCGCGAACCATGAAGACGTCCCGAAGGTTTTCCTCCGGGCTATCACCGGGTGTCGCACCGCCGGCGGTATATTCTCTGTGGCACTGTCCGTGACGCGATTGTAGGGGCGGCTTTACGCCGCCTTCCGCAATTTCGTCCCCTGGCGTTACCAGGCGCGTTGCCCCTTGCCCTGAGGACCGCAGGTCCGAAGAGTTTAACCCTCGGATGCCGCCACTCAGAACAATTCTTCACTCGCGTGAAGTGGTGTCCGGACTTTCCTCCCGCCCGGGTTTGCAGGGGCGGCTTTACGCCGCCTCTCTTCGCCCGAACCAGCGATCATCCAGCTCACCCGCCAAGTTCATTATACCCTGAGCATTTAATGTAGCGCTGGCTTTCATGCCAGCGCTCTGCGTTGATAACAAACTTCTGTTTAGGAGCTACTTTATCTGCCTATACATCACCAATGCATCCACGAATCCCATCCTGGGATGCTCAAACGCCAGCGGGAGTCGGCCGACAATTTCGAAACCGAGGCTGGTCCACAACTTGACCGCGCGCTCGTTCGTGCTGACCACAAAGTTGAACTGCATTGCGCGGAAGCCGCGTTCCCTGGCTCGCTCCAGGGAATGCACGCACATCTGGCGGGCGATGCCGCGCCCTTGCGCGGCGGGTGCGGTGACGTAGCCGCAATTCGCGACGTGCGCTCCGCCGCCCTGCTGGTTCGCTTTCAGGAAGTAGGTTCCCAGCACAGCGCCGCCGTCTTCAAGGACAAAAGTTTCCTTCTCGGGGGAAAACCAGTAAGCCAGCGCCTGCTCCTTGCTCATGTCGCGTGGCTGTGTGTAGGTCTCGCCCAGCCGGAAGACAGGCTCGAGGATGGCCCATATCGCGTCGCGATCGCTCTGTGTGGCAGCACGGATGGCCAAAAGACCTTCCTCACTTGAGGCCGATTAATTTTTCGAACTCGGATTCGGTGAGCACGGTCACGCCGAGTTCCTTGGCCTTGTCGTATTTGGAGCCTGGATCGGCGCCGACCACGACGTAGTCGGTCTTCTTACTGACGGAGCCGCTGATTTTTCCGCCGTGCTGCAGGACGAGTTCGCCGACTTCTTCGCGGCTGCGGTGTTCTAAAGCGCCCGTGAACACAAAGGATTGACCGGCGAATTTCTGGCTTTTAATTTCGCGTTTTTCGGCGGTCGGGCGGACACCCGCGGCGTGGAGCTTCTTGATCAGCTTGCGGTTGGCGGGCTCGCTGAAAAATTCGACGATGCTTTCGCTTACCTTCGGGCCGACTTCGGTAACTTTTTCCAGATCTTCCGGCTTGGCCTCTTCCAGTTCTTCGAGCGATCCAAAGTTTTCGGCGAGCAATTGGCCCGTTCGCTCACCGACAAAGCGCATACCGAGCGCGTAGATCAGGCGTGAAAGCGGCTGCTTCTTGCTGGCGGTGATTTCGTCCAGCAGGTTTTGCGCGGATTTTTCCGCCATCCGCTCCAGATCAGCGACTTGATCGAGTTTCAACGAATACAGATCCGCAACATCCTTCACCAGCCCCTTGTCCACCAACTGGTCCACGATTTTTTCGCCGAGGCCGTCGATGTCCATGGCGTGGCGTCCCGCAAAATGCAGCAGCGATTCCTTGCGTTTCGCGGGGCAGGCGGCGTTCACGCAGCGGTAGGCGACTTCACCTTCGGCTTTGTGAATTGCGCTGCCGCACTCCGGGCACTTCGTCGGCATTTTGAAAGCGCGGCGGTTCTTCCCTTCCTTCACGACTTTCAGGACGTGGGGAATCACTTCGCCCGCGCGCTCGATCAAAACGGTGTCGCCGATGTGCAAACCGAGGCGCTCGATTTCGTCCATGTTGTGCAGGGTGGAGCGGCTGACAGTGACGCCGCCAACCTGCACCGGCTCCAGAACCGCAACAGGCGTGAGCGTACCCGTGCGGCCAACCTGGACGATAATGTCGTTGACCACTGTGGTTTCTTGCCTGGCGGGATATTTGAAAGCGATGGCCCATCGCGGCGACTTGGCGGTAAAGCCCAGTTCGTTCTGCAGCGCGGTGGAATTTACTTTGATGACCACTCCATCAATCTCATACGCGAGTTTTTCACGCTTGGCGTCCCAGGCTTCGCAATACTTGATAACGGCATCGATGCCGCCACACAGTTTCCAGTCGTCGCTGGCGCGGAAATGCAGCTTCTTCAGAGCCTCGAGCGAATCCGAATGCTTCCCAAACGGCGCTTTTCCATCCACATAAAGGTAATACGCAAAAAAATCCAGCTTACGCTGAGCGGTAATCGAGGGGTCCAGAACGCGGAGCGACCCGGCTGCAGAATTCCTCGCGTTCACAAAAATCTTTCCGCCGGTCTCTTCCTGCTGCCGGTTCAAAGCTTCAAATGCCTTGCGGGTCATCAGGATTTCCCCGCGCACCTCGAAGCTTTTCGGGAGCTTCAGCTTCTTCAGAACGGCGTCGTCCATGCGCAGCGGAATCGAGCGCACCGTCTTCACGTTTGGCGTGACGTCTTCGCCCGTGGTGCCGTCGCCGCGCGTGACGCCCCGCGCAAACACCCCATCCACGTATTGCAGCGAAATGCTCAGGCCGTCGAACTTGTGCTCGGCGATGTACTCGATATCTTCCCTGCCGCTGCCCTCGCGAACGCGGCGATCCCAATCCCTCAGCGCGTCATACGAAAACGCGTTATCCAGGCTGAGCATCGAACGCGCGTGGCGGACGGTGGTAAATCCTTCGCGCGGGGTGCCCCCGACACGCACGGTCGGGGAATCGGACGTGGCTAGTTCGGGATGCGCCGCTTCGGTTTCCTTCAGGCGATTCATCAGCCGGTCGAACGCAGCATCCGAAATTTCGGGAGCGTCTTCAACGTAATACAGATACTCGTGCCGACGAATTTTTTCGCGGAGTTCTTCCGCTTCTTTGCGCAGCGCCGGGATCGTTGTTTTCGCCATTTCCGCCTTCGCCATAAGGACCTCGCCAGGTGGGGGTCGAGTCCTCCGTATTATATAGGTGGTCGGCGGCGAGTCTGAAGACCCGCCACTACATCGGGAGGTCCTGCTGGCTCATCTAACTGATTGTGAAATTCGTGTGGTATCGCAGATTGGCGGCTGCCGTGCAACGGCTTTCCGGATAGAATAGCTGAACCGGAGATTACGTTGGCCTAGTTGAAGTCCGGCCCTTACAGGTGCTCTGAACAATGGATATGCAATTTAACAACGCGCTGCTGATTCACAACCCCAATGCGGGGAGCGGCGGAAATGCGCGGCGGCGCTTGATTGATGAAGCGCGGCAATTTCTCTCGGAGCATGGCATCCTGGCGGAGTTGGCGGAGACGACCGGCCCGGGCCATGCGACGGAAATTGCGCAGAAAGCGACGCGTGACGGGCGTGAACTGGTGATTGCCTGTGGCGGTGATGGCACGCTGAATGAAGTTGTGAATGGCCTGGCGACGGCGCAGAACGGTCACCGCGTGCCGCTGGCGCTGCTGCCCGGCGGAACGGCGAATGTACTGGCGAAAGAGCTGAACCTTCCGTGGGATATTCCCGGTGCGGCGAAACATCTGTTGAATGCGGACGTGCACGAGATCGCCCTGGGCCTGGCGAAGCCTCTGGAACAGCCGGAGAAGGCGCGATATTTCCTAAGCCTCGCCGGCTGCGGGCCGGACGGAATGATCGTTTATTCGGTGGATCTGGGTTTGAAAGCGCGCGTGGGAATTTTGGCTTACTGGTGGCAAGGCGCGCGCGAAGTCTTGCGTTACACCTTCCCGCGATTTCGCGTGCGCACCGGCGACCGCCAGATGGAGGCGACACTTGTCGTGGTCGGGCGGACAAAAAATTATGGCGGCCCGTTCAAGATTACCGACCAGGCGGACCTGTTCGAGGATCAGTTCGAAGTGATGGCGCTGACCACGCAGAGCGGGCTGAAATATTTGAGCTACCTGCCGACTCTGTGGATGGGCAACCTGCGCAAGGAAGAAGACGTGCATTTCTGGAAGGCGGATACGCTGGTCTGCGAACCTTTGGATGCAAATCCGGTTTACGCACAGGTGGATGGAGAACCGCTGGCGCGCCTTCCGATCGAGTTTTCGATCGTGCCGAAGGCTTTGAAGTTGCTTGTCCCCCGCGGCAAAGTCGCCAGCACAATTGTTTCTTCGATGAAATCCTGACCGTGGATCCTGCCACACACGCGCTGACTTCGTTTGCATTGGTTCGCGGAATTTTTCCTCGGCGGCCATGGTGGTTCGTGTTGGGTGTGGTGCTGGCGGGGACAATTGCGGATCTCGATTTGGTGTCGGCGCTTGTCGGGCCGAGGGCGTTTCTGCTCGCACGGCAGACAATTACACATTCGATTTTGGGAACTGTGGTGGTGATCGCGGTGGCGGTGGTTGCGGCACGATTGTTCCACGCAAAAAAGCGCCCGCTTCAGAAAGCGGCCGCTACAACGGACGCGGGAAACGTAACTTTGGTTGTTGCGGCAACTGTGACGGCGGTGCTGCACGTGTTAATGGACTTGGGCACATCGGCGGGAGTGGGTTTGCTGTGGCCATGGCGTGAGACGAGGTTCTCGTGCGACTGGCTGCCGAACTTGGACCCGTGGATTCTAACGCTGCTCCTTGCTGGGATTTTTCTGCCGGAGCTGTTCGGGCTGGTCGGCTCCGAAATCGGGACAAAAGATACGGCGCCGCGGGGGCGCAGCGGCGCAATTGCGGCCCTGGTGCTGGTCTTGATTTACGTTGGGGCCCGCGCGACGCTGCATGGGAACGCGGTTGCGCAGCTCGATGCGCACACCTACCGCGGGGAATCGCCTCGGCGGTTGGCTGCGTTCGCCGATCCGATTTCGCTGCTGACCTGGCGCGGGGTTGTGGAGACGGCCACGCAGATTTGCACAGTACCCGTGCCAGCTTCGGAAAGCGCGCGGTTCGATCCGGAGAGTGGCTTGTGTGTGCACAAGCCGGAAGATTCTGCTGCGCTGGCAGCGGCGGAACAAACAGCGGCCACGAAGAAATTCCTCCAATCAGCGCGCTTTCCAAAAGCGAGTGTGGGAACTACAGAAGATGGAACGGAAGTGGCCATACGGGACGCGCGGAATTCCGCGGAAAGTGAAAAACGGTTTGCAGTCGCGGTGAGAGTTTTGCTGGATCGCAAAGGCCGAGTGACAAGCCAGGACATGCTCTGGGCTCGCGAACTGCGCCTCCGCTAACCGATGGGCGGTTCGCTTGCTTTGTGATGCTTGCTGCTCAGGATGACGCGGGAAACCAGGTAGCTGAGCAAGACAAACAATATGATGACGACCGCGGCTTCCAGCTTGTGCCCCTTCAGGAACGGAAGGGCGTCATTGCCGTAGCGGATCGCCAGGTAGCCGATTCCGAAGTAACGGATCAGCCGGGCCAGTGTAATCGCAGAGATGTAACTCCAGAGCGGAACCTCAAACACGCCCGCGGCAAACACAAAAATCTTAAACGGCGTGGGCGGCGGCAGCAGCGCGGCGATGAGCATGCCGACGAAACCATTTTCTTCCACCCAATGGCGTATGGCTGCGGCGCGGTGGCCCGCCTTTTTGTGAAAGAACGCTTCCCCTCCCTTTCGCGCGATGAAGTACAGCAGCACGCAACCGAGGACCGATCCGGCTGCGGCCATGAACGCGTAGAACGGCATGCGTGAGGGATGCTCGATGGAAAGTTCAATCAGCAAAAGATCGTTTATCACCGGAAACGTGAGCACGGACGAATCAAGAAATGAAATAAGGAATAGCCCCGGCGCGCCGAGTGTTCCAGCAAAGCCGACGATTTTTTGTTTCCAGGTGTTGAGCTGGAAGGGCAAGAAATCCTCCGAAAAGTGAAAATCAGTTTAACAGAGCCGCGCCGCCGGTTAGAGCAGGGTTTCGATAGCTTCCGTGATGACGTCGTAGACGCGGTGCAACTGGTCGGCCGAAATGATGTACGGCGGAAGAACGTAAATGACGTTCCCCAGCGGCCGCAGCAGCACGCTGTGCTCCAGGAAAAAATTGTAGAGCTTGGGGCGGAGCCCGGAAAGATAGCCGGGGTCATCCACGCGAAGTTCCAGCGCGCCGATGCCGCCAATCTGGCGGATGTCGCCGACCTGGTGAAAGTCGCGGAGTTGCACGAGCCGCTCGGCATGGATTCTGGCGATGCCGCGAATCCGGTCGAAAACGGGTTCGTCGTCGAAAATCTGAAGGTTCGCGTTGGCGGCGGCGCAGGCCAGTGCGTTTCCAGTGTAGGAATGCCCATGATAAAAGGAGTGCCGGCGATTCTCGCTGCGAAACGCCGACTCAACCCGATCGCTGCAAAGCGTAGCGCCCATGGTCAGAAACCCGCCGGTGATGCCTTTCGAGACGCACATGATGTCCGGTGAAATGTTGGCAACGTCACAGGCAAACATTTTTCCGGTACGCCCGAAGCCGGTGAGAACTTCGTCGGTGATAAGAAATATGTCGTGCTGCGTACAAAGCGCGCGAATCTTTTGCAGAAACTCGACCGGATGAACGATCATACCGCCGGCGCCCTGAAGTAGGGGTTCGACGATGATGGCCGCGATTTTGTCGGCCCGCTCAGCCAGCAAGTGTTCCAACTGCCGGACGCACTCGATGTGGCAGGATTCCCGCTTCAAGCCGACCGGGCAACGATAGCAGTAAGCGGAGTGAACCCGATGCACCGGGTACCGCATGGACTGGAACGGCTGCGTAAACGGCGATTCGTCGCTCACCGACATCGCACCCGCCGTGTCTCCGTGATAGCCGTGCTCCAGCGCGACGATCTCCCGCTTTTCCGGCCGCGATAAATTCTGGAAATGCTGCACGGCCAGTTTCAGCCCGACTTCCACTGCCGTTGAACCATCATCGGAGAAAAAAAGATGTGTGAGCTCGCGCGGAACCCATTTGCGGAGCCGTGTGACAAGCTCCTCGGCAGCATCGTGCGTGAATCCCGCCAGGATGACTTGCTCGAGCTTGCGCCCCTGCTCAGCGATGGCGGCGGCGATCCGGGGATTCGCATGGCCGTGGAGATTTACCCACCACGAAGAAATGGCGTCAATGATCTGGCGGCCGTCGGCGGTGTGCAGGAGTGCGCCTTCGGCCTTTGTGACGCGGATTGGAGGAGGATCGAGGACGGAATTGGAGAACGGATGCCAGATTTGCAGCGGCGAGCTCATTGCGCAAAAGCTGAGCGGTCGAAGTGATTCAGGAAAACCTGCATAAGGGCGGTGCGGTGCAGATTCGGCAGCTTGGGAATTTCCCCGATAACACGCACATGCCCGAATTTTTCGATGGTTTCGCGGTTCTCGCGGTTCTGATCGCCGATGAGCACCACGCCATGCACGGGTAGTTCAGCGGCGTGCAGCGCGGCAAGCGTAAGCAGCGTGTGATTAATGGTGCCCAACCCGCTGCGGGCCGCAAGAATCACCGGAAGCTTGAACTTCACCATCATGTCCAGCATGAACTGCTTCGGATTGATCGGAACCAGAACGCCGCCCGCGCCTTCTACCACCAGCCAGTCGTTGATTAGGCTCGCGGGCAACGTGATTCGGTTCAAATCGATTTCGACCCCGGCCCAGCGCGCCGCCAGATCCGGCGAAACCGGCGGAACAAATTTGTAGACTTCATCGAGCGTGCGGTCCGTGCCGATGCCCGCCAGCCGCATCACCGTAACCCGGTCCGAGCCTTCCAGCGTGCCGGTCTGAATCGGCTTCCAATAAATCGCGTCCAATGCCGCGCACAGCAACGCAGCAAGCGTAGTCTTGCCTACGCCCGTGTCCGTCCCTGTGATGAAGAAGTGCCTCCTCATGCGTGCCTCGCATGGGCAAGCAAAGATTGGCGCGAACGCCAGGCGACGAGCGAATGTACAAGCCGTGTAAGTTCTTCCTGCGAGATGCGCGTAGTAAGAGAGAGACGCAAGCGTGAACCACCTTCAGGAACAGTTGGCGGCCGAATACCGCGAACGGCGAAGCCGTCGCGTTGAAGGTGCTCCGCGGCATCGAGAGTTGCGTCGTTGTGGCCAAGGACGACCGGAACGATCTGGCTGGCTGTCCCGGCGGTGTCAAAGCCTTCGGATTGCAGCGCTGCGCGAAAAGTAGCCGCGCGGCGAAGAAGCGAGGCGCGATCCTCGTCCATGTCTTCCGCAAGGCGAAGGGCCGCACGTATCTGCGCGGCGAAATACGGCGGCAGCGCCGTCGAGAAAATAAACGTGCGCGCGTGATTCAAAAGATGCTCTTTCAATACCGCAGGGCCGCACACAAACGCCCCGGCGGAGGCCAGCGCCTTTCCGCAGGTGTGAACGACCGCGAGAACTTTGGAAATGATGCCGGCGGCCGCGGCGAGCCCGTGACCTGCGGGACCATGAACGCCGGTGGCGTGTGCTTCATCCAGAATCAGGGCCGCATTATATTTTTCGGCAAGATTGGCGAGTTCGGCCAAGGGTGCGATGTCTCCATCCATGCTGAAAACGCTTTCGCTCACAATCACTTTGCGCCAGGGCGCACGGGCTTCCTGACGAAGCGCGTCCTCCAATGCATTGAGATTGAGATGAGGATAGATGACTTTACGCGCGCCGGACAAGCGCATGCCGTCAATCAGGCTGGCGTGGTTTCGCTCGTCGGAAAAAACGACATCGTCCTTGCCAACAAGCGACGAGAGCAGGCCTAGATTCGCGGCGTAGCCTGTGGTGAAAAAAAGCGCGGATTCGGTGCCGGCAAACTTGGCGAATTCCTCCTCGAGATCGCGCCACTGTTCGGTTTGGCCCGACAGTAGGCGGGATCCTGTACCGCCAACCTTTACGGCGTTGCGCACGGCTTCGGCAACTTCTGCCCGCAAGCCGGGATGTTCCGCGAGCCCAAGATAATCGTTGGAGCAGAAATTGACCCCGTGAATTTCGGACAGGCTGCGGTGCTGGCTGCGGGCTTCGATACCGCGCAACCCCTGGTCCAGTCGAGCTTTCCACGCGGATAAGGCGTCAGACGGCATGCGGCTCAAGTGGCTTCATACCGAGGCTTTGAAGAAGGAGTTCGTCTTCATCGGCTCCGGGATTGGGCGTAGTCAGAAGTTTTTCACCAACGAAAATCGAATTGGCGCCCGCAAGGAAGCAGAGCGTGACCGCTTCGGGCGAAAGCTGCTTGCGGCCGGCTGCCAGGCGCACGCGCGAGGCAGGCATCAAGATGCGCGCGGTGGCAATGGCGCGAACCATTTCAAGCGGATCAAGCGCCGGCACGTTGGCAAGTGGCGTGCCCTCGACTCGAACGAGCATATTGATGGGAACGCTTTCCGGATGCGGTTGCAACGTGGCCAACTGATGAAGCAGGCCTACGCGGTCGGTGTCCCTTTCCCCCATGCCGAGAATGCCTCCGCAACAAACGGTAATGCCCGCCTGGCGGACCGCGGCGAGGGTGCGGAGGCGCTCATCGTAAACACGCGTGGTGATAATGGAGCCGTAAAATTCGGGCGAAGTATCGAGATTGTGGTTGTATGCGGTCAGGCCGGCGTCCTTCAGCCGAACAGCCTGGCTCCCGGTGAGCATGCCGAGGGTGCAGCAGACCTCCATGCCGAGCGCGGAAACGCCGCGAACCATTTCGAGGACTTTGTCGAACTCGCGGCCGTTCGGAGCTTCGCGCCATGCCGCGCCCATGCAGAACCGCGTGACGCCTCGGGAAGCGGCATCTCGGGCAACAGAAATCACGTGTTGTGGATCGAGCAGGCCCTGCCGCTCGACGTCCGCGTCATAATGCGCGCTTTGCGGGCAGTACGCGCAATCTTCGGGGCAGCCACCGGTCTTGATGGAAATGAGCTGGCACGTCTGCACGCGGTCCGGCGGATGGAACTGGCGGTGAATCGTTTGCGCGCGAAAGAGCAGGTCCGGCAGGGGCGTGCGATAGATGGTCTGGACCTCGGATTTGGTCCAATCAAAGCGCAATGATCCATCAAACTGGAGTGCGGTAGAGGTCCCGGTCGATTCGCGTGTCATTAGGTCGTTGTTCGCCTGATCAGATTCAAATCGCAATGGCTGAGTAAGCTCCACATATTACCACTGGTACCGGTCCCAAGCCATTTCAGTTCGTAAGGGTCGCGTAAGAGTGCCTGAGTGCACCAGAGGGATACGATTTGACTGGGCTATTCCAGCATGTCAAAAAATTTGACCCGCTATTAGCGAAATGTTATAAAACATCGTTTCCGTCTTCCCTAGTTGCGCGGCACAAAGGGTAGTGCCGGGGTGGTCCTGACCCGCCCAGGGTCTGAGGGGGCGCCGCGCCGGGGTGGAAGAGTTCCCGTCCTGATTGAATCGCGGGATTTCCTTGGTGTTCAGGGGAATCGCCCGCGCCGACGCTGGTTCGCTCCCGGGGTTGGGAGCGCCACGCTCCCTATTCGATTGGACAGGTGTGCGAAGTTTCGCGGTAAAGAGGGCGCAGGCCGGCAGCGGCAGGGGTAAAGCGCCACCAGCAGAAGGAATGTTTGGAGGAAAGTTCATGAGCGTTTCGTTGGACACGGCCAAGTCCACGGGTCTTGGAATCAGCAAAAAGTTTGCGGCGGCATTGATATTGCTGCTGCTCGGCGGCGGGTTGCTGCCGGCGCAAGAGGTCGGCGGAGAGGCAAACCTGAAGCTGCCCGATCTGTCGCAAGTCTCGTTTCTCGGCATTAACGGGCACCAGTTGCTGCTCTACGGAATTGTGATCTGCGTCTTCGGGCTGCTCTTCGGCTTGACGATTTTCACGCGGCTGAAGAACATGCCGGTGCACCGCTCGATGCGGGAAATTTCGGAACTGATCTACGAAACATGCAAGACCTACCTGATTACGCAGGGAAAATTCCTGCTGCTGCTGGAAATTTTCATCGCGGCGGTGATCATCCTTTATTTCGGCGTGCTGCTGAAATTTGAAGCAATGCGCGTCGGGATCATCATCCTGTTTTCGCTGGTCGGCATCGCGGGCAGCTACGGCGTGGCGTGGTTCGGGATTCGCGTGAACACGTTTGCCAACTCGCGGACTGCGTTTGCCAGCCTGCGCGGCAAGCCCTATCCCATTTATCACACCCCGCTTGAAGCGGGCATGAGCATAGGCATGATGCTGATCAGCGTGGAACTGCTGATGATGCTGTTCATCCTGCTGTTTATTCCGGGCGATTATGCCGGGCCGTGCTTCATCGGCTTCGCCATCGGCGAATCGCTGGGAGCCGCTGCGTTGCGCATCGCCGGCGGTATTTTCACGAAGATTGCCGACATCGGCTCCGACCTGATGAAGATCGTTTTCAAGATCAAGGAAGACGACGCCCGCAACCCGGGCGTGATTGCCGATTGCACGGGCGACAACGCGGGCGATTCCGTTGGCCCGAGCGCGGATGGATTCGAAACCTACGGCGTGACCGGCGTCGCGCTGATTACTTTCATTTTGCTTGCTGTAAAGAGCCCCACCCTGCAAGTCCAATTGCTGGTGTGGATCTTCGTGATGCGCATCGTGATGCTGATCGCCAGCGCCCTGGCTTATTTCATCAACGGGGTTATCGCCAAGGCGAAATACGGCAACGCGGACAAAATGAACTACGAAGCGCCGCTGACTTCGCTGGTGTGGATCACTTCCTTCGTCTCCATCGCTCTGACATACGTCATTTCCAAGGTGATTATTCCCGATCTTGGCGGTGACACATCACAGTGGTGGAAGCTCGGAACGATTATCTCCTGCGGAACGCTGGCCGGCGCAATCATTCCCGAACTTGTGAAGGTATTCACATCAACGGAATCGCGGCATGTGAAAGAAGTGGTGAGTTCGGCGGAGGAAGGCGGAGCGTCGCTCGGCATTCTGTCCGGCTTCGTGGCGGGAAATTTCTCGGCCTACTACATCGGGCTGGCAATGGTGCTGCTCATGTCCATGGGCTACCTGATCAGCAATATGGGCCTCGGGGGGATGATGCTGGCCCCGGCGGTGTTCGCGTTCGGACTTGTGGCGTTCGGCTTCCTCGGCATGGGGCCGGTAACGATCGCCGTCGATTCCTACGGCCCGGTGACGGACAACGCGCAGTCAGTGTACGAGCTTTCGCTGATTGAGCAGGTGCCGAACATCAAGGCGGAACTGAAGAAGGACTACAACATCGACGTGAATTTTGAGTACGCCAAGGAAATGTTGGAAGCGAACGACGGCGCGGGTAACACGTTCAAGGCGACCGCCAAGCCGGTGCTGATCGGCACGGCAGTCGTTGGAGCAACGACGATGATCTTTTCGATTATTATGGCCCTGACCAACGGCCTCACGACGAACGTCAACCATCTTTCCTTGTTGCACGCTCCCTTCGTCCTCGGCCTGATCACCGGCGGCGCAATGATCTACTGGTTCACGGGCGCATCCACCCAGGCCGTAACCACGGGCGCCTATCGCGCAGTGGAATTCATCAAGGCCAATATCAAGCTCGAAGGCGTGACCAAAGCCAGCGTCGAAGACAGCAAGAAAGTCGTGGAAATCTGCACCAAATACGCGCAGAAAGGCATGTTGAACATTTTCATCGCCGTGTTCTTCGCCACGCTGGCGTTCGCGTTCCTGGAGCCGTTTTTCTTCATCGGTTACCTTTTCTCCATCGCTATCTTCGGCTTGTACCAGGCAATTTTCATGGCCAATGCCGGCGGCGCGTGGGACAACGCCAAGAAAATCGTGGAAGTGGAAATGAAGCAGAAAGGCACTCCACTGCATGACGCAACCGTGGTCGGTGACACGGTCGGCGATCCGTTCAAGGATACGTCTTCGGTTGCGCTGAACCCGGTAATCAAGTTCACCACGCTATTCGGCTTGCTGGCGGTGGAGCTCGCGGTGCAACTCACGGCGACGCAGGGAAGCACGCTGACGCACTTCCTGTCGGCCGCGTTCTTCGTCGTGTCGTTCACCTTCGTCTATCGGTCGTTTTACGGCATGCGCATCCGCGGCTCGGCAGCGTAGTCAGAAGGTTATAAGTTTTCAGTTTTAAGTGGGTTAGTCTAAGAGAAAAAGAGGGCGGCCCTCGGCCGCCCTCTTGCTTTGTTGATTGAAAAATGCCGAGCCTGCTTATCGAGTAGCGGTTATTTTGATTGTCAACCGCGGACAAGGCCGGGGAAGTGGTTGGGGTTGTTGTCAAAGCTGGGGAAAATCGGGCCCAGGTCTTTCACGCTGAGGTGCTTGGTCAGAATTTCTCCGACTACGGAGCGGAAGTCCGTGGTCAGGGCGAGGTCGCGCCCTTCGTTTAGCTGATGATCATTCAGGCCCGGCCATTTTCCGTAGACGCGGCCGCCTTTTACATCGCCGCCCATCACGAACATGCAGTTGGCGTGGCCGTGGTCCGTGCCGCGGTTGCCATTTTCCTTTGCGGTACGGCCGAACTCGCTCATCGTCACCACCACGACGTCGCCCATCCGGTCGCCCAAATCCTGATAAAACGCGGCGAGCGACTGGCTTAAATCGCGAAGCAGGTTTGCGAGTTGCCCCTGCGTGCTGCCTTCGTTGACGTGATTGTCCCAGCCGCCGCAATCCAGAAACATCACTTCTAGTCCGATGTTCGCCTTAATCATCAGCGCAATCTGCTGCAGTCGCTGGCCGACGGGAGATTTCGGGTAATCGGCGCCATTTTCCGGCGGATATTTCGAAGTATCAATTTTGCGGAGCATGTCGATGGCTTCGAACGTTTCCGTGCCCGTTCCGTGCAGCGCGTGATCCACCGTTTGCGCGTACATTGCTTCGAACCCGCCTTCGGCTACATTGGCCATCGCGGCGGATTGCGGCTGCACCTTGAACTGGCGCAAATCGGGAATGGCGATCGCCCCGGTGCTGCCCTGCAACATGCGCGGAAGATTCGGCCCCATGGCAACAGCGCGGAAAGGCGAAGCATTTTCTTCGGGAATCGTGCCGATGGCGCGGTCGAGCCATCCGTCCTGCGTAGCTTTCACGCCGGGCGTACCGGATTCCATGAAATCCTGGGCGTCGAAGTGCGACCGCGTGGGATCGGGCGAGCCGGCCGCGTGCACGATGGCGAGCTGATTTTTCTGGAAGAGCGGCGCAAAGGACGCCAGCGAAGGGTGCAGACCGAAGAAGCCGTCAAGATCGATTGCGGAATCGCCGCCACTGCGCTTTGGCTGCGGAATGGCGATGGATGGGCGCATCCGGTAGTAATTCGGTTCGCCGAAAGGAACGACAATGTTGAGTCCGTCGGCCGCGCCGCGCTGGAAGAGCACGACCAGTTGCTTTTTTCCAGCGGACGGAGTGGAGGCGATTGCCCGCTGCAAAAATGCCGGCATGGTGCTGAGGCCGGCGAGGGCGATGCCTCCTTGCTTCAGAAAAAAACGGCGGGAGAATTCTGCCGGGCGGAAACCTTCGCAGCAGCGGTCGTTCATATCGTCACCTTTATAACAGCCCAGAGGACTCCTTCAGGGCTTACACCGTAAAAGCGGGAGCTTTGCTCCCGCACTCAAAATTACCGGCGCTGGAATTCGGGAGCGCCGAGGACCAGGCCGGTCACTACGCCCAGGTCCACTTGCTTGACCGGATCGTCCAATTTCGCCTGAACTACCTGGGGACTCTCAAGTTGCTTTTGCAGTGTGTCCACGGTGTTGGCCGCCGCCTGACCGCCCAAGAAGACTTGCACGGCGCGGTCAAGCGCTGCTTTCGGGTCATTCGCGGAATCGCTACCGAGCAGGGCGCTGACGTCGCTGCGCGATCCACGCACTTTGTTCCCCGCAAGTGCCAGCGAAAAATTCAGCCGATTCAGCAGCGAGCCGGTGTTGACCCAGCTCTCCGCTTTGTCGGAGTAACCGGTAGGCGGCTGGCACTGGTAGAGCGGTTCGCCGATCCGCCCGACCCAGCCGACGAGCGGCATGGGCGTATCCACGTCGGTGCCCAGTGCGCGCACGGAGCTCACCACAAGTTCGAAGGGTGTCTTGACCTTGGCGCGAACCGCATCCCGCGACCAGAATTCCGGCGAATAGATCATGGTTCGCAGCACTTCGCGGATGTCGCCATCGGACTTCTGAAACGTCTTGGCCATGCGATCCACCAGCGCCGGCGGCGGCGTATCGGAAACAAAGCGCCGCGCAAGCTTGGTGGAGACGAAGCGCGCGGTATTTGGATTCTTCGAAAGCAGCTTGATAACTTCCTCGCCGTCTTTCATCCCGCCGGCGTGAATCTTTTTGCCAAGGACGATTTTCGGATCGGGATCGTGGAGGCGCTCGTCAAACTTGAACTGCGCATTTTCGCGCGGCTTGTCGATGGTCCAGCCGGTGAAGGCGCGCGCAACTTCCGTGACGTCTTTCTGGGTGTAGCCGCCGTCGACCCCAAGCGTGTGCAGTTCCATCAATTCCCTGCCGTAATTTTCGTTCAGGCCGCGCTGCTGCGGCTTTTTGTTCTGCCCTTGCTGTGGCTGCGGTCGCGGCGGATAGCCGTACGGCCTGCGGCGCATCTGCTGGCGCATGGCGCGTTCGGCAGCCTGGCGCTGGGCGGCATTGGGGTCGGCACTGAGAAAATTATCCAGATAAAAAAGCATAGCCGGACTTTCCGCGGTGGCGGTAACCAGGTCGCGGAACTTGCCGAACGCGTGCGGCTGAATAACGTCTCGCTCGTAAGCGGTCAGGAACCACTTCACTTCCCCCTTGCCCGCAAAAACGTTGAAATGGTTGAACCAGAAATCATCCATCACCTGCTGCAATTGCCGCTCGCTATAAATGGCGCGAAGCGTCTTGGCCATGGCCAGTTCTTCCACAACCCGCTGCGGTCGCTTGCTGTCGTCGGCAATCGCCTCGGGCACGGCGTTGGGATCCATTCCGAGCGGATCTCTTTGGTTGGCGCCGCGCGTCGGCGGATTGAGTTTCATCGGGGAAGGCGTGTCCGCGTTAGACGCTGACAAATTGGAGCCGGACGAATCCGCCGATTTCAGCGGGGCAGTGGATGTTTCCATGTCCTGCACCACCGCGGTAACACTGGCATCGGAGCCCGATTGTTGGTTCGGATTCTGGTTTTGCGCCTTCAATTCCTGTTTGACGGCCTGCTTGGGATTCGGATACTCCGCCAGAAGTTGCGGCGTGCGCATCTTCAGCGTCGGATAGATTTCAAGGCGAGCTTCGACGGCGGTGTCGTTAATGGAATTGGGGTTCAACTGCTGATCGATCCATTTCGCCAGGCCGATCTGTTTGATACGTTCGATGTCGCCCGGGCGCGGCCCGTAGGCGAGGCGATTCAGCGCGTGGAGAATCGCTTCATCGGCAGTGAGGTCCGTAATCGGAAGACCTTTGAGAACGGGATCCTGCTTCGGCTTTTTCTCGGTGGCGGCTGCAGTGTGAATTTCCATTCCCAGGGAAAACAATGTGCTGAAGGAGAGAAAGCAAGCCAGAAGAGCGCGGGGCGTGCAGCGGACACGCGCATGGATGCCTGCCAAGAATGAACTGGAAAGGTGTCGCGGAGACTCTTCCATAACGATTAGATTAACCCTCGGAGCTTGCAAAAGTTGCTGGCGCAAAGCCTGGTGTGGCTTAAGGATAGGGAGGAGCGTCTAGCGGCGCAGGTGCTTATACGCGGGGTTTGGTAGCAGAGCTCGAACTGTAAAAGCGGGAGCCTCGCTCCCGCACTCAAATGTCAATTCGCAACGACGAACTCGGCTTCGCGGTGTGGCGCCTGGTTGTGGGCGCCATCGGCGGCCTGGAGCACAAGCCGGTAGTTCCCCGGCGGCAGATTCTTCACCGGAACCATCAGTCCGAAGGGAACGACCGCGTTCCCTTTCTGCACGTATTCCTCAAGCGGGATCGGGCCGGAAAAGAAAATCTGTTTGTTGGATGCATCGAGGATGCTGTACCCGGCCACCAATCTCGGCGGCGCATCGGACGTCAGCAACGGCGCATATACCTGTGAATAAATCACCACCACGTCCGACTGCTTGAATGCGTAATTCGCCGCCGGTGTGATTTGCATGCCCTTGACGATCATCGGCGTGCGATCCTCAAGCAGCGTCGCGTCCACATCGGTCGGAATCTGGTCCACAGCCTGAATCGTTTTGGAGAGAACGAGGCCGCCAAGCGTGAATTTCTTTCCGTCGTAGGCGTCGATTTTCAGCGGTGTTTCAAACTTGGCAAAACTGTCGCCGCCGGAGCTGAGCACCACCGAAAGTTTGTATGCACCGGGCGCGGCGTCGAATTGATTCTGATAGTGGTAAGGCTTCTTGGTGAATTCCTTCCATTCATCTTTTTCAAGATCCAGATTCAGCGTGTCGTTGAAGCGCGCGCCGACTGACCCATCCGCATTGTAAGCAATACCAAGGACGTTCACGTTGGCGTGATACTTCCCCTTGTCTTTATTGAAAATGAGCGACTCGCCGGGAATTTCCATCGCCAGATTCACCTGGGCGACGTTAGGCCCTGAATAAAAGAATGGCGCCTGCAGCGAGCCGTGGATCGCTCCCGGCTGGCTCCCAGCCGCTTGCAGCTCCATTTGTTTTTCGATTGGCTTGCCGTCAAGAGGATTGGCGGGACGCACGTTGCAATAGCCGCTTCGCGAGCGCACCTGCATTCCCCCGTGTTCCATTTTCACTTTCAGTGTGTGGCAACTGCCTTCGGGACTGGCCGTCGGCACGTAGCCGAGCAGATAAAATTCATTTTGATCGCGCGCGATCCGTTGGAGTCCGCCCAGCAGGTCGTTGGTGTTGTAAATGGCAAAGCCGCCGGTGCCTTCGGCGAGAGATTGCAGGATCTGCTGATTGGTGGTCGCCGACATGGGTATCTGGGGGAGGATTGTCCGCGGCGCATTATTCGGATTGTTGTAATAACTGTTATAGGGCGAATTGATGGGGCGCGTACCGCCGCCAACTGGCCCTCCGCCGGGTCTGCCGCCGCCGGTGCCTCCCGGTGCCCCTCCTTTAGTCCCTCCTGCACCACCGGTGCCTCCGGGTGCGCCACCCTTACCACCGCCACTGCCGCCACCGGGTGCACCTCCGCCGGGTGCACCTCCGCCGGGTGCGCCACCGCCTCCCGGATGACCGCCGCCTCCACCACCGCCGCCGGGCTTTTGTGGTTCAGCCGCGCTGGCGGGTGAGTAACTGGCCAAGACCAGCCGAGACCGTTGTGAAGTGGCACGCCCAGAAACCGGAAGTGAACGAGCCGGATGCTGCTGGCGCATCATTCCGGTGGGACCGCCAGGGATCGGTAGAGCCGGGGCCATCAGCCCCCGCACGTCCAGCGAGTAAATCGAAACATTCGCTTTGTTGCACGCGTCGATCGTGGCGGTAAGTTCCGACATGCGTTCGTTCGTCAGGGGAAAGCCCGCCGAAAAAAGAATCAGCATTTTGCGCCCGGGAACCGCGCGAAGATTTTTCGCCAGGCTCCGAATCGCCAGGAGCATGGTACGCGCGCCGTAATCGGCTTCGGCGTTGCTGATGGAAGACAATCCAGAGGAAGCGACCATCACGGGACTCGCAAGCTCGGCGGTCTGTCCGTTGGTTTCGATGTTCGCATGCTTCACTCCGCTGACGGCGGCGCTGAGCAGTTCGGAGTTGCTGGTGAAATTCTGCTTCACCAGCAGGCTGCCGCCGAAATCGACCACGGCCATCAGGCGGTCTGGCGCCGCGCCTTCCGCGATAAACTTCCCGGCAGCGGCGCGAGCCTGAATCTGGTCGGGCACCGCCATGGAAGAGTTGTCGAAAAAGAGAATCATGTAGTGCTTTTGAGCGCTGAGAGGGCCGGAAGGATCGTTGCCGAAGGAAAAACTGGTAACTGCCTGCTCTTTGTTGTCTTCGTAAACCTTGAAATCCTTCTGCGTGAGATCGTGGACGTAGTTCCCTTTCTTGTCGGTCACCACTGCATCCACAAGCACCACACGGGATTCCGTCCGGATTACCGTCGAAGTGGCGGTCGGCTGTTGCTGGGCCGCGGCCTCGGGTTTGGCGGGCTCCGAATCTTGCGCCGGGAGCGGCGCAGGGAAGGCTACGGCTGTGAACAAGCTGAGCGTGAGCAGTATCCGCGGGTTCGTCCTGGTCGTCGATTGAGTTGCCATGACTGCCTCCCTAAAACGGAATTTCTACGGCCCCATTGCGCGCGGCCATCTGCGAGCCTTCCGAATCCCGAACCACCTGGCGGACCAGATAACGCCCGGGTTTGACCGCAAAACTGGATTTCACCGTGAGCCCTGTGCGCATGAGGCGCTCGTAGGTGGCGTCCTTCAACCGCATCTGCACCGTTTTTTCGCCACCGGTGATGAAATTGCCGTTTTCGTCAAAGATAGCGGTGGCCAGGGTGAGTTCGTCCTGGCTGCGGCCATCCAGCTTACGGAAATGCATGTTTTTCACTTCGAGGCGGGAAACCACGCTTAGATGCGCCCCTTCCGCGTCGCTCTTGAAATATTGGGTCTGCAGATTCAGCGGAAGTTCGTTGATTTCGTCCTGGGAGTAGATGGCTTCTTGAATCTCCTGCCGGGCCATCTCAACGGGGTCATCGACTTTGCGAGGAGCGAAGTAGCCACGGCGAGCCTGCACGGAATACTTCAATTTCTTCGCCAGCGCCACGCGCAGCACGTGATACTGGCCGTCCATCTTCCGATTCTGCGGCGAAAACGCAAGCACGTAGGAAACTTCCGGCGCAAGCCCGGCGAGCCGCAATCCTCCCTGAAGATCGTTGGAGTTGTGAAAGAAGGTGCCGCCGGTGCCGTAAGCCAGATCGCCCAGAACGTACTGGTTTTCCTCCTGCGCGGCAACTCGGTACATGGCCTTTTGACCCGCGGTGCGGAAGCTGTCGGAGGATGGGCGTGAAATATCGCCCATCACGTCGGGCGTGTACAGCCCGCGGGCATCGAGCGTGTTGATGACCACGTTGGCGCGATTAGCACGATCGATCACCCCGGATTCATCCAGGTATTGGGTGGTTAGAAGAAAGCCCGGAGAAACGAGCAGCATAATGCGCTCGCCCGGCATGCTGGACATGCGGCGAAGTATGTCTTCGATGTGGCGGTATGTGAACTCGTTTTCGGTATCGCCGGCGTTCAGCGCCCGAAACACCGCGCTCTGTACTATCCCCAGTGCTTGCGCTTGCTTGGTTTCATCCCCGTTGAACTGACACTGAATGGTTTCTTCAACCGCTATGGCCTGAACCGTTGTGTCGCGCTTGTTCTCAATCTGGTCGGCCATGTAATGCGTCACTTCCGGGCAATCGCTGCCCAGCGACTGCCCCAGCATAGGCCGGGGAACCACGCCGAGAATCGCGCGGTGCAGCGCTGCTTTGTCGGCCGCGAATTCCAGGGTGTTCTGTCCGGAGGTGGTGTAAATCCCGACACGGTCGGTCGGACCAGTAGAGTCGAGGAAGCGGTCGGCCTGCGAACGGGCGAAAGTGGCGTCCTCCAGGGAGAGGTGCGTGTCGTCAAAAACAAGAGCAACGAATCGCTCAGGGAGAACTGGCGGCTTGTTGCCGAAGGCATCGCCAGCCGGGGATGCGTCCTCCTGCGTTTTTGCGAGTGAGGCCGCGCGCTGCATGCGGGTCTGAGCCGTTTCCACAGAGAAATTGCTGATGGTCTGCAGCTTTCCCTGGTCGTAAAGCAGGAAATCCTCGCGTGTAAGATTGTCAACGGGTTTGCCGGAGGAATCGCGGACAATCACGCGCACCTGGACGAGGTTGACGCGAATCTTGAACGTGGCCGTGGAATCCATCTGGGAGATTTCGGAACCCGCGTCGCTCTTGGCCTTGGGCGCAGATTCCTGGGAAACGGGAGGTGCTGGTTTTTCCGGCTTAGCCGCGGGAGTGGAATCCTGACCGCGAGCCGTCTGCATGAGAAAAGGAAGGAAAAACGACAAGGCAAACCAAAACAGGCGGTGAAACAAAGGCTTCCGATAAAGCAAATGCAGGCTCATCCCTTCCCTTGCCCCCATTCGCGTCCTGGATCAAACTGGCGTACAGAGACGCACTTCAGGCCGCCTCGCGCGGGTGGGATGCACTGACTATACGCCGCGCGTTTTGAGGGTGTCAACGCGATGGCTGCGGAAGCCCTCGAGGGTCCAGACGTCCTGCGCTTCGACGTGGCGGAGGACGAAGCGGTCGCCGGTCTGCGTCAGCACGCGAAAGAAGGTTTCTCCCGGGGAATACCAGCGATCCTCAATTTGCGCGATAGGTAGCAGCGTGTCGCCGAGTTTGAGAATGCGCGGCGATTCGTCGGCCTTGTAACCGGAATAGCTGATGACCTGGACAGACTTCATAAAATTACCCGGGGGCAAACACGTTCAGCTTACTCTCATGTCGTCCGTTTCGGCATTCCACGCGGCGCCCAGAAAAACGATCACCGCGGAAATCTGCATCCAGATCAACAAACCGATCACGGCAGCAAGCCCTCCATACACCAGGCTGTAAGGCACCCGCCGAACATAAAAGCCGAAGATCACGTTCACCAGCCACCACAGCAGCGTGGCCAGCATAGCCCCGGGCAGCACGCGTTGCAGGCTCTCTTCCTTAGGGCGCGCAACCCAATACACCACCGTCAGTGCGAGCATGGCCAGAACCATCGCCACCAACGGAAAAAATACCAGCCAAAGGCCGTTCACAAAGTTGTGCGCGCCGATTACGCCCGTTACCCAGTGGCGCAGCGGGCGGCCGAAGACTCCAAGTATTCCGGCGATGAGAATCGGCGCAATCGTGATCAGAAGAAGCAGCAGGCCGCGAAGCTGGCGGTGAAGAAATCCGCTGCGCTCCTCGTCGCCGTAAATCAGGTGA